>SDBS01000102.1_pt1 | contig 65219 bp, 91 predicted proteins | sample 2277091 | NCBI WGS metagenome assembly SDBS01 (sample SAMN10404972, study PRJNA504765) | marine sediment metagenome | isolation source: marine sediment core GS10_PC15, 163 cmbsf | place: Arctic Ocean: Southern Knipovich Ridge | collected 2010
CACCATTTACGGCGGCACAGTCGGCAGCCTCGCAGCCCCAGTCACCCACGGACGAGCGGATACACTGGAACCTCGGAAACAGAGAGACGAGTCGACGAAAGAATCCGAGGACATTCTACAGTTCTCCAGGTCTCTATGCACCGACGCTTGTGTTTCACTTCACAAGCCCGTCAGGTGGACAGTATATCGTCAGCGATTCGTTGCTGGTCGGGTTTAACAATTAAGGAAAGGCAAGATGAACAATCCATTCATCGATGTATCAGGTCAACCCACCTTCGAGAAGCTCAAGATCGGCTTCCCGTCTGGTGTATTCCAGACTCCGGTTGTGGCTTTTTTGAGTGGTTTCAATGCCAACTTCGGCTTCAACACCTCACCGCACACGTTCGAGTTGGAATATATTCCAGCTGACACTCAAGAAGATCAAGCGTCGTGGTTGAGAGCTTTCCAAGCCGACACTCTTCCTCCAATAGGATCAGGCGTTGCGTTCTTCCCTGCTGGAGATTTCTTCGTCAAGGGTAGGATCAAACACGCAGACTACAGCCAGTCACGTGGAGGAAATGTGCTGACGATACGAGTAGAAGACGTCAGGACCGACCTTGATGACTTCTATATCGATACATTTGGTTTGGTTGGATCCAACGATGCTCCCCCAGTGGGAGTGATTGCTGTGAGATACTGGTTCATTCAGACCAGAATTAAAACAATCACCGGATCAGACTCAGAAAGAGAAGCTGGTCGTTCTCGAGCTTTCCGAGACCTGAAGTTGCTTGAAGAAAACGGTGCGTCCTACAGACAGATCTACGAAGCTGTCAAATTCTTTGAAGAGCAAGAAGGAACGATCACCGGATTGCTTTCCGCCATTCCTCGGCCAGAAGTGATTGAGTCTCAGCTGCCATTCAGTCCAGATGCCTATCGATGGAAGTTCAAGGCTCAGCCATTTCTCCAAGCGCTAAGTCGGATCTTGTCGGACGTGTCCTACGACTTTTACTGGAACATGGCTGAAGGAAAAATCGACGTGATCAACCGCAGATTTGCGGTAGACATCGACAAGAACAACATTCCGGTCGCCAACGATCCTGCAGAAACTATATCCAAACGCTTCGGAAGAGATGAAGGAGAGAGACCCACCACTTTACGCATCCTCGGATCCGAGATGGAGGGGATCGTTGGTTGTGGCGAACTGAGGGTAGAGAGCGGTGCATACGGTTTCTCTTTGCCGTCGGGAGGCCCTATTCTTGAATACGATATGGGGATTCAGGTCTGTTCCTCAACCGCTGTTAGTGGGATTAGAACTCTTACGTTTGAACCAGGGTGGCGTGAAGCGATAATCAAATATTTTGGTCCCGACGGAAGTCTTCGAGAGTATACGCCAACCGATCGTCAACTCGCAGCTTCACTCAAGGGAATCGAATATTTCTCTATGGAGACGGATCTTGACAACAGGATCGAGAAATCGACTATAGATCCAAACAGTGGACTTACTGTTAAGCAATTCTCTTTTACTTCTCAAGACGGAAGATTGGGAGAATTACCCAATCGTGGTCAGGCTGGAAGATCTTGGATCCTCGAGTGGTATAACCGAACCAGAAATTTTGCTCAGAATCATTACTCTCGAACCTACGTTCTGAAAAAGGACAACCCGCTGTATGACTTCATCGACGAGATTGAGATTCCTTCTGAAGCCTGGTCTAATCTTGAAAATCAAACAGATGACGGATCGTTTGCTGACAACTACAAGGTGTCGGATAGATTCAAATTCTTGTCTCCTTTCTGGAATCATGAGACCAACAAACTTAAAGGCTTTTGTGTTCTCGAAAATGCTAAGTGGGGACAAGATGGGAACGGTGTTCCTTCACAGTTTAACGACTGGAATGAACGAGGCACTACTCAATATGTTCCTATCGAAGTCAAGAAGTGGAATAGGGCTGAGGACAAGTTCAAGGAAGAGTTTCTGGCTCCTTTGAAGCGTGACGAGAAAGGAATCATGATCAGGCTCCCCAATCTATGTTGGGGTTCGAACACGAAAAATGTGCCTGATGCTACGCTTGCTGCAGTTCCCACACTTCAGGTTTTGAAATTGAAGTTTGCAGCCGATACGAACTTCGACTTTACTCATCCTCAGGAGCTTTTGACGCCTTTCGGTTCGATCACTGGAGCTGCAATTCCAATTCAGGTGAAGAGAAGATATGGTTTCAAGTTTCCGAGCATCTGGGCTTCCGGCAACGGTGTCGAAAGAGAGATCGATGTGCGGGAAGATCTGGCCCCGTGGAATTTCGAACCACGCGGAGTCAAGCAGTCTTGGGAACTCATGGATGACGAGGCTCGATCCGCATTGTCTGCAAGAGTAGTCAACAGAGACTTTGTGACGTTTGCAGAAGTGTCCAAAAAAGATCTTCCGATTATATCGTTCGACTCTTTCGCAAATCAGAGCGAGGTGCCACAAGGCTACGGTATAGTCACTCACGGCGTGACGAGCCTCAGCGTAACCAAGGGTCTCAACGAATGGTGGCAGACGAAATATTCGCTCAAGAGCCACTTCGGACAAGTTGTAAAAGCGAGACCTGTGTTCGACGGACCAGACGAAGATTTCAGATTTGTGATCAAACGTCTTGAAGAAGACATTAGAAGACAAATTCCTCCAGACCTCTTTCAGCCACCTGAAGCATTCGATCCCAGCACCAAAGATGGTCGAGAGATATTCCAAGACGAAATTCTGGAGAATTTCCAAATTCCAGTCACGATTACTGCAGTATTCGATAGAGGAGCAGATGAATTCTATCGAGCAATTGATGATAGAAACATCACGTGGCCTCGAGCTCTTGATAGTGCATTCAGTCTAAGTCCTGACAGCCTTGCTTTCCAGCAACGGAAAGCTTCTGCTACTGATGGATTCCTTCAAGTTGGAATGCGTTGTGTGTACAACTACGAAGAGTTCGAAGGAGGTGATTTTGTTCACTTCTTTACTGGGGGTGTTGCTCTGGGAGACGCAAGAGTCGTCCGACTGAAGGCCAATTCTGCTGGAGATGTGGTTAGAACTATTACTTCGGGTGGGTCTGCTGTGTTTGTTTCTAACGTGGAAACTCTGGAAACTCAGGTTACCAATCCTGAAGGTGGAACTCAGACAGTTACTCCATTCAAATTCTTTAACGTGCCTTTTATTGCTCAAGACGCGGTTGATCAAAGCGCGGTCAACAATCAAGAGATCGTCATATCGTCTCATGGAAACAAAGACGGCAAGGGAATTCCTCCGGGTGGAAACTATGGCCCGACTGGGACCAACTTCAACGATGCGTTTTTGGTCAACAGCGGTGCCCCCAGCGATATCGACTTCGCCGAGGTAACTGTGGCTCCTGATCCGATATCTGGAACTGGAGCGACGATACAGACGATCACTTCCACCGGAGGTGCTTCGTTCGTAGACGGCAACAGCAACGGATCTGGTGGTTTTTTCCGGGTTCGATTTGTAGGCGTTGATTTCAACGAAGTTCGTATCGGAGACGACTGCATCATCAAGCAGATCAAAGTAAGCGGTGGAGACACCAATATTTTCTGCTTCATCAGCAAGGTCAAGTTTGTTCCAGGAAGTGCGTTCTAATGTCGAAAAACTCAACTTCCAAGATACCCTATCAGGCGCCTGACCCATTCGTTCTACCGACTATAGAACAGAGGGTTACTGATGATGGTGGATTCTTTGGATCCTTGTTTGGTGGTTTGCTACCACCGACGTTGATCCCTCGTGAAGGTCTCAACTACAGCGCTTCTGTGTTGGAAGAGGCTATGAAGGCGATTACTGACGAACAAGCTCAAAGACCTGGGAACGCAGCACCACAATGGAAGAAGTACAAAACAGGAACTGATGGCGGGATAGGTTTCGACGTATTTGAGAACCCCAAGGTGGATGGAAGCATTTTAGCAGATGTTCCAGTCGAGTTCTTTCCCTTGATTGTCAGAGATATTCAAGATGAGATCGATCGTCTTATCGGAGACGCGAATGTTCCTGACACGAGGGCTTCTTTTCTCGCAAGAATATTTGCCAACAACACCACGACCAATGTTGGGATTACCTTCAACACCGTTACGAAACTTCCAACGATTGTGAATATAAACACAACCGGCGGCACGATAAGCTTGCTTGCTATCGATAGAGCAAAGAATGGATTGTGGCCTTTTACGCCCGAGCTGGTGGGTAGTATAGTTCCGGTCAAGGGAGTGTTGAGTACCGATCCAACGAAGAGAAACGCCAACATATCTCAAACAGCAGGGCAGATCGAAGTCACTGATCCGAACTTCGCACAGTCTCCATACGGAGCCGTTACTGCCAGCGGTGTACCTGGAACGAAGGGTATCAAAATGAGGTCGAGCGACCTCACGGTGTGGGATCGGAAGAATGTTGCGAACTCAAGTCTGGGAGTTGGGGCCGGCAAAGAAGATCCCGACATGGGGTATGGATATCTCTCTTCAGTTCCTCACATGGTCCATCAACTACGTTACCAGCCACCGTCTGTTGAAACGTTTCCAAACAATGTTGCGGTTAGGCAGTATGCTTCGAACATATTCTCAAACACCACACCCAACTTACCCTGGGTGTTATCGCTTCCTATTGAGACTCAAATAGGACAAAACTGGGGATTCTGGCTAATCAAAGGAAATGTGGGAGTCACGGGGAGTGCGGCGTTCTTGAGAGCGTTCAACAATCCTTCAGCTGCAGCAGGAGCCGCGGGACAATGTCCATTCTCGGTGTTTTTTCCGCCACCTTCTTCGAACTGCGGGTGTGGAACTGGAGACAGCGCCTATTTTATCTGGCATTCTCAGAACTCAGGCTTCATTTGGAATCAATTGTTTTTGTTTCAGAGTGGTCGAGCAAAAACTCGTTTTATTGGTCCGAACACCAGAATGAGAATCGTGGGAGGAACTTCTGGTGGTGCTGGGTCTGGAGACGTTACCCAGGGATTTTTCGGAATAGGGATTCGGACGACTCGTATTTCAAGTGTGAACGTGCAGCCGTTCCACTACGTGATCAGACAAAACAATGGAAGTAGGAAAAATGACCCCAGCCTACCAGACACAACGCTCGACATCGGGATCATGGAGGAGATGAATCGAATCCACGGAGGAGGGGTCTACGATATCGGAGGGGTCGACGCGATCGAAGCAATCCAGATTCTGGTCCAGACCAGAGCTTCCTCGAATTGGACGTGCGATGCTGAAGACGGCCCAGGGGGCTCGTTCTTGCCGGCGTCCTGCGCTTCGATCGAGGTCTGTTCGGCCGGTGATATGTCGGCCACGGTCTCCAGTCTTGAGATTTATGAACCGACTCTTGTGGGAGATCCGGTCGATGACTACAAATAAAGGCCTTAGGACGTATCATCTACAGCACCCGAGCCCGAATGATAGTCCATAAGTTAAGTTGAGGTAAACAGATGGCAAACGTAGGAGTGATCAGATTTTACAACGCTCGTATCGGAGTTTCCGGTCGTGGTCTGGAAATTTCTCAGCTTGGCTCAGGAACCTTTGATCATCTGGGCTTCTTCGGCCCCAACGGCAACGTCAGCGCGGTCCAGGTCGGTTCGTTTCAAGACACTACTCAGATTGTCGACAACGCAGGAAACCCCCTTACAAACCACCTGGGAGGCCAGCTGGACTTCGGCAGCTCAGGCTATCTGACGAACAACCGTCAGAACGGACCGTCTGGCGTCGTGATATCTGGTCTACCTGCGGGTCCCTACGACGTTCTCCTGGGCGCTGTGAACGTCTTCAGTCCCCTCAACAAACCGATCGAGCCAGACTTCCTCCACAGGAACTCGGGGTCCATACTGGTCGTCTACGAGGCCTCAGGAGTCTCTCAGGTCAACGTGTTCAACCCCAAGGCCTTTGCTTACGACGCGACGGGCGCCCTCACCGACGCTCCTCCAGACGTCCAGGTGTTCGGATACGAGATCAACGCGAGCGGCCAGTGGTTCTCGCCTGCAGTCTCCGGTGTCTGGCAGCAGACCGCGGGACAGAACAGCCCCATCTTCCTCACCAACCACAGCAATGCAAACGGGTGGGAACCCGAGAACAAGCATTATTTTGTGATGGGGTTGTCAGTAAAGCCAACCGCGGTCGGTGTAATCGATGACTGGAACTTCGCATTTCAATTGCAGTTCGCCTGATGGTTATGCAAACCCTACTCAGGCTTGTGTGACACGGTTCCTTTGATGTGACGCTGGATAGTCGTGAAGTGGACGTGGGAAAAATGCAACTTCTGGATTGTTTTATACCCCAATCCTTTTGAATAAAGTTCCTTCATTTTCTCCATGTCTGCTTTTGTGACTTTGTAACGCTCGTCACCTTTTTTTCGTCCAGGAACTATCCTACCTCGTTCGCTGCAGTCACGCATATTGTCGCCGTGTGAGCCGCAAGTCAGGTGGGCTGGATTACAACAAATCGGATTGTCGCAAGTGTGTCGCGTATCTTCTTCGTCCAGAATCGGGCCGACAGCATCGATGTGAGCGTACCGGGGACAAGTCATCGTGGTTGGTTTGTTGCCCTTGTTGAAAGAAAATCTTCCATATCCTTCTTCGGTAACGTTTTTCCCTACCCACGGCCAACACTCATCGTCTTCACGAGTGTTGACATAATTCCAAAAACGACAGCTGTCTGAGCACCACTTCATCGTGTTTTTAGATGCGTGAAAACGATCTCCACATTTCTGACAGACATCCATTTTCAATCTATATTTGACGATGAATCGATTGACTGTCGTAATGTTGACATCAAGCTTTGCAGCTACTTCCTTCTGACTTTTTCCTTGAACGAAGATCTGATCCTCAAGAAAATCAACTGACAGGTTCAGTTTTTTTCGCTGAATTCCGTGCCGTTTCATAAAACTCGAGAGGGCTCCCTTGGATTTTCCAAGACGGCTTGCGATCTCCACAGGCTTCATGCCGGAATCGATGGCGGTCTTAATGTCTTCAATTGTGTATTTTACTTCCACTCTTTGACGACCGTCTCTTCTCTTCTTAAAAGCTCTGTCTCAAGTCGAGTCTGATCGATTGATTTTTTCGCTACATTCACAAGACAATTCGGAGAAAGTTCTTCCGTTCTTGTTCTCTTACACTCGAATCTTTTTGTGATGACGGCAGCTATAAAAATCCCGTTTGAAATGTAGACATGACTACCACCATTACGCATAGACGCGAATTCTTCAACCCTATGCTTTAGGTCGTAACTATTCATTCTACATCTGCTGGATCTATCCATGCGAGCCAAGTATCTCAAACACCACCAAAACGGTTCTATCTGGTCTAACATTTCTGTTCGACTTGCCTCGATGGCTTCGCCAAACTCACCGTCGATATTACCAAAACCTTCCATGCACAAACCTGGCTTATGCTTGAGAACTGATACGATCTGATTTCTGATTTTATTCTTGTTCATTTCAAATCTCCTTTAGGACGCTCTCGAGGCTGCTAAATAATCCTCAGACTTTCTTCGCCTCTTCGACCAACGCCTTACGAAGATCGTCTCTCAGCTGGAGATCCTCATCGCTCAGCTCGTTATCCTGACTGAGATAATCGATAAACCTAAGTCCCACCTTGAGGAGGAGCGCAATCGTTACTGGGTCCATAATCAACCACCTTCCAATTGTAGCCGTAAAACAATGGCAACAAGAGCCTGTCTGAACAGCTCGACTTGATCGAACCTACCCTCATCCACCATAACCTTCATGGAATCGAGGATCTTGTCGCCCTCCACGATGAGGGGAAGCACCACCTCATCCCAATGTTCCTGCTTGATAAGTCCCGCCTTTTTCGCTTCGACGGCAGCCGAAGTCGCAAGGATGAACGCTTCCTGAGACTCGACGTATTTCTGCCGGGGAGTTGCGTTAGTGTCGAACAGAGCGCAAGAAGTGGCGAGCACACATAACGCCAGCACTACCGTGCTATTCCTCATTGTCATCATTTTCAACCTCCAAAGTGCTACATGGACCAAAAAAACTTACGATCTTTTGCTTTTTGAGTTGTTAAGTGAGCTCTCAGTTTGCCAGGCTCACTGAGACTACTGACACAGACATGTACGACTTCAGCAAGATGTGGATGCCACACTGGAAAATCAACGAATCCATATCTGGCGTGACAAATCCTACCTTCGAGCTTGACGATTTCGTGCTTCAAATCCTCTTGTCGATCGGCTCTTTGTCGGAGGTAGAACTCTACGTCGTTCTGATCAAGAGACTCTTCGTTTTCCGTGAGCTTCTTGACCTTGTCTATGTTTGATTCGACATCTGCACAGATCCTCTGTACCAGAGGCAGCATGATCGTGATGTCTTCGAGATTATAGACTTTTGTCCGTTTGCCAAACTTCTTCAAACGTTCTCGTTTCCCAACGTTCCCATTAAAAAGCCGGACGGATGTACCCTCACCGCCCGGCCAGTTGTATCAATATGTTAAATGATACGGACGCACATTTTGCAAATGCCACGATTCAGACCAGTTTTAGGTCTTAGACATGATGGGTTTCCGCTACCCCACAGGCCCCCGGAACTTTCGAGTACAAAAACCGCGTCCTGTTTTTGAAAGCTCTGAGGGCCTGGCCGGATTCGAACCAGCGTCTTCGTGTTACATCCTGGTCGGTAGAGACACTCACAGCGGCCAATACTCAGCTTTCAAGGAATAGTCTGATTTTCACGAGCCGTTTGGTTGAAACCCGTTAGGGTGCGTCTGCCAATTCCGCCATTCTCACTCTGAACACCGCGAACGATGCTCAAAGTGAGAAGCAGGACTCGAACCTGCACTTCAACACTTAGCTCATTAAAACAAACTTGAAGCTAAGCTTGTCCTTGATAGGCTACTTGGTAAGGAAGTCGAAGATCGTACTTCCAACGGTTTCGAAACGATCGACTTTCGTCGAGTTGGCTTCCTCTCGAGCCGTCTTCACAGCCTTCCTGAGGAGGCTGACCCTGCGCAGAATATTGCGCTTCTGGTCAGTCGAGAAGGCGCCGGACAACTTGGTGGTCTTCCAGAATCCGACGAGGACGTCCTCGTGAACGAGCTCGACTTGCTCCTTGTGCTCTTTGGTCGCCTCAGCAAGACGTACTGGCTTCGGGATCTTCTTGCTCTTCTGAGTTTTCCGCGGCTCAGCACGCCACAGAGAAACCTGCTCGTCCCGCTTCCAATTCTCGGCCGGATCGAGCTCAGGAATATTGCTGAAGAACGTGTTGACCTTGTCGAGCTCCTTCTCGAGAGAGAGTAGGAAGGTTGCTGGAACATTCTCGAGGACCGTCACGTCTTCCACGATCACGTCGGCGCGAGCCTGCGTGTTGCCCGAGTCCTTGCTGAACTGGACGTCGAGAAGCTCAGAGAACGATTCGATGAAAGAAGCGACCTGATCATCGGCCCTCTGCTGCACTCGACTACTCTCGGGAGGAAGCTGATTTTCGTCAGCAAGAGGTTCGAAAGTCCTCTCTTGTCCCTCGAACAGAGCTGACTTCTCGCTCAGACGGTGAAGCCTGGTGATCGCGGAGGTGGTCTCGGCGCGGGTTCCCTTGTCGATAGCAATGATCTGGCAAAGCTTGACGCTTCTCATGAGTCTGCTCCTGATGTTGAAAAGAGTGACAGTTGTTCGAATCGACTGATCAATCCTACTGATTCTGATTCAGCGAAGCAAGTGCAATTTTCGTTTTTTCCCAGACTGCGTCGAACGGAACATTCAAACAGCCTCGGGGGCCACACCTACTCCACTGACCGTGCTGGCAAGTCAGTCTGTCCTCACATTCTACCATCACAACCTCGCCGTTACAATAGGGACGATTCTTGACAGGATTCGTGAACGTGAAGACCGTTACAGTTTTCGTGCCAACCGCTGCGCTGATGTGCATAAGACCGCCGTCATTGCCGACGACCAGCTTTGCTCCGCTCACAATTACCGCCGTGTCTTTGATATCTGAAGAATAACCGCATAAATTTACTATGCGACCCGCGGTGTCTGCGGACATCATGATGATCTTGTTGGCGTCCTCCCAATCATCCGAACCACCCACAAACACGACATTTTCTCCAGCCAGATCGAGTTCAACAGCAAGTCTGGTGTAGAGCTCGTTACCAGCGTGCTTCAATGGCCAGTGTTCGCTTTTGAGATACGCAGCACTGATGCAGACGTAATCATGCTGTCTCAGAGGCTCCCAACTGAGCTTGTTCAGAGCCCGCATAGTCTCTCCGACACTTATCAACACTTCGGGATCCGGAGTCGCTCCTTTATAGCCCAACTCTCGAGCCACGTCCATGTAGTAGTCGACTTCATGCCTATCCCAAGGGTTCTTATCGGGTCCTGGTCGCCACACCCTGGCGCCGCCAGCCCATTCGTCTTGCCAGACAGCACCACACTTCGAGACGATTACGTGATCTGCGTCGAAGGTATATGCCGCGGGATGATCCACAGTGACGTGAGCCACCTGCCAATTTCTTAGAATGTCAACCGACCTTGGCCACGCGCAGATGATTACCTCGTGACCCAGACTCGCAAGAGCTTTGGCGCATGGAGTTGTATGGATTAGATTTCCAATTCCTGAATGGCAGACGATGACTATCTTCATTGCTCAAGCGCCGCAAGGCTTTGGTTTACCAGAGACGAACTACAACGCGTGAATTTTCGAAATTGGCACCGCGCCTCGGCTGACCAAAATAGGTGAACCGGCCTTGGTCAAAAGCTTGATCGAGTTCCGGATTCGGGGCTCTAAACCCTTGATGAAAATCCCAAAAACAAACTTCCCTCTCGGGATCAAAATCCTGAAGCTTCTCTATTAGTTCTTTGACAGTCATTGCTCACTCGCCGCAAGGCTTGCTTCTTCATAGGCACGTTCAAGATCAAGAGACTCATCGACCATAGACAAAGCCGCCTTCTGAACTTCCCATAACTCTCCACGTAAAACTTTTGCGATTCTTGTTGCGGCAAGTTCTACCGTGTCTGGTTCATGTTTTGTAATTTCGATTTTCATATATCCAAAATGTCTCTGAATGAGTCGAGCGGGCTTTGTTTCTTTTTTTCGTCCAAGAACTTCTTGGCCGACAGCTTGGCTTTTACTTCGTCAAACTCTTCGAAGTGCTCTTTGCCGAACGCGGGTTTACCTTCTTTTTGAGACTCTACTTCTTCGGCTACAACTCTGAGACACGATGCTTCTTCGTATGAAGATTTCTTTTCGTAAATCTCGGCTCGATAGCGAAGGAATCGTGAGATGATGAGTCGTTCTATGTGGTTTATTGCTCAAGCTCTATAAGGACTTTTTCTGAGTCGAGGACTGCTTGTTGCCAGCAATCCGAAACACCTTCTTTGATTACCAAACCTTCGTCGGCTGGGTTTTCATTATCGAAAATCAACCACTTTGTTTCATCCGAAATCGATTCGAAAGTGACATGAGCTCGTCGGCCGTTTCGTGAAAGATTCCAGTCCATCCAGTTCGAGTTGAAGATCCATCCGGCGTCAGGACGCTCACGGCCTACAAAGTCTTCATCAACCTTCTTGGCTGTTTCTTTCGGAGTCCAGTCACTGCTCACGATCTTACCCAAGAGTCTTCGAAGAAGTGTCCGATGAAGATTGGATCGTTGACACCCTCTCTTCGGACCCAAAGCACGAACTGCTCGTTGATCACGAAATCGGGTTTCATTTCTGCGTTCAGCATGCAACCACTCCCAATGAAAGCTATAGCTGCTGCGCTCTCGACGTGAGCCCCCACATGATCCATAGCGAATCTGGTCTGCTGCTTTGCTTCAGCGACGCAGTAGGTAAGACCCGGTCCGGTTTCTGTCTCGTAAACACCGTCTTCTCGCGGATTTACTCCAGCAAGCCAACTAATGTCTGGGTATTCTTCGAACTTTACGTGTGGAAAAACTACGGCCGCGTAGTCGGAAGTGAGCTCAAGATTTTTTTCAATATCAAGGACAAAGTCTCTGAGATCAAGAGCAAGGACCGTCCTTTCCCGGCACGGCATCATGTAGACACGGTCTCCGTTGTCACATGTTAGTTGTGCGACGTGGTTGAAAAGAGTACTCGATATTCGATATACACCAAAATGGTCGGTGATTCTGGCCGCTTTGAATTCACCATCATGAAGCCTGGTTTCAGTTCCAGGTCGACTCCATTTGAGAAGCAAGTCGAGCACGCTCCCTGTATAGAAAGAGGGTGGAGAACACGGGTCCAACTGAATGTCGAACCCTTTCTCAATTAACCAAGCATTGACCACATCAACACTGAGATCTGCGATAGACTCTATCTCAGGGATTTTGGAGAGATCGATCTTGGCACACGCCTCTAACAACCTCTTCTGAAGGTCATTTCCATTTCTTGGTTGCCAGGTTGAACGAACACCGTGCTCTTTTTCAATGAAGGAAGCTGCTATATCGAAACAGCCGGCGATTGGTGGGATGGTGAGCGTGTAGCTGCTACTCATGTCTTGGATGTCCTCTCATGACTTCAGGATGCTTACCGTCGAACGTGCGAATATTTACGCCAGAACTCACGACTCGATTATTTTCGTCGAGCTCCCATTTGAACTGACCATGGACAAGCTCCCGCTCTTTCTTCTTCAGAGAAAAACGGGCTGGATCTTTCACGTAGCTGTAGTGAAAAAATCTGACAGAGTCTTCATGATTCTCTTCCGGACCTACTGCAGACCATCCATTTTCTCCATGTGCACGACTTGATACAAGATGGTTTGGTCCACAAAACTGGTAGTTATAATCCGCACAAATCCTGAAGCAACGAGGGAATGCGATCTTGACGTAATGACGAAAGTCGTTAACGAAGGTTAGAGAATCGACCTTGATAACATCTGATTGCGTCGAACCCAAAATACGTTTAAGGTTCTTGATATTTTCAACGTCATATACTTCGTCAGCATCCACAAGCCAAAGCCAATAATCATGCTGAGCAATCAAAGGAAAATTTATTGGAATGACATCAAACACCCAGCTTCTATGACGCAGTTGCGACAAGTTGGCTATTTTGATTACATTCAGCTTGTGTCCAAATTCTTTCTGAAGTCTACTTAGAATATCAAGAGTCCCATCGTCAGACCTCATAGAGCCTCCAGCTTGCACTGTTTCTCGAAAGGCTCCTTCCATGACAACCATTCCATCTACGTGCTCGATCACGGAGCGAATTGAGTACTCCACATAATCGGCCTCGTTGTAGACTGCCATATACCCTATAGTCTGAGGTTTTCCGGCTATTTCGATTTTCATTTTTTGATAGACAGGAGCGTGTGTTGTTTTTTACCGTGAGGGATCTTGGCGATCAGCATTTTGAATCCCTGCTCGGTCGGTAGGATCTTATAGTTGATCCCATCATCGTCGAAGATCGCCTTGAGATCTGTAGCCTTTCCGAACTTGAAGTCATCGTAAGCGTGAGCATCGTCGACCGCCACTACCGATCCAGGAGCCAACAAGGCAGCATTATACTGAAGCATGCTGAATGTCGGGTCTCGGTGACTGTCCAGGTAGAGAAACGAAATCGGTTTGTGATGGTGAAGCTTTAAAGCTTTGACGCCATCGTTAACGAACACTCGACGCGACAACCCTTCTCGTTCAAGCACGTTGTTCGCCATAGCAACGTTCTCTGCGTTTATGTCGTAGGATTCAAACACGATCCCGTGTTGCTGACAGTATCGAGCCAGATAGACCGTACTGTAGCCGTCTGTAGGGACCTCGTGGTCCTCTCGAATACAGCCGATCTCGACGAACACGCCTTCCTGGGGCGCAATCTGGACGGCATACAAGAGAGCGTCCGCCTTCAAGTTTCTCATGGTTTCACGTCTTGAGGAACAACGTCCTGACCAGCAATGGCTCGATCGGTGGATACCACTTCAACCTTAAGGAGGTCATCCCAAACAAGAAAAATGTGATCCCAAGGATTTCTCCTCTTTTCCTTGAGCAGACCAACCATTTTCTCGAAAGCTTTTGGAGTAGGAAGGAGACCGCTGTTGGCATCTCCCAACTTGACGATGTTGATAGACTCAAGATTCCTTTTAATCTCGAGCGCAATTGCGGCTTCAACGCAAGAAACTTGATCCTTCTCACTTACTTGATCGAGGAATCTGTTTACGATTGCTTTACACCTGTCGATAGTGTTGTCGCGAGAATATTCAGTCATTTTTATTTGCTCCTCCAGCTTTACGAAGCTGACTCTTGGCTACCCGAAAAGGTTTGTAGGGCGAGTTCGTCGGGAATCGAACCCAAAAACCCTGATGGTCCCTGAATACTACCACAAGAACCGCGGCACCAGAAGGGTGGATCCGATCCTTAGGCACATAATAGCTGACAGAATGCGGAGTTTTGTCATCATTGTGTACAGTCGATTCGACCGTTATCTTGGAGTCCTGCTTCGTCTTGCCGTCGATCACCGTGCATTTCAACCAAGCTTTGAGGGTTATACACTTACCTTCCCTCACTTTGTCTCAGCCTCTTTCTCTGCTTGGATTTTCTTTAGGATCTGCTTGCTGGTTCGATCACATTTCCCGGTCTTGACGAACTCTTCGACCAGACTCCTGGCTCGACCAAACCAAACAGGGTCGATTTCGAAACCCACGTAGTGTCTATTGAGTTCGCGACACAGTAAAGCTGAGTTGCCTCCCCCAAAAAATGGATCTATGACAATCGAACCAACGTCAGAATGTGTTTCGATCAGAGGGCGCAGCATAGCTGCATACTTTTCGCAAGGATGGTGTGTTCGTTTGCTTCCGATGTTGTAAGGAAAGACGTTCGACCAACGCTTGCTGTGGTAGCCGCGGATACTGATATCTGCACGCTTGCCGTCTGCATCAAAGAGGATGGGTGCTTTGCCGGGCTTCTCGTAGTTGAATATGTTGGGCTTGGTCTTGCTCGATCCCTGAAGCTTGGGCTTGAGCAACCACACAGCCACCTCACACGCTGAAGCGTAGTTCCATGCTCTAAGTTTCGGAACGCAGTTGATCTTCATGAAGTGGATGTTCTTCTTGTGAGCAAAACCTCTTGGCTGCTTCGTTCGCTTCTTAGCTTCTACATCCGCTTGATGTTTCTCGAGGTTGATATTTTCTGCGAAACGAATCAAGATCCCAGAATACTTGTCGTCTATGAAAGTAACGAGAGACCCGCCAGGCTTCAGGAACACGAAACACCGACGTAGGAACTCCTGAATAAAGGTGTCGTACTCTTCCTCGGTAAACTCGTCTTGAAAATGGTCTCCCCAAGCCTGAGCATTCGACCACAGTTTTCCATGAGACTTAGTCACCTTTCCTCGAGCCCCGATGTTATAGGGTGGATCGGCGATGATGAGGTCAACCCTACCGACCAGATTCATCAAGAACTTGGTATGCTTCAAGCTGGGCTCGAAGAAGTTACCTCTGATCAGTTTGGTCTTAGACATTCCCGACTCCCTTAGTCTTTAAGAGGATGGTTGAAATCAACATTTACGAGCAAGTCGTCAGATTCTTCGACGCGTCTCGTGATATCCTCAGTGGTGTTATGGGTTGCTTGGAGTTTTCCGTGCCACGTTTGGTCCCAGAACTCTCCACCCCTCTTCTTTCGTTCCAGGTCCATCCAGCTGTAGTGGAAGACTACACAGTCTTGCTTGACGAGCTTCTCGAGATGCTTGACATAGTTTCTACGTGCCTCCTCGTCCTCCCGATCACGAAACAACGTCTGATGCTTGATCTCATATTCGAGATCGAACACCGGCTTGTGACGACAAACCTGAAGACTGTCAGCATGGATGTATTCACACCCGTCGCTGATCCTTTTGTCCATGACGACTCGATTCTGTTCGTCGACTCGACGTGCCTCAGCATGGACACCGTGCACGATGTTGGGGTTGTTTTTGGTGATCCTCCACTTCCATGACATTGGTTCGACTCTGATCGTTTCATCGTCACCGTAGAAGTTGATCACAGCCAGATCCAACACTTCAGCATCTTCGTGTTGTCGAATCAAATCCTTCAAAGCGCCGGGTCGAGGCTCATGAATAATCTCGTCTGCGTCCAGCTGAAGAAGCCAGGTTCCTTCACAAAAACGTCGAGCATGAGTCTTCTCGTCTCCGAAGAGAGTTGGATTACCTGCGATGTCCCATTTGGTCTTGAAGACTTTCAGCTTGGGCTGACGAGCTTTGAGGAGCTCGAGAGATTCCAGAGTACCGTCGTCTGAACCTCCGTCGATTACCACTACTTCGTCGGCAACCTGAGCTGCTGCTTCGATCGATTGCTGGAACGGGAAGCCATACTTCACGCCGTTTCGAATGATCAGATAGGCCGACAGGGTCACCTCTTCCGCGGGAACGATGTGCTTCTTACCTATGTGTGATCCTATAGCCTGGAGCACCTTCTCGGAAGGAATGTTATTGATGCACTTGTCGAGTCCACGCTCTTTCATTGCACACGAAGTAAGATGACAACTCGTGGGGCAGAGAAATCGGTTATCGGGTTCGATCGCGGTGATTAGACCTCTCTTGGATGGCAAGACACCTTGCTGTGCGTAGGTCCCACCAAACAGTATGATCGAAGGTGTGTCGACATACGTTGCGACGTGCATAGGAAAAGAGTCGAGACCCAGGTGAAGCTCGGCCTTACTCAGAACCCAAGCCAGGCTCTGAGGAGTTGTGCTACCCCTCAGATCTAAATCTATACCCTGAAGCGACGTGTCGTCTTTGCCACCAATTTGAACCAGCTTGATTCCTCGAATTCTACTGACCACGGTTTGAAGGTGGTCATAGTCTTTCGGATCCTGATTCGTCTTGGCATGAATGGTGATGTATTCGTCGGGCAGATCGATCGAATCGTCTTTGTCGATCCTCAGGAACTGGCTGCCGTACTCGTGAGTGTCGAGATCACACATGTGACTATAAACATAGCCCAAATACAGTCCGTGTCCACCATGAATCCAACCGGGATTAACTTGCGTGATAGTCGTTGGAGTATAGACGATATCGAACGTGTTTTTCTGCGGACCCCAAGTCTCGTAGTTCCGATAGTTGTACATCGATTCATGCCACCGAATAACATGATCGATGTTGGGGTTGCCTTCGAGAATGTCGAAGTATCTTTTCTCGGTGGCAAAGAAGATATCCGCCTCAGGCCACTTTGCTTTGATTCCGGGAATGATACCTGTGGCAATGAAAACATCACCAGCGGTCTGAGGTATACAGAGCAGGATTCGTTTGACTTCACTCTTGATCATCGTTCCTCCTGCTTTCCTCGAATTCGGCAATTTCCTTAGCAATTCTCTGCATAGGATCCATACCAGCTTTCTCGGGGTCTTCGAGAACCTCAGCGACTCTAACATTGTCCTTCATGAGATCGCGGAAGTGAGCCTCCAGTTGCCGACGAGTAGCTCCCATCTGTAACTGTCCCAACCAGACTTTCTTTCCGTCGTTGTCGACGCCGGTTCTCCTCAGAATATTTTGGTAACACCAAATCAACCAGTCTTCGTCGCTCAGGTTGTCTGGAGCAGCTTCTTCAGTGGGTTTCCTTACCATTTCGGTGGTTTCCCACGTATCAGCCCGATCCTTGATGTCGATCGAATCCAGAATGTTCTCCCACTTGGCTGCTGTCAGATCCCAATCGTAGTATTTTTCAGCACACTCTCGAGCTTGCTCAGCCATGATTCGACGTTTCGGTTCGTTCCCGAAGAGAAGGGCAAGTTTCTTTGCCAAATCGCTTCTACTGAAGTGAGAACGCCACTGCATAGTGCCACCGACAGTGTAACCACACTGCTTACATCCTTCACTCGGCTCGTTGAAGATCGATTCGTTGTTGATCGGCAACGCACCACCGTTGCGGGCCTTCTCACCCATTGCTGAATAGTCAGAGCAGAGAACGGGAACTCCCGCAGCCTTTGCTTCATTGATCGGCATTCCGTCGCCTTCAGCAATCGATCCTTGGATGTAGACTTCGAGGATGTTGTATATGAAGTTGAAGTGTTCGGGATCGTAACCAACTTGAGTGTTTGGAGTTCGAAATCCTCCAGAACCATCGGGGTTAGGGCCGCGTCCACAACGAGGACACTGAATCGGAGAACCCATGAACGTTGAAATCGACATGTGTCGACATTCACCACAGATATAGCTGAAGAACACATGGTTAGCTACACCTTGACGTTCGATAGTTTCGATGATTCCAGCGCCGTTTTTCCAGCCAACATCGGGAATACTTGTGTGGAGCAGGAGATTGACGTTGTTTGATTCTTGAGGATACTTTTGTTTGAATTCACTGAAGGCCTCAATAATCCGCGGTAAAAGCTTCCTTGGTTGGTTCCTCATCACAGTTCCACAGAACCTAAAGTGTTGAGGAATGTTGAATTTGGTTTTAGCTTCACCGGGAGGAAGCGGTCTGAAGACTTCCAGATCAACACCCGGCTGACAGACATCGGTTACCTTGAGAGTCTTCTTGATACCTTTGCTTCTTGCCAACTGCCAACCAGATTGCGTCTCGAGAACTTTCTTGCCGAAGTAAGAATAGGTCAGTAGAGTGTCGACATTTTGATAGTCGTTGATCCACTGCCAGTCTTGGGGGTAACCATCGACTGTCGGCATCCAAATAAAGTGAACTTTGTTTCGAAGAGGATTCTTCAAAACATGTTCGTCCATCCACCAGTCTCGGATTCCCATGACCACGTCGGGTTTGAAATCCGCAAGAGCATAGGTCAGTTTCCACTTTCCGAACTGGTTGCACGGATCGCTTTGAAATTCCTGCTGTTCCACCTGATTGGTGAACATGACATGGTAGTATTTCCAGGGGAGGTTGGCTGCTCGAGGCTCCATGTTTGCGGGTCCTCCGTAAGAGCCAATCTCCGCGAGATCATACTTGCCAGTTGCATGGAGACGCTTGAAGAGCTCGTAGCCGTACTTACTGAAACCAGTATGCAAGAAAGTAGCCTCGTTGGTCATGAGGATCCTAAGCTTGCGGTCTCTTGGAGCTCGTTTGTCGAGCATCTTCTTGTAGCGAGCGATGTCGTTTGATTCGTAATCGAATTCTCCGCGCAGAATTTTCGGGATAGAAGTAATTCCCGTCGGCAATCGAGGTTGAACCCTCTCCTTCCGGATCAGATTTCCATGCTCGTCAACAACCTTGCGCTTGGGTGGAGTTGGGCCACGCTTCTTCTTGCGCTTGTTTTTATTCTTTTTCGTCATCGTCGTCGTTGTCGATCGGAATCACATTCTTCGCACGAATTTTCATACGAGAGTGCTTTTTCCCATCCCTATCCTTCCAATTGTGTTCGATCAACGCGCCGTGAACGACCACCTCGTCACCTTTTTTGAGACGTTCGGCCAGTCTTTCAGCGAGCTTGTCCCAGGCTTCGATCTTAACGTAGGTTGAGCGCTTGCCGTTTTGGTTTTTGATTGTGAATTCAGAAACGGCTGTGCCGTTCGGGATGTAGCGCATTTCTACATCATAAACGACACAGCCGCTAATACTGATGGAGTTGACCATCAGAAAGGAGGATCCTCCTCGTCGTCATCGTCGTCGTCTTCATCCTCGTCGTTATCGGGCTCGTCCTCATCCTCGTCATCATCATCGTCGTCGTCTTCCTCCTCACGACGCTTCTTCTTCCCACCCTTCTTCTTCTTCCCACCCTTTTTCTTCTCACTCTTGTCCTTCTTCTTCTTCCCACCCTTCTTGTTGCGACGATCATTGTCGTCATCATCATCTCGGGGCGGTGGATCGAAAGCGAGGCTGGCAGACTCAGCACGAATCTTCGTCATGTACTGAGTATCGCCGTCGCTGTCTTCCCACTTATCCTGCTTCAGGAAACCCTGGACGGCCACGCGACCCTCACCATCAATAGCCTTGAGCTTCTTCCGCTGATCGGAAGTGGTATTCCAACACTCCACCTGCACATAACCAGCATTTTCCGACTGGGGACCGTTGTAGTAAGCGATCGTGAAATTCACGACTATGTTACCACCCTTGGTCTTGTTCATTTTGTACTTGGTGAGCTTGCCCTCCAAGTAGACAGAGTTTCGAGCCATCGTTATGACCTCCTTTTGTTCATGTCGACGATGATCTTGGCGTAACGATCACAGAGATATTCTTCAAACTCCTGGAACTTCTTTCTGCTTTTGACGGCTGTAGGTAAAGCTTCAACCTCCTTCCACATTTCTATATGAAGCAGTTCGTGGACGATCAAAGAGTCGATGGTCCAGGAAACATTGTAGCCTTTTCTATTGTAGTAAGTAGGACAGATTGCGACAATGGCTGTTTTCTCGACAGGTTCACAATATTCAACCCGAGCCGCGTTGTTTTTGCCACAGTGCCTGTATACGATCTTGATGTTCCAACTGTCGAGCTTCAGACGTTTTTGCCATGTCTTCAGTTTCTTTTCGAGAGTGGAGACTAAGACTTTCCTCACAACGATCTCACTTTCTCGATGATAAAAGTCCCTCGCCTCTTGACCCCCTTAACCAAAGCAACCTGGCCGGTTGCCATTTGTTGGTTGTACTTAGCAAAGGCGTCGCTGAACATGAGACCTTCCAGCATGTAGGTTTTATCGGAAAGCTTCACGAAAGCCATCGTATTTCCCTTGCGGTCGATTTTTTTACTGATGTCCATGACCAGCGCAAGAGTGATGGCTTCAACGTTGTCGGATTCCTTTTTGACCTCAATGCAAGTGTGAGTTTTTCTTGAATGTTTGTAAATATCGACTTCAGAACAGGTTGCTGGTATCCCGAGATAGTAGATCTCGTATCCAGCCTTGGTCCTCATATCAATCTCGGAGCCAGCTTCGATGTCCAGATACTCACTACAGCATCCGAGCAGCTTCTCTGCCCTATTGCTGTTGATCGCTTTGAGCTCCTTGTTGTCCCCGTCCAGAAAGTCGGCCAGCTTGTCGACCGCGGTTCTAAAATCCTTAGCGTAGCCAAGCTCCACCGTCTTCTTACCTAATTGTACCGATTTGCCGTTGCCAAGCAAGCTGTCTAAGATAGGAACTTCCCGAGGAGTTAATTTGTCGGCAAACTCGATCGATTCTTGCATCTCAAGCCGAGTCAGACCCATGTAGTCGAGAGCTCCACTGTAGATCAGGGCCTTGAGGACGGGCTTCTTGATGCCCTTTCTGCCGGCGATCAGCTGAGTCCAGTTGGCACCCTTGACGCCTTGCAGAGCCTGTATGGAGGAGTTTCCGATATCCCTAATGTGCCTAAGGCCGAACCGAATGTCATCATCCACGATCTCGAAGTCCTCGTTCCCAGCTTCCAGTGAGGGACCCAGGATCGAGACCCCGAACAGCTTGGCGTCATAGAAAAGCTCTGATATCTCTGACCTTTGGTTGTTATTTCCGAAGTCGGACAGCTGAAGCAGTACGTTGAAGAACTCTTTCTTCTTCTGAGCTTTCAGGTAGGCTGTGGCATAGGTCATCATGCCGTAGCCGACCGCGTGAGACTTATTGAACGAGTAGCCGGCTTGTGCTTCGATCCACTCCCAGAGCTGCTCAGCGAGTTCCTGAGTATAGCCGTTCCCTAAACAGCCTTCGACAAAACCCTGCTTCTGTTTTGCCATCTCTTCGGGCAGCTTTTTGCCACATGCTTTCCGGACCATGTCGGCGCGTGCGAGATCAAAACCAGCGAACTTCTTCACAACCTCGAGCATCTGTTCCTGGAATACCATGACGCCGTAGGTTTCCCCGAAGATCGGCTTGAGGTCTTCGTGGATATATTCGATCCTGCCGGTCGCTCTGTTCTTCAGATACTTGGCGCTCAGCCCAGTACTCAGAGGGCCAGGACGGAGAATGGCAGAAAGAGCCGCGATCTCTTCCAGATCCTTCGGACGCATCTTCTTACACCAGTCAACGCCGAGGTGTTTTTCAAACTGGAAGACACCCTTCGTGTTTCCGCTACCGATTATCTTGTAGGTCTTCTTGTCTTTGAAACCCAAGTCGAGAATGTCGTAGGCTCCTCTGGGCAAGATCCTCGACACGACAGTAGCATTTGCGAGACCGAGAACGTCGAGCTTCAGATAACCCATTTTTTCGACGTCATACATATCGAATCCAGTAACCAGAGATTTGTGTTTAGTGTCCCAGGTCAGAGGTATTCGCCCGAATACCGGCTTGTCAGAAATCAAGATCGCGCACGCGTGTTTGCTGCGCTGGCGTGCTGTCCCTTCGAGCTTCTTAGCTATCTGAAACGTCTTGATCAGTTTCCTGGATCTTTCTGTGATCTGACCTTGCAGATCAACCACGCGACCTTCGATCTGAAAGTCGCGCTTGCCGGTTCTCTTTCTGGATTTCTTCCAAGCTTTGCGTAGAGTTTTGATTTCACTCTTCCACTTTAGAACGTCTTCGTCTTCACCGTTAGCCGCCAACGCAAGCTCTTCGCTTTGACCCAACGCGTCCTCGAAGTCCTTGAACTTATGAGGAAACTTCTTAGTAAGAGCGTTCATGTAGTTGAACCGCAGACCAACAGCACGTCCGACATCTTTCACCGCAGCCTTAGCTGTTAGCTTGGTGATCGTCATCATGGGAAACACTTTGTTCCTGCCGAATTTGGTCCTGAGGTACTCGATCACCTCGTCTCTTCGGAGAGGATCTATATCGAGATCGATGTCAGGCATACTGCCCTTTCGACCCCTGTTCCAGAATCTTTCCCAGATCAGCCCATACTCGATCGGATCAACGAGACTGATTTTCAACAAGAGAGCGACCAAACTACCACCAGCTGATCCACGAGAAAAGCCACGACCAATATTGTGTTCGTCTACGAACTTCATGACATCCCAAACGATCAGGAAATAGTCAGTCAATTCGGCTTCTTTGATGTCTGCCAGTTCCAGCTTCAGACGGCGTTTGTATTCTTTGTGGTTTTTCTTCTTGCCGATTTTCCAGAACTTCCAACCCTTCTTCACTTCCTCTACGAGCATGTCATAAGCGGCTTCGGAAGAGAGGTTGGAATCAAACTTAGGCATGTGGCTCTTCTTGAGTGGGATTTCCACGTTGCAAGAAGCAGCGATCTTACCGCTCTGGTAGACCTCGTCGGGACTGAAGTCCTTGAGCATCTCATCTTCAGACTTCATGTAGTATTCGTTGCCACGGTATTGAAGACCGCTCTTGTCGATCGACTTCACCACGTCATGAACCTGTTTGTCTTCAGGCATGATGTAATGACAATCGTTGGTAGCTACCCCTGGGACCTGGAGATCCTTAGCCATACGTCGACCGAGCTTGAGAAGCTTTGTGTGTTCGGGTATGTCAGGAACAAGCTGGAGCTCTACGAAGAGTCTGTCGTTGAAGATTCTTTGGAGCTTTTCACCTATCCGGAGACCCGCCTGGTAACCGTCTTCAAGGAAAGCGCGGTTGACTGGAGAGCTCATACACCCCGTCAAGCAGATCAGCCCCTCATTGTACTTCTTGAGCTCTCTCCAGGAGATCCTCGGCTTGCGGTAGAAGCCACCACCATCATCCACTGGGATATTGGCCCAAGTGAGCATTCGATAGAGATTCTTGAGACCTTCGTTGGTCTGAGCAAGGATCGTAAGGTGGTTGGACTTGTCCTGTTTGTCTTTGTGGCGATGAGTGAAGTAAAACTCACACCCAGGTATGAACTTCAGACCCTCAGCTTTACAGGCTTGGAAAACTCGAATGAAGTTGTGGACATTACCGTGATCTGTGGTGACCACAGCGGGGTAGTCAAGCTCCTTGGCGCGGGTCGCGAGAGTTTTCGGACGGCAGGTTGCGTCGAGGAAGCTTGTTTCAGTGTGGAGATGAAGTGGAACAAATCGGCTTGTCATCTTAAATGTGACACGTCTGATTGTTTTCTTAGGATAAGAGAAGCATCGTTTTCACATTCTTCAAATTCTTGAAGACTACATACAGGAGGCATTGGTAAGGAACGCACCACATGTTTCATGATTGCGACCACAGGAGCTCCGTGTGTAATCATAAGAAGGTTTGTATCAAGAAATCTTGAGATTAGTCTATCAAAAGTATCCCCTGCACGATCTTCCATATCAGCTCTATTCTGCGTTTGAAGATAGTAACCGCTCTCATCAACGTAAAGCGAATCAATTTCGGGAGTGTGATGTGGATGTCTTGGTTCGAGCTCGGTACATTTGTTGGCAACCGCAGGATCAATCCATTCGGAAAGCCCATAGTCTATTTTAATGAAGGTTTGAAACTTCCGAGCAGCGTGCAAAGAAGTCTCGATAGCTCTTTTGAATGGCGAGGATATGATCGTCAACGAGCCTTCTTCAAGACTGTCAGCAAGTTTTTTAGCTTGCATGTGACCTTCTGCTGATAATGGAGTGTCGAAAGGGAACTGAGTCCACTTCTTCCATTGTTTGTTTTCACAATCGTATCGAGCCGCATGTCGTGCAATCCAAATCTTACGCGTCTTCATCGGGGATGCTTCCAACTTTGATCACCTTTTCGTACTCGCGTTGGCAGACTTCTGGGTCACACATGTAATTGCAAACCCAGTCAAACTTGACGAATCCGCTTGGTCTGTCGCAACGACGCACTGGGAAACGATTGTTCTTAATCTCGTGAAACCGTTTGACTAACCTCTTTCGAGTCTCAGCTTCGTCCTTGTCGGTGAACGCAACGGTCGGAGATCTGCCAGTCTTCCGCTTGAGGTAGTGAGCAGTCACAAAGACGTTCTTGTACTGCGGATACTTCTCGCGGGCTGCTGTGTAATATATCAGAAACTGGATGTCTTCGCTGCACTGTCTCCAGGTCTGAGTTCCTCTGCCGGTCTTATAGTCCTCGATTTCGATCGAGTCCTCGTCGAGCTCAGTCACGAGGTCGATAATGCCGTTGATGTTGATCTTGGCGCCGGCACCATCGTCGAGCACCAGCCTGAAAGTGTCCTCGGCGGCGATCAGCTTCTTGTTGTGGGGGTTCAGGGGGCCGGGGTGGTAAATCACCTTCTCGATCAACCACATTGAATCGTCGAACTCGTACCGAGGACATCCCTCAAAGTCTTCGATCTTCTTGCCGACGACCCAGCAGTTTCCGTCAGAAAAATACTTGCAGTTGTCGCAGGTCTTCTCTCTTTCGATTGCCTTTTTGGAGAGGGTCCACAGCGGAGGAATCTCTTCTTCGTAGCCGAATCGATTCTTGACCTTGCGGGTGACTTGATAGGCTTCCAGAAGTTTCGAAAACCACGTCCTCATAATCTCGGGATCTTCCTGACCCTCCAACAATTGAAGAGCCAGGGTCTCGTAGATATCGTGACAAAACGTTCCTTGCTCAGTAGCGAACTTCTTCTCTTCTTGGAGACCAAGATGGTAACCGAGATAGTATTTAAACTCACACATCCCGTATGTTTTATCTCTTGATGCGCTAAGTCCACTACACTTCATTTGGTTTCACCACCTTCGAAGTTTACTCCGTAGTCGCCGTTCTCCTCATCTCTAATCAAAACCCCTTGGTTCTGAAGAAAATCGATGGTGAGTTCCTTCCTATTCTTCATGAGCTCCCACTTCCGGGAATTCATCAAAATAGGATTCTGAGGAGGGGGTTGAGAAGGATCAGCCTCCTTGAATGCGTATACAGCTCCGTTGTCATTGATGCCGATGGCATCGAAACTGTCTGCGTCCATAGTCTTGGTGGGTAAGATGGGTCGAATGAGCGTGAGCTCACCCTTCTCGAAAGCTTCCATGTGGCCGCCTTCAGTAATGAGCTCACGCACTTTGGGGTGAAGATCAGTCATTGTCATCTTCGTCCTCGTCGTCCCAGTCGTCGAGGTCATCATCGTCGTCGTCATCGAGTTCGTCAGGAGTGTTGTCGTCGTCGTCCTCGTCATCCTCGGCATCGCTGTTTTCCTCGTCGTCATCATCGTCGAGGTTAAGATCATCGTCGTCCTCGTCGTCTTCCTCCTTGGCCTTCTTCTTCTTTTTCTTCTTTTTCTTCGAAGGCTTCTCTTCCTCTTCCTCGTCATCAGCCTTCTTAGACTTCTTCTTCGAGGCCTTCTTCTTGGTAGCGGGCTTCTCGTCCTCGTCGTCATCGAGTTCGTCGGGAGTCTTGTTACCACCATCGAACATGTCGGCAAGCTTGGCGAAAAGCATTGCGGTAGCTTCACAATCATCGAGAGCGTTGTGGGCCGTTCCGCGCTTGGTCTTGAGCTCGAAGAACTTTCGAGCGCCGTTGAGACGCACGGCCGAAGGTGGGATCACGCCCAGAGCAGCCAGGAAACGAAGGATCGGCATCGTGTCGTGGTAGCTGTAATGAAAGAAGTCGTTGTAGTTGGCGCCAGCCTTCCTGAAGAGCTCTCTCACGAATCCGATATCGAATGGTGTGTTCTGACCGGCGGGTGGAACAGGAAGCTTGCTGAAATTCTTCTTCAAAAAGTCGACAATCTTACCAACAGCCGCTTCTGGATTGTCGGCGTTCTTATCGTGCTTGACGAGATCCTTGATTTTGTTGACCTTCAAAGCTCCCGCTGTGACTCGATAGACCCAGTCGGCTTCGCTACATTCGAGGTACAGCTTGTCGACGATTTTGCCGGTCCGAATGTTGGACACAACGAAACCGATCGTAAGAAGACTGGTGTTTAGCGGATCGAGACCACCCGTCTCGGTGTCGAAAATGAGGATATTGTTTTCGTTTTTATTTGCTTTCGCCATGATTAGATATCTCCCGCATTCTCTTGAAAGTAATAGGCAAGCGCATGAAGAATCGTCATCATGGAGTCTTCAACATGCCCGAAATGATCGTTGTTGATTTCGATCACGATGTCCGATCTATCTCTTAGGTGAGGCTTGTTGTCTGGGTTCTCTCGATTTCCTATGATCGAAACCACCTCTATACCCATGTGGTGAGCCTGATCAGCAGCACAAATCAAATTCGCTGATGTTCCGCTGACACTGATTGCAATGAACACGTCCTGTGTTGATCCAAGCTTCTTGAGCTGTTCGCTGAAGATAGCCTGATAGTCTATGTCGTTGCCAAGCGCTGTGATCCAGGCAACATTGTCAGTGAGTGATACACATCGGAATCCAGGCTTACCCTCACTCAACAGAGAATCAGAAGCCCCCTTGGTCATATCCTGAGCAAAGTGAGAGGCGTTGGAAGCAGAGCCTCCATTGCCGGCGACGAAGATCTGCCCACCTTTCAATCTCGTTCGGTTAAGCAATCCGATAGCCTCGATCACAGGAATATCTGGAAGCAGAGCTGTAATTAGATACTGCTCTTCCAGATAGAAATGTAGCCACGTTTCGAGTTTCAAAGCACATCCTCCTCGATCAATATCGACTCGATCTTGTCGCAATACTCTTCGATGCTCCCGTTGTTGTCGACAACAAAATCGAACTCACTGTTTGGGATCTCCAGCATTTCGAGCTCACTGGCGTGAGGGATCTGGTCCTCCTTGCCAGTATCTCTGATCACTCTAATCAGTTTACCGCCGAGTTCCTGAATAGCACGGATTTCGTTTTTGAAGCGGACGTCGGTAACGAATACTAATTCAGCTCCGCTCTTTTCAGCCTGACGCATCCTGATGCTCATCAAGTCTATCCAGAAGGTGCCTCGAAAACAATTTCGAAAAACTTCTGTCCCAACAACCTGGAGAACTTCCCTGTTGGAAATGGGATCGAACAGATCCGTATCGAACAGGTTGCGGATTGACTCGTTGAACATCTCCCAAGTCCCACACGTCTCATCTTTCTCTTCGTCGCTGCCGTAACAGCCGTTTCTGCTCAGACCCAGATAGTCTATACAGAACTGCTTGAGCGGCTCCGCGAAAGCCAGACGGGCTATTTCTGTGTCCGACGAACGCCCAGCTCGATCCAGCAGATCACAGCCGAGTCGAGCAAAAGTGTCTTTTCCCGCTTGCTTTCTTCCACAAATACCATACACCCTCATGTCGTTCGCCTCCATTCGTCGAAATTTGGAATGTCTCGAGCTTGGGCCATAATCTCGTGAAGCTTGGAAATCTCCATAGCCCCCACGTCCTCGTCACCACGCCACCGCAGTATCTTCACATTGAAATCTGACTCTTGAAGCTTGGATATAGTACCGCGAACTTCTCTTGAGTCAACTTTATCTGGATCAAAAGCAAGAACCACATGGATCACTCCACACTTCTTCAGGATCTCTATCTGTCCCTTGGTAACATTCAGGCCAAATACCGCCACCGCATTCTGATAGCCAGCCATCTCGAGCTTCACGACGTCGAAAGGGCCTTCAACCAGTAAGACTGATCCAGTCTTCCGAACGCACTTCGAAGCTCTGTCAAGGTTAAAGAGGTTGAGTCCGGTCTGGAACCTTGGTCGTCTCGGCCAATGCAACCACTTCGGAACCCTCTTCAGCCTCTTGAGGTCCAGGACTGTGCGCCCTGTGAATCCTACGATCTTCCCGTCGATGTTCTTGATCGGAAAGACCACCCTGCTTCTCATGCGCCCCTTGGAAGCGTATCCGATTCCCATCAGCTTACATATTTCGGGGTCGAAATCTCTACTCTTGAGATATCTATCGGCGTCTTTTAGTTTCTTGAGAACTGAGTCTGGGTAAGGTTTCTGAAGAACGTGTTCCTGCCAATAATTTATCTTGTCTTCTTTCGCTGCTCTGGTACGCAGCCTGACCGCTATGTCCTGCTGCGTGATGTTTCTGTCTCTCAAAAACTTTTGAGCCCACCTACAAGCGCCGGCAACGTCAAGCTCTCTTCTGCACGCAATCAAACCGATCAGGTCAGCACCTTTCACGCGGTGACAGCCTCGAGTCCAACAGAACCATAGGCCTTTCTGGTAGTAATAGGTCCATGCGGTGAGGTTATCACCCTCGTGGACCGGACACATGCCGCGGATCTCATCGTGGTTGAAGGTGTAGTCGTCGAGTTTGAGGTCGAGCTCCCTGAGAAGGTCATCCATACAGCTTTCGAGCATGGACGACAGGTCTTCTCTGTCGTTAGACATCCTCGCTTTTTGGCGCCGCACGTTTGTTCCTACTCCTTCTGATGGGTCTGTATCGTTGCAAGGAGACCTCATGCATCGTTGCGGTCTTCTTGCTCTTCTGCATTCGAGGGTTTCGAATGTCAGAGTAGATCATGATTTGTTCGTTGTCGTCGTTGCCCGATCCGAAGCGGGACAGTCGAACCTTGAGTATCAGGTTTGCTGGTTCGACCTCCTCGTCTCTGTCGGGATTTTCATAGTCGGCAATCAAGTCCTCTGATCTTCGCTTCAAGAGGAAGCTGAGGCTGGTACAATACCACGACAGACGATCACTACCACTCACTGTTCCTTCGTGGTCTTCTTCGATACCTATCCTGTTCTGTTGAGTGAAAGCAACCATGGACACTTTTGTTTTAGTCATCAGGTTCTTCAGGGCGGTCAGTTGGTGACCAAGAGCCTCCCACTCAGCCATGTTGCCTTTTTCCTTAACGTCCATGACTTTGATGTAATCGAGAATGATCACTGCGGGTTTGTAGAAACCCCTTTCGTCTTTGCCGACACTCCTTGCGAGCCAGCTGCGAATGTAAGAGATCTGTTTCTTGACAGACCAGCCAGCAATCTGAACATAATCAAAAGGAAGCGATTTGACCTTCTTACGAGCTTTCTTGACTCGATTCTTGAGCTTTTTATTTCTGAGGAATCGTCCGCTTTCAAGGTATGAGATCGGAATCGCTGTGTCGATAGACATCAGCCTATCCATTTGAGATTCCTCGTCGAATTCAGTGTCCAACATCAGAACTCGAGGAGCTTCTTCTTGTGAAGCTATGTTGTAACCAAAATTCTGAGCCAGGAAAGTTTTTCCAGTCTTGGCTCGAGCAGCTATGATATCAAGACACCCTCTTCGAAGACCTCCCCCGATCGCCTCGTCGTAGTATTCGAATCCAGTACTGATCCCAAGCTTTCTTCCACTCTTGGCTATTTCGATCTTCTCCTGGATCCACAAATCAAACATATCCGAAATCGTCAGAGTCTCAGAGGATCGCATCTGATCGATTGAGAACTGAGCCGCACGATTCTCGAAGTGATTAACCAACTCTTCATGACTTGTGAACTCAGGAATAGATTCGTAGAGCTCTTTCAGATATGAACGAGCACGACGCTTGACCGCAGACCCCACAATGATGTCGATGTATTTCGGAAGATCTCTTGCTGGCTGAATCTTGAAGACCTTCTTAACAGCAGCTCGAACTGATTTGCGATTCCTCTTGTAGTAGGTCTTGAACAGAGAGGCTATCCTGTCTTCCAGGATAATCGAATCAACCTTGTTAGAGTCAGAAGCCACGTCAACCAGAGCCGCATAGATACACTTCGACGTGCGCCACCTGAAATCTTCTGCTGAAATCAAAGTCTCGTCGATATCGAAAATCTGATCAGGTCTCTTGGCCAACGCCGCCAGAAGTTTGCGCTCTATATTTTTAGTTCTGGAAGCGGTCTTCATTCACTCTCCTCTCGTAGATCTTGCGGAGAACAACGAGACGGCTCTCGATCGTCCTGGGGAGATCTCTGATTCGATCAAACTTGGCTTGGAGCTTGGCGATCTTGAGGCTCATTGCCTGGAGCTTGTGATCCATGTTGATGGCGACAGCTTTTCTCTCCTCGTAGGTTCTGAACTTCTTGCCGCCGATCAGCTTGTCAGTTGCCGTGTGTAGGCGTTGGTCAAATTTTCGCTTCAGCAGACCAAGCATGCTCTCGAAGCTGCTTTTTTGAGAAGCCACGTACACACAGTAGGAGGAGACTTTGTCAACAGCCTCGTCCATTTCTTCAAATCCCAGATCATCAAACTTGGATCCGATAGAGAGCACGTAATTCAGATCAGGCAGACCGTCTTTGGATAACGGGGTAAGTCCCATCTCCCCGCTCCAGTCTGTGAGTTCAGAAACGATCTCTTTGATGCTCACTCTTCAAGCCTGTCTCCAACCTTACCCAGCTCGGACTCAAAGATCCGAAACAGGATGATTTCGTTGATTTCACACCAAGTATCCTTGTCCGCGTCATTGTTCTGGCTTCTTGCGTATCCCTGTCGATCTCCATGGAAGTGGGGCACGAACTCTTCGTGTTGCTTGCCGTCAAACTCAAAGGCTATCTTTAGTCTCGGTATGAAGAAGTCAATTTTCAACCTCGTTCCTACGCAGGGAAACTCTTCGAGGATATCGAACATAGGAAACAGCTGGTCGAGTTCCTCACGCAGTTTGGTGGCGCCGATTGATTTCGGTCGTTTCCGCTTGAACGGTGTGATATCGATACCACGTTCGTTGCCGTTGAGATCGAGGAACTTCATTCTGGCGGAGCCTTCTTTCTCAGAAACAGTGCGGATCCCAACCAGTAGATTCCCCGTCTTGGATCATATTCGGTTGGAATATAATGCCAGATCCTCGGAACCCAAGTGAAATATGTTCGGTTGAAATTGATGCTAATCTCTTTAGCTTTGATGACACAAATCCTCATTGATACATCTCCAATACCTTAGCTCGAATATGTTCTTGGACTTTCGGGTTGTCTACGATGTACTCTGCGGCTTTGGAAATACCCTGAACAACCTCGCCATCAAAGAAAGTAATCCAAGATTTCTTTCTGGAAATCAAATCGCTCAGACCGAAGTTTTGAACCAGCTCGATCAGATCGTAGCCCTGGTGAAAGCCGATGCCGTAGATCAGATTCGACGTAGCCTTCTGATAGGGGCGAGCGTGGCGGTTCTTGACCGTCTTGAACTTCACCTTGTGCCCGATCTGGTCTTCTCCTTGCTTCAGAGCATCGCCCCTATTCATCTCGATCCGCCAGCTCGTGTTGAACTTGATCGCCTTCGGGCCTGGGACCCTGATAGGAGAACCATAGCCACTGAGGTTATCTCGGATCTGATTTAGGTAGACGACCAGACTGTCGGATTGTTTACAGAGTTTCGGAGCCTTCTTGGCGAACTTGCTCAGCATGAGAGAGACGGGATTGTAGGATTTGGTTTCGATCTTCTCTTCCCACTCGCTGCCGGCCAGCAACATAGCGATTGAGTCGATGATCAAGACCGACTTATGACAGGTGCGGATAAAGAGCTCGGCAGAGTTCAGGGCAGACTCAGCGTTGTCGGGCTGAGCCAGGAAGAAGTCTTCTCCCGGAACAATTTTGAAGATATCGCAAAGAGAATCGTTCACGGCATGCTCGACGTCAAGCAGCATCGGTTTGGATCCACCCTTGCGGATCTCGGACACGATTATCGCCATAGCCAGAGAGCTCTTTCCGATACCCTCAGCGCCATAGATCTCCACACAGCCGTGTCGGAACCCAGTTTCAGAGGTCAGAATCAGGTCCAGAGGCAGGATTCCCGTACTTACCTGTAGACCGCCCTCCTTGGCCTTCACGTCGTCTTTGCCGACGAGATGGGTTCCAAGCTCCTCCATCTGCTTTTCGAAGAATGAGGAGCCTCCTACGGCCCCTGGAGCGTCAGTCGTCCCAGTCGTAGTCGTCTTCTTCGATCTTTTCTTTTTCTTTTTTACCACTTGATTATTCCTTATAAGAAGATAGACCAAGCCTCTTCAGCCTGGCCTTTCTGTCGACTTTGAAATCCACCTCTTCGAGATCTTCCTCGAGATCGTCTACAACCTCTTTCGACTCCTCGACTTGGTAGCTGGAAACCTTCTCCGCCAACCTGTCTCTGGCAAATTTGGTGTAGGTGTGATAGAAGATCGCGTGCATGGTGGAGAAATACTCGGGCTTGTTGCTCTTCCACCGAAGCATTTCTCTCAAGACTTTCGTGTAGTGAGATGCCACCGTCCCTTTGTTGCGCCAGAAGTATCGCGGCTGACGTCCGTAGAGCATCAAGCATGATACTTCAGCCAGGATCGCCGGCAAAGAGACACGCTTGTCGGGGGTGGTGATCGATTGGTACGGAGCAGAAGGGTTGAGCTCTTCTCTGATCCTTTTTTGAACGATCTTGTAGAGCTTCCTACACTCAGGACAATCTCTTTTGGTTGTTTTGAGTCCCTTGTAGGTTTTATGTTTATCGCAGCGCATTCTTTTCGCGTTTTTTGTACCACCCGAAGATCGAGTGCCAAATTCTTTCGTGCCCCATGAACAGCACCGTCTTGACGGTGAAATCGATCACCAAGAAGGCGCCCAGAAATCCTGGCGTGAACCTTCCTGATATCACAGCAAGAGCGCTGACGTTGAGCGTGGTGGTCAAAATTCTCCAAGACAGAGCTTTGAAGAATGTCAGACCGTAGCGGAATTTTCGTTTTCGCAAAATCGATCGATCTTCATTTCGTATGCGATTTCAAAAGAAGCCCAGTTCTTCACGTAGTTGACCTCAGTGTTGACCTGTTGACCTGTCTTGAGATTGTACCAGTGAATTCTAAACTTCTCATCTTGAAGATAGAAGCATCCCACAGCTCTTGTGAGTATGTTGATTCCACTCGTTGCAAATCCGATCTGTTCGAAGAAGCAGAAGTACGAATCAGCTTTGGGATGAACCACCTCTCCGTTGTAGCGCAGCTCCTTGATTTGTAAACCTTCGGATCTACACCTGTCTCGAAGCCAACGCCACGACGCGACTTCTTTAGGGTCCTCTTTGACAATTTCGCCGTTGGATAGCTCAGCTTCCCAAATCAATAGTGAGCCGCGATCGTTTTCTGGAGCCCTTTTTTGATCGACGTCTGTGGTTTCCATTGAGTGATCCTTTTGATCTTCTGTATGTCAGGTTTGCGCCTCTTTGGATCGTTCGAAGACAAGAAGTCTTGAAACACAATGTCCGACCTTGATCCTGTCAAGTTCTTGATCATAGAAGCAATGTCTAACACGGTAAAATATTCATCGGGGTTTCCGATATTGATGGGAGAGCTGTGGTTCGAATTCATTACTCGAATGATAGCTTCGACAGTGTCATCAACGTAACAAAAACTACGAGTTTGACTGCCGTCACCAAACACTGTGATATTTTGGTTATGGCTGGCTTGTTCTATGAACGTGGGAATTACTCTTCCATCGAATCTGTTCATGCGAGGGCCGTAGGTGTTGAAGATCCTCACGATCCTCGTAGAGACCCCGTGCCGCCTGGCGTAGGTTGAAACAAGAGTCTCTCCTACGCGTTTGGTTTCGTCATACACGGCCCGCTCACAAGTAGGATCTACGTTGCCGGTATAGCTTTCGCTTTGAGGCATTACCTCGGGATCTCCATAGATCTCAGAGGTAGACGTGTAGAGTATCTTGCTGCGGTATCTGTGTGCCAACTCCAGGAAATTCATGAGACCCATGATGTTGGCCCTGATTGTTTCCATCGGTTGCCTGAGGTAGATCTTGGGGCTGGCGATCGAAGCCAGGTAGTAGATTTCGTCTGGTTTATCGATACCAGTGGCGCCTCTCACTTCCTTCCACATAGTATATTTAGCTGCGTCTATGTTTACGAAGAAGAATCCTCTTCGGTTGTAGAGTTCTTCTATGTTGCAGATGCTGCCGGTCGCCAGATTGTCGAGCACATAGACTTCGTTGTCGGAATCTTCGTCGACCAAACGATCGCACAAATGACTGCCGATGAAGCCAGCTCCTCCTACTACCAGGATCTTCTTCATGCGTTCAGCACATGTTTCAGGAAACAGGTTGCGGCTTCTATGTCGGGCACCACGAGAGAAGCAGTCCTGCGGACGAACTCGTGATCGCACGGATTTCCGTTCTCGATATCAAGGACCACCAAAGAAAAGATTGGTTTGGTGCTCATAGACATGAGATGAGCCCACGCCTGCTCGAAGTCAGTTCCGATGCTGGACTTTCCAGCCTTGTGAGCGTCAAGGTAGTTGAAGAGCACCACGTCGCTCCTCATGACATCGTAGCGGTCGCGCTCAACGATTGTTTCACCCCACCCGAGCCCCTCGGTGTCGATCTTGGCCAGTGGACCCTTGCCCTTGAGGTAAGCCTTACCACGACACGGACTCAAACAATGGTAGAGCGGAGTTCCGTCGCGCTGGATGATCTCCTCAAGTTGTTCCTTTACTTCGTCACGCCACAGAGAACACTCATCCATGGTAAGTCCAGACATTGGTCCGGCAAGATAAACAAGTTGAGTCCTCATTTTTCCTTTCCTTTCAAAGCGCCCAATAGACGTCTTTGTACTTAGTCAAACCCGTGATCTGTATCGCAACTTCCTTACGAAGATCATCGGTAACGATCTCGTCCCTCATTCTCTGCTTGCCACAACAAACCGACATTCCTACATGTATCTTAGGAGGATTTCTTTGAGGTTCCATGTAGAAAACAGCGAAACGTATATCACGGATCCAGAGATTCTCTATGATCTGCTTCATAGCGAGATAAAACGGTCCCATCTCACTCTTCAGAGAATCCTGCAGACTTCTTCTCTCAGACTCAGAAGTGTAATATCTCTTGGTCGCCGATACGAGTTGAGGATCTACGTTTTGATCTTCATTCTTCATCTGCGTCGGGATGACCAATGACGATCGTCTTGTTTTTGTTTGTCGGCGTTGTACCGTGAGGGCTGGGTTTGATTTGTTGAGCAGAAACAGATCCATCCGCGGCGGGGATAGCCACCGTAGCTGTTCGACTGCCTCTGTTCTGGAGACGCTTGTTACCCGCCATGGTCATGATCTCATCCTTCATCTTTCTCGCCAGATTGGGAGTGAGCTTCTTGTGCAGGTGGGCGTCAAAAAGACTGTCTAATTTCGCTTGGTTTACCATCTTATTCTTCTCTTTCCATTCTCGGGAATGCGATGTTGTTATCTCTAAAGAAATCGTAGACTGTCGAGACTGGAATTACAATATTATTTGTCTCAGAAGTCATAGCAGAAATAATAGCAATCAGCTTGCATTCTGTGTTGAAAACTCCACCACCCGAGGATCCGAAATAGATTCCACCGTCTATGTGAAGACGAGAATCTGTGATTGCTGAGATCATTCCTTTTTTGAACGAGACTCGAGGACCCCCAGGCGAGCTCCAGACATCTGGCTTCCTCTTCGGAAACGAGGTCCACCGGATTGATGTCCAATTCTTCGTGGGTCATAACAAAAAGCAGTCCCAGATCATCGCTCTTGTAGAGCACCTTTACAAAGAAAGCGTCTTGTTCTTTGATCTCTTTCTTTTCAGGTTCCGGCTGTCCTCTATCATCATAGGTGAACACCACCAAACAGTGCTGAATCGGTTCTGGATCTTCTTCGGGACCAATGAAAATATCCATCAAAGACACGATCGGAAAATAACGGTCATGCAACACATGCTTGACAGTCAGGAACACGTAGACATTACCAAGCTCACTTTGTCCAGAGGCTATGCAAATACCCGCGCCGTAACCGTCTTTGTTGCCGGCGGAATCGAGTTGATAGATTTGAACTGTGGAAGGGACGGTTTTCATCCACGCATCGTTGGCTGCTGTTCTCGTTGTTTCGGTTGTCGGTTCTGTTCGAACTCCAATCGGAGAACAGCAGCACAAGACAAAAACCAGAAAGGCTGGGATCAAATGCTTCAATTGTCTTTCCCTTCTACGGATCTTACTCAGAATAGAGATCGATCACAAGCTGACAGCCATCCGACACACCCTGAAAGAGTGACACAAACAACTGTCGGTTTCTGTCGCTAAGGATCTCTCCGACCTCAGGAGTCTCGAAGTAGACCTGAAATAGGGTTAATGCACTCTGAAGATACAACGCATACTGGGGTGGGATCTCCTTCATAAGTAGCTGGATCGTCACCTGATCGACGGTTGTGTCTGACGTCGAAAGAATTCCGTTGAGGATGTTCTCGTCGACACTCTGCTTGAGCTCAACCGCTCTCTCGACCTTCTTGGCGTCATCGTCCTTGTAGATCTCATTGATGCCGATCGATATAGCCGTCTGAGCCGTGTCATGAATTAGCCTCTTTTGGTCATCGAGACTGAGATCACCCCGCAGATTGATGAAGCTGCAGCTAACGAGAAGAAACGGAATGCCCGCGAAAAGTAGTCTACTCTGGTTCGACGGTATTGAGTTCATTTTCGTCACTTTCTTCATTGATAATGAAATTCTTGTTGAGAGTACCGATTCCAAGGTAAGAGTCGACTTTGTTTCGGATTTCACCCGCCGTCATATCAGGAAGCTTGTATTTCTTGGCTTCCACAGCAATGAAACGCGTGGCCATCTCGAGTTTGTGTTCTCCACCCAACTGTCCTTGCGCGAATCTCTTCTGAGTCTTTGCGTACTGTTCAGCATAAGCCACCCCCTGACTGACAACACTATTGACCATGTCCTGAACAGTAGAGCGAGTCTCGGTATCAAGCTTCTCGGTCAACTTTTTCGTAACCGATCTTGCCAACACGACCAACAAGGGAAGAACGATTGTGATAAGCGCCGGCAAAATGATCTGAAAGAATGTGTTTGAAATAGTCTCCATGTATTCTGCCATGATTTAGTCAGTCTCTTTCTCACTGTTCCAGGTTTGAAGCACGTCGGTGGCCTCGCCTCGAAGAAGCTCATCGACGGTCCTAATTTTCCTTCCAACAACCAAAGACATGTCCTTGTACGACTTGCCCTTACCTCCTTTTTCCTTGTTCTTGAGGAACTTGCGCTTGATCAGTTCCTTCTGATTGTCGAGGGCGGGAAGTCCAGCGTCTCCATCAACAAGAGACTCAACGTCGGTGATCTCTTCTGAGGCAACCAACTCGACTCCGAGAGCATATCTGAGCGCTCTCGAGGAAGCCCTCGTCTCCGCGAGAGCGGTCGTGTAGTTCTTGAAGCCTCGGTTTGCGGTGGCCTGACTGCAATCTGCAACCGCAGAAGCCTCGTAACCGTTGCCGAAAAGGTATACGACTTCAACCACAGAACAGAAGTTGTCCTGCTTTCTTGGGGTTCCTAAACTCTTTGATCGCTTCTTCTTAATACCCTCAAACGTCTTTTTGGCGACGCGGAGCATGGCATCGTGACGAATGAAGATGTCCTTCTTATCCTTTGAGATTTCGAAGTCGTCGTCGGAGAAACAGTCGCCGAGGACCCTTTCCTTCCCATCGATCCCTATCATCTTTTTCTGTTTCAGATCCTCCAGGAGACTCTTCGTCGTCCCCTTCGCCGCCTTCGGCTTCTCGGCTTTCTTCGCCTTCTCCTTCGCCATTTTCTTCGTCACCTTTCCTGTTCTGATGAAACAAAACCATAGCCTCACTGATACCTCTAACGTCAAGGCCCATAGCTTCACACCTTCTCTTGACTATTTGAGGGTGCAGAACCAATCTGCGGGCAATTTCGTTCAGGCTCAGCTCATCTTCGTCATAGAGCTCTCGAATCTTCGGGTCAACGACCTGATAATTGAGAGATGATCTTCTACCCCTCACCATTTTCCAGCCACCGAATGTATTGTGTGATGCCGTCAGCAGGCTGCCTGGGTTTGAAGTCTTTGCCAAGAACCTTGGTCGTGGTGACCATGGCTGCCTGCGTGAAGTTCTGATAGCATTCTTTCCGGGGATTGGGAATATTCATAATGGTGCACTCGACACCACGGAGATCCAATGCAGATCCCACCAAGCCGATCAGCTCTTCGAAGGTGACAGTTGTACCGTTGCCGACGTTGTAGATTCCACTCTTCTTTGCTTCAAGAGCACGAATGTTTGCTTCAACCACGTCATCAACATGAATCCAGTCTCTTGCGCTATCATTTGTTCCTTCGAACAAATCGATTCTACAGTTCCTCGGCCTTCCATCGATTGATCTAAGATCTCCATGATTACCCTTGAACTGCTGGTAGATCTGATGGATGTATGAAGACGTGTTACCCTTGTGATGTTCTCCAGGACCATAGACGTTGAAGTATCTCAGACCTATGATGTGGAGATTGTCGTTGTTGGCAAGTACGAACCTGACGTAGTTGTCCGCGGCGAGTTTTGAGAAAGCATAGATGTTCAGCGGGTTTTCGTTCTTGCCTACCTTCATCTTCTTTGCCTCATGTTGTCCATACACAGCCGAGCTGGAAGCATAGATCAGCTTGGCATGGGTCAAAGCCGCAAGCTCCAACATTTGTTTGGTAGCTTCACTGTTGGCTTTAAGCATCTTCTGCTCATCGTCGACTTTCGTGTCAGTAATAGCAGCTTGGTGAAAAATAGCCCTTATGTTTGCACCAACAAATCTGCTCAGCATTGAAACGGACTCTGGAGATCCCAGATCGATTGCGAGGATCTCTCCCTTGAATCCATTCAGATTCTTAAAAGAACCAGAAGAGAAGTTATCGAGAACGACGATTAGATCATCAGGAAACTCGTCCTGAAGACGAAGGGTTAGGTTAGATCCTACGAACCCCGCGCCACCAGTTACCAAGATCATGGACGGCCCAGACGATTTCTCTGGTTGTCCTTTCAGATCGCGCCAGACCTGTTGTTCTACCGTTTGTTGTTCTACCGTTGCAGACATGACTTAATCTCCTCTCTTGTAAGGACATAGCAGCCCTTGTGCTTGATTGTAAAAGAAGCTCCTTTGTTGGCACAACGGACCGCGTCATGGATATCGTATCGTTTTGCCAGAGCGATTGCAAGAAGAGCCGTGACCGTATCCCCGCAGCCACAGACATCCACAACCTCTGCAGCCTCCGTAGGACACTCGAAGACGAGCTCGCCGTTCTGATAGACAGCCATGCCGTCCTTTCCTAACGTGTTGATCAGATACGTGCTCTTGAGCTTCTGAGAGCATTCGACCGGAGTCAGATTTGTTAGCTCAACTTCCTTGACATTTGGCTTGATAAAGTCTACGCTGTCCAGACAGTGGAACGACGGTCTCTTCGGATCAAGAATAGTGGGCACAACACACCCCGAAGCAACCTCATCGATGATGGTGTTCGTTAAGGTGCCTTTGTTATAATCCGAAAACACTACGGCATCTGGATTGTTGTGCAGGATTAAGTCTTGCAGACAGGTAATCCACATCTGTTCTGTTTCATTATCTGGCTTCGACACATTTTCTTCATCGATTCGACAAACCTGTTGACCGTTGCTCCAGATTCTTGTTTTGATCGTAACCGGCGTTTCCTTCAGAGTGTAGAGAGGACGCAGCAGAACATTGCATTCAGCTGACATGTTCACAAACTTACGCCAATTTTCACCCCTACACGTGGCGTCTGTCCCTTTGTAGACAAACAAACATTCCATACCAGCAGCAGTGATATGAGCAGCGACGTTTGCGGCGGCACCAAGAACGAGTTCTTCCCCACGATGACACACCACCGGCACGGGCGCCTCAGGACTTATGCGGTTCGTGTCTCCGTAGATGTGTCGATCGATCATTGCGTCACCGATCACGAGAATTTTTTTCATTTCCCACCTCTGATCGTATCAAACATGTCGGTGACTGAATACTTTGCGCCCGGAGGTGTGTAAGGCACGAACACAATCTCATCTGCAATACTCTGACACGGAACGGGGTGAGATACTTCGGGATCATGAAAGACGATCAGCTCTGCACTAAGACCGAACCTCTGCTGCAGTTGATTTCTTTTGAAATCCATGACCCAGAAATCTTCTGTAGCACTCTTGAAGGAGTGAACTTCTTCTACTCCTTTGATCGATCCGAGAATGATCAGTCTTTGTTTGAGGGGTAAAGGAACACACCCCTTCTTCTTCAAGATCCAACGATCTTCGTTGGTAAGCACGATCAAATGATCGCATCTATCCGCACAGTAACGTAGAGCTTGAACATGACCCGCATGAAGAAGAGTAAAAGCGCCTGCCTTTATCCCAACACGAAACGTTCCATTCTCTCCCACACTTCCTCCTCTCTCAAATTGTAGATCGAAATGTCGTGGTCTCTGGCTATTCTAAGAGCATGACCAGTACCACCCTCTTTATCCGCCGGAGTCCAACAGATCACAAACTTCGAAGGCTGAATCAGGATCGGACCAAGAACCTGCTGGGCATTTCTTGCCATGAGTTTCTTAACAGCATCGCTCAACGAATCTGCGTGTGGATGGTAGCCAAGCGAAAAATCGATCAGCTCGTCATTTAATTTGTGATGCTCGCTTGTTGATTTGTTGAATCCCTTCCATGGGAGGAAGATCTGCTTCTTGTTGCCGGCGCCCTTCTCAAATGCCAGGTCTGCGCCGTCCGCTCCACCAGATCTGAGCACGTAATCTTTGTCGTGCAATTTCTGCGCGATCTTCGTTATGAGCTCGAGGATGTTTTTGGGCGTGCTTCTGGATCCGATACCGGCATAGTATTTCATGCTTCCCAGTCCTCTGGTTCAGGAGGCAAAGGACAATCCATCTGTTTCATTTCCTCCTCGGTATACACGGGTCTGCTCTTGAATGATGTTCTTGTGTGAGTTCTTGCGTGAGCGCCCTCGATTCTCAACCAGTCGTAGTCATCTCGAGCGTCAAGGTTCGTGCTCCAAACTGCAGCCAGGATGTCGGGAACGACATTCATTTTCATTACTCTCTCTTTGAGAGCCACCAAGTCTTTCGGAAAACACTTGCCTCCGAAACCAAACTGTCCGTCCGATCCAGGAACTGTCGCGTGACCGCCCCCAATCCTTTTATCGTACGTCACGACTCCGATCAGATTCTCGGAGTCGATATCAAACGCTTCGCATATGTTGTGGATTTCATTGAAGAACGCAACCTTCGTAGCCAGGAAGCAGTTGACCACATACTTCACGAGCTCTGCCTGCTTGGTGTCCATGGCCAAGAAAGGAACATCCGGCCATCCGAGACTGTAGAGCTCTCCAAGATCTGCGATCACGGACTCAGAACTGCTTCCAACTACTATGAACTCCTGGTTGATGAAGTCCTTGATGTATGTAGCCTCCCGTAGGAACTCGGGATTGTGAGCGAACCTGACCGTAGGATACTTGTCCTCGTACTCGTCGATCGTTCCGGGCAACACAGTAGACTTGATCACGAGGATTCTATGAGTTCCAGAAGCCGCCTCCGCAGCCTCCGCGATCACCTTGTCGAGGATCGATAGGTCTTGTTCACCCGTGCTGAAATCCGTAGGACTCGGGACGCAGAAGAAGATCACGTCACATTCGTTGACCACGTGAGTTACAGAATCGTAGGAACTGGAATCTGCAGAGCCGACCAGCTTGGGGTCGAAGATGCAGTACTTTTCGATGTTGTCGTGAGCCTTCGTGCTGAAACCAGCGAGCAGAGCCTTGCCCACGAATCCGTATCCGACTATCCCGATCTTGTAGAATTTCTTGCTCATAAGCTCACCATAATATAGTCACCGTTCTTGTTGACTCTTTGGATATGTACTTCTAATGGAGTATTTGGAGTTAAATAATCATCGAACGGCTCATATAAGACTTGAACTACGTCGCCGCTTTTTGGAAAAAAGTCTTGATTCACAACCTTCACTTTAATCGGGTCACCATCCAGCGTTCCGCTGAGAATTATCGACCGACTCATGAGACATACTCCTCGAGTTTATTCTGGTAGTCGTCGAAGTCTTCCCAATACGGTGAATCTGGGTAAGCTGGAACTTCTGGTCGGTTCTGAGCCACCCACCTTTCATGATCGAGAGGTTCGCGATATTTTCCATCCATAACAGAGAATGCATCCTTCGGCATTCTACCCCAAAGCCACCCCTTGTTTCTAACTTTTTCTCGAACAGGACAGCAGGTTTGAATGAATAGGTTCTGATTCAACTTGTTGTTTGGGTTACTTCGCCAAGCAGCTTCGTGCCATAGATGTATAGCACAAAAAAGCTTGTGAGCTCCATCCCAGAACGGCATCCTGTTGGCCAACATGCGTTCACGCCAGTCGTCATCTTCTCGTGAGTAGGCAAACTGACGACAGTAGAGTTCATCGTAGCCGTTGAGCTCGTCGATGTAACAACGTTTAGCGGCCCAGATCCACAACGTGTTGTTTTTTCCAGGCGGCTTGATCTGAGTCTGTTCGTAAACACTCTCAATTGTCGCACGCAGATTGACGTCGTTGAGTAAATGATCGTTGACCGCCTCGAGCCACGACACGTTAGGGCCTTTTCCTTGTGGTGACTTCGTGGTATCAACCACATAGCCGCGGTTGATGTGTCGATCAATCCGACCATCAAGAAACGGGCGAAGCATTCCTTCGACGATGTTCTGGGAAGGATAATGATCGATATCGAGATGTCCGATCACCTCCCCTTCACAGACCCGCAAACCAACGTTGCGTGGATAACCTGCGTTGATGAACTTGCCGATTGGTAGGTAGATATATTTCATGCGGTAGTGTTTACCGACAGCTTCGCACAATTCCCTGGTGTTGTCTGTGCTTCCACCATCCACGATCACGAACTCGATATCTTTATTGGGATCGAGCTTGGTCTCAGGATACTTCTGTCCATACAGAAAATTGCTCAGAGTAACCCGTGACAAGATAGCCTTCAAACGATCAAATCTACCTGGGATCGCCGGCACAAGGATGCTCAGCTTTGGTCTACTCATCCTCTTCATCTTTCCTTTCCAAAGTTTGTTTCATGGTCCGACTCTCAATCTCTCAAGTGCTTCATCGGGATCGATCCGATACCGCTCGAGTCGGTGGTCCTCGTCGAGCTTCCAGTATTTGAACCGCACCCGCTCTCGTTGCATTTCGGCCGCGTTCTGTCTCGCCGCACGCCGGTCCTCACTCCAAAATGCCAAGCAAGCGAGGAACAGAAGCATTATAATCACCCCAATGGTGATCTTGTCTCCGAGCTTGGCAATCCAGGTCATGAATCGCATGCGGCGCCCTCCCTCTGGTAGATGTTATTTATTCCGATCCCAAATACTTTTCAATCTCGTCGAAAATCTTAGCTCCCTTGAGGAAGTCCTCCTGAAGATAGGCTCCGGACGAATACAGTCGAAAGACTGCTTCGGAAATACAACCATTTCCTCCTCCGGCTACGAGTACGGCCACCTTATCAAGAGTAGCTTTGCTGGGAGGATTGGGAAGCATGTGCTTACTGTGAAGCTTTGCTACCAGAAGAGGGTCAGCGTCGTCGGGTATGAATCCAAACTTGGCTTCACGGAGACATTGGTAGTCGAAAGGACCGTCGCCGATGTACAAGTACACGGGCTTATTTGGCTCACCTACAACCTCTCCAGTTCGTAGCCTGTCGTTCCAGTCTCGATTCAGGACCAAGCTCTTGTCGCCCTTAGAATGAGGAGCATAAACGAACTTGTGCCCCTTGTACTTGACGTACTCTTCATTTCTTTTGTCGTGAGAAATGAATACCAAGTGATCCTTCAGTCGTAGCATAGCCCACGAGTCTCGATCAGAATACTCCTTAAACCAACGATCGTCTTCATGTTCGTAAAACATCATCGCTCCGTTAGGAGCCTCCTTCGGACGCGGAAAACACTGAAATAGTTTCCGTGGAGGTGTTAGAACACCGTCGATATCGGAGTAGAAAAGAAACTTCAGATTTCTCATTTGTGAGTCTCCATGATCAAATCTACAACCCTCTCGCAATCTTGACCGTCACCAAACGGCACGAACCATTTTCTGAACTTCAATCGTTTCACTTTCTCGAACCTGTCTTTACGGTTCTTAAACTCGGTGATCGCAACCTTGATTTGTTTTATACTATCGACCAACTTGCCAGGAACCATCTTAGAGAAGCACCACGGAGAATCCTTTGAAGGTCTTGAGGTGAAAACCATGGGTCTGTTGAGGTTCAAGTAGTCAACAGCCAACAACGAATAGTCGGTAATCAACACGTCTGAACCGATCAAAAGAGCGGCAGCGTCTGTCTCTTCGTTAATGATTGACAAGTGAGCGTTCTCCAACGACTCAACGAATTCAGTAATCTCTTTAGATGAACGTGCAAGTCTCACTATCAGATTCAAACTAAGCTTTTCGGTTTGCTCTGCTATGACTCTGATCGTTTTGAGTCGTCTCGAATTTGCGTCTCCGTTGATAGCCATTCGGGCAGGAGCATACAAGACAGTCGACCTGTCCTCGTAGAGACCATTGTATCTGAGGAAGATCAACCTAAGAGCTTCCTTTTCGTCCCTTGTTCCGTGCAGTACGTCAAGACTCGGGCTACCAACCACGACCGCTTTGCTGTAGCCACCAGCCTTGATCCTGTCTTTCTCAGGCCTGTGAGCTGCCATACATGCTTTAGCTGTAGGACAACCTCCGAAACCCATAAGGGTAGTGGCTTCTACCATAGACACGTGATCACTACAGTCTCTGTCGACTATCGCAATGTCTGACTTGATTCTGTTTGAATTCCTTACCTCGTAAAACACAAACCTGCTCTTGTCCTCGGGAGCAAGATCACAAATGTGCTCGTACACAGCGTGAGCATCTCCGTGTTTGGTTTTTCCAAGGAAGGATATCAACATCTCTCGATCACCGCGTCGACCTGATCACTGATCCTCTGCGGTCCGATCATCCACTTCGAGTTCTTGTCCCATGTCGCGTTCATGTAGTGAGCCGGAAGCCTACTGTCGTGGAACACCACGCAAGACGGAATCTTCAGGCTCATAGCCACGTAGGCCAAGAACCCATCGAAACCAACGAAGTGATCGGCGCCCTTGATGACCTGGATTGCAGTAGAGATAGCCGTCTTGTCCGTGAAGTTGATCACGTTCTCCGGAACAGCGCCCTTGTATCTTGCTCCCAGAAGCACGACCTTCTTGCCGGCGAAATGTTCGACCAATTCCATTACAGCATATGGCATGAAACAACGATAAGAATTGTCAGGTCTTCCAGCGGCCGGTTGAATCACTACGTAGTCCCCGAACTGTTCTTTGAAAACAGGCTGGAATGGAAGATCTGGTGTCGGGTCTACGATTCCACGAGCTTTCGTGTCAAGCCTTTTGAAGTCTTTTGAAGACGACATGATGGCGTCTTCCACATTTTTTCGTATCGACTTGGTTATTTTGTGACACTTCCCATAGGTAATCCTCGGCATGAGGGTCATGAGCTCGGTGATCGGTTCAACATGAACGTCGTGTCCTGTAAGATGCTCCCAAAGAACCACCTTCTTGTCCTCGTCGAAAACATCGTTCCAGATCTTCAAGAAACAGATCCAAGCATCCCCGAGTCCGCCTGAGGACAGATACTTCATAGTTTTCATGGTTCTCTCACCCGCGGAGCAGTCGGAGCGTCTGGGTCGTCAAGGTTGATCAGGTCTCTTCGTTCGCTCACCTCGTTGAACTTGCGAGCCACTTCTGCTCCAAGATCCAGCCCGAGCTTGTTTGCGATGATCGTAGAGTAGATCACCACGTCAGCAAGCTCCTTAGCCATGTCCTCGAGCTTGTCAGCTCCGTCACGCTTGATCTTCTTCGCATTGTTGGCAAGTCTCCCGCCAGCAGCTACCCACTCGAGAAGCGCTTCTGCAAACTCCCCTTGCTCACCCGATAAAGCCCCCGCCCACTCGAGCAACGACCATTTCCCAAGACTGCTCGGAAAAGCCTTGCTTCTACTGTCACAAGCTTCCTGAACCTCACGGAAGGTCATACCTACGGTGTCGAGAGCTGTGTCTGCAACATCTTCTGGGTTCGCATCGTATGGGTCTTTCCGATTCAGTAGCGCTTCGATGAGTTTTTCTCGTAGAGTCATTTTGGTCTCCTTAAAAAAACCACGTCTCCGTGATGTTTTCCCATAACTACGACTTGATGCTCGTAGTATCCTCTGCTTGTAAGGAAGCTGGTTACTTCTTCTCGAGTCGCCCAACCATCACACTGTCGTTCACGCCAAACTTCGAGATAGAATCCTGTGATCCTTCCTTCTGATATTGTTTTCTCAGCGCCTTTTAAAAGCAGTAATTCTGCACCTTCGATATCGGCCCACACGAACACACTTCCTTTGGGAAACAATTCAGCCGCCAGACTATCAAAGGATCTACATTTGCTTTCAAACCTACTCTTCGGATTGATTTGATTTGCTCTCGGAAAATTGATGGACATGCCGTCTATGCGCTGCATAGAGATTGTACCGTCTTTGTCGCTGATGGCACATCGAAGCAGTTTGCCAGGAAATTTAGGCTTCAGATGTTCAAAACGCTTAACGTCTGGCTCAACTCCTATCACAGACACCTTCGGCCACTTTTTCTTAACCAACCACGCTTCACTGTTAAGCTTGCCTGGTCCGGCGTCGAAAAACACATCTGTAGGAGGAATCGAATCTATCCAACTCATTTCTTCTTCGCTACCACCACTCTTTGTCTGCGTTCGTTGAAAGCCTTGACGATCTTGCCGCCACTGGCTTCCACAAGCTTGTCGAGCTCCGTTCCTTCGAAGACGCGGACATGTTCCGGACAGTTCGCGCCTGAATCCTTCTTGTCTCTCGGAGCGGTGATAATCAGGGTTCCGTCGGCAGAAAGGGACTGAATTATGCGCTTGCACACCTCCTTGTAATTCCGAAGGTGCTCAATCGTCTCGCGGCAGTAGACCACGTCCCATTCGCCGGGTGGATAGTCGGCTTCGAGATTCATCTCCACCTTATTGATGTCATATTTGATCTGCGTGATGATTTCAGGAAGATCGACTCCGAGTTCGTCGGCACCTTTTTGCTTGGCTTCCCAAGCGACACGACCTGAGTTGGTGCCGAGATCGAGAAAGCTGACGCCCTTTTTTGCCAAAGAGATTGCTTCTTGGTAAGCCTTCAGGTTGAGCTTAACGACCTTGTCAGCTTCGCCGTAGCCCTTTTTGGGGTCGGCATATTTTTTGACCTGAGACTGAACCCACTTGTCGTGTTTCATATCTTCAAAACTCCCCGCGTTCTTAAAACAAGTGGATCCTGGTCCCCATAAGGAGCGAAACCTCGACTCAGCTCCGCGGTGACACAGAAATTTTTCAGTAGTAGTTTGTCCACTAATTTTCCCGGACTGATGAATCTACGACAATGGTTTTCAAAAACGAACGTGTGAGGCGACACCTCAGTTCCTAAACCATAAATACTGTCGAATACTGTTCTACACTCTATCAAAACAGTACTGCTCGGCTTGAGTGTCTTACGCAGCCAATCAAGCACGTTCTGTTCGTCTACACTGCTGATCGAATGCCAAGTAAACCTCGAATAGACATGATCGACCTTAGGATCTTTCTTGTTGACCACCTTCATCAAAATCGCCGTAACGTCGTCGCCAGAAGTAAAATCACCACGCATGAGCTTCAGTCTGCCGTCGTTCACCCACGTCTTCCCAGATTGGTCGATTCCAATTACTCTGACCCCGTTCTTGGCGAAATAGAACGCGTCTCTACCGTTGCCGTGACCAAGTTCGAGTACCTGGTCTTTAGGTTTGATCTTGCCTGACTCCAAGCAGTGTTCTGCGAACCGACTGTGTTTCGACGGTATGCTCGAGTCAGACTCGTATCTTTCTTTCCAGAATTCCTTATCCACGACTCAGCTCCTGATGTACGCGTTCACAACATTTTCCGTCGAAAAAAGGCTGGTAGATGCTCTGCATCTTGCGGCGTGACTCGTCGAATTTTTTTCCTCGAGCTTGAAACTCTGCCACTTCTCTTCCGAGTTGGGATGAAGTTTCTACCACGACACCCATCTCATGCCTCTCAGCCGGGGTGGCGTGCCACATATCAGTGTATCTCCAACCAAGCTGAGGATCCAGGAAGATTATTGGGCGGTCGAGGGCAAGGAAATCTGATGTGATACTGCTGAAGTCGGTAATCAGAAGATCAGACGACACGAGAGCTGGGATAGAATTCGGCTCAACCTCGTTGTCGTGAACCTCAACGCCTTGGAAATGATCTACCAACCAGGGTGGCAACAGGTTGCCTGCGTAGCTACGTTTGATGTACTTGTGTAGTCGGATCACCAGATTGAATCCGAGCTCTCGACACGTCTGGATCAGATCGATGGCTGTTAATTCATCATCGTCTGCGCTCCTTGAGCTGGCGAAGAAGAACTTGTCTCCTGCCCCGAAAGCTCTTCGACTATAGGTCGGAGCATACAAAACGGTCAATGCTTCAGAATTCAAACACTTGTATTTCAAAAAATGTTGACGGACATATTTTATTTTGTGATGGTAGAACAGCTCGTCCATGCGGGGTTGGCCTGTCACGAGCACGTTTTCGGATTGAAATCCGTTTCGCACCATCATCTCTTTCTCAGACTCGGAAGCAGCAAGAATGAGTTTGATACCGTGTTGTGGCTCGGGCTGAGCGTCACCGAGAAACAAATTGCCGTGCTGAGTGTTCACCTTCAGTTGGGCTGACACTTCTTCCAACAGTCGTCCGTTGTTCGTGAAGGCTATGTTGAATGGACCTCGATCTGAATCCACATGAACCTCGTGAGGTGTATGAACAGAGAAGTGATGCTTCAACACGCGGGTGTTGGAACCCTCATGAGCTCCAGCAAAGTAGATCTTCAGCGGTGTCATTTCAAATCCTTGAAAAATTTCAGTTGGGGAAAGAGTTCGTGGGCCTTGTCACCGCTGTATTTTTCGTAACTGATCGAGTCCTCCCAATAGTAACGAATCTCCCACAAGAATCGGAACCCTCTCTGACCATGACCTTCGAACAAAGCATTGAACGTAGGATTTTTCCACAGCTGCTCCCACGCTTCTGCTATTGGTTGTACGATCGTGTGTACGGGTCGTTCACAGAAGTGGAGCGTATCACCTATCTGGCGGCAGAGATTGACGTGTCCGAAATGCTGCTTCGCAGTGATGAATTCCAGATCGCTACCTGGAAGCGCATAGAATCCTCTCTTGCACGTGCGGTTGATTTGTTCGACGGCGGCAGCCAGGTCGTTGATGTGTTCGAACGTGTGAGAGCTGTAACAGAAGTCGAAATGATCGTCGGGAAACTCTTTCAAAGTCTCAACCACGTCCCCCTCGATTAACTCGCGACCTCCTAAGTTGAGACCTTGACCGTGTCTCATTTCTTGATGATCGACGAAATCAGCTACGTGGGTAGACTTAGGGTATGGTCGATGTCCACCACCGACGTCAAGCACCAAATCTCCCGGCTTGATCTGGAAATCAATCTCAAACAAGCCAGAGTACTTTCCTTGACCAGTAAAAAGATCTGGATTCACGGTGTCCAGAAACCTTCCCCTTGCCCTAACTTCAAGAGCTCACCGTCCGAGTATCTGGGACCTATCTTCAGGCTCTCGCTGTTTTCCCTGAGCCAGCCCGTCCAGTCTGTGCCGGCGATATCAGCCAAACACTCTGGAAGCTCACCTTCGAACTCTCCAAGCGGCTCGTGCATTCCTTCGGCAAATCCAGATCCGTGATACGGAGGAATCTTTCCGTTGTTCTCGTAGGCCTTCTGCGGATCCAGAGGCCATACGAGGTATACCTCGTTAAACCAGCGGGTAAAGCTTGGTCGATTAAAGCTGAGCACTTTCTCTCTGACCAACATTGGATGTTTTGACCAACAGAAGTGCAGCATGCCATCAACGATTTTGTCGGGCTTCGAACTGAGTTTGACGTTCTTGGCCTCTTTGCCTTTCCCGACCTTCTTTACGAAGTTGCTGCACGTCGTGAAGAAACGACCCGGTCGAAACCGAAAGAACCTTGGATGTGAACTGTTGAAAAACGACTTGAAACCGTATGCGAACTGCTTCTCGTTCATCTTGATGCATTCCATTGAATCATCTTTTCGAAACGATTCGATGACATGCTCGAGCACATCGTGAGGAATGAACTCATCACAATCGAGATTGTAGATCAGGTCACCATCCTCGAGATCAGCATAGCTCAACAACAGATTGTTGGTATTGCCCTCACCTATTTCGCGGTTACTCATTCTACCTTGCCAAGTAGGCATGGCGGCAATTTTTCCTTCAGCACGAACGCCGTGATTTAGTTCTATCTCTTCTTCATCCACCATACAGACCGTCTCGGTCTTTCCTCGCACCTCGCCGTGATGATTGAATGCCCAAGTATCGACACTTGGATTCTTCTCACGCATGAAGTCGAGGATCTCTTTCCAGGTTCCATCAGTCGACTGCTGAGGAAGATTGCCGAAAGGAGTAACAGATCCTTCAGCAATCACGATCTGATCAACGAAATCGTAGACGTGTTCGAGATTTCTACGAACAAAGAGCTCTTCGTTGTATGCTCTGCAAAGCGCAACTACTTTCATCGAACAATTTTCTCCTCAAATACGCCTGTTTCAGTTTTTTTCAGGTCGTCTACCTTGGCAGACTGTCGCTGTCCTCTATCGGCCTTCGAACTGCCACAAACTGCTTGCCTTTGGTCTTGCCGAAAATCCATTTGCTGTTACTTTCTTGTTTCGGGTAATCGCGGTAACCCTTAGGAACCGCTTCCCTCATTGCGGCAGACTGTCCAAAAACCTTGATTCCTCCCTTTGGAGAAGTCATCACCCAAACATATCGCTTGCGAAATCCCATCATCCAACTCCCTTCACTTCGTTTTCCACGAAGGTCTTAAACTCCGTTGCAAATTCGCCGGCACACAAGGCTCGATCAGAGCAATTCTTGCAATGCTCGCAACCCCATCTGATGGCCTTACAATGTTGCCAGCAAACAAAACAACCGTCGTCGTCTACACGAAATTGGACCTCGTCGTAGGGGACGAAGCTCATCCCCCGACCCTTTTCGCATTGAGCACACGGAAGTTTAACTCTTGCCGACATTTTTTTCCTTGAGAAATTTTTCTCTTGCTCGTTGGGCTTTTTTTGGGGTATCGAAAGTTCCCAAACAATATTTTCTTCCCGCGTATTGACATTCAGACTGAAATCTTCCGCTTTCTTTTTTTCTGACACCCACACCGAATTTGGAAGTTCGACTTGTGTTGGAACAATTTTCTCTGGGAGTTACAAACCGACAATTCGATGGATAGTAGTTTCCATCATTATTGCGTCGATCTATCTGTAGGCCCTTCTTCCATCCATTAGCTGTTGCCCAATCGTAAAACTTTTTAAAATTATGCCGCCACTCTTCACACATGATGATTCCGCGACCACCATATCTATTAAAGTGTGTCGCTTTTTGGTTGAAGCAGCGTTGTTTAATCAAAAACCAAACCGTGTACAGAGGATGTTTTCGCAAATTATGTGTTCTGCGGCCACGAGTGCAACCACAAGATCTTGAATGACCACGATTCAAATCTCCGGCAATAACAAACACCTCTTTGCTACAGTCGCACAAGCAGCGCCACACAACCTTGGAGTGTTTTCTTGTTGTAGACTTTTCGATAGCAGTCAGTTTTCCAAACTTTTTGCCGGACAACTCAAGCATTGCGACCTATTCCTTTTTTCAAGCTGTTTTTGTATCTTTCCCACTTTTTCGGTTGTCGACGACGAAATTCCTTAGAAGCATTCCTTCCTTGCCGACGAATAGCCATAACTTCCTTACATTCTTGCTCTCCGATGACACGTTGATCCTCTCGAGCCTCGTCTCGTTCTGTCTCGATTCTGGCTTCTCGGTATTTCTCACCACACTTAGCTTCGACGCCAGGCCAACCACCACCCTTGAAGATGATTTCAGGAGCGCTGTAGATTCTCTTGGCGGGGCCTCTGCACTCATCACAATGGATTGTGCTGGGCGGGTCCTTCTTGATGCTGATCGTGATCTCGGTAATCAATTCGCATTTTTCGCAGGCAAAATCGCAGTGAGGCATCTCCTCAATTCTCCATGGTTTCTAACATCTGACAAATTCGAGATTTGTAGGTGTGGTCCTCTCGGATCAATTTGATACGAGACTCCATACGACTCCGGATGTCGTCTCTCAACCCATATTCTATCGTTTCTTCGAGATTTCTCGAGTTATAGAATAGGACTTCTTCAGCGTGGTAGAACAGGCGGTTGCTGTCTCCAGGAATCTCGTTAGTTACACAAACTCTACCAGCCCCTATACTTTCGAAGATCCTTTGCTGAAGACCGAAGGCTCTGAGATCGTCATGTTCGCCACAATCTTTGCAGTATAAACCAAGATTGAGAACCAACTTGTGTCGATTGTAGTGGGCGTTGACCACCTGAGCATCGAAGATCGTGCCGACTGATACCGTGAATTCTCTCTGGAGGCGTCTCAGAAGGTGCGAGCGGTGCATCCACTTCCCACCGATCGATCCGACGAAGCAGAGGTCCCCGAGCCCCTCCTCGCCTTCCAGCGGCTTGTACCACTTCGGATTGAAAGCTTGCGGAAGCCAATGCGCCTTGATCCCCAAATCAGCGTAGAGAGGGATCTCAGATTGGTCGAAAGTAAAGGTCCAGTCCCAGAGCCCTTTTTGGTCCTTGACTTTGTCGTGGTAGTCGGGTAGTCGGATCGGTTCGGAATTCCAGAGCACTTTCGGCCCTTTGATCCTTTGTAGGACAGGAATCATACGTGCCGCGATGCCTGGACCAGGACACAGCACAGCATCGAATTCCTCAGGAGGACAGAAGGCCTCAGGATCGATCCTAACCGGCTGTCGGATCATGGGGTCGTCGTAGATCCTGCTCCGTGGATCGTAGGACACTGCGTCGTGACCGAGCTCGTGTAGAGCGTCGTAGATCCCGACCTCAGCTCCGTGTTTCTGATTAGCCCAGAGAGGACCGATCAACAAGATCTTCACGACAACTTCCTTCCATAGATAATCGACTGTAATTGTCCGTTCTCGAACCGGGGCGAATCGATTACCTCGTTCTTAGCCACTATCGCAGCTGATCTGTCGAAATCTTTGTTTTGGCTCCAAGCATCGTGAAACGCAACGAACCCGTCGACCACTAAATGTGGCTCCCAAAGATCAAAATCCTTTTGAACGAATTCACGGTCGTGACAACCATCAATCCACAAGAACCTGATCGGTAGAGAAGACAATTCTGGGTCTTTCAACCATCTATCGTGAATCTCTTCTGAGGTTCCACGCATAGGAATAACATAGTCTTCGACGTCAGCCTTTTTGATGTTGGCAAGAAAGTCGGCATAGGTATCGAATACCTTCTGTTGCTTCCAAAGATTATACTCGTCTTTGTAAACAACTCCCTCGGGGGGACCGAAAGGATCTACTGCATAGACCTTGCCTCTATTCAAATGTTTAGAAGCACAGGCCAGAAGCACGGTTGATTTTCCCTTCCATGATCCTATTTCGACGACACAGCCCTCCGGAGCTTTCGGATCAGAAGCAAGCTCATAGAGCCTCACTCTTTCTTTGGGACGAATCCATCCTTCCGTAGCTTCCGCTTTCTTGATAGCATTTTCAAAGTCAAACATTTTATTCTTCTCCTTTCACAATCGTTGGCGGCGTGAAAGGTAGTAGATTATGAACGATGCCTTTCCAACCGCAAGGATCACAACGCGCCCGATTATCGTCCTCGTAATCCTCGTGAATTACGCTCGGTCCGCCCAAGAGCTCCTCGTAATCCTCGTGAATTACGCTCGGTCCGCCCAAGAGCGTCTTGTAGACTTTGTTTGATCCACAGTTGGGACAAGCTTGATGTTGGTTGTTGTATTCTGTTATATCCATCTCAAAACCTCCTGAAACAATATCGACAACCACGGTTGGTGCACTCTATCTGATTGAATCCCACAAAAGCTCTCTTTCCACATTCCGGACAATTGTGAGGAAACTTATCTGTTTGATCGATCTCTTCTATGGTTCGATACTCTCTCCTGAAGGTCTCGAAACCAGAAGGATGAATAATAAACTCAGGAAACAACAAGTTCATTCTATCATTTTGAGGCCTTCTTCCTCTTCGCGCTGGCGCCTCTCGTTGATCATGTGGAAGAGCCAGACGTATGGAACTCTAAGGCAGCTGTTTGAGCTGTACTTCCTCCCGCACTTCTTGCAGGAGTATCTCGTCGAAGGGACGCCTCCCATTGCCGCCGTAGTGGATCCTCCTGCTTGGTTCTTCTCGTATGAGAGGCACTTATGCTGAGGGCACAGATCGATGTTGGGAGGCATGCGTCGATCGCAGTCTCCACAGATGACGCTGCCGTCGATTTCCTCGAGCCACATCGAAGATCCACCACAAGTGATACAAAGGCACCACTCGGGTAATTTAGATCGGACCGACGACTTCGACTCCTCCCGTTTCGAGCATATCTCTGGCAGACTGATACTCAAGCTCTGAGGTTGGCTTGTGAGGTCGCTTGAAGACAACTCTTTTGATTCCGGATTGGAGCACATATTTTGCACACTCTGAGCAAGTCGGGATAGTAACGTACATAGTCCAACCAGCAAGACTGGTTCCTGCTTGCAGGATCGCATTGATCTCTGCGTGACAAACGTATTTGTATTTTGTAGGTCTTTCCCAAAGCGTAGGTGTCTCGGGATAACCCGACGGAAAACCATTGAAGCCGCTTGACATTCTTTTCTTGTCTGGAGAGACCAGAAGAGCTCCAACCTGAGTAGAAGGATCTTTACTTCTCTGCGAGATGCTTTGAGCCATTTCGAGGAATATGATGTCCCAGGGTGTCGGTTCTCTCATGACTCAAAATCCTTGTTTTTCTTTTCCTCCCGGCAAGTCTAAGTAACCCGCGCCTATCAAGGTCGAAACTTGTCTGGATACTACAGGCATTCTGGCTAAAACAGTAGGATCACACAAAGTATTTTTATCTAAAGGAACGACACCCACGCTTTTGATCACCTGTGGTAATCTCGTGCTCGAATCGGGATTCAGATGAATAAAGTAGAGCGGAAAAACCTGTCTCGAATCCACGGAGTAGACAGCGTGACCAGTTTCTACAACATGAAAGTCTTTTTTTGACAAAGGTTTGATCGTGTCACCTTTTCTGACGTCTGCGCCGTCATACAAAGACATGAAACCCTTTACTACTGCTTGAAAGATTAGGTTTTGGTATCCACTTTTCATGAACGGACCCCAACCAGTCTTCTTAATAACTACACCAAATCCGACGTCTACGTTACCCACCGAATTAGCAAGACCGATGATACTTGTACTGTCGGTGACGATACAGAACGGTATAACGGCTGATCTATGGATAGGGATGTCGTTCTTCTTGTTCAAGAATCCGAACGAAGAAGTGCATTCCTTGAAGGCGTTTTCGGTACTGATGTCCTGACTTTCTGGACGTCTGCAAGACAGGAGTCTTTTGACTTTGTTCACAACAGGCTCTTGATTTTGAGTATCTGCTCTGACTTGTTCCGCTGGTAGGGTCTCGCCCCAGCATAACAGAAGTCAGTAATGTTGATGTATTCCACGTTGGAGAATCGTTTGTGGGTATCGATATGCACGAGAGCAAAGCCGTTACTCCATTTCTGCCCATCTGCGTAGCTGGCATCTCTGACGTGCATACAGCCGAGCTGGTGCCACTCGTATGAGCCGAACATCGGACTTTCGAAAGGCCAGACTTTGTGCTTGTGGAGGTGTCCATGGCAACCAGGCATGTTCTTTCTCATTCCCTCAGGAAAGTGATGGATAATAAAACAATTGTGGAGCACGTACCAGTTCTTGGACACCTCGATTTTGTGATCTTTCTTCGTCCAGCTCGCAGCAGCCAGATCACCTCGACCAATATAGTTGATCTCGTAGTCATCGAGCTTGAGCAGCTTGGCAATCGTAAATCCATGCAGATCTGCCAACACCGCTTTCATAGCCGGGCTCGCGTCGGCAAGGTGACGCAGCAACCTTGCTTCATGGTTGCCTTCAGTAAAATGAAACTCGGCGTCTGGACAAGCCTCTCGTAGGGGCTTTAGCACTTCTTGATGGACAAACTTGATCCGACTGACCACGTCCCAGTCGCGTGGGTCTTGAGTCCAACGTCCGAACTCAGGCAAGTCGAAGATGTCTCCACCAAGAATGACTTGAGTAATGATTCCAGAAGCGCGTTTTGCTGTATCGATCAAAACTCGAAGAGCAAACGGATCACAATGAACGTCGTGAATGTCCGCGACGACCAGAGCTGTTTGGAATCGATCAGAATCTGGCTTGAGGTACTTATCCTCGTACTGCTCTCGTGACTCCGACATTGCGCGGTAATGGTCTGCCGCGGCGTGCTTGGCAAGTTGCTTCTCCAACCTATGAATCGGCCGACTCAGCTTGATGCCAGCTTGTCGTTTGAATTCTTCGAAGGTGCCGTAATGTCTGTTCCAGGTCGATTCTTTGATTCCACTGTGAACTCTGAAGTAGTTGCGTGCGATTACCTTGTCGGGTTCGTTATAGACGATTCCCCGAAGAAGGTCACAACAATCTTCTCCAGTCATTTCTTCCTGGATCTCTTCTGAGATCTGAGGAACCCGACCGGGAAGAGTTTCTGATAGAGGTTTGTTGCCACGCTTCCGAGCAGCGTTGGTCAACCTGTTTTCGACTCCCTTTCGGTGAGCCTTCAGAGTTTCTCTGATGTGTTTGGCTGAAGACTTTTCTTCGTCGCTGCGTGGAATCTTGACTGGATCAACTCTTTTTTCCGCCTGATTCTTTTTGGCGGACTTCTTCGTAACCTTCTTCTTGGTCACCTTCTTTTTCTTTGTATTCTTCCGAACTTGTCCCATGTTCCCTCCTCGAGATAGACGACGTTGGTAGACGCTTGGCCTCATCGACCTCATGGTCTGAGCATAGTAAATTACGAGTTAGAGCTCGATTTCGATCCCCATCACCACGAGATCGCTATTGAAGCCGTGGTTGGGTTCAGCTATCTTGGCGTTGGAAACATGGAACAGAGAAGTAGATAGACTCATCCAAATCCCATCTGCAATCGGCATGATTATTCCAGGTCCACCGCCGACAACGAAGTTGAATTCCGAACCCTGAGGCTCCCAGTCGAACCATCCAAGACCAAGATCTACTGAAAAAAATAGTCTGGCCCCACCACCCATTTCGTTCCCAATGATTCTTGGAGTCAGTACGATTCCTGTGGCGGCTGAGGAAACGTATTTGTCAGGAATAGCCAAGAATGGTCCAGCCATGAAATCGATCTCTGAGAAATCGTTTTCGTATACGGTCGGACCAGTCTTGATCGAAAGATAGCTGAGGTGAAGAGGAAGACCGTTGGTTTCATTCACTATAAGCGTGCTCAAATGGATAGGTTCGCCATACCCATATTCACCACGCAGACGCCAATCGTTGACGGTGCAGCACGAAGACAGGAAAATGATCGAAACCAGAATCAAAAACAGCTTCATGCACCGCCCTCAGCTTCTTCGACCACCGAAGTAGGGTCACCAATCTGGACTTCACGAACCCTGCCCCTCGCAGGAAAATTGGCGGCAAAGCGGAGATCCCAAACCTCCTTCTGCTTCGCCAGGCCGGCCTCACGAGCCCGCGCCTTAGCAGCTTCTACTTGCCGACGTCTCAGATCTTTCGGACGTGGAATCAACTCGAGATCCAGCTGAGCACGTAATCTGTTCTCGGCACGCCACCGACCGTCCTTGCGATCGAACGTATCGCCTCGACAGAACGAATATCCCTGAGCCACCACCTCACCTTCGTCGTTGACAGCCATGCAAATTGTGACGATTTTGGTGGCCATAATATCCTTGAAGATCTTGGTTCTGTGAGTAGCAATCTGTCCAGTGGTGTTGGCATGCTTAACAAATCGAGCAAACTGGTCAGGTTTGATTCTGCTTCTGGAAAGATGCTGGAACTTGAACTTGAGATCGGTTTCAGCTGTTGTCATACACTTCTCCTTCGATTTTGAACGTTTGGTTACCAGCACACTTCGATTTTGGCATGGTTTTCCGGCGTCTCCGCTCCAATGATCGTTGCCGCCGAGTCACGAATCTCATCGTCGGTCCAGTCAGAACAATCATCTTCGATCGAATCATGACCATCAACATCGAGCCCTTCCCATCGGTAAGTGATTGATGCACCGTTTCCCAGAGCGCATGGAACTACCTGACAATGCAACAGTTTTGGTTCTTCTTCCGTCGTCGACATAGCAGCATTTTCCATAATCAATCCGTAATGTCGCCGTTTCCACCTTCGGAAACCGGCTTACGCTTCTTGTCCTCGTATGGTGCCGCATAACGCCTGTATAATTCCATCTTCACGTCGTCCAAGACAGTAAGTGCGGAAACACCACCTCTTCCACACCAGTGAGAAATGTTCAGTCCAGCGACCTTGATCATTTCGTTGATCCAGTGAATCTTGAAATACCGCGCCTCCTCATGGATTTTCGTGACCTTGACAAGAAGTCTCGAGATGCAGAAGTTGATGTCACCAGCAACGTTGTCGCCCTTCTCTTTGCGCTCGCTTATAACCTTGATGATTTCATCGACCTCAGGACACACAGAAGGAATGTAGTTGCTCCAGGTAGCGATCCTGGAGATGGCGGTTCCCATCCAGCTGGGATTACCAGCCTGATCGTGTTCAACGATCTTGTCGACCGGCTCTCGCAGACCCACTCTACGACTGGGTTCTATGTACGGCATTGATCCTCCTTCAAGCACGGGCTTTCTATATGAGACCCTGTTCTTCCGAAAGTATGCTCCATCTTTGAAAACTTTTTGATCAGAGACTCGAGCATATTGATTGCTTGCTACTTCTTTGTTACTAAAAACGGAATAAGAAATAACAGGAGGTAGAACAAATCTCTTCCTTGGTTCATTCTCCAAACGTAAAACGATCGACCCTTAGCTGTCTTCTGAACAGCGATGTTTCCACCGAAGTGCTTTTGAATCCATTCGATCGTAGGTTCGTGCGTCATTCCTACGACAAGACGAAGCGTTCCGTGTTTCTCTTTCTTCAAGTAACCTTCACCATCCACGAGACCGGCGAGATAAGCCACCCTATTCGAAGATGTTTGCTTGCTCTTACGATAAGAGGTCACAAAATCTACCGTTGGTGTGGCGTACATAAGACGGTTGGCTGGTTTTTTCATTTTTCAAAGACAGGGTCTTGCTGGTCCTCTACGTTTCAGTCCGAAGAAAAAAGCATCCGAATAAAGATCGACGGTTACACCATTAGGGATCTTGTGTGCGGCGGTGTCGTGGCTGTGAATTTTAGAAGCCCTCTCCCAAATTTCGTCGCTGACTTCCATACCAGGACCGACACCAGCTTCTTTGAGGTATGGCGGCATCTCGCCATTCCATCCTCCGAGTTTATGACACGGGAGTTTGGGCTTGCTGTAATCGTCGAGAGTGTAATCTTTCGGCATTTGGATTACCTTTCTTCGTTCTGTTCCCCATACATCCTCGCAACTTACGTCCAAAATGCAAATAAAAAAAGGCGACCAAGTGCTATCGTTCCAATAGCCTTCAGTCGCCGTGAGGAGAAAAAAATGAAGCCGAAATTGGAAGCAGGAGGGGGAATCGAACCCCCGCAGACAGGATTATGAGTCCTGTCGGGCAACCAGCAGCCTTCCTGCAACTGAGATCCGTCGTCTATCCGACGACCTTCTTGATCTTGCTGAGGGAAGGAACGAGGTTGTTCCCACCCTTGCGGTGGCGCTTGCGAGTCGAAGTCCAGAGATTAAGAGCAGCCTCCGGGGTCATCTTGTTGCAACGAACGAGGTTAAGGATCTTCCGAAGAGCCAGTCGATCCGAGTTGTTGTAGCGCATACGCGCCGGACGGTTGTCGGGCCGCTTGGCCGACTTAGGACGCTTGACGTGAACCATGAGACGCCTCCTCTTGTAAAGAAAGAGATGGCCTCAACGCTGCCCGCTGAACGGATTATGCGGGCCAAACCGGGCGTGAAGCCTTAAACGTTCATGGCAAACCTCCTTGTGTGTTGAAAAGAATCAATTGTTCATTGGTATTACGACATCACCCCCATCTTTACCAGATGGGGGTGACATCATCAACTGTCATTGTGGCAGACTGATCATCGACTCTCCAGGTTTTCCAATAAGTGCCGCAGTTCGCCCTCGGCTGCGAGTGCAGCTTCTACCTTACCGTGCTTACCACGTGACGCGGCGAGGTGGTCCCTAATTACGTCGAGAAGTTCGAGCGCAGCGCTCAGAGAGCCTATATCCGGGGATTCGTTGGGGTGGTCGGCGAAACCCGGTCCCAACGACGAGATAAAGGGAGCGAGGCGTCCGACGTGTTGCCCGACGTATCGACAGCGATGACGCGAATCTCGTAGTCCCCCACAGGCAATCCCGCAAGGAACGGATCCAAAGGTAACTGCTTCGGGACCGCGACACCCACATTCTGCGAGCGTTCCACGGTCGTACCTCCGACATCTGTGACAGTGACAGTGAAAAAATCGAGCAATTCGGGATTTCCCTGAAGATCGAGGCCATCATGATCCCATTCGAGCACAGCACCGATCGGGATGGTTTCCAATGTCGGGGGTAAGACGATCTGCGAAAGCAGTGTTAGCGCAAAAATAAATGAGGTCATACTTCAATTCCTGCAAAGTGATGATTGAGGGAGACTCCTCCCGTTACGGTTTAGACTGCCATTACGGCAGCAAGTTCATGGCTTTTGTCCTCTCAGTTGGGGGGGTTGAACTATCAAATCATTCGTTCCATTCTACGCCATTCGCGTCTTCGAATCAACTCAAAGGTTGCAGTTGTTCTTACCGACTAACCAGCGACCTGCGGTTGAGATTCTTGAGAGTAGCCTTGCCGTCCGAATTCAGCTTGTAGACACCGCGGGTGGCGGTTCCCACATTCTCCAAAAGGCCCTTGATAAAGAGCCGCTTCAGGTAGACAGATGCCCACGAGGCAGGATACTCCGATTTCGGATTGATCTTGTTGGCCACGTCGATCGGGCGAAGACTTAGGATCTTCACCCTCTTGTTCTTTCGTTCGATCAGACTCCCGAGAACCTGAGCCTCACACTTTGATACATTGACGATCGTTCCAGTTTGCGGCCTATTGCTCATATTGAGCCTCCTTTGAGAAGTTGGGGAAATTTGATTCGACTTCCAATGAAGTCTACGCAACAAGTATCTTACGATCACTTAAACAAATCAAGCCAGAACTTTCTTTAAAAAATAAGAAAATAGTTCCTTGACTCGGATGTATAAAACAGCGACAATTCATGGAAACCAATCGTCGGCAAACGAAAGCTATGCTTGAGTGCAGCCGGCGAGGGAAGGGGGGGTCAGGTAGAGGTCTGGAAGGTATAGTCGTAAGAGATGGATGATGGGGGAGAGGGTAGATATGGACGTAATGGCATGAAGTTTGATGCTGAGAAGTTACATCAAGACAATACCAAGGCCGAAATTTACAGACTTCTTCGCAACGCCGGTATTGGCTGTTGTTTAGAATACCGTCACAAAATCAAAGGTCAGAGATCCTGCATTTTTGATTTGATCGTTGTTAGAAACAGACGGATTCTTTTGATTGTCGAAGCCAAAAACACTCCGAATTGGGGGTGGGGAAACAAAAAGCAACACGGAAGATACTCTCGGTTTGGTGTTCCTGTTTGGTTGGTGACCTCATTCTGTCAAGCTAAGTCAGTGGCTGAAGAGATCATAGATCATATAGAATCATCTAAGCCATTTCCCAAATTTCGTTCTTTCAGAAAATAGCATCACACCTCTTGATCTGTAGCATCACCAAATCACACGATTACGGACTCAGAGCATTTCGGAAACAGCATCACATTGGCACAGCACTTGCTCAAACACGGGGGAAGGATCACAAAATGAAAAAACGAGAACTCGGCAACCTGGGGATTCCACAAAGCGCGATGCGGACCGCGGGTCTCGCAGTGCAAGCGGCGCTGGCGGCGGGGGTGACGAGGGGTGTGGTGCGCGAGGTTATTGAGGCGCTCATGGCCAAACCAAACGCCTATTTAGGCCACAAACACTTCGATGAGTTGGCTCGTGTGATTTCAGGCCATATCGAATCTCAGGTGCGCTTTATTCCGCGTGAGTCTCCCGCACCTTACCACCAGTGGGGTGAGGACATCGACGAGACCTCGATCGACCAAATGAAACATGCCTGCGATCTCCCTATCTCCGTGCGCGGGGCGCTTATGCCTGATGCGCATGTTGGTTATGGTCTGCCCATTGGAGGTGTTCTCGCAACACGCGATGCGGTTATTCCTTATGCGGTTGGTGTGGATATTGCATGTCGCATGAAAATAACGGTTCTCGATCTGCCCGCGATGGCTATCGAAGGACAGAAGGACCGTCTTGAAAACGCCATACGTAAGGAAACACGATTCGGTATTGGCTCGCACTTTGAGCATCGGCGGGATCACGATGTGCTGGACGAAGACTGGTCTGTGACGGAGATTACGCGTGGTTTAAAAGACAAGGCTTGGGCGCAACTCGGCTCGAGCGGTGGCGGCAATCACTTCGTCGAGTTCGGGACCCTGACGTTAGAACGAGCCGAGTTCGGTTTAAAAGATGGAATTTACATGGCTTTACTCAGTCATAGTGGTAGTCGTGGTGCGGGCGCGACCGTCGCCAATCACTACAGCCGTCTGGCTATGGAGCTCCATCCCGAGCTGCCGAAAGAACTGGAGCGCCTGGCCTGGCTTGACCTCGAAACCGAGGCTGGGCAGGAGTATTGGGAGGCTATGGAGCTCATGGGCAAGTATGCTGCTGCGAATCACGCGTGCATACACAAGGCGATTGCAAAGAACTTAGGCGTCCACGTCCTTTTCGATCTGGAGAATCACCACAACTTTGCTTGGAAGGAAGAGCATGACGGCGAAGAGTTGATCGTACATCGCAAGGGCGCTACTCCTGCCGGCACGGGCACGTTGGGAATCATCCCCGGCTCAATGGCATCTCCGGGCTACATTGTCCGTGGCAAGGGAAATCCCGACTCTCTCAATTCAGCTTCTCACGGCGCGGGACGCAGAATGAGTCGCAAGAAGGCCAAAGAGTCTTTTACTTGGTCTGCTGCTAAGAAGCTCCTCGCGGAGCGGAGAGTGTCGCTCATGTCGGCCGGCCTCGACGAGGTGCCAATGGCTTACAAGGACATTGACGTGGTTATGGCGGCGCAGAGCGACCTTGTGGAGACCTTGGGACGCTTTGACCCTCGACTGGTACGCATGGCGGCGCCTGAAGAACGTACTCGGAAGATCCGGAGCAAGAGAGATAGTGCCGGCAAAGCCGTTAGTAGGAGAGAGTGATGAGCTACAGCCATTCAATCTCGAAGATCAGACGCGCACTCCGCGTCGCCTCTGCCGCACTAATCGATTGCGGCATAGAGGAGCCGATTGTAGATGAGGCCATAATGGAGCTGGAAACCTTATCAGGAAACCTTTCCGCTTTAGAATTTTCATTGCGATATCTAATCGAAATTGAAACATAATGCCCTTACAAGGCAGAACTGATCGGTCGTAAGCTCTCAAGATCTCTCCGGCGGATCTTCTTCCCCTTGAGGAACTCGGCATAGAGTTCATCCAGAGCGGTGAGAAGCCAAGCAGCCTTGTTGTGATCGTCGATGATGTCTCCAGCCTCTTTCTCGACGATCTTGAGGAACTTTATGGCCTCAACCTTCTTGCTGACAAGGTCAAACTGGTAGTTGGTGAGGACCGCGCTCTTGCTCATAGTGTCATTTTGGTTGGGGTTGTGTCAGTTTGTTTTTCAAACTGTCAGTCTGATACTGTGTAGCCGCATTTGATGCACTGATATGTGACCTCGTAGCGACCCCGAATTTTCTTACATCCCTTGTAGATGTACTTGTGATCGCTGGGCTTTCTACACCACAGTCCTTCTGGCTCCTGTCGCCGTTTTTCTCGAGGAGCCCTCTTCTTTTTAGCACTCATCCAAGGGCCGCTCTCCACGGTAAATTGTCAAGGGATTGCAGAGGCGGTGGCAGGTAGGTGAACGAGTTTGGGTCTGGGTCTGATGCCGGGGTGAGTCCTCTGCTATCCCTGACTGGGTTGGTCTCAACTATGATTTTAGCAGCGGAAAAAGGTGGGTCAACAAAAAAACCAGGAAGATTTTTCAACCTTCCTGGTCAGGCATGCGACGAAACGGAGCTTTTCGTGGTTACAGCTTGATGCGCTCCTCGGTGATCTTGATGACGACGACCTTCTGGACTATACCACACTGACGTCCCGTGTCCACGCTGACTCCATTCATAGCCTTGGCGGACTCACAAACGAGTCGTTCGTTAGTGACGTCTCCTACGAATCTCGCGAAGGAGATCGGTGTCATCGGCGCGTCTTGATTTTCACTTCCGCGCTCGGCGAATTGGAAATCCTGGTCGTGACTGACTGGTACTCGATAGGTGTCGTTGTTGATGGTGAGTTCAAGTTCGAACTTCATCTTCATGCTTCGATCCTTTTGGTTGGAGTTTCTGGAAAAGAACAGTTTTCTACTGTTCCTTCGATTATTATTTTTTCGTAGAACCGCACTCCTCTGGCTTCTATCACAATGTCGTGACCCACCAGATTTCTGAAGTGATTCACAACCCTTTCGTCTACCTCGCGGTGGGGGTAGAAGTCGTTGAAAGCCATTTCCAGGTCAACTATTACATATTCGCTCTCGTCGGTGTAGAGCACTACTGGCTGGCTGGTTCCCGTTTCTTTGCTTTTGATTGTTAGATTGATCCTCATAACATCCTCGATCTCCATGGACATGGTAGCCCTATCGAGGAGTAAGAGCAAGGATGATTAGAGAGAGTTGACGAGCCTTTTCTTCTTGCTTTTCTTCTTACTGGTGTTCGAGGCGGAGGATTTCCGCACCTCAGCCTCAGCTTCACTCACACGATT
>SDBS01000103.1_pt1 | contig 64969 bp, 53 predicted proteins | sample 2277091 | NCBI WGS metagenome assembly SDBS01 (sample SAMN10404972, study PRJNA504765) | marine sediment metagenome | isolation source: marine sediment core GS10_PC15, 163 cmbsf | place: Arctic Ocean: Southern Knipovich Ridge | collected 2010
TCCCTACCCGGGACCATATTCCCCACCTTTTTCAAAGCAAAGAAAAACCCGGCCCTGAAGTCTCGGATCACTCCAGGGCCGGGTCACCCTTCAATTACTTTTTCTCAAAAGAGACACGTACTAGCGGAGCAGGATCATCTTCCTTGTAAATGTCTGCTCGCCTGTGGTCATCCTGCAGAAATAGACCCCCGATGAGACGGATCTTCCTGCAGAATCGCTTCCGTTCCATACAGTCTCGTGTGCGCCCTTTCCAAGACGTTCATCTACGAGGGTCCTTGTGTTAACAAGGAGATTATACTAAGAACGGGAGTTGCCAGGTTGTTCCTGAACGTAGATTTGCTTCCGAAATGTTCGGAAGGCGAGCTTCCTTATGGCCGCTGGAATTTCCAAATGAGAAAAACTGTATCGAATGCCCCGTCGAAATAGATTGGAGAACGGTAGACTTCAGAGTCTCGAGTTAATTCCAGTGCGTCTCCCGATCCGTCAAACTTCCTGCTTGGGTATTCCTGGCTATAGGCCGCATATTCTCCGGTCACGACATCATTGCGGTGCCAAATAGCGTGCTGAGCGATATATTGGACGTTGCGACTTCCCAGGTATTCACCAAGGCATCCTTCCTTAAGCACTTTCTGGAACTGGATGTTGTTTACGACGCCGTCAAGATTGACCACCCGCCGTTCGCTGAAGAAGCCGAAAATGCCCGAGTCCTTCATCGCGAAGATATCATCCGGTCCAGTATTGTTTTTGGTCCAGAGCGATGCTTCGTAGCTCTGTACGGTCCAGTCGTAAGGTCTGTATATCTTTCCCTTTATAATGACGGCAGCGGGGACAAGAAGAACAAGTAGAGTGGCTGGCCAGACAATCTTGGAGAACCTTCGTGGGAGATTGCGTAGGATGAATTCAATCGGTTCGCTCAGGATGAATGTTCCGAGAACGCTGTACGTGATAAAATGCCATCTGAAAACAGCCCATTTCATAAAGAGGACAGTGTGAAGGGAATGAAGGAGAACCGCTACACCTAGAATGGCAACAGCGCCCCTGAAGTATTCTCTTTCACAATGGCTTCGTTTTCGTCCTGAGCGGAAATACCACATTAAGTAGAGAGCTGCAGCGGATATCTTTCCCCAGTCCCTTGCGCTCAGGCGCGACAAGCCGTAACCGGAAGTCGATATGTAGGGAAAGGTGGATTTTAAGGCTCCACTTATCGGCATGATGCTTCCTGTGCCAATGAGGTTGTATAGCATGTATGGAGTAAGGACGAGGGCTGATCCTGCCCCTATCAGAACCAGTCTTTGTATTTTTACGCTGGTGTCTGTACGGCCTCGAATAATATCGAACGTGAGGTAGAATGTCAGTGTTATAGCAACGAAGACGGCATCGAGGCGGGCGAGGACAGTCAGGCCGAGGACGATTCCAAAAAGGAAGTGCCATCCACCAGGACTGGTTGAGAAGATCCGTCCTTTCCAGCCGGTATAGAGGAGGCAAGCAAGCATGAAAACGAGGAGCGCCGACTCCATTCCGTTCAGACAGGAGGAAAAAACAAAGACGAGGAATGCAATAACACTAAGCAGCCCGGATTTTCGAGAAAATGCCTCGAAGTGAATCCGGTAGAAAAGGACACCGGCCGAAAACAGGAGAGCTGCCTGACAGAGGACACAAACTCTCAGCATTGTTTCGGGTCTTCCGCTTATGATTGCCTGCAGAGCAGTCAGCAGATATAGCCACAGCGGCTGATAACCGTTAGTAAAACCTATTCCGTCGAATGTGAATCCTGCTCCACTGGCGACGTTTTCAGCTATCTCGAGATAGTACCCAGAGTCGTCAGATACAATCGTTACTATTCTACGGATGTCGGAAAATAAACAAAAAATAGTTGCTGAAAGAAAAGCGAGAGCAAGTAAGAGGAAAGCAACTCTCTGTGTATTGATGCTGCCGTATGTTTCGATATTGCCACGCATCGCCCATTTTTTATAGTAACGGCCGTACAACGTCAAGAGGTTTAATCAGTTCCTGTTGCGGAAAGGCCAAAAACCGAGTATTTGCGTCTTCCGTTTGTTAATATATATATCACGATACTGAGTTGTCGCCAGGGAAATCAGGGGCGTGCATTCCCGGAAGCATTTATATTTTGGCTTTTGAAAAGCGGTCTTGTATGCTTCTATCCATCAGGATGCATGAGCCGTTAGGCCAATTATGGTTTAACATGGTTTTGAGAAATTGAGAGTAAAGTGGACCGTACTAAGAAGAATATTCGGGAACATTATGATGTGGAAAAAGAATTAGCACACAAACTTCGTCATGCTACAAAGGAGGAGAGAGGTAAGCTTTATTCTTCTCTATATAATGAGCTTTATAGGCGCGTACCTCATCATCCTCAACTGAAAACAAAGAACAAGACGGAACTGGATAATGCCATCCGAGGACGATTAAAGTTCATCAAGCATCACATAAATACAAACACAACATTTTTGGAAATTGGTCCTGGAGATTGCCAGCTATCATTTCAGATATCAAAGTTCGTGCAATATGTCTATGCAGTAGATGTATCAGATGAGATAACAAAGGAAGTAGAATTTCCGGATAATTGTAAGCTTATACTTTCCGATGGTATCAGTATGCCTGTGCCAAAAGAGAGTGTCGATGTTGCATTCAGTTATCAGTTGATCGAACATTTGCACCCTGATGATGCCTTAGAGCAGTTAAGGAATATATACAACACACTTAAACCAAATGGTATATACATTTGCCTAACGCCTAACAAACTGTATGGACCTCATGATATTTCAAAACATTTCGATGAAGAGGCAACTGGATTCCATTTAAAAGAATATACTAATAGAGAGCTCTGTCGATTGTTTGAAACCTGTGGGTTTGCCAGGACAAGGGTTTTGGTAGGAGCAAGAGGATATTATTTGTCCATACCACCATCAGTGATATTCCTTCTCGAACACTTACTTGCTAAGATGCCCTTTTATATGAGGAAGATTGTCGCGGGGAATATCCTATTTAAAATATTGCTGGGATGCAGAATTATCGGAAGTAAAACTGGATAGCGATGAATGGAGATGCATTTATCTGCGGGCCATGATGGAACCCGTTCATCTTCGAACAATCATCGGATGAGCACCATCTTGCGGGTCTGCGTAAAGTCGCCCATGACGAGGTGGTAGAAATAGACCCCCGATGATGCGGGTCTTCCCGCCGAATCTCTTCCGTTCCAGACAGCCTCGTGTGCTCCCTCTCCAAGACGTTCATCCAGGAGGGTCCTGACGAGAGCGCCGCGTGCGTCGTAGATGCGCAGCTGCACGAATCCCGGGCTGTCCAGGCCGAAGCGTACAGTCGTCGACGGGTTGAACGGGTTGGGCCAGTTCTGTGACAGGAACGGCATTGACGGGGTAGTCTCCAGGCCGGATGTGACATTACTGTGGTCACAGAGGATCCAGTCGTCCGGATCGAAGAGGACGCTGGTTGCAAGCTCCGTAGTCTCGAAGATGAACGATTCCTCCAGCTCGTCGATCCAGAGGGTCGTGTCCACGTCGCCCGCTCCGTACGAGATGCGGAAATCGACGGGCATTGTATATGGCGGATTGGTAAGCTGCCTTACGAATATCGACAGGTAGTTGCGTCCTTCTTCCTCCCACGAATTCCACTGCCATTCGTAGGCAAGCCTGTCGGTGCGGGTCAGCCACGGATCAAAGAACCAGTCGAGCTGACCGCCGTAGAAGCCCTCGTAAAACGCTTCGAACTGCTCACTGTCGGCGTTGCCGTAACTGAACTGCGGGTCTGCCAGATATGCCCGAGTCGCGTCGAAGAAGGCCAGGTCACCCATCACGTGCCTGAGCATGTGCACGATCCATGCACCTTTGTCGTAGACAACACGGTTGAAGTAGTACCACGGATCGACTACGTCGGGATCACGCAGCACCGGGCCGGTCCAGTAGGTCGGCGTATCCATCGTCTGCATGTAATCCTTCAGATCGTCAGGCCCGCCGAGATGCTCGAACCAGAGGGCCTCGAAGTAACTTGCCCAGCCCTCGTTGAGCCAGATATGGGTCCAGTCGGCGCAGGTGACGAGGTCGCCGAACCACTGGTGCCCTAGCTCGTGTATCCATAGCCAGTCGTACCTGTGATCGCCCGTCAGGAGCATCGATCCGTAGCTAGTCAGGGTCTGGTGCTCCATGCCGCCGCCGATCGCGCAGATCGCCACGCCGTATTTCTCGTCGACGAACGGGTACATGCCCAGAAGCGATGAGAAGTAATCCAGTGCAGGTACGGATATATCCAGATCTATCGCCGCTTCCGCCACAAGGTACGGGTAGACGTAATTGGTCACCTGCATCGTCTCGCCGGGAGCGTAGTTCCATTGATCGGTCATGAGGATGTACTCTGACGCCGTGATCGAGAAGAGATAGGGCGGCATCGGGTAGTTTTCTTTCCACGTATACCGCACGAAGGGCTCGCCCAGGCGTATCGTGTCGGCCTGCCCGATGAAGTCGCCGTTCGAAGCGGCGAACAAAGCCGGCCTGACAGAAAGGGCAATATCGAATGTGGCCTTGTCGTCGGGATAATCCTTGCAGGGCCACCACGTCCTGGCGCTCCACGGTTCGCTGAGCGAGTAGATAACGGGGCCTGTATCATGGGCTCTGATAAAGAGTCCCGTGTCCGGAGCGAGCGTTGCGGTGCCCTCGAAAAAGATCGTCAGGGTCGTGCTCTCACCCGTTGCCAGGCCTGTCGGGAGATGGACGGTCAGGACGTCGCCGTTTCGTGAATAGACGAAGTGCTCCTGTCCTTCCAGCTCGGTGGAAAGGATCACCAGGATGGGAGCGGCATTGAAATCAATCTGGAAAAGTGAATCGACAGTGCTCTCAACTATCGCTGTCACTCTTCCCTCGACGAAGCCGGTGACCTCGTCAAAGGCGATATCGATGTCATAATGGATCACGTCGGACATCATCTGTTCGGGGGTGGGTTGAGGCGCGAAAAGTAGAGAGCGGCTCGAGGTCTTCCGGGGCCTCTCGAGCTTTATAAGCAGATCCCTGTCTAAAGTTCCGAACCTGTCCTGGGCTCCTGCACCGGAAGCTGCCAGCAGGATGATCAGCAATGAAAAAATAATTTGTCTCATGTGTAACTCCCTCAATTATTTTCGGTTGCATTATTAATTATACTCTTTTCAGGATTTCGGCGCAAACGATACGGGATCCCTTTGCTCTTTCAATACACGCTGACCTCGCATATAATCCCATTCTGATCAACAGGATATGGGCCTGGAGCGGTACCGGCGATGTGGGGAGCGGAGAACAAGATGATCTTCGACAGATTAAGAATCAGCGGAACCCTCAAGGATATCATAGCGAATATGGGGTGGCTGTTCGGTCTCAGGATACTCAGGATCCTCTTTGCCCTCTTCGTGATGGCCTGGGTGGCGAGATACCTCGGCACGGTGAATTTCGGCGTTCTGCAGTACGCGATTGCTTTTGTGGGACTATTCGGCCCGCTTGCGATTCTCGGTCTCCAGGGTATCGTAGTCAGGGATATTGTCCGTGAGCCGGAAGCCAGGGATGAGATCCTCGGAACGACCTTTGTCCTGAGACTGATCGGAGGCCTGACCGGATTCACGTTTGCCCTGCTTGCCATCTACTTCGTCAGGCGCAGCGATCCGACCATACGCCTGGTCACCAGCGTTGCAGCCCTTACATTGTTCCTGCAGGCCTTCGACTGTATAGATATGTGGTTCCAGTCCCAGGTCCAGTCCAAGTTCACCGTCTTCGCGAAGAGCTCGGCCCTGGTCGTAGCCAATCTGCTGAGAATTCTCGCTATAGTATTGAAAGCGCCTGTTCAGGTCTTTGCCGCAATTATGGTCATCGACATCATCGTTTCCGGAAGCGGAATGGTGATGGCCTACAGGTCCCAGGGATATCGCCTGAAGAACTGGCGCTTCAGTATGGCCAGGGCGAAAAACCTGCTTGGCCAGTCATGGGCTCTGATACTTTCCGCTGCCCTTTCGATCATCTATTTCAAGATCGACCTGGTGATGCTCGGGCAGTATGCAGGTGATGAAGCTGTCGGAATATACTCTACGGCGGTGCGTCTCTCTGAGACCTGGTACTTTATTCCTGTGGCCATAACTATTTCCGTTTTTCCGTCCCTTATCAAGGCCCGGGAGCGGGGCGAGAAGATATACTATGCGCGGCTGCAGCAGCTATATGATTTCCTCGCGTGGCTGGGACTCGCCGTAGGCGTCTTCTTTACATTCACCTCGGACCGGATCATAGTCTTGGTGTTCGGCGAGCAGTACGCGGCGGCCGGCCCGATCCTGGCAGTTCATATATGGGCGGGCGTCTTTATATTCCTCAAGGTAGCGATGAGCCGCTGGCTGCTGAACGAGGGCAAGCTGACATTCCTCTTTATCAGCAGCGGTCTTGGAGCCGTCATCAATGTCACCCTGAATATCTTCCTGATACCGCGCTATGGAGGGATGGGAGCGGCTGTCGCGACAGTCATATCCTATGCCGCAGCCGGACTCTTTTCCTGCTTCCTCTACAGGCCCACATGGCGCAATGGCTGGATGATGATAAAAGCGATATTCGTCCCGTTCAGGTCACTGGCGGGACTGATGAAGAGGAGGTAAGGGGCCGATGAACAGAAATAGACAGGGACATCGGCAGGTCTGTGTCGTCCTGCCCGCGATCATCGCCGCTGCCGCCGTGATAAGGATAGCCTTCCTCGTCCAGCTTTCCGGCAGCGATCTCGGGGAGATACTCCCGCTCGACATGCGGTTCTACCACGACCTGGGGAGCTCGATGGCATCGGGCGGCGGCCTGCCGCAGGGTGGCCTGACATTCAACCCGCTTTACCCGCTTTTTCTCGCCTTTGTTTTCAAGGTGTTCGGCAGCGGTCTTCTTATGCCGAGGATCATCCAGTGCATGGCGGGACTGCTGACGATATGGCTGATATTCCATTCGGCGAGGCTGCTCGCAGGCGGCTCGAACGGAACCGGTAACACGGGGAAATCCAGGGGAAAGATCAGTGGTAACATCGCCGGCATCACGGCCGCTTCGCTCGCGCTGCTCTACCCGCAGTTTCTTCTCTACGAGGGGAGCGTGCTGGCGACGAGTCTCGTGACACTGATCATGGCCGCATCATTCTATACGGCACTCAGACTCTCGAACGTCCTGCGGGGCGGCGGTGACATCAGGATCATCGGACGGACGGTCCCGCCGGCAGCTGCAGCGGTATTCCTCGGAATCCTGACAGGAGCCGGGATAATGGGCCGCCCTAATATCTTTCTATTCCTTGCTCCGCTGCTGACAGGGTGGCTTTTCATCATCACGAAGGCTGAAAACAGGAGATGGAGGCTGCCGTTGCTGTATGCGGCCGGGGTCATCGTCATGCTCGCACCCGCGTCGATCTATAATGCCTCGCGGACCGGGACCCCGGCGCCAGTGACTTCTCACGGGGGGATAAATCTCTATATCGGAAACATGCGCGGCGCGAGGGGACTTTACAATCCGCCCGAGGGGATGAGGCGCGACATGCGCGGTCTCATTGAGGACTCGAGGCTCGCGGCGGAAGGGATCGCGGGAAGGAGGATGACCGACGCGGAGGTATCGGCGTTCTGGTCGTCCCGTGCCCGCGAGAGGATCGTCACCGATCCGGGCGGCTGGCTCCTTCTTCTCGGCCGCAAGTTCCTGCTCTTCTGGAACGGGGGAGAGTTCGGCGATATAGTCGATATCGAGTCCATGCGGCAGGAATGCCCCGTCTTCAGGCTGCTCCTGGTCAGGTTCGCGCTTATTTCAACACTGGCCTTCGCGGGCGCATTCCTGATCATCAGGTACAGTTCCGGGAGATGGCCGTTTCTGATCTTCCTCGCCTCATCGATGGCGGCCATTGTGCTCTTTTACTTCAACACGAGATACAGGTTGCCGTCGGTTCCGGTACTTGCCGCATCCGCCGGCTACTTTATCGCGTGGACGGCAGGAAAGATCCCGGCGCGCAGATGGAAGGAAGTCGCTGCCGCTCTGATCGCCGCCGGACTCTTTTTCGCGGCCGTCTCAGGCCGGGAGATGTTCGGAGTCAACAGGAGCGCCACATATACATTCCTCGGCAATCATTACATGAGCAAACGTGACGAGGACAGGGCGCTGGAAGCATTCGCGGAGGCGCTGAAGCTCGATCCGGACAGCGTCGAGAACAGGATCAACTACGCGCGTGTGCTGAGCAGGACCGGAGACAAGGAGCGGGCCCGTGAATATTACGGGCTGGCCTGGGAATCCGACCCGGATTTCCCGCGGCTTGCCCTTGAATATGGATACCTCCTCGACGAACTGGGGATGCGTGCCGAGGCCGGAATATTGTACAATCATACATGGAACTCCGGGCGCAGGAATGAGATGATCACGGCCTGCAAACTCCTCTCGCGGATGGCATACGCGGAGGGGAACGGAGATGCCGCGATCGTGTGGGTCAGAAGAGCGCTCGAGATCGCTCCGGGGGATGAAGAACTCCTGAAGCTGCTGCAGAGACTCGAGAGCCCCTAGATGTAAACCAGAGGACTCCCTTGCAAGGAGAATGGGATGTTGTCTTTTCTGTCGGTGATTCTGCGTAAAAAGAAGACGATAATTCTGGCGGCGGTGGCGGGATTCGTAATATCCATCGTCGTCAGCCTGGTCCTGCCGGCAAAATACATTTCTCTTGGCGCCTTCATCCCCGGAGGCGTCGAGCAGGAGCTGTCCGGATCGAGCAGTTTCCTCTCACGGCTGGGTGCTTTCAGCGAGTCGTATGCCACCGTTATTCGAATCGGCAGGAATTACATCATCGATTATATCGTCCGCAGCCACAGGATGACAGATATGATGGACGCGCGCTTCGATCTCAGGGAGATGTACGGCAAGTCCTCCCTTGAGGAGGCGAGGCGGGAACTCAGCAAAAGGACGTCTATGAATATCAGGGATGAAGGGGTCCTTGAGATAGCGATCGAGGCGTCTGATGCCGTCCTCGCGAGGGATATGACAGTCGCCTGTATAGAATTCACAGACGATATCCTGATGGAGCTCAACAGAGAAAATGCCAGGTCCAAGATCATCTATCTCGAAAAAGAGCTGGCAAGGGGGGAAGCTGCCAGGGCAGCGGCGGACTCGGCCATGAGCAAATACATGGCGGACAAGGGTATATTCGAACTCGAGAGTCAGGCTAAAGCGGCGTTCCGGATCATAGGCGCTCTTACCGCCAGGGTGAGCGCTCTCGAGGTGGAAAGAAGCATGTTGGGCATGACGCGCCGCGAGGCTTCCCTGGATCTGCAGAGGCTCGATCTGGAAATCGACAAGCTCCGGGAGGAGATCAGAAGAACGGCAGAAACGGGAGACGCGGAGAATCTCTTTCCGCCCCTCTCGGATATGCCGGGACTCGCCACTGAGTATCTCGGCATGGTCGCTGAGAGGATGGCGCAGGAATTTACCCTGGCCTTCATAAGACTGAAACTGGAGGATGCGAGGATCTCGGCGAACAGCACTGTCGGCGTGATTCGTGTCATCGATCCTCCTGTCGTCCCGGAGCGAAGGAGCTGGCCGAAGAGAAAGCAGATCGTGATAATCCTGACGGCGGCGAGTATTTTGTGGGCCTGCTTCGTTATCCTCGTTCGTGAGAAGATGTCGACGGATAAAGATGTTTCGGAGGAAACTGGAGTATGAACGGCGATTCACGCAGAGTCTCATGGCGGCTTGCCGGTGCGGTATTTGCGGCGGCAGCGCTCGTAACGGGTGCGGCGGTGTTTCTCCCGTCAGGAGCGATCAGGCTTCTGCTGCTGGCCGTTCTCGCTCTTCCTGCGTTGCTGTTCCTGATATCGAGACCGGAATACGTACTGGCGATCCTCCTCTTCATGAGATTTACCAACTTCGACATCTTTCTGCCGATGAGACTGTTCAGGCCCCTGTCCCTTCTGCTGGTGACGGCTCTTGTCGCGGTCTGGCTCGATGGGCGCAAGCTTGTATTGAAGGACCGGTTACTTGCGACGCTGATGCTCGCGTTCGTCCTGGTCGCGTTTCAGTCGATGGCGTTCGCCGAGGTCCTCCCGCCGGCGACACACGACTTCGAATCCCTGGTGGGCGTGATGGTGGTCATCGCGGCGGTGCTGCTCCTGGTAGATTCAAGAAAACACTTCCTCGCTTTTCTCATATTGATAACGATTGCGACGATGATCAGCGATTTTCTCCCCCTCATCGTTCCTCCCCCCGGCGACTATGCTTCTAAAACGCTCATGTGGGGAGAAGGTGTCATGCGCTATGAGGGTTATCAGTTCGAGGCGAACATTTTCGCATTCCACCAGATATTTATAATCCCCATCCTGCTCTTCCTGCTGGCAAGATTCGACAGGCCCCGGTATGCAAGGCCCCTGATCCTGGCCGCTCTGGCCGGTACTGTTTTCGTGCTTATGCTGAGTTTTTCGCGGGGCGGATTCGTCAGCCTGATCGTGATACTTGCCGCCCTGCTGGTGGTCGAGAGGAAGAACCGGGCTGTCATGACGATCGCGGTAGTAGGCACGATCATCCTGGCGGTAACGGCGCCGGCGCTGTACTGGGACCGGATCGCATCTCTGTACGAGGCGGCGAAACACGTTTCCCAGGATTACGCGATACTTACCAGAGTCCGCACACTCAAGATCGCCCTCATACTTGGACTCAGGAACCCGTTCTTCGGTGTCGGTATAGGAAATTTCATCTACCAGGCGGCGCGTTATCTTCCATTCACGAAGGTCGTTCACAACGCGTTCCTTCAGATCTTCTCCGAACTGGGCCTTCCGGGATTGGCGGTCATTTCGACGATCTTCATCAGGAATATCCTTATCATACGGTCGATGATGCGGTCGAAGATGAACAGGGAGAGGGCACGTCTGGGCAGGTTTCTCATGGTTCAGCAGGTCGCTGTGGTTGTTAATGCGATGTTTATTCCCATCGCGTACGAGTACATCTTCTGGATATGGCTCGTGATACCGTCTCTTGCGGATGCGGCCTATTCCGAAAAGACCGGCGAGCCCGAACGCCTGTAGCAGGAAAGAAAAAATCCTCCACCCATCGGCAGGTTTATATACTCGTAGTCATTGCTGAAACGTGGATCGAGGATGATGTCCCTTTCCTGTATCTTGATCCTTCCAATATCCTCCGGTCGCCTTCCCCGGTGTACCTGTATATTTCCGAGAAGCAGCAGATCGGGCTTCCTGTCGAGGACATGCGATCCGAGACTCTTCATATGCCCCGGTTGACTGGAGACGATCTTTCCGTTCCTTGCGATCTCCGGTTCGGTAAGCCCGAGGATGTCTACGACCGGCAGGCCGCTGTAATATCCAATGGCTCCGGTCGATCCGCATCCGAGGATCGTTCCTTGAGGAAGCCTGTTTCCCAGGATCTCGCCGACCCATCCAAAGGCCTTGACGGCAAGCCTTTCATGCTTGAAACCTTCATAGCCGGACGAGCCGGGAGCCATTGCCATGCTGGCGAATATCACCGTGAGCGCGACAGCCGGCCAGGCGCCGCCCCGGTTCCGCCGGCCTGTCCGCTGAAGCATCGCGGCACGGGGGATCGACGCCGCTGCCATGATTGCCATCGCCGGGATACACGGTACGAGAAGTCTGTACTGGGGCATCCAGTCCCCCCCGAGGATCGTCACGATGATCAGGTTGAGACCGATGACCGACAGAGGAACGATCATTCTCCCGTAATTCCCGCCGTGGCCAGAATCCTGTTCCTTTCCTGAGCGCAGGAAGAAGAACGCCGCCGCGGGGAGCCAGGCATACCACGCGGCGAATCGCAGGGCATAGGCGATCCCGTTGCGGAGCTGGACCGCCGGCGCACCGGTCTTGGCGTAGAATGTGTTGGGCAGCAGGCCGCCGAAATAGTAGATCTTCCAGGCGAGATAGGGAGCGAGAAGCAATGCTGCCATGAGGATCCCCTCGGCCGCGACACGGCGAGGCTTCTCTCCCCGCACGATGAGAAGAATGGCGGCAAGGATATAGTATGCTGCACCTTCAGGCCGCACCAGCGTGAGCACGGCGAATACGGCGAAGACCGGGCGGGGTCCGCGCTGCGTCGACAGGAGGAGGATTCCGGCAGTGAGCAGAAAAGTGAACATGGGGATCTCTGTGCCGGAGAGGGCCCACGTGACGAATGGAACGGACGCGGCAAGGACCAGCGGTGCCGCGGCCGCGACGCCCTTGCCGGCCATTTTCTTTTCTCTTTCCGGTATGACGGCGCTGCAGGTCCGCCAGGCGAGCAGTAGCGTTCCGGCAGAGAAGAGGAGACTGAGGATCCTCGCTCCGGGTACGAGAGGGATGCCTGCCTTTGCCGCCGTTGCCAGGATGATGACCCAGAGAAAATTCGTATACCCCTCGACCCGCTCTCCGGGATTGAAGACCAGGCCCTCTCCGCCTGCGGCGTTTTCGGCATACCTCATCCCGATGTAGGCGTCGTCGGGCATGTAGTGGAACCACCAGAGGCCACCGGCCAGGACAACCGCCGCGACGGCGGCCAGAATGATGTTTCTCAGAACGGGATTCATTCCAGTCAGTTCTCGAGGAATATCACGTTACAGGTGATCGTCTGCTGAATGCCGGGGACGGGCTGGATCTTCTCCAGTACCGATCTGCCGATCTCGTTGAAAGTCGCGCCATCCACGACGGCGATCATGTCGTACGGTCCTGATACTGCATGGACCTCTGCGACGAATCCCATCTTCTGCAGTCTCATGAGCACATCTTCCGAGGCGCCCGCCGCGAGATTGATAAGTACAAAAGCTCTTGCTCTCATCTTCGAGTCCCCTTTCCTGGCCGCGTCGATCTTCCATCCTTGATTTAACTTCCGTGTAGTTGAAAATTATCGCACGTACCGGCCTGCGGTCAACACGATTTGGGATGACACCGCCGTATCGAGGGCGGTATTCTGGCCGGTGAACAGCCCATGAACCGTAAGACATTCTTCATACTGCTTCTCATCATCCTCTGCTTCGCGAATCTCACGCGATGGGCGTACAGGTCGCGCGTGAGCGGCGAACGTTTTTCCGCCGAGAGCGCGGCCCATTTCCGCTACACGCGGATGATCGCCTCCGGAGAGAGGGTCCCGTACCTTGATATCGACTCGCAGCACCCCGAGGGCCTGAAGGTCTTCGAGGAGACCTCAATAGGCATGGAATATCTCTACGGACTCGCATGGAGGCTCATTCCCGGGGACAGGCCTCCGCTCGACGTGTTTGTCCGCTGGTTCTCCGTCTTTCTGTTCACGCTGGCGGTCGTGCCCCTGTCCCTGTTGTCGATCTGCCTGTGGGGGAAGAGGAGTTCCGGGATAGTCACGGCATTTCTCTTCGCGGTCGCACTTCCCGTGGCGGGCAGGTCGAGCGGATTCGACATGATCAGGGAAAATCTCACACTGCCTCTGATCATATTCCACGCATGGCTACTTGTACGGACAGTCCGGACCGGAAGCCGGACGACCGCGGTCCTGTCGGCGGTCTTTCTCTTTTCAGCGCTCGCCACCTGGCAGGGCACGCAGTTCTATCTCGTTCCTCTGGTCCTTCTGCTGGCCGCGCGAGCATTGTCCGGTAAGGGCGGGGGTGAGGCGGCAGCGGGCTGGGCCGTTGTCGCGGCAGCCGCGGCGGCGGCAGCGGCAGTACCCTTCCTCAGGACGGGCGGATTCCACGTCTCTCCGGCAGCGGCGCTTTGCGCGGGTCTCGCAGGGGTCCTGCTTGCCGGCCGGTTCGTGTTGCCCCGCAGGAGAGGGCTCTGGATCCGATCGGCCGCCGCCGCGTCAGGTATCTGTGCCGTACTGGCTGCCTCGCTCATCGCCGGCAGGCATTTTGCCGCATACTCACACTTTCTCGGATTGATCGCTTACAAGCTGAGATATATTTACAAGCCTTCCGACCCGGCTCTCCTGCCATTTGACGTGAGGGCATTCTGGGCCGGGCCGTTTCATTCGCCGGACCTCCTCCATATCTTCGTATTCGTCCTGCCGCTGCTTCTCCTTCTGCCCGTTCCCCTCAAAAGACTCGCCGGGAGGGTGAGGGAGGGCGATCTGCCGGCTGCCCTGACAGCATGGCTGGCCATGGTATTCTTCGTGCTTTTCCTGCTGATGATGAGGATGCTGCCCTTCTTCGGCACCTTCGCGGTCATCATAGCCGGAGGGATGGCAGCCGGCGGAAGTGACCGGGCCGGCCGTGGAAAGAGTGTGGCCGGATACACTGCGGCAGCGGCCGTCGCCGTGATAATGATCCTCCAGGTCTTCTTCTGGGAGGGGCGGCCCGATATCTGGAGGCAGGCTTCGCGGGCGCTGAACATTCCGCGCCGGTCTAAATATGTCGTTTTCCCGTTCGAACGGGACCCGGAAGGGGCCATGCTCAAGTGGATATCATCCAGCACCAGACCCGAAGACGTGATCATGTCCCTGCATTATCTTTCGCCCCAGATACTCACTTATACGGGAAGACCGGTTAATCTGAACGATTTCTTCGAAGCTCCGCGCCTGCGGGCGAAAGCGCATGCGATGCTGCGCAACCTCTATTCGAGTGAGGAAAAGCTTCTCTCGTTCTGCGAGGCGAATGGCAGCGACTATCTTGTATTGAGCGCCGCCGTCGGGTGCGATCCGACAGTGGATTCGCCCCTCTACCAGGCGGGGTACCGCCATATGCCGCCTGACTGCGCGGCGTACCGCATGATGTTCGACCCGCGGACGCTTAGGTCGTTCGATCTTGTATATGAGAACGAGGTCTACCGCGTCTTCGGTGTTGGAGCGCCGCCCGTGGAGAGGCGGCGGCCGGCCTCACCGCTCTTCTACAGCGGAAGCCTGCTCCGGCAGGTGAACGGGGACATCGAGGAGTTCTACAACACCGTGATGCATATGTATGCCGTCACCGCCCGGGCATCGGGGCTGATCAGGGCAGGGGCTGAGAGTGAGGCGGAAGGCCTTCTTGCCGGTGTCCTCAGGCTCGAGTATTTTCATCCGGCGTGGCGGATGCTCGACTTGCTCTACAGGAATGGCCGCCTCACGCGCGAAAGACTCGTGCTGGCCGAATTCGCGTGGGCCAGCGATCCCTGGCGGCCGGGCGTCTGCCTGTCGCTCGCCGAGAGCAGGCTCGATGCCGGTGACACCGGCGGCGCGCGGGAAACCCTCGAAGTCTGCGCATCCCTGCCGATGACGGACAGAGAAGCGGCGCGGTTCAAACGTGCGGTGGAGATCATTGGATCAAGGAATGAGATCGATCAGAAGCGGTAGGCGGCCGTCACCCTGGTCTTCCTGCCGAGATTTTCTTCCGGGTCGAATCCGAATGCCAGTGCCAGCCTCGCGCCGCCCAGCCCCGTGGTGACTCCGCACCACGGAATGGTCCTCGCGTTGTTTACGGCCCGGACATCCGCTCCGGCCTGCAGCCAGAGAATGTGCCTGATCAGGGCCAGCTCACCTCCCAGCCGGTAGCTGTTTATCTCGCCCTCGCGGAGGATCAGGTCGAGTTCGGCAGAGAATCGGTCGTAGACCAGTCCCTCTATTGAAGCGGCCAGAGAGACCGTAGGGCCGATCTCCCAGGAGCTCTGGGGGTAGTGGACCTTGCTCCAGACATCCTTTACTATCGCGGCGATCCACATGCGGCGGCTCAGTCTCGTAGTAAAAGCGATGTCCAGGGCCGATCCCCAGGCTCCCGCGTCATCGACGCCTGACCAGCTCTTCATCCCTCTCAGACTGGCGCCGATAAAAGTGTACGCATTGAAGCTGAACGCGGCGGAGAAGCCCACCGTTCCCTCGTTCCACCCTGATCCTTCGGCCAGCTTCAGGCCGAGATGAGACATCGTTATCCCCACGGCGAGACGCCTTACCTCTATAGTTCCGTCCACCGATGTCCGGGCATCGAGAAGGCCGGTGGCGAATGACGCCACTGTGTAGAGGTTGTCCACCCCCGGAATCGGCCTGGTGGTTCCGATGCCGATACCCGGTGAAGTCATGAATACGAGGTTTGCGGGGTTCCAGTAAGCGGCGGCCTCATCGCGGACGAGTATCGTGCCCGCGCCGCCGAGAGCCTGGCCGCGTGCATCCCATCCCAGCGGCAGGAAGGTCCCGCCCTGCGATCCATCACCTGCCATGAGGGCGCAGGGAAGTAGAAGCAGTATCGCCGCGGTTATGACGGAACGCCCGGCCATCTATCTCACCACCGCTATGAATGCCTTGTCGACTGTCCTGCCGCTGGCCGTCTCGATCACTATCACCATAAGGCAGGGGCCGTTCTTTACCATCTCTCCGTCGTCATTAGTCAGGTCCCAGGGGATATCGAAGCTCGTGCCGGGACCGGGCACCGAGAGTCTCTTGATCCTCTCTCCCCTTATGTCGTAGATCTCGAGGGTCACGGATGAGGCGGTCTCGGCCGAGACGACCTGGATCGTATTGGGACCTCTGAACACTTCGGGATAGGTGATACCCGTAGCGGGGTCGAGGGTCGTCCGGACTCTGTTGGAGATGCTGCTGATATTTCCCGCCCTGTCTCCGCCGGTCGCCCAGAATTCGTTCAGCCCCTCGGTCAGGGTAAGTTCGAAGGGATCGCCGGGCATGAGGCCGGACGTGATGAACGATGTGCTGTCAACGGAGCTTTCAGTCTGCCAGTATACGAAGAGTGTATCTGTGTCGTCATCGTACTGTATGTACAGATTGAGCCGGGACTGGATCATCCTTGCGGGAGGATCGGCGATTATCGGATGCGCGGGCGGTGTCCTGTCGAGCTTGAAGGAGATCTGCCCGTCCGACTGGTTGTCGAATGAATCCCTGGCGAAAGCTTTGAGTATGTAGCCGCCCTCGACATAGCCGTTGTCGCCGGTGACCGTGTCGGGGGTATCGAATCGCCAGTAAAGGGTGTCTGCGTCGAGCCATGTTGAATCAGGGGCGAACCTGCCGCTCTCGACAAGCTCGGGTCCAGTCCACGAAAGCTCCAGCGAGCTGACCGTGCTCTGGTCGTAAGCCCGCCCGATGATCTCGTGCGGCGCCTCGCGTGTGTTGGAATCAATATCGGTAAGTATCTCGAGCGCGGGGCCGTTGGTATCGACGAAGACGAATCCGCTGTCCGCTTCGGAGTTGCCCGCCTCGTCGGTGACCGTGATCATGATCGTATAGAAGCCTTCCGTCGCGGCGGCGTCCGGTTTCCATTCCCCGGTCCAGTCACCGTCGCCCTGAACATCCAGAGGCGTTACCGTCTCGAGCAGCAGAGGGTCCCTGACTGTCATACTTGCCCGGGAATTCGTCTCCCAGCCCGATACGGTGAAATAGACCGTCACCGAGGCGGAAGTATCGGGCCACCCCGGCGAGAAGGCGCCGGGCTCGAGCCTGTCGAGGTTCACGTGCGGCGAAGTGAGGTCGATGATGACCGTCCTCAATATGCTTTCGCCCGTTCCTCCGGTCGATTCGTAGAGGCGGAGATCGTACTCGCCTTCGGGGAGTACGGTTCCCGTCCAGTCCGTGCCGCCCCACATTACGGGGTAGTTTCCCGTATCAGCGGGGGCCTCGAGCATCAGTGTGTCGTATACAGCGGGGGATATCCTGTCCCGGACCGTTATGATCAGGGTATCAACCGGAGATGACAGGTGCGCCGTAACGGTCATCTCGTCCTTGATGCCGTCCCCATCGGGAGAAATCGATGGGAAATTGATAAAGAGTGTGGCGCTTCCCGCCAGGACGGTCAGAGCGGCCGCTGCCGAGATCGCCAGAATCCCCTGAATTGTCAGAAACGCGCGGCGCACGTGCACACCTCTCATATAGAGTTCGGTGCATTATAAGCAATTACAGGGGGATGAGCAAATATAATATAACCGCCCGAAAATGGCAGATCCCCCCTGTTTTCCAGTAAAAAAACAGCCAGAATCGTGCCTGATGTAAGTTTTCCGGCCCTGCTCACCGAAAAACAGCCCGTCCAGCCCGGAACCTGTCAATATTTCTTGTCCCCGGAAGAGCGTTAGATTATTGTTAGGTTCCTTTCAATCGTTGGAGGGGATTCAAAGATAGTTCTGTCCCGGAGCATGATCACGGCAGACACAGGAGAAACAGCTTGTTTGAGGACCTGGCTTTCCAGCTGATAGGCGGTCTCGGCTTCTTCCTCTTCGGCATGAAGTTCATGTCCGAGGGCCTCAGAAAGGTCGCGAGCGACCGTCTCAAGAATATCCTTTCGCATCTGACGAAGAACAGGTTCGTCGCACTCCTCATGGGTGCGGGCGTGACCGCCCTGATCCAGAGCAGCAGCGCGATGACAGTGATGCTGGTCGGGTTCGTCAACGCAGGTCTGATGACATTCAAGCAGGCGTTACCTGTCGTGCTCGGCGCCAATATCGGCACGACGTTCACAGCGTGGCTCGTAAGTTTCTTCGCGGTCTTCAAGATAACGCATTACGCACTTCCCGCCGTCGGAATAGGGTTCCTGGTAATGGTCGTGGCCCGCAGGCCGACGATGCGTCAGTGGGGAGAGGTCCTGTTCGGCTTCGGGGTCCTCTTTGTCGGCATCGGATTCATGAAGGACGCTTTCGAACCTCTCGAGAGCAGCCGGCAGATCATGGACATCATGGTCAATTTCAGCAAGTACCCGATCCTCGGCGTGCTCGTGGGAACGGTCATCACAGTGCTTCTTCAGAGCTCGAGCGCGACGATCGCACTGATTCAGATCCTCGCGTTCAATGGGTTGATCGATTTCGCGTCGGCGATCCCCATCATCCTCGGAGACAATATCGGAACGACGATCACCGCCCAGATCGCGAGGATAGGGGGAACGACGGGGGCGAGGAGAGTCGCCTGGGCGCATACGCTGTTCAATGTGATAGGGACGATGTTCGTTCTCATATTCGTCTACATGGGGTGGTACGGCCGTATCATCCAGTGGATGGTCCCGGGTGAGCTCGCTTCGAGCAACATCATGCTTCATATCGCGCTCTCGCACTCGGTCTTCAACGTATCCAACTCAATAATCTTTTTCCCGTTGATCCCTGTCCTGCAGAAGGTCGTCGAGAGATTGATCAAACCGACCGGGGACGTGGTCGATCTCGAACCGCAATATCTCGAGAAACATCTGATCGAGACGCCGCCCATCGCGCTGGAGCAGAGCAAGAAGGAGATAATCCGGATGCTTGCGCTCGCCGGTTCGGCTCTGAAGAACGCGTACGATCTCTACAGGTCGGGGGAGCTCTCGCTGTCGAAGAAGGTCGAGCGGCGCGAGCAGGCGGTCGACAATCTGCAGGCCGAGATCACGCGCTACCTGATCGACATATCGATGGAAGGGCTGGAAGAGGAGGAGGCGGAGCAGATCCCCGTCTTCATCCATTCAGTCAACGACATAGAGCGGATCGCCGACAACGCTGTAAACATCATGGAGCTCGGCCAGCGCCGAAGCAACAAGGATATGAGTTTCTCTGAAGCGGCGATCGAGGAACTCGACAGTATGTACAAGGTCGTAAAGGAGATGCTCCGGGACGTTTCCAATGGACTGGAGACAGAAGACCTCGATGCTGCCAGGGAGGCGCTTATCAAGGAGGAGGAACTCAACAGGATGCAGCGCTCGCTGCGAAAGTCTCATACGAAGAGACTCAGTGAGGGCTCCTGTCAGATGCTGTCGGGAATCGTTTTTATCGACTGTGTCGACTGCTTCGAAAAGATCGGGGATCACCTCTCGAATATCGCGGAAGGTCTTCTCGGCGGATTTCGCTGGGAATCGCCCTGACCCGGGGGTCGGGCGGAAATATTTATCACGTTACTTTCAAGGCCGGCTCTCGCTGGCCTTTTTCATCAGTCTCTCGACATGCTCGCTGGAAGGCGGGTTGAGCCTGTCGAGCTGGGCGGCCCTCTGAAGATGCTCGAGCGCCGGCACATAGTCTCCGAGATTCTCCAGGACGATGCTCATGTTGAAATGCAGCTGTGATACCCCGGAATGCTCCTTCAGAGTGACAGCGAGGATCTGCCGTGCCTTTTCCCAGTTCCCGAGTTCCATCTCAAGTGTAGCGATGTTGTTCTGTGCGACCCATTGGGCCGGGTAGAGCTGTCTCGCGTACCGGTACATCTTCCTCGCTCCATCGAAATCCTCGTCCTTCTGCAGCTCTGCTCCCCTGTTAAGCACTGCCGAGGTGAGATTCCTGACATAATCCCTGTTATCCGGATCCAGCTCGAAGGCACTTTCGTAGGCTTCGACCGCCCGCTTATACATGCTGCCGTGATTGCAGGTGTATCCGAGGCGCGTCCATAGCCTGGCGCTGTCGGGGAACTCCGATACAAGTTGTTCAAGCTCCTGTCTCGCTTCACTGAACCACCTGTGCTCGATATATGCCTCGGCGAGGTCCGTTCTGTAGACATGGTTCACGGGGTCGATCTCCGATGCCCTGTGAAAACAGGTTATCGCTTCGAGCGGGTCCTCCAGCTTCATCATCGACATGCCGAGCCTGTGCCAGATATCCGCGTTCCCCGGATCCTTTTCGGCTGCTGTGGTCCACCATTCGGAGGCCTTGCCGTAATCCCTGGAATACCACGCCTGGGCTCCGATGACTGCCTCTGCCTTTCCGGCGGGAAGCGGCAGATCGCGGATCCGCCTTTCGCCCGCTTCGAGAGAGAAGTTGGTGACGATGATCGGTACGAGGTGGAAGAGGCCCAGGGCCGCTATGAGTGCTGCCGATGAGCTGAATTCCTTCATCGAGGCGGCCCTTCCGCGCAGCGCGGCGGCCGCAAAGACCGACATGGCTGCGGCGGCGGGAACGACGAGTTCCCACCTCATTCCTCCCCGGATCCTCGAAGCGGCGAGGAATATGAATATGGCGGCGGAAGCGGCGGTGATGAGGAGGAATCCCATGGATCCGTCTCCGGCCGGGACACGGGGTTTCCTGCTGCGCGTGACCGCGAGGACGATCGCCAGCAGTGCGGCCGGGCCGGCCAGAACGAGGGAGTTGAAGGCGAGTGATAACGCTCCGGCTGCGCCTGTCCCGTTGAATGCGGAGAATGTGCGCGAGGCGGTGCCGGCCAGGTGCGAAGATATTCCAGGCAGCCCGGCGAGCCGGGACGCGGCGAGTTCGACCGCGATCCAGCAGACCGCAGTTGTTCCAGCGGCAGCGATGGCTTCGGTGCGGCTTTCCCTTCGCAGCGCCGCTGAAAATAGAAGATAGAGCAGCGGAACCACCAGGAAGATATTCGAGACGTGGATCAGGACAGCCGCGATCGCCGCGAGGGCGGGTATGACCAGAGGGATCGCGCCGCCTCGAAGGCGGACGACGGAAAGCCAGATAAACAGCCCCGTTCCGGCAGCTGCGAGGGGAGACGCGCCGCCGAGGCCCAGGAATACGGTGAAGTAGCCTCCCGTGAGCGCGAATGCCGCTGCCGGGAATGTGCTCCCGCTGTTGTCGCGGGAGGTGCCCAGCGATGCCCGGACCGCGGCCGCGAACAACAGGCCCGCGATGACGCTGAGCAGCGCCGAGGTCTCGAATGAGTTCCAGAACAGTAGACGGTTCAGTATTTCGAAGAACCCGCGGGACAGCGCGGCGGCCAGGGGAGCGGATGGCAGGATGGTGATTCCCCGCTCGACGGCGCGTCCCAGAGAGTATCCATCGCCCCAGAGAAAATGCCTGCTCCGCAGCAGCCACATCAGAACGAAAAGGGCTGCGCCGGCGGCGACGGCTGTCTTCCTCGACCATCTGTCCGGGAGCTCGAGCAGTTTCACCAGGCCGCCGCGGATCCTGCCTGCAAGCAGGAGCAGAAGCGCTGCCGCGAGGACCGTGGCTGCAGTGAGTGAAACGCTTCTCCAGGCGCTTGCGCCCCAGAGCAGTGTTTCCTGCGATGCCGACGCCGAGATCAGCAGTACGATGAACGCTACAAAGAATATCCTGACCGTCAGGCTCACCAGTCTGCCTCCTGGTTCTCCGGTTTTCCGAGCTCGCCCTCGGTGGACGCTACTATTACGGCAGCCGAGGCGTCTCCCGTTACATTGACGGCGGACCTGAGCATGTCGAGAATGCGGTCCACTCCGAGTATCAGGGCGATCCCCTCGAGGGGTACGCCTATCTGTTCGAGCACCATCGCGAGGGTGATGATCCCTACCCCTGGAACGCCGGCTGCGCCGATAGATGCCAGGGTGGCCATCAGTACTATCGTGATCTGATCACCGAAGGAGAGGTCGATTCCGTAGACCTGCGCGATGAAGACCGCCGCAACGCCCTGATAGAGGGCCGTCCCGTCCATATTTATAGTGGCGCCGAGTGGAAGGACGAAGCTCGTTACCTCTTCGGAGACGCCGAGATTGTCTTCGGCGCATTCCATCGTCACGGGGAGGGTGGCGCTGCTCGATGATGTCGAGAAGGCGATCAGCTGCGCCGGCCGGATGCCGCGGAAGAAATCACGCGCCTTCATACCCGAGAACAACCTGACCGCGGTGGAATAGACAAAGATCATATGTATGAAAAGTCCCGCCGCGACGACGAGGGAATAGCTCAGCAGGGACAGGAGAATATCTGTGCCGAACTGTCCGACCACCGAAGCGATGAGGGCAAGGACGCCGAGCGGAGCGATCTTCATCACGATGTAGACGAGCCGTATCATCGCCTCGTTGATGGCCTCGAAGAATGTTATCAGGGGTTTCGAACGCTCCTCGGGAAGGAGGGTCACGGCTATCCCGAAGATCAGCGCGAAGAAGATGATCTGAAGCAGGTTGCCCTCGGCCAGGCTCCCGACAGGATTGAGGGGGACGATATCGATCAGTGTATCCATGACACCGGGTTTCTCGAGCGCCACCTCGATCTTCGCGCCGGCTTCGGCACCGTAAGAGGTCATCAGCCCGTCTCTGGTCGCCGTGTCTATATTCCTGCCCGGCCCGACCGTATTGGCCAGCAGCAGGCCGATCGTGATGGCGAGGGCCGTCGTGCAGAGGTAATACCCCATCGTCTTGAGGCCTATGCGCCCCAGCTTCCTGATGTCACCGAGACTGGCCGTTCCCACGAAGAGGGAAGAGAATACGAGTGGTACGACGATCATCCTTATCAGGCGTATAAACAACATTCCGGCCGGCCTGATATACTCCGCCTTCGGGCCGAGGATCAGGCCGAGAGGGATGCCGAGGAGCATCGCGATAAGGATCTTTGTGTGGAGCTTCGAATTTTTGAACCATTTCAGCGGGTTCATGGAAGGTCCTCCAGGCCGCATCCGGACTCCCTGAATTGCCTTGAATTCCCAGTTAATGTAAGCCAGAATCCAGTCGAATAAAAGAGTTTTCACCATCGAGAAGGGACATCTGATGGTAAATGCGCCCATGGGAGTCCGTGTAGTCGCCGCCCTCGCGATCCTGGCTGCCCTGCCCTGCGGATGTTCGTCGGGCGAGCAGGCATACGCGAAGATGCGAAAGCGGATGGTCCGCGAGGATATTGCCGCGAGAGGGATATCCGACAGCCGTGTACTCGAATCGATGATGCGGGTCCCCCGCCATCTCTTCGTGCCGGCCAGTCTCAGGGACGTCGCCTACATTGACAGCCCGTTGCCGATCGGCGGGAACCAGACGATCTCCCAGCCATATATCGTCGCCCTGATGACTGAGTCGCTCGGCCTGGGTGACAGCGCGAGGGTGCTGGAGATCGGTACCGGATCGGGGTACCAGGCGGCCGTGCTGTCGGGGATCGCCGATTCGGTCTGGTCGATAGAGATAATACCCTCGCTCGCCGAAAGCGCCGCGGCCCTGCTCGACTCTCTCGGTTACGCAAATGTAACGGTACGCGTCGGAGACGGATATTTCGGCTGGCCGGAGAAAGCGCCTTTCGACGGGATAATCGTTACTGCCGCCGCCCCCGGGCTGCCTCCGGATCTTGCGGGGCAGCTCGCATTCGGAGGACGGCTGGTGATCCCCGTCGGGGACGGGCGGCAGAAGCTCATGACATACGTCAAGACATCTTCAGGATTGAAACTTCTCTCGTCTCTGCCGGTGCGATTCGTGCCGATGACGGGTAAAATCAGAAATGACAGGGAGGAATGAGCATGGGTAATGCGTTAAAAAACAACGGCGCCGGATGGATAGTGATAATGGTACTTGCGGTCGCGGTCGTCGGATGTGCGACCTCCGGGATCAACAAGGGACAATTCAACCTCGTCACAAGCGCCGAGGAAGTCGCGATGGGGCAGGAGTTCGCGACCGAGATCGAGACTCAGTTCGAGATCTATGACGATGCCGAGCTGACTGTCTATGTCCAGTCGGTCGGAGGCAGGATCGCCGCGATCTGCCACAGGCAGGATATCGAATATCATTTCGCCGTGATCAGGAGTGACGAGATGAACGCCTTTGCGCTGCCCGGGGGCTACATATACATATACACCGGATTGATGAAGGTCCTCGATAACGAAGCGCAGCTCGCCGCCGTGCTCGCCCATGAGGTCGGCCATGTGACGGCCCGCCATTCCACCGAGCGCCTCACGGCGATGTACGGGGCCCAGATCGCTGTCAGCCTGCTGCTGGGGCAGAATCCGGCGGAATACAAGGTCCTGATAGCCAACATCTTTTCCACGACAGGATTCCTTGCCTACAGCAGGGCGAACGAGTATGAGGCGGACAGACTCGGTACCGCCTACACCTCCCTGGCCGGATATGATCCGGAAGGCATGGCCGAACTGCTCGGCAAGTTTGTAGACACTGAGGCGAGGGAGCCGTCGAAGCTCGAGGAGTGGCTCTCGACCCATCCGCCTGCCAGGGACAGGATCGGCAAGGTCGATATACTGGCCGCCAGCCTGCCGATGGCGAGTGTCGGCGACAGGAACGCCGCGCAGTACGCCAGAATGAAGGCCCGCCTGCCTTAGGTTCTCAAAGGGCGTCCGGCGAACCGTCACAAGGTTGGATATCGTATCCCGAATCTTTTCCCGTAATATATTCGCGTGAGGATGATCACGGTCGCCAGTACCGGTATGTAGGCCGGGAAGAGTACGCAGGCTGAGAGTGAATAGACGAGGGTGGAGACCTTCGCCGGAAGCAGGATGCCTTCCCCCGACGGTTTCTTTCTCTCCGATACTGAAGCGGCGATGAAGAAGAGCAGGGAGATACTCGATGCGTAGAAGGCCGGAGTGTTTCGTGTATGGACCGCCGCGGCGAACGAACCCGCCATAAGTATCGTTGAGATAATGATTCCTGCCCTGCGTCCGAGGAGAACACCGCTCGTCCTGAGGCCGCTGGCGCGGTCGCCGTCGATGTCGGCCAGGGTCGTAGAGAGGTGTACCGCCGCCACGGCGAGGGGGTAGGGGGCGAGGATCTCGAGCCGGTCGAGAGGTGCTCCGACCGCGGCCCAGCCGGCCAGGGTGTTCAGCACCCCGTTTGCCAGCGAGTTTGCCAGGACGTCGAGGACAGGTCTCTTTTTAAGTCTCAGCGGGTCGAGTGAGTAGGCCGCGCCGAGCGCGGCGCCCGCGAGAAGGATGATCGTGAATCCGCGCGGAAGCAGGAACGCCGCTGCCGCGATCGAGGAGACAGTGAGGATCCCCGCCTCGATCCAGGCTGCCTTGAGTCCTATCACGCCGTGGGAAAGCAGGAAGAGCTTTTCCGACGCCCTGTCTGTCTCCCTGTCCGTTATCTGGTTGATTATATAAGCCGCCGCGACCATCGCGGTGAACGACAGGATCCCGGTGAGAAGAGGGGCGCTGCCCGGGGGAGTTCCGGCCGATCTCGAGCCGTGCCATGCGCCGAGCAGGAAGAAGGTCCAGACCGGTATGAGGATCATCGGCCTGAGAAGAAAGATGTAATCCACCGGGGTCGATCTTTCGGGCACTCTCGGCCGGGGACCGCCCGGCTCGTCCTGCTCTATTCCTCGGTCCATTTGACGAGGTGACGCTTCAGTTTGCGCGTCGGCGTCTTGGGGAGTTCCGAGGCCCTTATCCGGAATTCATGTATGTGCTTGTAGTCGGCGAGATCAACGCTGATCCGCTTGATCTCGTCTGAGATCAGCTCACGGATCGTTTCCTCACTCACTTTTCCCGTGCCTCCCCGGGCCGAGACGATCGCGTCGTAGTCGGGAACGATGACGGCGCCGGGCCGCGAATTGCCTTTCCTGTCATCGATTGGCATTACTATGCACTCGAGTATCATCCTGCTCGAACCGAGGAGAGATTCGAGCTCGTCGGGGTATACGTTCTTTCCACCGGCCGTCACGATCACCGATTTCTTCCTTCCCACGATCGTCAGGTAACCGTCCTTGTCGAGGCGCCCGAGATCTCCCGTGTAGAGGGCTCCATCCCTCAGCACATCCGATGTTGCCTCGGGATTCTTGAAGTAACCCTTCATCACGTTTCCGCCGCGGACGACTATCTCGCCGACACCCTCGGCATCGGGCTGGTCGATATTCACTGTGATATTCGGCAGGGAGGGGCCGACAGTGCCAGGCCGTGGATCATCGAATAGATTGACCGATACGACGGGGGAGGCCTCAGTGAGGCCGTATCCCTGGAGGACCTTCAGTCCGGCTCCTGTCAGGGCGGCTTCCACATCCCCTCTCAGGCCGGCAGCGCCGCTGATGCAGAACCGGATGTTCTTCAGGCCGGCCGCTGCTCCCGATGCGGCGGGAGTACCCTTGCCGCCGCCGAACAGCTTCCCGAACCAGCCCTTGATCTTCGAGACAAATCCCTTTTTCGAGCCTGCAGCCGACGCGGCCCCGGCAAAGAGCTGGGCGATGTGCTCGAACAGCAGGGGAACGCCTACGATGAGTGTCACAGCCTCCCTCTGTATGTCCTCGAGGATTATGCGCGGTTTGATCGAGCGCGCGAATGCCACCATAGAGCCGCGGAAGACGGGTACGAGGAAGTTTACCATCGAGGCGAATGTATGATGCAGCGGAAGTATCGACAGAAACACATCATCCTGCGCGATGAACACCCCGCTGTGGAGCGACTCGAGGTCGGACATCAGGTTGCTATGGAGCAGGACCGCTCCCTTCGGAGTGCCCGTCGTACCCGACGTGTAGCAGATCGCGGCGATGTCATCCGCGCGGATCTCCGACTTGCTCTTGAAGAACGACGCGTCGCCGCTGCTGATCTTGTCCTTTCCGGTCGCCATCACCAGGCCGAGGGTCAGGGTTCCGGGAGGAACGTCCTCATCGCCCATTATGACGGGCTTGATCTCGCCGAGGTTCATCTGCTCTTGCGCTTCTACGAAGACCTTCCTGGAGGCGATGATGAACTTTGCCTCGGAGTGGATCATGAGGTGGCGAATCTCGTTTTCCGTCATGCGCGGCTCGAGCGGAACGATCGTACCTCCGCACGAAGTCACAGCTGCGTAGACGAGCACCCATTCGGGACTGTTCTCAGCGATCAGGATGACCTTGTCCCCCTTGTCGAGGCCCGCTTCGACAAGCCCGGCGCCGATGAACGACAGGAGCTTGCCGAACTCATCGTAGGTGATCGACTGATATCCCCACGGATGATGTTTCTTGAGCAGGACGGAGGGACCGAACATGCTGATAGCGTAATCGTAAAGATCCGGAAGTGTCTCGAGCCCGAGCTCATCGAACACGCCCGGACTGATCACGTCATTCTGTATCGACATACCTGATACCCCCTCGAGATATTATTAACATCCACAGAACCGGATTCAATCTAGCACCAGCAGAGCACGGCGGGCAATCGTAAATAACCACGTTCGCCTATTGATCCGATCCATCCTCCATTTTCTTCCAGAACTGATTGGTAGACGGGAGTCCCCGGACATTCCTCGACGTTATCTTGCGCGTTTTGGATATCCGGCCCTTCATAAGGGACAGCTTGCGGCCGATCTTCGCGTGCAGGGTCTGGATCGGGTCCTTCGCCCTGCGGCATTCGTAGAGGGAGTGGGTGTACTCCCTCGGGAAACGCCTCATCATCTCGAAGATGAAGTCGTGAGACTCGAACTCGTCCTCCATCCTGTCCAGAATCGTCTCGAATACATTGTCTCTGAGCAGATCCATTGCGAGTCCTTCGCTTGTGTTTCGTATGCCGCCTGTCACCATTCTTCACGGTGAACGCGGGACTCATCGTACTGCGAACGGGCTTTCTTGTCCTCGGCAGGATGTCCTATCGCAATAAGACTCAAGATCCCTGTATCACCCGGGATGCCGAGGATCGCTCCGATCGCCTCGATCCGGTCCTCGCGGGGATGGACCCCGAGCCAGCACGAACCGAGCCCGAGAGCAGCCGCGGCGATGAGGATATTCTCCGTCGCTGCGGAGCAGTCCTGCACCCAGTAGTCGGGAGAGATGTCGATCCGGCCGCAGACTGCGATGGCCGCCGTCGCCTTGAACAGCATCTTGCCGTGTGGATGAGCCTCCGCGAGACTGTCGAGAACCTCCCGCGATGTCACCGTCACGAAATGCCACGGCTTGAGGTTCCGGCTCGATGGCGCGGCCATGCCTGCCTCGAGAAGTCCGGTCATATCCGCGTCGCTGATGCGTTCATCCGTGAACCTCCGGATGCTTCGTCTCGAGAATATCAGATCTATGGACATGGATGTCCTTTCTGGAATGTCGTACCGGCCAGTCCGGAAGGTCGCGTCATTCTCGCCCGGATGCCCGTTCAGCCGGATCGAAGCCTCTGTCTGAGAGCTTCATAGAGCAGTACAGCAGCAGCTGACGAAACGTTCAGCGAATCGGCTATACCCCTCATGGGGATTCTAACGCGAAATTCGGCTGCTTTCAACCATTCATCGCCGAGGCCCCTGTCTTCGCTTCCCAGCACAATCGCCGAGGGTGACGCGAGGTCGACTTCGTTCCAGGACATCTCGGCATCGGGAGTAGTCGCCGCTATAGCGATCCCATGTGCTTTCAGCCAGGTAATGACATCCGGAGAGGCGGCTACCGCCTTCGGGACGGTGAATACAGTTCCGAGGCTCGCGCGGATCACGTTCGGGTTGGAGATCTCGGCCGTCGGGTCGCTTACGATCACTCCGGTCGCGCCCGCTCCATCGGCTGACCGGAAGATGGCGCCGAGATTGCCGGGTTTTTCAAGATGGTCGACAACGAGCAGCAGCGGATTGCCTCCTGACGGCAGGTCCTCGAGTGGGTGATCGCGCCGCACGGCGATCGCGATTATCCCTCCGACACTCTCCCTGTAAGCGATCTTCCCGAAAACGTGACTGGAGACCTCTGTCATCTGAACGCCGGCCGCCGCGAGTCGTTCAAGCAGTTCTTTCTCCTGGATGCCATCCGCGATTTCCGGGCAGTAGCAGGCCTCGCGGAACTCGACACCCGCCTCGAGAGCCCTGGAGACCTCCCGGATCCCTTCCACGGGCATCAGGCCGGTGTTGATCCTCTCGCTCCTGCGGCTGAGCTTGATTATCGATTTGATTCGCGGGTTGGAGGTGCTTGTGATCTTCATCGCACAAGCCTATGCAGAAGATGTCTCCATCTTCAAGAAGTATTTGTGAAGAGAGGATTCGCCGCTTAATGAATACCGAAATAGACCGAGATCCTGTGCATCGTTCCGAGATCCCCGTATGAACTCGCAGCGTAGTCGACACTGATCCTGTCGTCCAGGTTGACACCGGCGCCGAGTGTGAATCCGTCGCCCGATCTGTCCTTCTGCCCGCTCCAGCCGCCGCGCAGGGCGACTATACTGACGATCCTGAGCTCGAGTCCGGCCCCGATGTAGGCATCGCTGAACCTGGGCTTGACAATATCCAAGCCGAACGAAAAGCCTACGCCCTTGGGGACCGGGGCCATCGAATATATGGCTCCGGCTCTAATCGTGGTGGGAATCGGTTCTTCTCTCTCGATGAATTTGATGTCTCCACCAAGGTTCTGGACAGATGCGCCGAGCTTTATGCCGGTCAAAGGCAGATCATAGAACACACCTGCGTCGATCCCGAAGCCGTCCGCGCTCCATTCAGAGAGCGTTTCCCTGAAATACTTCAGGTTGACGCCGCCAGAGAAGGATGCGAAGGGTCCGAATCCAAGACCGAGCACTGCCTGGTAGTTGTAGTTCTTCAGAGGATCGGTCATCTGACCGAAATCGTCGTATCCCTGAATGTCCTGTCCGTACTCATATACGATTCCGCCACCGAGAGTAAGCCATTCGGCGACCCTGGTGTTACCAGCAAGGGTGCTGTACCTCGTATCCATGATCCATTCGGCGTGAGACAGGCCGAAGCCGCTTTTCTTCATGACCGGCAGGACGCCGGGATTATAGAGCCAGTTGAACGGGTCGCCTTCGAGCGCGGCCTTGACCTCGCCCATCGCGATCGATTTGGCCCCGACGGAACGGAGAAGATATCCGGCGCCGGTGCTTCCCGGTCCATCGGCGGCCCTGGCGGCCGGCGCCGAAAACATCGATACCAGAAGAAGCGCCAGGAGTATCAGTGTCTTGTATGTGTCATAGTGTCTCATACGCTATCCTGCTTCCTCTGGTCAATTTACTATCATGAGCGGGCGCTTGTCGAAAACATTTCCACCCTCATCGGTGGTTATGACGAAGTAGACGCCGCTCGTTACCTGGGCGCCGTTATTGTTCTCGCCGTTCCAGTTCATCGCAGTCTGCGTTCCAACATCTTTGCGCCAAACCTCGAGCCCGTTTCCGTTATAGATCGCGACACTGCCGTTCTCGGGCAGGTTCATCATGCTCAGACCGCCTGTTCCGGGATGGTAGGGAACAGGGAAGATGCTCAGTGCCGGTGCTGACAGTGGTGTGGGGTTCTCGCCGTTGAAGATGAACGTGTCAACTGCGGAGACGATCATCGTGTGGTTATTGTCGTATGAAATGGCTCTCATGTAATATGTCGCCGGTGCGAGAAGAGCACCCGTCTTATTCGTGTGGTTCTGGTCGAAACTGTCATCGTCCCAGGTCGTCATCGAGTCGAGACTGCCGGTATCGCTGTCGTACTGGACGAACCCGATCGTCGGGGCCTGGGTCTGCCAGTTGACATCGAGACCGCTTCCAACCGCTGGCTGGATATTGGTGATCTCACAGAGACTCTTTGTTCCCGCGTCAGCGTCCTGAGGGATCGTCATCCCGGACACGATATTTGAAAATAGGCCTCTGTTGTTGTCGGAATCCTTCGCTTTCAGGCGGTAAAAGTAAAGCGTGCCTTTCTCAAGGCCCGAGTCGACATAGGTAGTCGTTGAGACATCGACGCTGTCGATCACCTCGTATCCCGTATCCGTGGACAGGGACCTGTAGATGATGTAGCCGGCGACTTCTGGTTCAGGATTCGGGGCCCAGCTGACAAGGTAGCTAGTGGTCTGGGCCATCAGGGGTGATAGTGGGACTATTAATAGTAGAAAGATCAATGATGTTTTTATGATTATTGCGTTCATGGTCTTTCTCTCCAGCTTTCAGTTGATTCTGCTAATACTGATGATTTACTGCTCACTGCATTCTGATTCATGCCTACAGATTGCATTTTGTGGCGGCCGTTGCAAAATCCTCCATTTCCGTGGGGCTGGGATTCGAAACCAGTATGTCGTTATAGTTGCTCTCTGTTTCCACTGGAAGCCAGTCATTCCCAATGATGGATTCCGCCGTCTCTTTCGTTCTTCATAATCGTACTGACTGAAAAGCGCAAGTGCAATTTTTTTGCCATAAATCTCAGCATGCCGTATCCTGTTCCCATAGTTGTATATCGGAGAAACGGACCGTTCGCCGGCTCTGGCTGATGGTGTAGTCAGTGTGACCGGTACTTTTGGAATCAGCGTTAAGCAACATCCGGGATTTCCGGGATACCGGGCTTGTTTCGGGCGACTGCCCTGTTATTTATATATACTGTAGTATGTTATGGAAGACGCGAAGCGCCGGAGCGGCGATTGTGTTTGTCTGTTTCAGCCAGAGGCCCTCCGGAGAAAAGCAGTCACTTCCCGGAGGTTTTATCATCTGACCGTCTCAGACACGGGTTAAAATGAGTGGAAGTGACTAGGCTCATCTGAAATCCTGGACATACAAGCTGGTTGAAGTCACCAGGCCGATCGGAGGAGACAGAATGGACCGCATGCATATTTGTCCGGTCTTTACAAGGGGCCTGCCCGGGGAGATTCTCGTCAGTACGATTTGCGAAAAGACAATCTGCAGAAAAGATGTTGATTAATCATTTGCAGATACCTCATAGTCTTCCAGATGTGCATAGTCTGATAAAAGGGATGGATTGTCATCGTAAACCCGTCAAAGACAATCAACTGGATCACCAAGGCGCAGAGCTTCGCAATTCTGCTTGTTGTTATCCAGCATGGGTTCCAGGTAAAGAATTTTGATGAGTACACACCAATAATCGGGTTGTTCCAGAATTGCATTGTAAACTTGATCATACCTCTTTTTATTTTTGTGTCCGGGTATCTCTTTATGTATACAAGTATCAACAGAGAGGTTTCCTACCATAAGTTCATAATTAAAAAAATCAACCGGCTCCTCATACCATACTTTTCATTGAGTACTATCGCATATTTGATCAAAGTAATATTCCCCATGCATGCACGCAGGCCGATTGCCGCCAGCATTTCCAACTATGTTGATGTGTTGGTTTATCCAGGGGATAATCCAATTATGCTGTTCTGGTTTATACCGACGCTGTTCATAATATTTCTGTTTGCCCCTGTGATGAAAAAATTATTGATGATGGATAATGTTATTATTTCATCTTTTATACTGATAGCACTGGCTGTCTTGCATATACTTGGCCCCGGCAACATAGCGTTTATGAACATTTCCACAGCCTTTGATTTCCTTGTTTATTTTTATTTGGGCTGTTTCGCATTCTACTACTTCAGGGATAGGCTGCATGATCTCGGCAACTTGTACGTTTTGTTCATATCATTCCTGTGTATGGTGGTTTTAAGTGTTGTCGCAATCAAGACCGGGCTTCGAGGAATCAAGTTCGCAATGATTCTATTCGGCGTGTTGTTTCCTGTCTCTTTTTCTCTGTATATAGACAGAAAAGAACTTCAGATGTTCAGGTCATTTGATGGGTACTCGTATCAGATATTTCTTCTTAGCTGGTTCCCCCAGGTGTTTATCTGGTTCTTGTTTAAAGTGGATCTGATAAATAGATATTTTGCGGTTTTTCTTATGATCCTCGGGGGATTGTATGTCCCTGTGATTGTGGCAAAGATTGTGGGAAAAAGGTTGAAGATACTTAAGATAATCATTGGACTGAGATAATACTGCCCCACCTCTGTAAATCGATCCACATTACTGGAGCGGAGCCTTACAGAGGATTATCAGCCTGATGAGCCGTTGAGATGGAAACGCGACTGAACTCGATGTAGTGGAACAGCCTTGTCCTCTGCATTCGATAGCGTAACCGGAAGCCTGCTTTCTGGATTTCCCGCATCGATGCTATGTCTTCACGGGGACAGTACGTCCAATGCTCAGACGCCGTCGAACGGTCGTGGCCGATGATTGTCATAAGAACTCTCGAGTATACATCTTGCCCACGCATTTCATGCGGGGTCCAGCAGTCAAATATCACTGGAGAAGGCTGTTCCAGATCGATGCGACATTTACCGCCAACCTCAGATGGCACGGTGATCTCCCCGCGGCTGCCGGTCCATGCAATGTGTGCCAATTCGCCCGCAATCCACGCGATGAAGAGCCTGTCGCCATGTCGTAATCGTTGCCGTGCCTGAGCAAGTCTGTCTGTGGTCAGGAAGTCGCCATGAGCTTCTGTCAGGAACGCCAGATCGCTAAGTGTCCCATCCTTGATCTCCAGGTCCTCTCCCGCTGGCTTCAGCCCCGCACCACTGGTTGCAAATACGAGCACTTCGTTTCGGGAGAACACAGCGCCTCGCCATGCGATTAACAAAAGATTTCGTGTCTCAGCGAGTACTTCGTGCTGACTTACAGTGTTTCTCAACTTCCTGACAGAGGTTCTCGCGAATGACAGGACGCTCCTGACCGCACGAAAAACGGCCGGATGCTTCTTTAGGGTCTCACTTGCGCGTAATGTCAGCATGCTTGCTGAGCCTGATGGGCCTTGCCGAAAGGCATGAAGTGTATAATTGTTGGCGATTCGATTTGCAAATCTCCCTTTGAACGCTTCGCCGCCCACTGTGAAGTCAAACTTCACTAACTTGTGTTCCTTGACATACTCGAAAAGCTTCTTGATCAGTACCTCCCCAGGCGAGTATTTCCAGTAGTCCACATCAAATGATGGTTTATACCATACCAGTGCACCTCTGTCTTCGAAGCCGAAATGATACGCTACCGGACGCTGGTCGATTTCGACGACGGAGAACCGGAGTTCCGTCTGTGGGTCAAGTTCGTCTACAAGGCACTTGTAGAATACGCGTGTGTCGCTGTCACAGAAGAGGCTTTTTTCGCCTTCCAGCGCCCGCCGGGCAATATGCTGTTGGAAAAGAACAGGCAGATGTTCCTTGATTTCCTCTCGATCGGTAAGGTGCCGGAATTCCAGCTGGCCAAGACGGCCCAGTTTGTTTTCATGCCGTTTCAGGCTCTTCTTCTTGAGGATATTCGCAAGGATCCGGTCCGCATCAGCAGACAGATCCACAAACGGACAGGTCGCTTCATGCGTCAAGCGCAGCAAGAGCCGTTTCTGTGGTGTGATTTGTGGTAGATGAGCGATGATATTTGAGGATTCCGAAATATTCACCAGGGTGCAGCGGCGCCACGGGTTGGGTGCTTCGAGCAGGATGTCCAGGGCGGATTCCAGGATTTCGGCCCCCATGTCCGGGTTGTAGAGCATGTCATTATAGTCGCTCCTGGGATCTCCGAGGAAACGTAATGTATCTCCTTCTGCAGCCAGAGGCAGGATACCAGCGACCTGGCCGTTGCGCCAGACTACGGGTACGCACAATGAGCGACGTGAACCATACGCTTGCCATGAGGCGCGCGCCCAGGAAAAGCAACCGAAGATCGTAGCTCGGGGATCGATCTTCCGCAGGCGTTCCCAGTCAGAAGCCAGCTTTTCGAGCTCTGAGAAATCCGTTATCAGGTCGGTTCTGTTTTGTGACATCGGCCTGCTCCAGCTATTCACCTTGCCAAGAGTGACAGGAATCCGTTCAAGCGAGCATGGAATCCATTTTCAGATAGTTCGCCAGGGATACAGATGCGGTCGATTGCAAGAGGATCGGGTGATCGCGAGTTTATCCGATCCATCAAGGTGAATGCGACCTTATATCCCGCTTGATCAGCCGCTGCGATAACCTCCGGAGAGAAATCGCCCGGGCCGCCGTTTGGATAAGCAAGCCACGGACAAGGGCTTCCCAACTCAGTCTCGATACGGGATTTGCTCTCGCCAAGTTCGGAAACGAGAGCAGAAGGTGAAAGTGTCGTCAGTATGGGATGGTTTGCCGAATGGGACCCTATCGATAGCCCCCGGCCATGGAGATCACGTACTTCATCCCAGGAGAGAAAGGAATATAGTTCCTGCTGCCAGGGTTCCGATGTCGCCAGTGGTTCCTGCCGTAAACGATCAAGATATTCGAGCCTATCTTCAGACGCCAGCCGCTTGCAAATATTCCGAACTCGGTCCGCCACCTGCCACCGCTCGCCTGTTTCGCCAGATAACGCGACATCTGCCTTGCCATCGGGCATCGGCAGAGTAGCATGTCTCCAGGAGATTATCCGTTCATCCAGTTCCTGTGTCCAGAGTAGTCCACTCTGCCCGATGTGACCCGAGGTCACATGTATCAGGGCGGGGATGCCCAGGCGCTCCAGTACCGGTGCGGCATATGTGAGGTTGTTGCGGAATCCGTCATCAAAAGTCACCAGAACGGAGTAAGCAAGTAATGCGGCACCATTTTCGACGTGATCCAGCACGTCGGTTGCTGATACCAGTGTGAACAGGCGGGACAGCGTCTCCAATTGCAACTTGAATTCACTCACTCGTGTAGCAACGCGCGTTCGGTATCGATCAGCAGGATGGTCGTCCGGTATCACACCATGGTAGCAAAGTACAAGGAGCCGGTGACGCAGTGCCGTCCGAAGGCATGAATTAACTCCCAGCCGACGGGCGGTTGTAAGTATGGCCCCTTGGGCAAGTTGTCGAATGGCCGTTCTCCTCTTAGGTCTTCTGTTTTTATAGTGAAATAGTTTAAAGCCACTTTAAAAAAGGAGGTTCAGTTAAAAACCATCATAACACGGTTCTTTATCAGGCGCTAGACATTTTTACGCACTGTAAATTCCAGGTTCCCGCGCCACTTTTCGTCTTGATAATAATCCACTATGTGCTATTTTTTTACGGGAATAGGTTGTTGATGCAATGTCAGGTCAGGATATAACGCTATGAGGATTGTCGACAGCAGTTTGATCGTACATGTATGTCTGTTTCTTTTATCTGTTATAAGTAATCCGGTGTCAGCCATGAATGGAACCACGTCAGGAAATGAATCGTATAGTCCCAGGCATGTCGTGCTTTTGGGCGCTTCCGTTGGAGGAGCGTGGAATATTCCTGATCTGCCCGGCCGAATCGGCAACAGTGAATATACCTTCGAATATCTGTGCGAGTATTCTGCCGACAAGAGCGAGGACCTCGCTTCACTCTTTGACCGGGAACAGGGAACCCCTGATGCGATCATCATCAAGGAGTGCTCCGCCTTTTTCCCCGGGGAACCAGAGAAAATCAAAGCGCTGATAAAGGGCTGGGTCGGGGAGTGTCGTGATAAAGAAATTGTCCCCGTGCTGGCGACCGTTGTTCCCGTAGTCAGATTCTTTCCACTGAGGATATTCCTGCTGAATCTGTTCCACGGGAAATGGAGATACCCGAAGGACCCTTCTGAAGCGATCAACGAATTCAATGACTGGGTTAGGGACTATGCCCGGGAGGAAGACCTGGTAGTACTGGATCTCGCAGCGGCTCTAAGTTCTGGTAGCGGATATCTCAGGTTTGGATTTGCCAGGAGAGATGGATTTCACATCAATGAAAAGGCATACAGGGAGCTCGACAAGATAATGATTCCGACTATGAACAGGGTGGAATTCCCGGAGCACCTTGGTCAGGAGGAATGAAACAGTTCAGTCTCCTTGATTTTTTACATCCCGGCGCTCAATGACGATCCGGCAGGTTCCCGGAGATCAGGTCAGTCCCGGGTGGGTTCCCCTGCAATTTTTCCTAACTTTGTGTTATATCTCCGGATATGAAAGAGGGAGATCTGTTGGGCAAAATGCTCGATGTGAACCGGTCATGAGATTCACATTGAGTGACGATCAGTCGGCCGGGAGTAATGCGTTAATATGATATCAGTTACTATGGATGATAGATTCGAGGGCCTGGACCGCGTATAATCGCATTATGTGGCGTGGGATGCCTTTCTTGACTTTTACCAGGCAGGTTTTTATTATTGGCTGACAGTTTTAGGCTGGGTTAACTCGTTTTCGGTATATACTTAGTGGCATGAGAGTTGCATTGTTCAGCCCAGAGGAATTTAATATTTTCCGACATCGGAGGAAGTATATGATGTTCAGTCACAAACACTTATGTACATCACTGTTGATATTGGTGGTTATTGTCCTGGGCTCCGGCATCGCCCATGCGGATAGATTCTACATGTCCCCCACGGGAAACAATACGACAGGTGACGGTTCCAGAAACAACCCGTATGCCACACTCGGGTGGATTGTCAGGAACGTGCATACGCCAGGTCAGGGCGATACGGTTATGGTGATGTCCGGCACATATCCCGGTGACCCGCAGGTAATCGGAATAAATTGTCTGGTGCGGGGAAACCCAGACGCCTTTTTTACTATCATGGCAGACCCGCAGGGGTCGACGAGGCCGCTGATAGACGCGAACGATCTTACAGAAACATGCTGGACGTTCACGGCTAACCTCTCCTGGCCCCCGAGCAACGATCCAACACAGGAGACGGCATACGTCAGGATACAAGGTATAGATTTTACTGACGCCCAATACCATTGTCTGTACATCCATGATGGTGGAAACTATGAGATGCGGTACCCGGCCAATAACTTTATCATCGAGGACTGTAATTTCAGTTATGCAGGAGAAATTCCTCCAGGCTATTACCACTTATTGAAGTTCGCGGGGGTTGATACGTTTCTTGTCAAGGACTGTACGTTTAAGGAGAGCAAGGTTGTAATGTTCGACATAGTCGGCGGGCATTACGGCACTATAACGAATTGCTATTTTACAAACACCGAGGATAGTATGGTGGTGTGGCCGAAAGGTTCTATCGGCGGCGGTGCTATCTATATGAAGGGCGGATCGAATAAAATCACAGTGGACAGATGCTACTTCAAACATCTGGGGTATAGTGGTGTCTATATAGGGCAAAGCACCGGGCCCAGCTATTTCAGGCCGCCACTTGGGACGCCAGATGGTGATGGGGCCACGGTGGACTATGAGGCGAAGGATATAAATGTATACAGGTCGATTTTTGTGGACATAGCTAACCCTATTGCCTTTTTCGCTTCGAGGGGTGGAGGAGTATACAACTGCACTTTCTTTTCACCACTTCTGTGGAACGACCCGGGTGAGCCTACGGGATCGACTCATATGGTCAAGGTTCATTACCTTGATGTTACTGGTGGACAAACTACGTACTCAAGAGATGCAGAGGTAATTAATAATATATGGATGTTTAACAGCACTTATGGCGAAGTGCATTGGCCCGAGGCGTGGACTAATTCAAATGTGTATCCTCAGTCGTCCACTACAAATCTACCGAGCTTCCTTTTTTCGCATAACATGTGGTATAACATGGCTAATCCCGATAACTCACTGCCGGGTTGGGACTACATCGCGAGTAACCTGTATGGCGCACCAGCATACGATAATGATTTCGCAAACAACCCCATGTTCGCTGGCGGCATGAACCCGGAAGTACCCGAGCATTTCCAACTGATCGAGGGTAGCCCCGCTGCAACTGCAGGGCTTGAGTCCGGGTTTCAGATCTATGACTATTTCAACGGCAGATACCTGCAGGACCTCGACTATAATAATCGTGTCTGGTCCAGTCCGCGTTCACTCGGGGCATTCGGTATGACTGTAAGTGGCGCGCCGCTTTCAGGTCCAAATGTGTATGATCTACTGCCGCCGGAACTTCAGTCGACTTTCAAAGATCGATGATTTCTGGAGGAACAAATATTCTGTGCTGAGCGAAGGATTAGACGATGTACACGAAATGCAAGGATATCGTCATCAGGAACAGAAAGCTGATCATCCTGACAATCGAGATCTTCTGGATCGTTGTTTTTCTCCTGGACAGGGTTACAAACGAGGCCTCCCACATACCGGAATTTGTCTATGTGAACTTCTAGGGGAGCGAGTTCATGGGTGCTGTCTGGTGGCATCGCAATGACTTATTGTCCGGTTCTATAAATAGCAGAGCATTATTCGGATGTTGAGATGAAAAAGAAGTTTTTAGAAAAACTGATCATATTTTCAATCACTGTGATTGTGTGCTTTCTGCTGTTGGAGATTGGCCTGAGAGTGACGGGACATGGATCGTTCAATCTCTCTTTAGGTGAGTATGAACAGCACGGTAACTCATATCGCCTGCAAAAGAACGCGACAAAATTCCATGACTGGTCTACCAGTACCTTCACCGTCTGTACGAATTCCCTCGGGATAAGAGATAAGAATGTCGGTGAGAGAGATATTGGTGACCGGCCGTATATTGTCTTTATAGGCGATTCTCAGGTTTTCGGCCTGGGAGTCGATTACGAGAAATCCTTTGTCGGTGTATTTGCCGATTATGCTGCCGAGAAGGATATAGAAGTCCTCAATCTTGCTACAGGCGGGCATTTCCTTCAAGAGCAGGAGGAATTATTCAAAGAGATTCTGGAGAAGATGCCGAATAAACCGTCACTACTGTTTTATACCGTCAACGCTAGTTCCCTGAACTGGTTCGACAGCGTACATAAAGGCATTTTAGTCAAAAACGGATATGTGTTTTACAGAGCGACGTGGAAAAGCGCGTATGTGAAAATGATGCTACAGAACAATCTCTCTTTTTACGTTTTTTTCAGAGACATTTACTGGAGCCTGAACAGAAGCTGGGGGGGGACGGAGAATGAAGTCAGGTTCCCCAAGCATTTTGACCTGTATACGAAGGAAAGCAGGTTGTACGATGCGGAGACAGTCAGAAAGCTCGAGGACCATATAAACCGATTCCAGAGCTATTGCGATGAACTCGGGATCAGAACCGTCTATCTGTACTTGCCTATAGTCGACAGTTTCACGATAAGAGAAATTGTGACTCAGCTGGGCAGGGATCCTGACGAATACGATACATCCATCTATCAAAGATTCATGGTGGATTATTGTGCCAGGCACGAGCATCTGTACCTGGACCCGAAGCCTGTACTGAAGGAATATTACGATCAGGGCGAAGAGCTTGATCTCGGCAGAGATCCTCACTATAACGATTTCAGCAACCGTATTGTGGGTGAATACATCATCGAGCAGGTATTTGTAGAAAATGAGTTATTCTGACATTTTCAATTTCAGCTTCGATTATTATTCCGATATTCAGTTCTGGATATCGTTTGCGGTGGCTGCCGTCATATTCCGGACGCTGAGTTTTAACCGCAGTATGAGGAATCTGCTCCTGGGGCTTTTCAATCTGATATTTCTGTTCGCTCTGCCCAGCTTTACACCTCTTACGTTCCTGTTTTTATTGTTCCTGTGCGTGCTGACATATATAGCCGGATATATTTTAAACAAGGAGACTCTTGTTGATATCCGCAGGAGAAGACTATGGCTCGCCTCTCTTTCTATGGTGTTTATGATCCTCGTTCTCGCATTCTTTAAATACAGTTTTCTTCAGAAGATATTCTTTCAAGGCGCATTAAAGCGTTCCTTCGAGGCGGCAGACTTCATATTTTTTATAGGGATATCCTATTTGTCGTTCAAGATGATGCATTTCCTCATCGAATCCTATAAACGGCAGATCCATAATACGAGTTTGTCATACTATCTGAATTATATTTTCTTTTTCCCCGCCTACATCAGTGGTCCTATAACTCGATACAATGAGTTCACTGACCAGTTGGATGCTGAAAACAGTTCAAAACTGTCTGATGACCTGAGAGACGGATTAGAACGGATAATTCACGGGCTGTTCAAGAAATTCGTGCTTTCAATGATCTTCTACCGGTACACGTTAACGAACACGGATGTTTCGTTATCTGAAATGAGCGATTTCAGGGTACTCCTGGGATTGTATGCATTCACATTCTATTTCTATTTCGATTTTGCGGGATATACCGATATGGCAATTGGCTGTGCGAGGATTCTGGGATACAAGTTGCCGGAGAACTTCAACAACCCGTTCATGAAGAAAAACATCCAGGAACTCTGGGCAAACTGGCACATGTCGCTCACGGGGTGGCTGACCGACTACATATACTGGCCCCTCTCGAGAAAACTGCGGAAAATAGTATATTTCAGGAAGCGTCCTATCCTGCTGTCAAATATAAGTATTGTCGTGACCTTTATCATATGCGGGATGTGGCATGGCCCGACGTTCAGTTTCGTGATCTGGGGACTTTATCATGGGGTTGGTCTGGCTACATTGAATATTTACAGGAAGTATAAACGGAAGGTGAGAAACAGATATCTTCAAAGATATTTTCTGTCGTGGGTCAGTGCGGCTGTCGGAATATTCGTGACTTTTCATTTCTTTGTGTTCGGAATAACTCTTTTTGCCTTTGATGTGGGCACAGTTGTGATGCTGGTAAAAAGATTCCTCAATATTATCTGATCCCTGTGTGTTCCCTGTACAACTTTTCATGCTTCTCCACCATGGTGCGAACGGAGAAGTTTTTCTTAAACGTATCCAAGGCGTTCCTTCTGATAGTATCCATCCGCGTGGAATCAAGATTGTCGATTGCGTCTGACAGTCTGGAGATCAGATCGTTCCTGTTTTCTGATTCGAATACTAATCCGTTTATGTCATTCTCAATAATCTCGGTATTTCCGCCGACATCGGAAACTATGCATGGTTTGCCTCTGCTGATCGCTTCAAGCAGGGACATCGACAGGCCTTCGTAGAACGATGTGAGCGCGAAGATATCAAAGCGGTCGTAATATCTCGAGACGTCGAGCTTGAATCCGTGGAGTACGACCCTGTCCGAAAGTGAAAGTTGATTGACTAGTCTCCGGAGTCCTTCTTCGCTCTCCCCGCCGCCGACTATCTCCAGCCTGCAATGTGGATATTTATCTCGAAGCTCGTTAAAAGCATTTATCAAGAGCTCGTAATTCTTGACCGGTGTGAGTCTTCCGACAGATCCGATGATTATTTCGTCACTATACTTGCCATTTTCATCGTATGGTGTTTGCGATTCCTGAGGAAGTTCGATCCCATTGTAGATAACGGTAGTTTTACTGTCGTTGAGTCCGATTTCTCTCATCATCCTGGTTTTCAGTTCTTTTGAAACACAGACATACTCCGATACCGATCTGCTGAAATGTCTCCCGACCATGGCGACGAGTTTCTTTTCATCATCGAGGCCGCCATAACCATGCTTGGTATGAATGATCGGGATACGTCTTGATCTGGCTGCCGGGTAACCGTATAGAAGGCCAGAAAGTTCATGTGAATGGACCAGGTCTATGGATTTCTCCTTTATCAGGCGGCTGATGTATCTGATGCTGCCAATATTTATTCTGCCGGTATTTCCAATAACAAAAAGCCTGTCTTTGTGTTCCAGGTCCTCAGCCATCTCTCCGGCGACAGCGATGCAGCAGATATAGGATTCGAAATGCTCTTTGTCCAGATTGTTTGCCAGCAGGGTTATTACCCTTTCGAGCCCGCCGATCTCTAGAGAGCGAGCCAAAAACAATATTCTGTTTTTCACTGTTCCCCGCTTTGTTTATTCATGGGCAGGACAAGTTTTTCATATAATTCCCCATACTTCACCGCAGCGGTCCCGGCTGAGTGGTGCTCTCTGATATAAGCGGCTGCATTACGGCTTATTTTATTGTACAAGTCAGAGTCGTCAAGTAATCGGTCGAGCTGGTTGGCGATTGCGCCGGGATCCCTTACCGGAACAATGATCCCGGTTTCTTCTTGATGCACAATGGATCGTATTCCGGGTATATCGGATCCGACTACCGGTATTCCCATGGCCATTGCCTCCATCCCGGTCCTCGGCGTTCCTTCGGTGATGGAGGGAAGAACCAGTGCAGAGGACCTGCTCAGCAGCTCGATGACGTCTTCCCTGAATCCCAGAAACAGCACACGGTCCGAAATGCCCAGTCCGTTGGCTTGATCCACGAGGCTCGTCATAAGAGGGCCGTCGCCTATGATCTGTAGCTTGACTTTCCTGTTATTCATAAGAGAAACGGCCGTAAGGATATCTTCCACTCTCTTGATCGAGATCAGTCTTCCAACGAACGATATGGTATTGCTGTCGTATTCCTTGCGGATCGGAATAGAGGTAAGGTCGACAAAGTTAGGGATCAGGATCTTGTTCTGATCCTTCACGAACTTCAGGCTGGCTCTGAGCTGAAGAGATAATGGTACGACTATGTCGAAATAACGGAGCATCACCTGATCGAGTTCCTGATAGAAGCGCAACTTCAGGTCCTTCGCTCTGCTCCAGCCGTGAGGAGTGCTCATAATGGATGCTCCGGTCTTTCTGCCCGCTGCCAGAGCCATCAGATCTGCCTTGTAATCGTGCGAATGCAGGATCTCGATACCGCTGCTCTTGACGATCCCGGTGATCTCCCGGAGCGCTCTGAAGCTGAATTTGCCGGGTATCGCGATGGAATGTGTGGGGATGCCCTTCTGATCCAGCTTAGCTGAGAGCTCTGAGGAGCCTTCTCTCGTCAGTGTGATCACGGATACTTCGAATCTCTCTGAGTCAAGGTGCTGCAGGAGGGCGAGCAGCCATTTCTCTTTTCCGTACAGCCGCATAGGAGAAATGATGTGACAGATTTTAATCCTGTTCAAAATGCTCTCCCCGCAAGTACAGTTAATATGGCTACGACTCAGTTACTGAACGGTGCCAGGTTCTGCCGTCTATCAGGCGTTAGGTCACTTGTTATGTCCCAGCCGCAAAGTGGACAGGTCGGCAGCAAGATCGATCCACCGGTCAACGAGTTTCTTCAAGCGTTTATAGTTCTGCAGTTGCTTTCTGACTGTTGATACATCGTCCTTCCTGACGAACCGCGTGCTGCTCTTTCCCCTCCTTGAAAAGCTCAACTGGTAATACGGCCCATGTTTCTGCGGTGGTGTCGCCTTGCATTTACAGCCGGACGTCCCGCAGACATTATACTGTTTGGACAAACTGCCCGGCCGCATGTCGCCTAGACAGACCAGTTCACTTTTGACCTTCTCTATCTGACGTTCGATGTCTCGTATCTCCTTTTTCATGATTTAAAAGTATACACGATTGCGGAATGTGTTGTACATTAAAATACCGATAGCCATATAGCGCTATCGGTTCAGCGCGAAGGATGATTCAGGTGCAACTATGGAGTGGTACCGCTGCCTCCGGCAGCTCCGACCATCTTGCAGCCGCCTGAGAACCTATTTATGGTTGTGCGATTCAATGTTTGATTTTCTCTCTGCTGTGGCAAAAACCTCTTTAACGCGAAAATTCATGGTGAAATATTGGAATCGCGATGGTACATTGACTTACGAGGATGCAGCGTAGACTATATCAGAGGAGAAAAAAACACTGTCCAGTCAGCAAGAAAACAGATCACGTGGCAAACGTGGCTCGAATGTTGCCCGAAAGTAGCTGCCGCTTCTGATTGCGATCATCATGGGGAATGAGTGAATGGATTCGATACGGGAAAAGATCTATAAGGGAATCTCGGATCCGTCGAGAGGACTGGACTATTTATTGTCGCGTTTCAACGCAGAATGCTGCAAGTTTCTCTGTGCCGTGAGAAGGAACCGGTTTCAGTGTGGTAGAAATCTGCGAGTGAGGAACAAATTCGATATCTCAGGGCCGGGAAGGGTCGTTCTTGGAGATAATATTCTTGTCGAGGGAGGGCCTTTCAAGATCAACTCGCTCTATACGTTCGGGGAAAACGCGGAGATTCATATAGGATCAAACACTTACCTGAACGGGATTCGTGTCAGCTGCAGCGAGGGGGTCAGGATAGGCAAGTGGTGTATTTTCGCTGATACCAGGATAATGGATACTGATCAGCACAGTGTGCTCCCAAATCGGTGGAGTACGGATGTCCCCGTTGAATCAAAACCAGTGATCATCGAAGATAATGTCTGGGTTGGGCTGGCCACGGTTATAATCAAAGGTGTGCAGATCGGCCGCAACTCGGTTATCGCTGCCGGTGCTGTCGTCACTCGGGACGTGCCTCCGAACTGTGTTGTGGGGGGCAACCCTGCACGTATATTAAAGACATTTTCAAATGAAGAAATAGAAGCTGCTGAAGCGTTTTTCAGGAAACGCGAAAAGAAATAATGCTTTTATCGATTGGATGATTCTGGAAGTTAGAGGAGAAATCAATTGAACTACATGCTTGGAGTTGTCAGCTGGGGAGGGTCTTCAGGGGAGATAACATCGCAGGACGGTTGTTTCAATGACGGCTACCTGGAGTATGAGTCCGTCAGGCACAGTAATTTCAGTTATGATCACATGCCGTTCTCCTTCGATCAGGAAAGAGGCATCCTGTGCGGTGTCCTGGGATATTTTTCGAATCTCCATGAGGTCAAGAAGCTCCACTCCATAGAAAAGACGATGGATACGGAAATAATCGGAGAGCTTTATAGATTGTCGGGCTTGAAATTCCTGGATGAGATAGATGGTCACTTCGTTATCTTCATATATGACCAGAATGCCGGCAAAACCCTCGTTCTTCAGCCGGAGCAAGGATCGATCCTCCCCGTTTATTACTATGAGGATTCGAATAGCGTTACTTTTAGTACAAGTTTGAGATATCTGCTGAAGAAAAAAGCGTTTGACCGGAAGCTGAATGTGAGAGGCGCACGGAAATTTCTCTACAAGAGCTATATGATTCCTGATGAGGAGACACTTGTCGAAGGCGTGAAAAAGCTTGTCCCCCAGACGTACCTGATCATGGATAAAAAGAACAAGGTGTTGGAAACACCGGAGATTATCACAAATGGATTGAAGATATCCTCTGACACTGCCGAGAAACACTTCGGTGATTATATTGAAAATAACATCGTTAATGTATGCTCCGGCCTCAGCGACCCTCCACCGGCAGTAACTCTTTCCGGCGGCGTCGATTCGAATCTGATCCTTCACTACCTGAGAAACATGACAAAGGACCGGATAGAAGCCGTAACTGTCGATGCGGGGAAGGAATACAATGAGGTGCCGATGGTCGAGAAGATCCTCGAGCACTATGATGGTGTCAATTTCATTACTGAAAGTATGAAAGATACAGTAATAGATTCCTTTCCGGATATGGTCTGGCGGTACGAAGGGTATCTTTTCGAAGGAGGGATATTCCTTCGCTACTGTATATGTAACCTGCTGAAAGATTCAGGCAAGCATACGGTCCTGCTTGGTGCGGGAGCCAACGAAATCATTTCTCTGGAGATAAAAAGTAAATACTATTCTAAGATCGATAACATGGATTCCCGGCTCAGAAATTTCCTGAAGGGAACATTCCTTGGCAGCATCTATTACAGGTTGTTTGCCAAGAAGAGTCCTGAAGAAATACTCACACTGGAATTCCACGACAGCAGCAGCAGAACGAAATATAACACGGCTTTTGAACTTCTTTTAAAGATGCACGATCTGTTACTTAACAGTTATGGATTCCTCGGGATCTATCCCTTCGTGAACAGGGAAACGATGAGTGCCTCGCTTGCCCTCAGGGACAGGAACTACCATAAGCAGTTCCATAACATGAAGGCCAAGGAGATACTGGGAGAGAAAGTCGCTGAAAAGGTTGAGATGAGCTTCGGTGTCATGGAGGAGCAGGATCTCTTCGAAATGAAAAAAGATACATTGATGAAGGTGCTGGATTCTGAAATAGTGCAAAGCTTGTTGAATTCCAGGCAGATCAATAAATTAAGAAACGATCCGATGACTTATCATGTCTTTATCCTGCATCTGGCTTATATATATTTGTTCAACAAGCTTTATATCAGCGGGGAGTTTGATTCGGAATTCGATAATGACGGCTTCGATGCCGATCTTGACGCATTGATACAGTAATCCGGGAGATCAAGTCAAGAGTTTGAGAGCTTCTTCAGAAGGACTTCTACAGCTTCTGCCCGATTGAACCATGTTTCTTTGGCTACACGACTCTGCCCCGCTTCATGCCTTCCCTTGAACTCTTTGGTCTCTTCGATTGCCCGAATAAAATCCTGCGCGGAATGTGCGACATTTATCAGATCCTCATAACCCTTAAGGGCTGGAAAATAAGTAGTGACGACAGGTGTACCTGAAGCCAGATATTCCCTGAGCTTGAGCGGATTGCAGGCGTGAATTTGCGGTGTCTGTTTGAAGGGCAATAAGGCTGAATTCCAGTGCTGTATATACCCGGGAAGCTCGTTGTGGGCCCGGGGACCGAGCAGATGGATATTGCTGCGTCTTGTAAGTTCGGAAAAATCGACATTCGCTGTCCCGATTATGACAAAATCCCAATCTGTAAGCCTGTCAGCGGACTCGCATAACAGGTCCTGATCGATCCATTCGGCTATCGATCCGTAAAAGCCAGCGATAGGTCTGCCGGAAGGCATATCTGCGGGACGGGGCATGGGACTGGAAAACAGATCGTAATCAACGCCGTGATGAACGATATGTGTTTTTTCCGGGGGAAATTTTTTCGCAAGCACATCGCTTGCGACCACGATCAGGTCGGCCTTTTCGGCAAGCTCTTTTTCCATAACGCTGACAGCGGCATGATCGACACCGGCAAGAGATGAGAAATCATCACCGCAGTAGTAAAGAACCGCCTTTTCCCCAAGTTTGCCTAAGATGTCGACCGCCGAGGGTAGTGAGAGCCAGAGGATAGGGTTATCCGTATCATCGAGGTAGGGTGCAAGGCTGTTCTTCATTATTACTCCGTTGGTCCTTCTGACAATCGAACTGCCTGGCCAGGGGATGGCTGGGATATTTATAACAGGGAACGGCGCTTCGATACCTGATTCCCGCACGGTCAATTGCCGGAAGATCCCCGCACCTTTTTTGAAAATTCGTTTTATGTCCGCGAGAGTTAGCCTGGGTTTCCTTAGTCCGATTGAATTGACCCAGATGACTTCATATCTGGACTGAAGATTCTTGATCAGATGCTGGGTGCTGCTCGGGTGTGCTCCCCAGTCTTCTCCAAATACTATCAGTTTTGTCATGATTCTTCCCGTTCATCCTGATCCGGCGTTCCCGACGGGAGGAGCCTTCGAGTTATTTAAGTGTGCTCAGACTATCCAAGTCTTCCCGTAAATCATTAAATATATAATCTATATTGAATTTTTTGATCTCCGACTCGTTTCTCTGTGGCAGTTGCTTGTGAAAAATCTTCATAATTGCTGTTTTCATCTCTGAGATATTATCTGGAGGTACATTTACACCACTCCTTGTTTTATCGATCAAAGCGGAGGTCATTCCTCCAGTTGTTATTGATAATATGCTTTTATTGAGTGCAAGATACTCGTAGAATTTTGCCGGAACCTGCAGGGGCTGCTTAATGCTGAACAGTAGTAATACATCTGCCTTATTTAATTCCACGAGACATTCACTATTCGGGATATATCCATGGCAGAGGACTATATTGGCTATACCTAACAGTTTGGCGTATTCTTCTATTGATTCGCCTCCGGCAAGACGACTATCACCAATGAATATCAGCTGAATATCGTCTGCACTTATTTCACCGTTGAGCACTAACTCAGATACTGCCAATAAAATATTTTTTGGATCTCGTCCTATATAAAAAGCACCGGCGTGAGCGATGGTCATCCTTTTTGTTTCATCTTTTTCTCTGTTCTTGAAAATCATGAACTCATTATCATCATATCCATTATAATAAACCTTTATTTTATCCTCATATTGAGGATAATCAGCGGCTAAATATCTCTTCATTTCGTCTGTCACAACAATAACTCTTGAACTTCTCTTCATTACAGCAGACTGCCATTGTTTCTCCAGCCAGTCAGTAAATCTTGTGCGGACGAACGATGGCTTCCATTCGGTAATCCATGGATCCCTGAACTCGGATACCCACAGAATGTTCTTGAAAAATATTGATGTTAGCATCGGTATGAGATGCGCGGAATGATAAGGGCTGCTTGAATATAAGATATTGTACCTTTTTTTAAGTGTTAAACACTTGATGAACCCGAAAGGTACCCAGCCCTGAAAGTAGTCAGGAAGCCAGATTATCGACAGAATGGTTCTTTTGACCCAATCAAGCGGCCCGGAGGATCTCCTGCCAACGGTTGAGGTTGACATGTATGTATCAGCTATTTCTAAGTCAGGTGTTGATTCAGGTCTTTCGCCTGCAGCGTCCCCACGGAAATGACCCAGTAGGTTTTTCATTCGTATATACAACAATCTCAGACTGGGAATCATGTTGGTTCTGTAGACTTCCAGGTCATTGTCACATAAAGAATAATCATGACGTTCATAATATTTTGCTTTTACTGTCAGAACACCGACTTGATATCCCTTTTCTTTTAATGACTTAGCAAGTTTGGCAATTCTTTTGGCGCCCACCGCCGCATCGGGTGGATAATGATATGATATGAAAAGGATACTTTTGTCGGTTGAGGGATTGCTAGCCACAATCATACATCACTAGTGTCTGGTAAAGACCAATGGAACAGACTTGATTAAATGCATTTTAGCATTAGTGCTGATAAGATGCCAGATGTTTTCTAAAGGATTGATCATCGGCGCCCATCGTGCGACTAGAAATATACCAGAGACAGAAGTTTAAATGCAGCGACGCTGATAACGATCACTGTGATTATCCATGCGATGTCCCTTGCAGAGAGACCACGCGGCAGAGTGACCGCCGGCCGAGCCAATTTTATTAACGCCGCAGACAGCGCTAAAAGAATGAACAGGATCGGAGCGTATGCCTGTGAGAGAAAAAAGGCGCTAACGAGAAATCCTATCAGAGAAAGCCTGATGATGCCGGCGTATTTTGCCTGAATTCTGGACCCTCTCTCTTCTACCCTCTTTAGCCCGGTATAGCTGGAGAATATCAGTGCCAGCCACACAAAATATCCCACCAGGCCAAGTTCGGCCATGCAAAGTATAAACGCGCTATGTGCGGTACGGCCATGGATTTCGGTGAAATTGTTGTATCCTACCCCGAAGATAGGGCGCGATTTCAGCATTGTCAGGCCGGTTATCCAGGCATCGATCCTGCCGCTTGCTGAGCCCTCGTACGGCGAGAGATCACCCATTCTGCTGGGTCCGAATATGATAACCGCAACCAGTACGACGCTTGTTACTATTATGCCCCTCAACAGCCCCCATTTCTTGAAAGCGAAAAAGGCCATGATCGTCGACAAGCCGATAAAGCCGCCCCTGGAGTTCGTGTAATAGATGGCCGTGAGCATGATTGCAGCAATCACAAACAGCAGGATCCTTTTAATCCTGCTGAAATCCTTTTCGAACAAATTTACAAGGATGAAGGGGAAAAACGAGATTATGGCAAGCGCAAAGTCGTTCGGATCCCCGAAGTGGCTGCCTTTCGTCCATACGATCCTTCCCTCTATGGGTATGTTCCCCATTAACCCGTAGCCCCTGAAAGCCATGATCAGTCCGTTTATTGCTATCAGGACAGTACAAATAATTATAATAGTGCAGGTCATGCGGAATTCCTCGAAAGTCTCGATGAGGCTTACGATGAAAAAGAACAGGAAGAAAACTGTAAGGAATTCTCTGAATCCCGCCCATGCAGCGGCAAAGTAGAGATTGGAAATGTTACTGAAGTAAACCAGGATAAGCAGGATAAATATCAGGAGGGTGTGTCGGGAGGAAATCATATCGATCCGTTCTCTCCTGAATATCTTGTGGATGAAGAATATAAGCAGGATCGTGATTGCGAGCAGTAACATTATGTGAATGTGTTGGAGGGTTTCGACATAATAGTGAGGCATAATGTACATCATCAGGATGTATAGTATCAAGCCATAGAAATTCCTGAAAAATACTGTGAGGACAATGATCAGACCCAGCACCATGCCTACTCCCAGGGCGCTGGATGCTAACATAGCCAGCACGGAGAGTGCGGTATAGACAACGGCCGCAATAAATATCAGCAATCCGCGTTTTTTCATACTGCTCTAGCCTGATAATGAGTGATTGCCTGTGCTTTTCATTTTTTCCATCTCGCGTCTGTGCTTCCGAATACGTAGATGAACAGTGCGTAGACCGATGCAGCGTTCAGTGAGATAAATACCGATATTATATTCATCAGTCTGTTTCTTCTCAGCCTGCCGAAACCTAGAGCCACCGTGCCCAAAGTATAGCATGCTGCCTGAGCCCAGAAAAGCAACTTGAATCCTGATCCTTCCGCCATATAGGCGGTTATCAACATGAGAATCATGAAATACGGGACGAACAATCTGAATAATTTGTGAGAGACGGTCTGCAGAAAAATTCTGTTATTGAAAGGATTCAACAGCCATTTGTTACGGGCGAAGAGCTGAAAGTTACCGGCCAGAGTCCTCGCTTTTCTTCTGAACTCTGCCTCGATTCTGCTGGATGCCGTGTCGTAGGCGATAGCCTCTCTATCGAAAGTTACCCGGTACAGCTTTTTAAATGCCCTTAGAGGTATTTCTATGTCGTCGAGGATAGTATCGTCGGGTATCGGTTCCACGAGAATGCGGCGAATTGCGTAAATCGCACCGGTGACTCCAAGGGTGGAGTCGACGTCACTTTCAGCTTTTCTCAGCATTTTCTCGTACTTCCAGTAAAGACCGACGCTCTTTTCTGTGGCGTCGGCAGAGGAGATAAAGGTCAGATCCCCGCTTACAGCCCCTATGGCCGGATTACTGAAGTTTCGAGCCAACTTTCGGAGAGCATCCGCTTTGTACATCTGCCGTACATCTGAAAAGACGATCAGCTCGCTTTCACATCTTTTTACCGCGTGATTTATCTGGTGCGGTTTACCCCTGTTTACGTCATCTCTGATGAAGAGTATATCATCCCGATTTCTGAGGATTTTGGCAGTTCCGTCGGTAGAACCGTCGGAAACCACGCAGATACTCAGCAGACTCACCGGATAATCGAGGTTTCGGCAGTTGTCCAGTTTATCGAGGATTATCTTTTCCTCATTGTAGGCGATGATTATCATCGTGATTGTGGGCAGGGTTGTTTCGGCTATATCCGGGGCAGGAGCTCGAACCTTCAATCTACTTGCCAGCAGGATAAGAAGGGGGTACAGGAAGTAGGTATAGATGACGAACAGGAACGAGATACAGAATAATAATCGAATCATCTCATGATTCTCCGGAAACTGGTAAAGTCAAGATACCGTATCTGTGGGATCCATCCCTTTTTCCAGTCTGCGCCTCACTCCCTCTACTACTTTCTTGTTTGTCAATTCTTCGAGCCGCCCTATCGCCTCATCACGTTCCATGTATCCAGCGCGGACCAACCCTGCCAGTTCGAAGGCATAGGGATGGAAGCCGTATTTGCTCATATGGACGTCGATACCGAGCGAGTTGAGCAGGCAATTTGTCGAGTTCGGATCTGTATCGTCAGGTCTTTCCCATCCCAATGCCTTGATATCAGCAAAGATCTCGTTTTCGTCGTACTCGAGGAAAGCCAGGGGACTGACGTTGTGAGGGAATCGGTCCTTCATCGCAAAGTGCTCTTCCGTGAGGAAGTAATTTTCAATCTCGGGCCCCACGATTTTTTTCATAGGCTCGAGGAGCTGATCCTGCATGCCACGGATCATTGAAGGATTGTTGGGGAATATCGATGCTTCAATCGGGGCCTGCCCGGGAGACCATCCATAGAATATGATAGGGATATTCCCCTCGATAGCCATGCGAAGCGCGATAAATTTCACAAGACCCATGCATGTTGTACAGATCGAGCTGGCTCTTTCGAGACTTTTCTTGGTGTAGATGTTTTCATCTACACCTCGCAGGAAGAGCTTGCTGAGTATGTCCAGACGGGGTTTGTGGAGAATGTGGTCGACTCCGAGACCTTCGACAACCCCGCGTATGTTTTCCAGCGATTTGGGTGATATGAAGCCATTGTCCATAGTCATGGCGAGGATTGACAGGTCGTATTCTTTCTTCAGGACGGTCATTGTGTAGGTGGAGTCCTTGCCGCCGCTGTATGCCATAAGTGCGTCATATCCGCCGGAGCGCTTTTTGTTCTCGAGTAGTATTTCGAATTTTTTCCGGTATTTCTCCATTGATTCCCTGAGACGCTCGACTCCCTTGAACTGCGTGCAGAAGTTGTAGACTCCGTCATCATTGAATTTAATGCTGGGAAATGTTTCGGGTAAGACGCATCTACTGCATCTTTTCATGATCAACCTTCCGTAATCATAATCTTGATGAAAAACTTCATGGGTATTTCCATGTTCTCCTGGAATTCGCTTTCTGTATGTCCGCAACCTGTATTAGTTGAGTGTGTTACCCGATAACCGGATTGTACATATTATCGAGGTAATAGCAAGAAGAAGTCCAAATGAACTCTTTGCATAGAGAACCGCCGGTCCGTGCATTGTACGAACCGATGCGGGACATTCCCCTGACGTGTGCTGAAGGTATAAGGACTATTGACAATTGAGTAAATAATGCTGGATAGAATCTTCCAAGTTCAAGTATAATTAGTCATTAGAGGTTCATCTATTGAATATAAAAGATCTCATAAAGACGGGGATACCCGACAACATACTGATACACAAACTGAAAAGACGAGGCTCACGTTCCGTGCTTTTCACTTTTGATGACGGACCGAGCCCTGAGGTTACACCTGTAATTCTGGAAATACTGAAGGAACATCAGGTCCGGGCGATATTTTTTATTGAAGGCCAGCTCGCAAAATCTTACCCGGGACTAATCAGAAGGATCAGCGAAGAGGGGCATATACTGGGGAATCATTCATACAGTCATAAGCAGGAAATACGAATGTCTTCTCAGGAATACAGGGCGGACATACTGAAATGTCAGAAAACAATTGCTGGAATAACCGGTGAGGAACCTTCGTTTTTCCGTCCGCCGGGAGGCGATATCTCAATAGCATCATTGGCAGTGGCTACGCTCAGTAGATTGACGACCATGCTGTGGACAATCGAAGGTTATGAATGGACACAAAGTAAAGAATGCGAACCGGATCTGATAGGCCGGCGGATGATTTCCAGGCTGAAAGGCAGAGACATTGTCCTGATGCACGATGACAATCCAAAGGTTCCTTCTATATTGAATTTGGTTCTTCCGTATTTAAAAAACAGGGAGTACGATCTGATACAGGGAATACAGTACACATAGTGTCCGGGAATCTTGCCAGATTGAATAGTGCTTACGTGAACCCCATTGCTCCACTAGGATGATTATAAAGGGCGAATAATATGACATCAAACAGAGATTCTTCTGAATACAGGGTCAAATTCATAGAGTTTAAAGAACTTGATGTAATAAAGAGGGAGCAGCCGGATCTCTACAATAATGCCAGTTCACGCTTATTACTGTCATGTCCGGATATCTTTGAAGAATTCCCCTGCTATTTCTATATTTTGGATAACGAAGATAAGATCGTTTGTTCAGTAAAGACTTTTCCCGACAGGCTGGTTGTGGGCATCAAGTCATATCCCTGGGCATGGTTTGGAGCGCTATTTACCAAAGAAGATCATAGAGGAAAAGGTCTGGCTACATTATTGATAAGAGAATGCAGGAATATATTGCACAAGAAAGGCATTGCCTGGGGGGGGGTCTTTTCAACCGAAAATGCTCTTCGGATCTATAGGAAGCTGGGATTTACCATACCGGGCTATGCAGACAGGTATTTGTTTTTAAAGTCTGGTAGAGCTTTTTTAAGTGTTCATGTTCGAATAAAATTTCTGGCCTCATTTTTAAACATCCTGTACATGGGTGTGATAAGGGTCGTATATAGAGCTTTCCTCAGCAAACGCTGGTTCAGGGAAAAACCCCACCGTAAAGTTGTGTTTGAAGAATGTAGTGAATTCAACGATACGGCATTTAAGGGAAAGATAGAGCATTCAGCGGGCTTTCATTTTAATGACAGCATATTCAAACTGAACTGGAAAATAGGAGGATGCAGGAAGAAAGCTGAAAATGCATGTAACTCATATATAGTCAGGGAGTTAGCGACGAATGACGTTGTAGGGTACTTCGTTGTCAGGAATAAACTGCAGATAGAACCGGTCGCATCAAAATATAGAGATTTCAGGATAATGACCTTGATGGACTACGGCCTGTTTATTGATGATGAGACGGTATATTTATCGATTATTGATAAACTGTTTGATTTGTTCTGGGAATCCTCGGCAGAGGTATTCGAGGTCGTCTCAAATTCCGAGACACTGTGTGCTGAATTGCGCAGAAAGGGTATGTTGAGAGTAGGTAAAGGAATGTCTTTCAAATATTCTTTGCCGGAAAGTTGGAATATATCAGACGAATGTAAGAAACTGGAGAACTGGCATCTGACACATTTTTGTGGGGATGGGTTTTCCTTCTAGTCAGTTGGAGCAGATTTATTTCCGAACCCTGATCAAATGCCAGATTTCGGTCAGCAGTTCCCTGTTCAGTATCAGTATGGCACTCAAATAGAAACAACCACCCAGCAATGAATAAAGAATCAATTGGACTATGGTTGAGAAGTATCTGCCGAGATAGTGATCAAATACAGATACACTCGCTATCATCAGCGCTGCACCTGCAAGCGGTATCCCGAAAGAAGATGAAAACTTTCGGAAAGAAACACCGATTATTTTCAGTGACCTGTTGCTCATGATCAGAAATACAGGTGTGTATCCGATTAGCCAGGCTAAACATAGTCCCAGAATACCCCACTTGGCGCCGATGAAGAATCCCAGCGGCATTATCAATGTGGCTATAGCTACGTTAGTGAAACTTACGTCAGGTCTACCGAGACTGTTCAGGACGGTGAAGGGCAGACTGCTGATCGACCGGAACGGCATGATCAGACAGAGTAACTTCAAGGGTACTACTACTTCGCTCCACTTGTCGCCGAGAAAGGTCCCCACAAGTTGATCCGCAACGATAAATAGACCTCCATAAAGAAGGAACATTATCAAGCTGATTATCCTCACCGATTTCAGGAAATGGGCTCGGATCAGTTCTAGTTCTGTCTGGATCTTCGAATAGGCGGGGAAGGCCACCTGGCTGACTATCGGCATGAATTTCTCGAGAGGGATTATTGCAAGTTGAAGCGCTACAGAGTAAATGCCCAACATCTTGTTGGCGAGGAATTTCCCTCCGATGAAAATGTCGGAGTTCGAATAGAAATACCACAATGCACGGCTGCCGGTGACGTATCCACCGAAAGAAAGGAACTGTGTATAACCTCTGATGGCAAACTTGGGTATAATGATTTTCTTGGACGCGATGTTGTACCCTATTGTCCAAACGACTTGTGTTGTAATGCTGCCGAGGATCAGGGACCATACCCCGTAGCCTGAAAAGGCGAGAATAAGAGTCATGCCGGAACCAGACAGGGCTCCGATGAGATCAATCATCGATTTGAGCTTGAAATTCATACTGCGTAACAAGAGGCCCCGAGGCAGGACATAGAGCGGGAGAAAGATAAATATGGAGCTCAGCACCCGCAGGATAGGGATAAGCCGCGGATCTGAATAAAAGCTGGCGATGGCGGGGGACACGAAAAAATATATCAAGCCAAGAAATATATTTGAGAATATGATCAACCCGAAGATATGGGTCAGCTGGTCATCGGTGAGGGTTTTTTTCTGAATAATCGCAGATTCCAGCCCCAGCTCGCTGATCATCATCAGGAAACCCATGAACACCATGGCCTTGGCCATCAGTCCATAGTCGGCGGGAGAGAGAAGTCTGATTACAAAAATGGTTGCGATCCACTTGAGGATCTGACCCGAGTAGGTCAGGCCGGCCACCCATGCAACAGAGCTTAGAACCTGATGCTTGAGGGAAGAATCCTGCCCGGAACGGCTTTCATCAGATTTGAATTTTTGGTGATCATTCATATTCTCTTACGGATTCTTCACCCTGTAAAATCGTGAATTTGAACAATACTAACGGTCAGAAATATGTCTTTTCTTTAAAAATACAGGCTCCCCGGCACTGACTGGGAAACCTGGGTGATCGGAGTCCTCGAGCCAGTCAAAATAGTCGCTCATTCTAATCAATGAGGGTATGCGCCAATTCATCCGAGATGTTATTCTTTTTATCCCAAACATGGATGCAAGATCATATGCTAAAAAGCGCGTACGCCAATGAGGGAACAAGTTTTTTACTTTAGAGTCTATTTTTAAATGCTCAGAGAGTAATGAGCTCTTTTCTTTCGCATGCCCGGATCTATCTATTAAGTATTCATCACCTAAAGCGTCTCTTGTTGATGGAATATTGGAAATCCCGGGATTCAGATCTTTCATGCAGGCACCTTGATAAAGCATGTCTAATTTCGATTCTATGCTTAGCCCCAGAGAATGCATAAACAAGGGATAATATAAGAAGGGATAGCAGGTATCATGCCCCATGAGGCGGTAGAGCTGTGCCATTAAAGATATAGTTCGTCTGGCACGGTTCATAAGATAAAAATAATCAACCCTCGTTTCGTGGTCAGGATACTTAAGAAGCTGATTTCGAATCCGTTCGAAAAGAGATGTGTCGAGCTTCTTATTATCCAGTTGAATTGTTTTTCGATTGCCACAAAACAACCTTGCTACCTGGTCAACGTCCTTGTTCATATATTGTTCAGGGAATAGACGAGCCCAGTGCCCATTAATTGTCACATCACCAGCGATTCCATCGTAAATCAATGAATTTTCCGGTAATAAATTTAACAGGGGAATGATCCAATCATGGAAATGTGTCTCGAAACCTAACCAGTAATTTCGAGTCTGAATATCGTTCATAGAAGACCGGGCACCAGCAAGTCCGCTGCGAATCAGTGGATAACCAAGATATTCAGATACTTTACCGGCAATAACAATATTTTCATCAAACCCCTGTGAAAGACTGGTTTCTTGAGTAGCGAAGGAAACAGGGAGTCCTATCGCGTGAGCTGATACCCCAATGCGTCTACCATCTTCTCCACCAGACAAGAGGACTATCCGAGGGTTGGTTTTATGACGTGTTAACTCAAGTGCTTCCGTAAGAAGATCGTTGTTGCGTCGAACGAAAATCCCTTTATCTATCGGCGAAGGAATCTCGGGACTCCAGAATTCTTTGAATCTTACTTTCCCCTTCTCTATATGAATTCGAGTTCCAGGAGCTAACCGTTTTATTTCTTTTATCGAAGTTTTATCACCTAAAACAGTCTCCAGGTTTAACATTTCGTCCCATGCTTCATAATCAGGTGATACTATGCCGACCCTGTATTTCAAGAGCGTGAGGGAAGTGCTGAACATGAATAAGTTGGACTGAAAAGAATAATAAATGGGGCTGAAGCCGAGCTTGTCGGTACCGATGGTGATTTCCTGTTCATCCTTATTGATTTTAACATAAGAATATAAACCATAGGCATTGTCCAGGGCTGTATGGCTGCCTGACAACTCTTCTGGAGTTCGGTCAAAAATCGTTCCTTCATAAATCAATTCCACAGAGCCATTATCAAATCTTGCTACATTATCACCTGTTTCCAGATCAAGAGATCCAAAAACACAGGAATAATAATGTTCTTCAGGAATATTATGATCGTTCCATACGCCAATAATATTCATAAGATATGTCCCTTGATAATATTTTGAAAACCGGCTGTATATCCTGGACAGTGCTGTTTTCTCCCCTGATATAGTCTACGCTACATCCCCGTAAGTCAATGTACCATCGCGATTCCAATATTTCACCATGAATCTTCGCGTTAAAGGGGTTTTAGCCACAGCAGAGAGAAAATCAAAAAAGGGTTTAGACTTTACCGTCAAAGAAAGGGATTTTCTGCTTTTTCCTCGCCGATCGTCGTGGCCGGTCCGTGTCCCGTATAGACTGCCGTATCCACGGGGAGTGTGAAGAGCTCCCGCCGGATCGAGGCGAGGATAGTCTCCATGTCGCCGCCGAAGAAGTCGGTCCTCCCGATCGAGCGGGCGAAGAGGGTATCTCCCACGAAAACCGCTCCATCGAAGAGGATACTTATACCGCCTTTTGTATGTCCCGGGGTGTGCAGCACCTTTCCGCTCAACCCGCCGAACTCGATCGTATCGCCTGCCGAGAGCCTCCTCGCGATGGGGACGTTCTCGGGACTGTCGAGGCCCCACATCGGAGCGTCGGCTACCGACATCTCGAGTGTTTCGAGGTCGTCGCCGTGCATCGTGACGTCGATCCCGTATTCGATTGCCAGCTCCGCCGCGGAGGCCATGTGGTCGCTGTGGCCGTGAGTCAGGACGATCAGGACGGGGTTGACGCCGGAGCGTTCGACATAATCCCTGACCATCTCCGGGTTCCCGCCCGGATCGATTATGATCGCTTCGGCAGCGCAGCAGGGGTCCTCGCAGGAGACTATGTAGCAGTTCGTCGCAAGGGGCCCGACTACCAGGGTCTCTATGTGCATCGTGTTCCTCTATTCTTCATCGGGGCAGTCCAGCGCCCCGGTGGGACATACAAGTGCCGCCTGCCCGCAGGGGCGGCATCGCTCGGGGTAAACCCGAAGGGTCGATCCTTCGATGATGAGCGCTTCGCTCGGGCAGACGGCAGAACAGGCTCCGCAGACAATGCATATGCTGCGGTCTATATCGATCTTCGAATGCGTTTCCTTCATTTATCTTACCTTTTCAGGAGGACGCCTGCAAGCCTGAAGAGGAGTCCCGGGCGTGTCGATGCGAGGACGCGCAGCACCTTGAGCGGATCGACTCCTTTTTCGGTGATCAGGCCCGGCGTATCCTTCAACCTGGAGATCACCTTTTCCATCTTGTCGTCTTCCATGGAGTAGAACGACCGTGCGGCCTGCCAGAAGACCTCGTTGGTCCTTCCTGTAGTCCTCTTCCATCTCTTTGTGTACCGGCCGAGGGAGCGTGCCGAGACATCTTTGTCCTCGATCGCCTCGATGATGGTTTCGGCTGCGAGGTCGGCCCCTTCCAGCGCGTTGATTATGCCCCCGCCCGAAAAGGCATTGTTCTGGTTCGCTGCCTCACCGACGGCGATGAAGCCGCCCGCGGCGAGCGAGGGGAGCCCCCTGGCAACGACAGAGCCGCCGACGACAAGCCTTCCGCGTCCGGCGCCGGGGCAGCGGCTCTCGAGGAATCTCTCCAGATAATCGACCGCCTTGATCCCTCCGGCCATCGCGGGATTGACTCCGAGGCCGACGTTGGCCGTTTCTGATCCCTTCGGGAAGACCCATGCGTACCCTCCGGGAGCGAAGCGACGCCCGAGATGGAACTCTATCCTGTCGTCACGGGCGTCTATTCCCTCGATGAGATACTGCGCGCACGACATGATCTCGCGCGGCTTATAAGCTCCCTTAAGCCCGGCCCAGCGGGGCGAGATTGATTCGACGCCGTCCGCTCCGGCAGTCACAAGCGCGCCGGCAGTGTATTTCCGGCCGTTTTCGAGGTCCGTGACCTCTACTCCCCTGAACCGGTTGTCATTTTCAAGCAGGCCCGTCACCTGTTGGGATGTCCGGACCTCCGCTCCGGCTTCGGCGGCGAGGTTGGCGAGGCGCTGATCGAACAGCTGCCGGTCGACGATGAATCCGATGCCGCGTTTATCAGCCTCGAACCATCTGCCTCCCGGGGAGATGACGGCGAAACTGTCGATAGTCGAAGATATCAGGTCGTCATCGAGATCGAGGAAACGTTCGACATCCTTTCGCGGACCGATACCCTCGGCACACCTTACGGGAAAGCCTATCTTCTTTCTCTTTTCGAGAAGGAGAGTCGAGAGCCCCGCCCGGGCGGTGAGCGCGGCTGTCCTGGAACCGGCTGGACCGGCTCCTATGACGACGACGTCGAAATTCTCATCAAGCATCAGAAATAATACTGAAGTCCAAGAGCCAGGCAGAGCCCGGCATAGTTGATGTCGAAGTTCCCCCCGTGGATCCTGAATTTGCTCTGGGTCATCTGGAACCGGCCGTCGAGCGCAACGCCCCATTTGTTCGAGATGTAGTAGTTGATCCCGAACTGGGCATAGACACCGGGTTCGAAGCTTGTCTCGGAGACCGACTCATCGGGGTTCTCGACGACCGATCCATCATCGCGCCTGAAGGTAGAGTCGAGTTTTTCGTACGGGACGACCCCCGAGAATCCACCGCCGATATAAGGAGCGATCTTCTGTACCTCGGGTTTGATCATATAGTAGAGGAATCCGACGTCGAGAGAGAAGAGATAGGTCGTCAGGGTCCTTTCCGTCGTTACGTATTCGATCGGCTCGGTCTGGGTGAACAGTTCGCCGTTGCCGTCAGTGGTCAGATAGGAGAAATTCAGGTTCGTGACGAGAAAATGGTTGGGAGATACCTGCCGCTGGTACCCGACTCTTGTGTAAAACGATGTCGACCAGTCGTTCCACGTCTCGGAACCTCCGTGCAGCTCGGCGAATGTAATGAGGTGGTCGGTCAGATACTGGTGATCCGGACCGTCGAGGAACCCGACAAAGACATTTACTCCGTTCATCGGGATGGCGCCGAAGAACTTCTTTTTCTTGTACAGGGAAGACTGGGCCGAGAGGTCGGCCGCGACAAAGATCAGCAGCAACGCTAGAACGACAGGTAAGGATTTTTTCATCAGTACTCCCATTCTCAGCAGTGGCAGGGTCATCTGAAAGGCCGTATTTGCCTTTTAAATCTAACTATAGAGAGCCCCCAAGTCAATGAGCCATCAGTATGAGTCGTTCGGGACAAGGCACAGAAAGCTCATGACGCCGTCACCCGTATTGATGAACTGGTGCTCGCGTCCGGGCGGGACGCTGATGAACCATCCCTTTTCGAATCGTCTGCGGGCCCCCTCGAATTCGAGTTCACCCTTTCCGTCGACGATATAGACCTCATGCTCCCAGTCATGGGTGTGTAGCAGTGAATGTCCCCCGGGAGCGACCTCGAAGAGCCGCATTGCGAAGTTCGGCGCGCCGTCATCCTTCGAGATGAGCCACCTGATCGTGATCCCCTCGACTCCATCCATCTCTACTTCTTTCGCGCCGACATCGAGCGCTTCCATCATCTTGAGTCCGGACATATCGATTCTCCTTTCAATCGCTTACTGATAAGTGACGATAACTGAAACAGGGGGAAAACTCAATATCACCTTGCGCATGCCGGTCCCGGGGGTGCACACTTCCTCCCGTCATGAAAGAGATAATATTCGTATGCACCGGCAATATGTGCCGCAGCCCGATGGCGGAGGGCCTTCTGCGTTCGGCCCTTCCCCCTCAGTGGAAGGGGGAAGTCACCGTCTCATCGGCCGGCACCCATGCGTGGGACGGCCAGCCCGCGGCCTCACTGTCGGTTATGGCCGTCAAGGAGAAGGGGATCGACATCTCCGGTCACGCGGCCAGGCTCGTTACCCCTGATATCATAAACAAGGCCTCGCTCGTCGTCGGCCTGGCCGATGAACACATCGTGATAATGAAGGCGGCCGCCCCGGGCGCGGGTGAATGGATGATCCTCCTCGGCGGGCTCGACCCGGAACGCCGGGAGGTGGACGTCGCGGACCCGCTCGGGGGCAGCCTCGACGATTACAGGGCCATACGGGACGATATAGCCCATCTCATCGGGCTCCTTGTCGAATACCTTGCGGAAAGATTCGATCTGCCGCTCGAAAGCCACTGAATTCACCGCCATCCCATATCTTGTTAAAAAACAATGAGATACATTCGGTTATACGCCGCTTTTCCGGTATTCTGGAAATTACTGCGAAAAATGGATTTTTTGGTTGCCCGCAGGGAGGATCTATACTTATAATAGATCAGGGCGTGGACGGAAATCACGATCCCGAGGAGTGATCTCCCCGCGGCACGCGATCCGCATTCACCGGTTTCAAAAGGAGAATAAAGATGGGTATTCCGAAATCCGACAAGATCTGGATGGACGGCAAGTTCGTCGACTGGGATGACGCGAACATTCACGTATGTTCACATGTCGTACATTACGGCACCTGCCTCTTCGAGGGCATCCGATGTTACAAGACGAGCAAGGGTCCTGCGGTCTTCAGGCTCGAACCGCATATCAAGAGGCTCTACAATTCCTCGAAGATGTATCGCATGGAGCCGGAGATGCCGATCGCGGATTTTATGGAGGCATGCTTCGAGACGATCAGGGTCAACAAGATGGAGGAATGCTACATCAGGCCGGTCGTCTACCGCGGGTACGACTCCCTCGGGGTCAACCCGTTTCCCAACCCGATAAACATGTTCATCGTCGTCTGGGAGTGGGGCAAGTACCTCGGTCCCGAGGCGCTCGAGCAGGGAGTAGACGTGATGGTCTCGAGCTGGGACCGTATCGCGCCGAATACTCTTCCCACGCTGGCCAAGAGCGGCGCCAACTACATGAACTCGCAGCTGATCAAGATGGAAGCGATCGTCAACGGCTACGTCGAAGGTATAGCGCTCGACACGAGCGGTTACGTCAGCGAAGGAAGCGGCGAGAACATCTTCCTCGTCCAGGACGGGATCCTCTATACGCCGCCGCTGGGCGCCAGCGTACTCCCGGGCATAACCCGCAACACGACCATCGAGCTGGCGAAGGATCTCGGCTACGACGTCGTCGAGCAGCTGATCCCGCGCGAGATGCTCTATATTGCCGACGAGGTCTTCTTCACCGGCACGGCGGCGGAGATATCGCCTATCAGGAGCATCGACAAGATCCAGGTAGGAGAGGGCAGGCGCGGCCCCATCACCAAGGAGCTGCAGGACCTGTTCTTCAAGATGCTCAACGCTGAAGTCGACAAGTACATGCATTGGCTCGACTTTGTATAGTGGACATTGTATTGTCCGCTTCGTGCACATAGAGGCAGACCCGTTTTTTCTTCGTGAAAGGATGGTGTCTTGAAGATCGCAATAGGTTCCGATCATCGAGGCTACTCCCTCAAGGAACGTATCAGGAAGCTGCTGGCCGGCGACGGTCATGAGATCGTCGACGTCGGTACAGACAGTGAGGATCCGGCGGATTACCCCGATTACGCCATACCCGTCGCGGAGAAGACCGCCGACGGAGAGGTTGACCGGGGTATCGTCATATGTGGCTCGGGGATAGGCGTATCGATAGCGGCCAACAAGGTCGAAGGCGCCAGGGCGGCTCTCGTCAGGACGGTCGACGACGCCCGCATGACCCGTCAGCATAACGATTCAAACGTGCTCGCACTCTCGGGGGATATGGGGAACAACGAGTGGCTCGACGAGATAGTGCGCGTCTGGATCGATACGGAGTTCGAGGGGGGGCGCCACCAGAGGCGCATCGACAAGATCACCGATTACGAGAATAATCGATAGCACCGGGCGGCAGCCCGGCAGAAGGGGCTTTGAGATGCTGTACGACGAGAACCTGTTTCCTTATCTCGAGAAGACAGATCCGGAGATAATGGAGACGATGAGAGGCGAGCTGGCCAGGCAGCAGGGGCAGCTCGAGCTGATCGCAAGTGAGAACTTCACCAGCAAAGCGGTCCTGGCCGCGCTGAGCAACCCGATGCAGAACAAGTATGCCGAGGGGTACCCGCGCAAGCGCTACTACCGTGGCTGCAAATGGGTCGACAGGGCGGAGGACATCGCGCGCGACAGGGCGAAGGAGCTCTTCGGAGCCGACTATGCCAATGTCCAGCCTCACTCGGGCACGCAGGCCAACATTACCGCTTATCTCGCGCTGATCCAGCCGGGCGACACGATAATGGGCCTGAGCCTCTCGCACGGAGGTCATCTCTCGCACGGCCATCCCGTCAACTTTTCGGGCATGTTCTACAACGTCGTCGCGTACGAGGTCGATCCCGAGACGAAGGTCCTCAACTACGATACGATCGAGAAACAGGCGAACGAGGTCAAGCCGAAGCTGTTTGTCGCCGGCGCGAGCGCCTACCCGAGGTTCTGGGCCTGGGAGCGCCT
>SDBS01000104.1_pt1 | contig 64771 bp, 96 predicted proteins | sample 2277091 | NCBI WGS metagenome assembly SDBS01 (sample SAMN10404972, study PRJNA504765) | marine sediment metagenome | isolation source: marine sediment core GS10_PC15, 163 cmbsf | place: Arctic Ocean: Southern Knipovich Ridge | collected 2010
CACTTGATGCATTCAATAGAGCTTGACAAAGTAGAGGACTTTCAATCACTGGGAATGAAATCCTATATTATAAATCTACGACCGGAAGTGATTTGAATGAGAGTTCGACAAGGTTACATACGAAAGAGCATGGATAAGATATTTCCTATGTTTATGCGTCGCTTCAATCTACGGCCTGCCAGCAAAGGCGATCAACCCATGGTCGTATTCGGTTGTTATACGGAAGCAGACTTCAATCTGATGGTAATGCATGATGCACCGATAATCATGGTATGGCTGGGTAGTGACTTCGCATTATTTGGCCAACGTGCTCTCTGGAACGACATGGATATATATCATGTAGCTATCGGACGATGGATGGAACAGGACTTGCAGGAACGCGGCTTGCGATACAAGCGTGTGAACTTGATCGGATCGTCATTGGTGGATAGCTTGCAGCCGGAGCCTCTTGGTAACGCTGTCTATACTTACTTGCATGAGAAACGCCCCGAATACTACGGTGCTTCACTGGTTGCTGAATTACAAAAGCGACTTGAAGGAGAAATAGAGTTCATCATTCACCTGGGACTCATCAAACCGCAAAAACAAATGCCCGATGTTTACAGGAAGTGTTTTGCTGGTCTGCGGCTTGTCGAACATGACGGCGGCAGTGAGGCCGTAATCGAAATGGGTTTGATGGGCAGGCGCACAGTACATAATGGCGATACACCAGCCAGTCTACGATGGAAGACAGTTGATGATATCGTTCGTATTCTGCGTTCTCAACGCAAGTTATCAGGCTCTGTCGATGCCGCATTATCGCAACAGGTACGTAATCATATTCAAATGACTGACGAATGGCTCGATCTCGATTGGTGGAAAGCCTGATGAATATACTCGGCGTGACATTGGCTTACAACGAAGAGGACTGTATTCAAACAGCTATGAAGATGCTACTCCGATGTTGTGATTCAGTGATTGTGTTCGATCATGGTTCAACCGACAAAACGGCACAGATAGTCGATGCAATGCCGGGTGTTGACAGAATTGTAATAGATCGACTGGCATGCCCTGTCGTTGACAAAGACGGCAAGCAGACACCGTTACCTTGGCGATTCGTTGCGAAAGAATTACTGCAACGTCAAGACGTTTTTGATTGGGTCATCTGGATCGATGCTGATGAAATCCTACGTAAGCCCGGAGGCGGGCTGCCCTGCAAGGCTGACATAGAAAGTGAAGCACAGAACGGCGTGCAGGTTATTAGACCATTGATTCGTCACTTCTTTATGACTGATAAGAATGATAGCGGTAATGATTATTTACTCTCACTTCGTTACTATAAAGAGTGCGCCAGAGGACATGCACCGAGGGCGTGGCAGTTGAACTTGACTCCTGAGAATGTTCCACCTGGACGGCATGTGTACGACACGACAACCGGATCGCGCCTGCATTCATTTTATATTGCTTGGCCTAAAGGTACGGTTGTATCTAATAACCTCTGGCTCCTCGACCATTATCCATTCAGGTCGAAAGCGCAGGCATCAAAGAAAATCTTAAAAGATCGCAACTGGATTACACCGCTTAATCTACGGCGATACGCCAGCCATATTCATAACGGTCGAGTGAATGTGAGAAGATCAGTGAATGGATTGACGTATGTAGATCAATCATTGGAGATGCCATGAAGATACTTGGTGTGATGCCGGTTTACAACGAAGCCGACTGTATCGAAGTCGGACTGAGATCGATGCTGCATGCAGGGTGCGATGAGATTCATGTATTCGACCACGGATCGACTGATGGTAGCGGCGATATCTCCGAGCGTCTGGGCTTTACTGTCCATCGCATCAGCCGTGAGGAGGAACCGATTGTCGGTACGGATGGGCGTTTTTCATTTTCATTCTGGAACCGTGTGGCTTGCTATATCTTGTCACGCAAATCAGAGTTCGATTGGGTCTATTGGGGTGATGCTGACGAATTGCTGCGGCAACCGAATGGGCAACTCGCTACGAAGGCTTCTCTACTGCAAGAATCAGAGTGCGGAATCGATGTAATCCGTCCTCTCATTCGAATGTTCCACATGACAAAGGGAGATGTTGCCGAGCAAGACGCGAGGTATCTCGAACGAATGAACTACTTTAAGGTAAATCGCGTTGGACATTCACCGCGAGCTTGGCGTATCGATCTAACACCTGAAGACATTCCAGCTGGAGCGCATATCCAAGACCCGTCAACAGGTGAGAAAATATGGGATCACTATGCCTTCTGGCCTGCTGGAACAGTAGTCAGTAATAACAAGTGGCTGCTGGACATTTATCTGTTTCGATCTCGTCAACAGGCGTGGAACAAACTCTATGAAGACAGGCGAGTTGCCCTCGATGGGTCGCCTTGGTTCGCGCACATGATGACCGCCGATAAGCGGATCAAGAAACTGTATAAATTGCGCAGGGGGCTTCGTCAAGAGCAGCGCATGCTGGAGATGCCATGACCATAGACGACTTGAAGAAATTAGCTGGCTCTATATTGAGAACCGACCCAAGACCTGAGTTCATGCAGCAGTGGCAGAACAGTCACAAAAATAAATGGATCCGATTTCGACACTATTACAAGCTAATGTACGCTCTGGCAAGTATATACAAACCTGCTATTGCAGTTGAACTCGGCACTGACTGCGGGTTCGGCGCATGGCATTTAGCAGAAGGCAATCCAGACGGTCTGGTAATAGCAGTAGATCAGACGCTTGAGCGCGTAGAAGTCCATACACATGCTCATTGGATAAAGTCTGACACGAGACAAGCGATAAAATTGGTGACAGACAGTTCTAAGGGTAAGCCTATTGATTTGATTTTCTTTGACAGCACCCATAGCAAAGAACATGCGTCTGTAGAATTTGACTTGTATGATCCAATGTGTGTAAGCGGAGCGATTCAACTATTTGATGATGTAATGGAGTCAAAGGATATGCGCTCCTTCTGGAATGAACTGCTGGAACCGAAGATGTTGCTCAATGAGTTGCATCCACAGTGGGGTCGTAATCTGCCGGGATTCGGCGTGAGGATTAAGCCGTGACGAACAAGGAAAAAGTCATACGGTTCTGGCAGGGTGACAAAGCGGCGGAACTTTCATATCCGAAACATCGTGGGCGTTGGCCTGACGATGATACCGTGAACATTCTCAAGCGGTTATGTAGGGGTAATGTCTGTGAGATTGGTTGCGGCACTGGGCGCTGCGCAGATGCTTTTACTCGCAAGAGATATGTCGGCGTAGATATAAATGAGAACGCGATTCAAATAGCACGGCGTGAGAATCCGGGATATGCTTTCCACTTGATAGATTGGGATGCACTTTATCCTTTTGCGGACACATATCTATTCTACACAACGCTTCAGCATATACCGGATGAAGATATTCCGAGCGTACTTGCGAGATTGCAGAGTCGCATCGTGATACAAGAAATCATGCTGCGGGAGTTCAGAAACGAAACGAAGTTGCGATTCCATAGGAGTCCTGATGAATATATTCACCTGCTCGGCTCGGCAGGTTTCAAGGTAGTCAAGGTCGAGGAACATTCAACGAACTATCAAGTGAACAGACCGAGGAAACCAAAATTCAAACGCCGGTTCTTAGTCGCGGAGAAAATCTAATGGTGATCTGGATAACAGGCAAAGCCAACTCCGGCAAGACGACAATGGCAGAGCGTCTGGCCAAGACTATCGCTCGTCCTGTCATTCTTGACGGTGATGACATGCGGAAAATCTTCCCTGTCGGGTTCGAGCCGCAAGATAGAGAAGACAACATTATGCACTTGGCGAAGTTCGCCGCTCTACTCGAACGGCAGGGCTTCACGCCACTTGTTGCGTGTGTGTCACCAACGAAAGAGATACGGCAAAAAGCTCGTCAACTATTCGAGTCGTCTTGTCTAATCTATATGCCCGGTGGTACGTTGTGGCCGAACACAGAATACGAGGAGCCAGACAGTGACGAACTCTGAAAATCCCATATTGATTACCGGAGCCGCACGTTCTGGAACGTCTGGCATTTATCAGCTTGTCTGTAAGGCTACGGGGAAAATATATATTGGAAGCTCTATAAATATGGTGGTGCGAAAAGCTCGACATCTCAAAGCTCTTGGGTCTGGAACTCATCATAATCCATATCTACAAAAGGCCTACAATAAGTATGGAGAACATAACTTTGCTTTTTATATCTTAGATTTTTGTGATTCAGAAGAACTATTACTACAAGAACAAAGATTCTTAGACAAACTGCAAACTCGCAATCCATATAATGGTTTTAATCTATGTCCAGTTGCGGGGTCAAGATTGGGAACAACATTTACTGAAGAATCTAAGCACCGTCTTAGCATAGCCCGTCGAGGTAAATATACGGGGAAAGCAAATCATAACTACGGGAAACCACAATCAAAAGCTACTCGTAAGAAGATAAGCGAATCATTGAAAGGGAGATTCGCAGGTAAGAATAATCCATGCTATGGTCGAGTTGTTTCTAAAGAAACGCGAAAAAAGATAGGAGAAGCAGGCAAAGGTCGGCCTGCATGGAACAAGGGGCTTACCAAAGATGATCCGAGAGTAAAAAAATATGGGAATAGTCAAAAGGGAAAGACAATATCTCAAGAACACCGAGAGAAAATCAGCCAATCTCTTTGTGGTCACCAGCCAACAGAGAAGACGAGACAAAAACTAAGAGTGGCTCAGAAACGAAGATGGTCTCGTTCCGGAGAAAGACAGAACCAGAGTGATAGACTTATGGGCATACCGTCTGGAATGCTTGGGAAAAAACACAGTGAACAAACCAAACAAAAAATGAGAGACAGTCACAGAAAAAGATTAGAGGCGAATCATGCATAATCTTGTGCTTGTGACGGGATGTGCGCGATCTGGCACTTCGATGGTGGCAGGCATAGTCAATCTGTGCGGTGCGTTCGGTGGGAAGATGGCGAGAGCGAATGGATCTAATAGAAAAGGAATGTTCGAGAATACTGCAATTCGCAACAGCATAGTCAAGCCGTTCTTAGCTTCAATCGGTGCTGACAGAATGGGGCAGAAACCACTACCGGATCGGAGTATCTGCAAGATTGTTGCTGAAACGAAAGGCGAAGAATGGCGAAAGATGGTGATGAGTGTATTCTATGAGCAGGGATATACTGACGGAGCTTTCTTCTACAAGGGCGCGAAAATGTGCTTGATGTGGCCTGTATGGGCTTCTGCGTTTCCGAATGCTCGGTGGATCATTGTTCGTAGGGACGATGGTGGTATCATTGATTCGTGTCTGTTCACCAACTTTATGCGCGCTTATAGAAATAGAGAAGGCTGGCAATGCTGGCTTGACGAGCATAAGAAGTGCTTCACGGAAATGGAGGATGCTGGTCTAAAGGTGAAACAGATTTGGTCAGGTGAAATTATACATGGCAATTTTACAGAGATTCGCAATGCTGTCGAATGGGCTGGCCTCACTTGGAATGATTCTGCTGTCAGAAAGTTTGTCGATCCGACATTGTTTCACATGAAGCAAGGAGTTGAACATGCCTAACAGGGCGACCGAAGATGAAGTGCTGGCGATACTCGATACGACACTCGAAGCAGAAGACATTACGCCGTTTCTCGATTTTGCGAATATGGTTGTGTCTCGTAAGTTGGTAGGGGTCGGGTATAGTGACTCGAACTTAAAGCTCATCGAAACATGGCTTGGCGCGCATTTGGTTTGTACGAAAGACCCGCAGATTGCTAAAGAGAGAACCGGAAGGGATGCAGAAACGACATACGATGGCAAGACTGGCATGGGTTTAGACCTCACTCGTTATGGGCAGCAGGTAAAGGTTCTTGAGGATCTAAAGATATTGGCCAGTCTCGATAGTACCAAAGGAACTGCGGAGTTGAAGACACTGGTATGAGTCCGAGCAAATCAAACAGATTAACGCATTGGCTGAAACAAACGGCAGTCTATTGGGGCAGCCCCGTCAGTGACGGTCAAGGCGGGCGCACGTTTGACAATCCTGTTGAGCTTGCTGTACGCTGGGAAGAACGTCACGACTTGTTTGTCGATCCACAAGGTCAAGAGAAGCAGTCAAGCGCAATAGTCTATATCGGGCAAGATGTAGTCGTGGGGGCGTATCTATTTCTCGGCGATCTCGATGACTTGAGTTCTGCTGAAGAAGACGATCCGATGAATGTTGATGGAGCATACGAGATCAGACAGTTCGACAAGACATCGGATTTGAAAGCTACGAGCTTTCTGAGAAGGGCTTGGTTGTAATGGCAAGGAAATATTACGCTTACAAATTCACTGGTCTAAAGCGAGTACAGGCAAATCTCAATCGTGAGATCAAAAAGATCAAAGGACGTACCAAAGCTGGCTTATGGCACGCAGCACTTATCATAAAACGCAGATCAATGCAGCTAACACCTGTTGATGAGAATAATCTAAGACCATCAGCATACACACAGCCATACGACACGCCAAGTGGGCCGGGAGTTGAGATAGGCTATACAGCCGAGTATGCAGAGCATGTTCATGAGATACAAGCAACGCATAGGCCACCGACACAATGGAAATTCCTCGAAACAGGAATGAAGGAAAAAACAAAGGACGCGCTGGAGGCCATTCGCAATAGCGCAAGGATTCCGCGATGAATGCACCATCCGAGGACATCAAGGACATTCTGGAAGGTATCTCGTCACTCGCTCTGACGTATGCGACAGACCTGTTCATAGGTGAGATGCCTAAAGAGCCGAATAATGCTGTCTGCATTTTCGATACAGGCGGCTATGATCCTGAAGCCAATTACATTTACGAACGTCCGACAATCCAAGTGCGTGTGCGGGGTGCCGGAGGGGGGTATCTCGCAGCGCACGAACTGGCGCAAGCTATCAGAGACGAATTGCATGCACTTACCAATACAACAATTAACAGTGCGCGGTACGTCGCCATTTGGCAGGAGGGTGACATTATCTCCGTAGGTCAAGATGATAATGACAGGCCGAACGTGACAGTGAATTTCAGGATTCACAGAACCACAGGATAGGAGCACGTATGGCAGAAACGATGGGATCACAACTAAGGCAGAAGCGGTTGGCGCTTTGTGACGAGATAGAAATTCTGATCGTTGGATTCGAGACAGATACAGGCATGACCGTTGATTCGGTAGCGGTACAGTTCGGGAAAGAGAAACAGGACGCAGGGTCACTAACGCCAGTCCTAACCGTTCGCTTAGTCAATGTAGTTTGTAGCTTTTAGATATAGATGGAAACGGTAAAGGACAAACCAGCAAAATAAGGAGCGACAGAGATGTCAGATGCATTCGCTGGAATAGGAACAGTTTTCAAGCTTGGTGACGGAACTTCTTCTGAGTCGTTTACGGCACTGGCTGAAGTTAATTCGATCAATGGTCTTGATGTAACACGAGATGTGATTGAAACGACCAGCCTCGATACGGTGGGTGGTTACAAGACATTCATCGGTGGTAGTCGTGATCCGGGTGAGGCAGTGCTGGAAATGAATTTCACGCGGGATAACTACGTCACGTTACTCGCTGAAATTGACGAGGATGATAGTCGCAACTTCCAAATCGTCTTATCAGATACAGGTGAGACTACATTTGATTTTGCTGGAATCGTAACCATATTGTCAATGTCTGTTACATTTGATGATAAGGTTACAATGAGTTGCACAATCAAGGCAAGTGGACAACATTCAATAAGCTCGTAAAGAGCAGAAAGGATCAGGCATTTTCATGGGAAACATTTTAAGCAAGCAGCAAATCCTCGAAGCACAGGACATCAAGATCGAGGAAGTGGAAGTTCCGGAGTGGGGCGGTTCGGTGTTTATCAAAGTGATGAACGCCACACAGCGGGATGAGTTCGAGACATTCGTTTACAAGCGGCAAGATCAAAAAGACTTGAGCGGTATGCGTGTACTTCTATGCAAGCTCTGTCTTTGTGATGAACAAGGCAAGCGCATGTTTGAGTCTGTTAATGACGTAAAGGCATTGACAGATAAATCCGGCAGTGCTTTGATGGTTGTATTCCAAGCAGCGCAGAAGTTGAATGCGTTGAGTCCGGATGATGTTGGAGAGATGGAGGAAAACTCCGAGCCCGACCCGAGCGACGGTTCTACTTCCGGTTAGCTCTGGCGTTGGGCTATGCCCATCCCGATCATTTGCTGCGCGAGTTAGACAGTAGGCAGATAGCAGAATGGATCGCATACTACGGACTGGAACCATTCGGAGAGATAGCGGCTGAAGTACGAACTGGAAAGGTTGCTGCTATGATTGCAAATACTCACTTGAAGAAAGGCGCGAAGCCACTTACGGCACTTGACTTTGTTTCGCCATCGTTCGGAGTAAAAGAAAGTTCGAGCGCAAAGACTCCAAAGAAGCAGAGCGTAGAGCAACAGAGAGCCGCCTTGACCGCATGGCTTGGTACTTCAGGCAGAAAGACAAGATAAGATGGCTAACATCGGTAAGCTCACAGCCCATATAGGAGCAGACACAAAAGGTCTTGTCACTGGTCTTGCTTCTGGCAAGCGTGCTCTTAGCGGCTTTGCTGGTATGGCGACAAAGGCTCTCGCTCCTATCGCAGCTTTAGTTGTAGGCACTGGCGGCATAATGGCTCTTGTCGGCATAATGAAAAGCGCAACCGAAGCTGGTACATCCTTTGAAAAGACGATGGCGACAGTCGGCGGTGTTATGCGTGCTACAGCAAGGGAGCAGGACGAACTTACCAAATCTGCTCGCTTGATGGGTGAGACTACTGAGTATTCAGCAACGCAAGCGGCTGAAGCATTGCAGTTCTTAGGCATGGCGGGATTCGCAGCGAATAAAGCAATAGCTGCATTGCCGGGAACTCTTGATCTTGCAACAGCCGGAGGTCTTGACCTCGGACGTGCGGCTGACATTGCTACGAACGCCCTGACTGCAATGGGCTTGGAAGTAGAAGAACTCGGTCGTGTCAATGATGTATTCGTAGGTACGATTACTCGCAGCAACACGAACATGGAAATGATGGCTGAGTCGTTCAAATATGCGGCTCCACTTGCACGCGCTTATGGCTACAGCGTAGAAGAACTTTCCGGCTTGATTGGTACACTCGGCAACGCTGGAATTCAAGGTTGTTACGATGATGAGACTGAAGTGCTTACGGCGCGTGGGTGGCTACCTTGGGCTGATGTTATAGAGGACGATGAGTTTGCAACTCGCAATCCAAAGACGGGGATGATCGAGTACCAGAAGGCCAGTCGACTTGTGCGCTACCATCACAAAGGGAGAATGTATCTGGTACAAAACCGAGCTGTCGACCTGTGTGTCACACCCGATCATAGAATGTGGGTAAAGCGTAGGGGTCATATTGAATTTGCAATAATGACAGCCGAAGAAGTTGACGGCAAGAATGTATCATACGAAGGCCAACACGGTGAACGTCTTGACGGTTCCAAATTCCCTTGTTGTAGCAAGTGGATTGATTATGATGGTGAAGTCTTCTGTGCAGAAGTTCCAAATCATCTCCTGATTGTCAGGCGTAACGGCAAGGTTATTGTCTCTGGAAACTCCATGGCCGGCACACAGCTTGCAATGGCCTTTCTGAAAGCTAATAAGATAGCGAAAGAGTTCGGATTTACGAGTAGCGACTTGATTGACGTACTTGACAGTATGAGAAAAGCAGGGTTTACGGCAGGGCAGGTCATTGAGAAGTTTGGAGGCAGAGCTGGCAGGGCGGCGGGTGTGCTATTTGAAGCGACAGATGCAGCGCGAGCCTTTCAGGAGCGGCTTGGCGATGTTGGAGGTGAAGCGAAAACCCTTGCCGATACTATGCGCGATACGATGTGGGGTATTCGTAAAGAACTAACTTCTGTAGTTGAATCACTCAAGCTCGATATGTTTAAGCAGTGGGAGAAAGAACTCAAGAGCACATTCGAATCGATTATAGGATGGATCAGAGAAAATAAAGATGAGATTGTCTTGTGGACACGTATGTTTGTTGAAGGTGTTTCTGCTATTGTGAGCGTGTTAAAAGCAGTGATCGGATACTTGGAATTCATCTCAGGCCTAATTCAAGCCATGCCACTTCTTTGGCCTTTGCTGCCTGTTCGCAATTGGGTGAAGGGCTTAAGAGAGACAGCAGAAGAGCAGTCGGCTCTAAGAAAATCGATGATAGCAACCGCAGACTTAGCTGCGCAAAAGTTGGACAAAGTCAATAAAGCCGTACTGGAACTATATAAAACGGCAAGTGCATCAGGCAAGATGGCATTGTGGATATTCGCTGATATCGGTGCTGATCCTTTCAGTCAAGTTCACACTGCCAAGCCTGTAGGCGGCGGTCGCAAGAGAGCACCAACCTTAGCTGAACTGGATATAACACTGCCCGAGGCTGCTACTTTAGGTGAACTGCCTATTATATCATTACCCGATCCTGTCACCTTAGAGCAAGACTTTGGTGGTATCTTGGAGGTTATAAACAAATTCAACGAGGATCAAGCAAAGAGCTATGCAATGAGCTTGGTAGTTATTAAAGAGAAGTACGACATGCATGCTTTGTGGTTAGAGTCGTGGGCGGGTAAGGTTTCTGGTGCTATGAGTAATGCATTCGACGACTTCTTTTTCGATGCTCTGACTGGCAAATTCAAGTCATTAAGTGATTACCTTAACTCGTTCCTAAACAGCATTGCACGAATAGTTTCGCAGAAAATGGCTACAAGTTTCGTCGAGAAACTTATCCCGGGCTTTCAGCATGGAGGCATAGTTACGCAGCCGACGCTTGCTATGGTTGGGGAAGCAGGCCCCGAGGCGATCATACCTTTGGACAGGCTGCGCTCCATTCAGTCGGACGATGGTGAAGTACCGATGAACGTGACCGTCAATGTGAACACTCCCGATGTTGGCTCTTTCAAGAGTTCGCAGACGCAATTAGCTACGCAAATATCAGCAGTGCTAACCGCAGCAAGAAGGAATATGTAAAATGCCTGATACATTCCACGAAGAACAATTTCCGACCGACATAAGTCATGGATCGATAGGCGGCCCGGAGTTCAGCACTGAAGTTATCGTACTCGGCAGTGGTTTCGAGAAGCGTAACATCAACTGGTCATATCCGAGAGAACGCTGGCAGGTAGCTTACGGCGTGCGTACACAGTCACTGCTTGATACACTAAGGCATTTTTTCTACAATCGCAAAGGCCGTGCGATAGGGTTTCGATTCAAGAACCATGACGACTATGAGGGAACGGACGAAGACCTCGGTGATGGTGACGGCTCTACCGTAGCATACCAGCTTGTCAAGATATACAGTTCAGGCAATGAAACCTTTACCCGGAAGATCACGAAGCCAGTCTCTGGTACTGTGACGGTTTATATTGATAGTGCAACGCAGTCAGATCCCGGGGACTACTCTATCGACTTAACGACAGGGATAATCACGTTTGTTGCCGCACCGTCCTCCGGAGAAGTAGTCACCGCGACATTTGAATTTGACATCCCTGCACGTTTTGACACTGACTACTTGCCCGTGGTACTATCAAACTATTTGGCGCGTTCTGCCGATGTTTCGATTGTGGAGATACGGGTATGAGCAAGACAATCTCTTTTGCCTTGAAGGATGCGCTCGCTGCGGAAGTATCTTCTATCGCCATGTGCTGGAGAATAACGCGGGTAGATTCTGAGCAGTTTTTCTTCACCGATCACGACGTTGATCTCATAATTGACGGAGACACCTACGAAGCTGCATCGGGTATGGTTCCAACGGAGATTAGCCAGAAGCGTGATATGTCAGTTGACAATCTTGAGTGCATGGCTTTTCTTGAATCTGACAAGATCGTGGAGGCTGACATCATTGCAGGACTTTTTGACTTTGCGACTGTAGATATATTTCTTGTCGATTATGAAGATTACGAAGCGGCACAGGTAACATAAACATGGTTTTTCAATTTTACCTATCAGGCGTTAACGATGCTATCAGTGAGTGGCACGCTTTCTTTCCTTGGCCGATTCCTGACGGCGACCCCTATCCCACTCAGTGGTATTGGGTACAGATGAGCGATAGCATCCCAAGCCAATCATTTGTGCAGTGGGTTATTGCGTCATACACTGGTTGGACTACGGAATTTGATTATCCGACTAACTTTCTTGGTAAAGATATAAGTGGGGGTTTGCCTGATATAGTGTACCGCAAGTCTGTTTGGGTAACACAAGGTACTGACTTATGGACTCAACTACAAGCGTCGGGGAATTCCTCTATTCCGTCATCGAGTTGGTCGTTCGGTTTTTACATGGGGGCAGGTGGTACCTACCAAGTTACGTTTACTTTATTGATTGAAGTGTACAAGCTTAGTGCTCTTGGTGTAGAGGAACTTCTGTTTTCGTTTACAACGGGCGAGATAACAAGAACCGGCACAAGTCTTGTGTATGAAGAATTTACAGATACGCAGCCGGAGTTTGCTGTTGCTTCAACAGATAGGCTTGTGGTAAAAGTCTACTGCAATGCTGAACAAGGGGAATCCGTCATTCGTATGTACTCTGGAACGAGCACCCCATCTTCTGTTAGCATCGAAGAACTACCACCCTCGCCGTTGATGTTGGTGAATGGATGGAAGATAGGTGAAATCACAATCAATGATAATTCGTTTACTGCCGAATTGCGTTCCAGAGCACAGTTTTTGCAGCAGAACATTGTGAAGCTCTACAGTCCTCAGTGTAGAGCTGACTTGGGCGATGCCGATTGCACTATTGATCTTAATGATTCAGCAGGTACGTACAGTTATGATGGCGCTGTCACAAGTGTAAGTGAAGATCGATATAAATTCAAAGATACGAATGTGCCGAGCTACGCTTCCGGAGATGTGTTTACGGGCGGCAAGATAACATGGAGTACTCCGGAATCCGCCGATACCTACACGGGTACGAATGCAGGTTTTTCGATGGAAATAAAGAAGTACGATCCGAGCACGCAGCAATTTACATTATTTCAGCCAATGCCGTATGATATAGCAGTTGACGATGAATATGTAGTAACGTGGGGTTGCGATAAAACGTTTGCTACATGCAGAGACCAATACTCTAATACTGTACATTTTCGAGCTGAACCCCATCTGCCGGGTCGTGACAAGTTGAAGATAAACAAACGAAATTACAATTTCGGCAATTGGTGGGCTTGATGGAGAATATCAGAAAACAAGTGTCAGCCACCGCGAAGAGTTACATTGGCACATCAGTCAAATCTCATGGCCGTTCTCGATGTGGAGTAGATTGTGCTGGCCTTCTCTATCTTGTGTTTAGAGAAACGATTGGGGTAGATCGTGACTTTCATGACTATGGTGAGCGTCCAACTTCCGCATTTGTCTACAGAATGATAAAACATTATGCCGACAGAATACAAGGAGCTGAAGCACTTGTTGGTGATGTCGTATTACTCAACGCCGGGAATCATTCTACTCATTTTGGCATACTGGTCCCGGATAAACGGGTAATCTATCCTGATGTTCGCACAGGTGTTGTCGTAGAGCACGCATTATCAGTTCGCACTTCTCGTTTTCGTTTGAGAGTTGTCGCATATTTTCGGATGAAAGGAATATAGTGGCACAGCAAGTCTTAGTAAGCTTGGCGATGATGGGGGTTCGCAAGATTCTCGACAAACCCCAACAGCGCCCGCGAGCTATCGCCGAACTCGTGGAGATGCAGATGCAGAATTCAGAGTATGGTGTGGCGATACCGAAGATTTACGGTGGTATGCGGGTTGCTGGCAACATTATCTGGTCGACAGATATAGCAACGCCCGGAGGCGTTGGGTGGGGTTCCGATGAGGGAAACCAAACAGTTCCGACTTGGGTATCACTTGCAATTGGTCTCTGTGAAGGACCGATGGATCGCATTCTCCGCATCTGGGCAGATGGTGAAGTGATCTACAACCGCAAGACCGGCAATGCAACGGCTACGCAAATGGATAACCTTGACATAACATTCTATTCTGGGAATGAATCACAGATTGCTGATCCGCTAATGGAATCAGTAGAAGGGGCAGGTAATGTGCCTGCCTATCGTGGTCTTTGCTATGTTGTCTTTCAGGATTTTCCTTTACGAGACTACGGCAATCGGATTCCCAATTTCGAGTTTGAAGTCGTTAGTGGGACAACTGAAGTTGTGTCGTCTGTAGAATTGACGGATGTGACAGGCATATCGACGGACAGAGACAATATTGTATTTTTTCCTGATGACATACATTTTCTTATACAGTCGGACAATAACTGGTACAAAATTAACACGCTGAATAATACGACGATTGTTGAAGTCTCACATGGCAGTCCTGAAATCCCACTTAATGATGGAGGCTTTGATATTGACGAAAACGGTACAATCCATACGGCTAAGGAGGGAGGTAGTGGATTTGCCAAGCTCTGCCGTCTTGACGGTGATACTCTTGCAGAGGTCGCCGCAGATACTACGCAGATCAATTACCCGCGAGTAGTAAGGGTATTTCGTACGAGTACATACCCTTATGTCATAGGCGTATTGATTAACGGTGGCATTGGTGAAACTCTCTACATAACCCACCGTAACGATTACACTGATGACATATCACTGAGCGCACCAACGAACACAGATTGGGCGAGCGTTGACCTCGACGAAGCCGATGGTATTGTGTGGGCAGTCGCTACAGGTCAAGGGGCATCGACTTATACTAAGATTGTAAAAATCAGTCTCTTTGGTAGCGGCACATACACTCAACAGATATGGGAAGTCACATCCGACATTCAAAGAGGCGATTCGATAATGTTCGATGCTGATACAAACCAAATCATCATCGGTTCTTCCTCTCAGACCAAGCTATCTTTCTTTGATGCTGACGACATGTCTCATTTTGCAGATGTGTCATTCACTGATACGGAATTTCATGTACTCTCTGCGCTTCGGCGAGGTGCGCATGAAGGCTATCTATATCTGGCATTGCTCGATCTCGCTAATGGCTATCATACTGCATACGAGATAGATGTTGCGAACAGACAACAAACTGATTCATGGGATCTCGATGAGTCTGGCCTGTGCGGATGTGGTTCGGGCGATGATACAGGCAGTTGTTATGATATCGTGACACATGCTATGATTCTTGCCTGCACTGTTGACAGCTCCACTGATTATGTGAAGATGCTGCTGAGTAGAGGTCAATCTACAGCCGTTCTCTTATCCTCAGTAGTGGAAGACATTTGTGCTGTGGCTGGTTTGGATGGTTCCGGAGATGTGGATACAAGTGATCTGACAGCTTTTGTGGATGGATACGCACTTGTGCAACGCGCAACAGCAAGAGATGCCTTGGATCCACTCATGACGGCATTCTTCTTTGACTGTGTTGATAGCGACGGTATTCTGCAATTTGTAACCAGAGGTGGCAGCGTTGTTCTCAATATACCTGAAACTGATTTGGCAGCACATATAGCAGGGAGTGAACGTCCGCAGGAATTAGTCACGACAAGGCGACAGGAATTAGAATTGCCTGTTCGCGTTGATGTGACCTATATCGACAAAGATGCAAATTATGTAGTCGGCAATCAGTCTGAGCAACGCATGATTACTCAGAGCGATGAACTTTTGACGCTCCGGCTGCCGATAGCAATGGATAAAGACACCGCAAAACAAATCGCAGTCAAACGCCTTGCTGCTGAATGGGCAGGCAGAATTAGGCACACAATACAGACACACCGAGGTTATTCGTGGCTCAATCCCGCCGATATAATAACCGTTACTGAGGGTGACTTTATACACAAAAGCAGAATAGAGATTATGGGATTTGGCGGCGGCGTAATAACATTCCAACTCGTCAATGAAGATTCTGAAGTATACATATCTGATGCTACAGGAGCTGAACTTCCCCCTGAAGAGCCAGACGTCCAATATCCGGGTCCGACCCTGCTGGTACTCATAGATTGCCCGATTGTCAATACTGTTAATAATAAGTCTGGTTTCTACATCGCAGTTGTTGGTTATACCTCATATTGGACTGGCGCAAGCATCGTGCAATCGACTACGGGTGCATGGAACGGATTTGAGCGACCTATTCTTATTAGTTACAAAGATGCCCTTGTTGGAAAGGCAGTAGATGTGCTTGCAAACATTACCGATCCTTGGGTATGGGATGAGGGCAGTTCTGTGAATGTGCGGCTATTGGATCCAACCGATTCTCTGTCATCTGCAACGGAAGCACAAGTGCTCAACGGATCGAATCTTGCAATACTCGGTGACGAGATCATTCAATATAAAACCGTAGTTGCGGAGAGTGATGGTTCTTATACGCTATCGGGATTGCTGCGCGGTCGGTACGGCACTGAATGGGCTATCGGGTCGCATGCTATAAGCGAATACTTTGTGCCGCTTGATGAGAGTTTAATTACTTTTGTTGAACTGCCTGAAAGCGATATTGATGCTTCTCTTTGGTACAGAGCACACACACACAATTCATCTGACTATACTGTCACGCAGCCATTTACATACGTCGGTCGCCATTTGATGCCTTGGTCGCCACAAGAAGTTGCAGGTACAAGGGACGGTTCGAACAACCTGACAATCACTTGGACGCGGCGCACCCGCATAGGCGGGGAGTGGGCTGATGGCGGCGACGTTTCACTTGGGGAGACATCCGAGTCGTATTCGCTTGACATTTACGACGGCAGTGTTGTTGTCAGGACTATTGCAGTCACGGCAGAGACGGCGAGCTACACGGCAGCGCAGCAAGTCACTGATTTTGGGTCTGAACAATCTTCAGTAGATATAATCGTGTATCAGATTTCCTCTGTAGTTGGCAGGGGATTCGGAACAACGGCAACAGTATGAAATGCTCAGTAGAACAACAAGACGGTACTCACATAACAAAAGAACGGATCGCAGTTTGTAGTGAAGACTTCTGCGATACTTGTGGCGACTGCCTTGTATGCTTTGGTGAGGATGACTGTTTAGCTAATGCGGATGGCAATCATATATGGGTCAAATACAAAGATTAGAAGGAGATAGATTATGGCAAAGACGCCAAAGATTGATCTGGATGAGATCGCCGAGGCACAAGCTTCCAAATATGTGACTCACAATATTGGGCTTCGAAAGCTTGACTGTCTTGTGCAACTCAGTGTCATAGACAAAGACTTGAGCGAACCACCCGGCGCACCTTCTGATGGTGATACTTATATCGTTGGTACAACCTCATCGAGTTCGTCAGACTGGAATGGTCAGGACGATAACATCGCCTACTACAATTCAAGCGCATGGATATACATAACCCCGAATGAAGGTTTCCGCGCATGGGTAGTAGACGAAGCTCGGTTCTATGTCTTTCTGAGTGCTTCGGATGGCTGGGTGGTTGAAGAATCTCAGTTCGATGACTATGATGTGTACGGCTATCTCGATGCAGTCCCGGGCGGCTCTCAAGTGTTACTGCGCTATCCGATGGTGCGTGCAGTACAGTTCCCTGATGACTTTGTAGGCTCACAAGCTAAGGCGGGTGTAGCAGCCGGAGATTCAGCAGGTGCGGAGTTCTCTATTCAGAAGAACGGAGTTGAGTTCGGACAAATGACATTCGCGTCCGGGGCTACTACAGCTACATTTGCAACAGATTCCGCGATAGAAGAATTTGCGGCGGGCGACATCCTCACTGTGGTAGCTCCGGGGTCTCCTGACTCAGCACTCGACAGTATAGGTTTTGTGCTGAAGGGCGTGAAGCTGTAATGAGGCTGTTCTCAAACTTCGCTTTCTCAAGTGCTGCGCATTCCCTGCAAATGCCGTGGCTCTTTACGCGACCATATTCTGCATCGGGAAGGTAGCATCCGCGTGCTCCGGTGTCCGAATCATATTCGCAGTGACACCATGCACAAACCGGCGATTCCTGAATTCTGTGTTCCTGTGCGTCCATTGTTGGTCTCCTGCTTAGCTCTTGAATTCACAACCCGAGAGAGTCGCTTCTGCTGAAGTGCGCGATACACAGATTCGGCGATTCTTTTCTTGCTCAGACATATTGAGAAGTGCTAACGCTTCTCTGCTGACGATAGTTGGACGCTGGTCTACATTCGCCTTACGAAAGTAGAAGGCAACACCATCGCTCCAAACGATTTCAAGGCTGTCATTGCTACCGATCTTGCTTTCGATGATTGTTACTGCTCTCATTTGAACCTCTCTGCTTTGTGTTTCCTTTCTCATTACACTATATATAGTTGCAAGAAGTGTGCGAGCAAGCAGATAAACGTATAAGCTCATAAACGGGAACGACTTAGAGATTTGAAAGGGTATTCGTGGCTGCAAATAATCGCAGTTTTTATAGGGTTTACCCTACACTTAGTTGTAATTATAGGATAGGAGATACAGCGTGAGTTTTGACAAGAACCAATTCCGTAGTTTGATCGTCAAAGTGCTAACAAGTGTTGACTCGGCTTTATGTTCTGATGCAGCAATCAACTTGCTCATGGGTACGGTAGCGCAAGAGAGTAAGTTCGGCGAGTACATCAGACAGATTCGCGGCCCGGCACTCGGAGTCTTTCAAATGGAACCTGATACGTTTGACTGGTTGCGAGATAAGTATTCAATCAAATATCCGGCTGTACTGCAAGGGCGTATGGTCGAAGAATTGGAATGGGATTTGTTCTTGTCGATCCTGACCGCTCGGTTACGATATAGGGTAGTACCAGAAGCACTACCCTCATCGTCTAACGTCTTGGCTTTAGCCCTCTACTGGAAACAACACTACAACACGCCCATAGGTGCAGGAACGGTTGAGCAGTTCGAGAAGAACTATGCACGCTACGTTGCCTAATCCTTTCTATACTTATATTCGCCTTCTTTGTAGAGTTGATGTGCCCGTTGTCTTGTGACGCTGAGGCGATTTCCTATCTCCTTAAATGTTAAGCCTGCACGCCTATATACAGTAGCACTTATTACCTTTCCTTGATGATGTAGTCGTTTCATTTGCCATTCTATCGGAGAAAGATGCTTCATTGCGGTTCGTCCTTAACAATCGTTACCTCTCCAGTTTCAGCATTTATCTTCATCAATGGATTCGCCAACTTCTTCAAGCTCTTATCTATGCTCGCAAGGCTATGAGCTATATCGGTAACAGCATTCGTAATGATGCGTTGGTCTATTGGTATATCTGGATTTTCAGGCTATAGTTGTAGCCTATCAGTCCTGCCATTTCAATCACTCCCTATCATATAGACTGAGTAAGGACTTTTCCTTTTATCACAGTCTATGATTTTTGTTGGCTTTACGTGTTTTGGATTGGGCTTGTCCATATAACCATCAGGGTCATAGGAAAATTGCTTTCTTGCCTGTTCAAGACTATCAGCTAAGGCAATAGCTATTCCCATACCATAATTCTCAAATACACACTTTTCCCAAATGTAAAGTTTCACTCTGGCACCCTCCTATCATCTTCAGTGTTTGTTGAGCCGTCCTGCTTGGCGGGGCGGTTCTTTCTATCGCATCCGAGATCAAATCGTACATCGCTTGGTTCGGGTTCCATATCATAGTCTTGTTCGCCCTCAGAGCAAGGCTGTGTTTCAATAGGAATAATGAGATCAACATGAGACTCAATTTCCTTCAGTATGTGATTGGCACAGTGTCGGTATGCAACACTCCACTCATCTCCGCCCATTGTGTTGACCGCAAGTGTGGTAGTCTTATGCAGGCCAATGAGTGCATTGGTCAACTTCTCAACCCGCTCCCGCAATTTAGTATTTGCTGATTCCAGTAGATCCGCGCGTTCGCTCCAATCTTCGCAATGTTCCATCATACCCTCACCTCCACTTTTCGATGGCGAGGTGGGATCGGGATGCAGAAGGTCTTTGGTTGTACCAAACAGTTCTGTCCATTGCCCATCAGTCGGTGGTATGATTTCACCTGTATCTGGTTCTTGACCACCAACATCGCAGCAATAGTGTAAGTAGGTATCGAGTAATTTCTCACATTTCTCAATCCGCGCCTGCAACTCCTTGGTTGCTTTGGTGATGGCGGGAAGTATAAACCCACGAATTTCGGACAGAACCATAGGCTGGTCGTTGCTTAATTTCTGACCAGCAAATACGAATAATCTCGTTGCGCATTTGTCGGGGCGGTGCTCTGTTGGCGGGGTGGGCTGCTCCGGTGCTATACCCAGCTTCTTCATTTCTTCAATGGCCTCACGACAGCAGAACTTTGTTTCGCCAACAGCCATATCTTCTTTCACGACCAAACCTGTATATAACTCCGCAATCCCCGCCTCCAACTCCCCAATCCTCTTCTGGTGCACCTGCTCACGTTCACCGGATGCCTTCTGTCTGGCCTCTATGGTGGTGACGATCTCCTGCTGCGCTTCAATCGCTTCGTTGATAGCATCCTCAGCATCACCCATAAAACACAAAGGCTCCCCGTCTTTGGTATAATCATTGGGTGGTTCAGGTGTAGGAATACCCCAAATATGTTTCTCCGCAATCTTCTCATGCACGGTCGGCCTCCTTGAGAAAGTCATCCGCTTCTTCTATCGCATTGCGTAGAGCTTCAGCATCTTCCCATAGTTTATAGGGAGGACTGGCAACGATCTTCTTCAATAACCCCTCCAGCCGTTCTTCTCTCGACGGTTCCGGTTTGTCGGGGTCGTACTTGGCTTGCCACGCCTCAACAGCATCAATAGCAGAGAAAGTGCTGTCCACATTCTTCACACCACCCCAATCATGCACATTCCAAATTTTGCAACTTCGGATGTAGCCAACGTGAAGACCTTTTTCCTTCGCATACTCCAACGCCCACACCTCATCGTGTACGACAGGCGGTGTCCATTCGGGGTGATACTTCTGCCAGTAGGCAGTGATGGCGGCTTCGCGGGTAGGGAATGGTCTCAAGGCATTGTAATCTTTGTAGCCTCCACCAGCCTTCGCTAACCATATTTCCCAATCCGCTATTTTATAACCAAATGTACCAACATAAATCAGAAGATGCTCTTCCATAAACGCATCACATTTTTTACTCTTCAATTCATTCGGCATGGTTCTCCTCCTTCTTACCGCCTATTGTGATCTGTCGCTTGTTGTCGATGAAGTCCTGAAAGATAAGCTGGCTGAGTTGCGACAGGTTGCCAGTAAGATTCTTGTTGGCCAACTCTTGCAGTTGATCTCTCAGCTTCTTATCAATACTGACGTTCAAATGGATTTTTTCAGTTGTCTTCATTCTCACATTCCTTTCAGTATCTCCGCAAGTAGTTCCTGCGGTGTTATTTCGAGGAACAGACACACCCCTGCCAGCGTGCCAAATCCCATGAACATGAATAACAACAAGTCCATGACACTCACACGCGGCCAGTTTACTTTCACTACGTAGGGTCGCATGGGATATCTCCGTATTCTTTGCTGCCAACTAACGGTGACATAGCTCCGTGTATTCGTGAAACCAATTCAGGGGATTCCAAGTGTAGTTGAGCCAGGATACAGGCACAACCAAAAGTGTTTCCACTATGACCATCTGAGATGGTTTCTTTCTGAGCCTCTATATCCAAATCACGAAACTTCTTAACTTCTTCTACTGTTTTGCATACAGCGGCTATCTTCAATGCCTCTTTGCAGCAAAACAGTTCATAGTGCTCAAAAGCAATTCTAAAACGTGGGTTGTTGTCACGAAAACGGTCTATTCGTTTCTTGAAATTGTCGGGCAAGGCTTCGTAATCAGCATCCATTTCAGTCTTATTCTTTTCAAACGCTTCCTGTTTTTCCTTCTCATTGTTTTCGAGCCATTCCTTGCGTTCTCGCTCAAGTTGTTCATCGGATTTGTAGTAAACAGTTTCTCCGTTTAGGTCGAGACCACGTACCATCGAACCCTGATGACAGTGCAAAACAATCTTATCCCCCACTTTTGGGATTACACCGTATTCTTTTGACAAACCAAAGCCCAATGACTGATCTGTTGAAATACCGTAGTGCTCATCAGACTCGGTTACTTCTGTGATTACTCCCGTTTCTTCCATCACATTCCTCCTCTTGAATTCTTTCAGTTCTCGCATCCCAGCATATCGTGTTTCTGCTGCCATCACGCGTTGCTCGATCCATGAACATCCGGCAGAACAGAATGATCGACAGCGTGGATAGGTCAATGCGGGTTGATTTCATCTATCCTCCTATCAAGGCTCGAACTGCCTCGTCTTCATCTGAGGTTGCTATGAGCGTTGTGGTTGATTTCGCGTATCTCTTGTGCTCATAGACGGTAAATATAATGCCGCCATCTTTCCACGTAGCTCTTTCAGCACACAACCATCTATCACCGCCACACGAAACGCGTGTTTGATATTCGTCATCCGCTAACAACTCGACAATATTCATGTTGCACCCTCCACCTTCTCGAACGTGTACGATCCATAGCGATACAGGAAACTCTCAAGCGGCACAACAGCTTCCCATACGCCTTTTCTCTGACTTGTGAACACATCGAACCCTTCTGAGTTGCGCCGCTTATACAGCTTGACAAGATGCCCTTGACTGCGAACGTCGGTGATACGCAGGACGTTTCCGGCTTTCAGTTCTTTTCGTGCTTCTGTTGCGGTCATATCAATTCTCCTTTGGTCTCGGTAACATCCGAGCTACCATCCAGAATGCAATTCCTGAGCTATAATCGGGCACAAGGCCAAAATGGAAAACATTCTGCAGTATAGTGGCCGATAGCCATAATGCCCCAAAGCCAACTAAGCACCAAAACAGTTCCTGCACAGTACCCCATATAAAATTGCTCATTCGTCCTCCCTTTCCATCGGTGGTACATTTACAGCTAAGTCAACCGTTCCACCGATAGAATAGGACAACCTTATTGAACGTATCTGGTTCGACATATCCTCGTGGAAACATTGTACAATATGCCTTGACATTTCAATCAGTGCGGATCGTTCTTCTTTTGTCTCAGCACAAAAATGTATTGTAGGCTTGTGACTCTCTTGGTATATTCTCATATTCAATCTCCTTTCGTGTCCTGTGTCGGCGGTTCGCCTTTGGCGATTGCGGCATCAGCCTTATCTGTCAAACTTGTTGGCATAGCAGACCAGAATTCCCATCCCTGCCCTTCTTTGGCTATGAGATATGCCTTCACGCTCTTCAATGCCACCAGCAGTTCGCTCGCTCCGGTACTTCGAGGCTCAGTATTCATCTCGCGGTCGATGATTGCGGCATATTCTTTCTGTCTGTTCTTTTTGTGTGAATCACTCGTATACAAAAATGTTGCTGGAAGTTGATCCATAATCTCTTCCGCCGCCCTCAATGCGCCTGGGCTGGGTTTGTGTGTGCTTCCCGCGTCAGTATTTGCAATCATGGTGTTACTCGCTTTCTTTGCTGATGAGAAATTTCGTACATTCAACTACCTGACCGACTCGATCTCTCAGCAATCTATACTCTCCTGCTTTCCAAAACTTATCGGTAAATACACTACCCTTTGGAACTGGTGCATCGTCATAAGCCTTTTCGAGTATTTCTGCCAACTCGCTAAAGATGTCGTGGGCTTGGGTCAATAATGTTTCAGCTTGTTCAGCCCTTTCTTTGAATGTCATGGTGTTACTCCTGTCAATTCATTTATCCTTGCCATGATCTCATTGATGCCGCCAGCGGCTTTGAGATCAATGACTGCCACGGTTCGTATAGCCCATTGACCATCTTGATATGTGACTCTACAACGAACTTTTTGCTGGTCAACATCAACAACACTCAGAATTTGAACTTCATTTCCGAATCTTGTGTAGATCATTCTATCTCCTTTGTTAGCTTACCTCGACATACTTCATGCACGTCTGAAGGACGTTATCGTAATTGCCGCTCGTTGCCTCATCAACGAACTCTTTGATCTGATCGCGCGTGCATCCTGCTTCTCTCATTGCATACTGCACTCTGCCTAACACGGCGATGCGTTCCCGTCCTGTCCGACGAGCTTGACTTTGACGTTCGGGTACTTCACTTCTGTCATTTGGACTCCTGCTTAGAACGAGATACCCACTCTTCACGTTCTCGTTTCACGATTTCGTAATGCTCAGAACAAATTAGATACCACGCATCCTTACGAAATTCGAGTGAATGTTTTGGACTGCCACAATCGTAATGAATCCGACCGTGATGATGCAATCGCCCATCATGCGGGCATGTGTGTCGCTTTCCTTCATTCATGCAACCAACAACGGCGCACGGATTGTCAAAGTCATTTGATTTGTTCACTTGTCCTCCTGCTTTGAGTTTCGTTAGCCATAGACCGCCTTGCGGCGGTTTCGTCCTTCAGGACTCGTCAGTATGGCTGGCTCTCATGCTTGACGTTGTGATTTCAAAAAAGGCGCGATTACTGATACCCTACGGCAAGTTGTCTCAGCTTTCTTCAGAGTGTCACCCCATACCCAAGGTGCGGCACATTCGCCTTTACCCATCGCTGGATAATGTCCCGGAAAGTTTTCAATCACGACTGACGGCACAAAGCCGCCGGTTGCGTGGCTGTCTTGTGTTGGGTTGATGTAGTAGCACCAGCGTCGTGTTTCCATTGCTTCTTGTACTGTCATTTCAATCTCCTGCTTTGTGGTTTTCATTTCGCTTTCCTATCATTATCATCGGCTATAATATACAACATCTTAATATAAAAGCAAGCATTATCTTACAATATGTCAAAGTATTTTACGATTGTGCAAAACCTCTACAATCAGAAATCATCGTTTTAAGCGATTCTAAGGGCATATTCAGCACTTCCTATATAGGATATAGCTTTTGCCGTTTGAGTGCAGCAGCGTCGAGATAGGCAAGGATTTTCGCTATTCTCACAAGTTGGTCGATCTTTTTTCGAGAAAGCTGAGAAAATATCTTGACTTAATGTTTTAGACTATTATATTATAGCCGATAGTTTGATAGGACAACAAGATAGGAGAATTACATGCCGGAAACGAATAAGTCGACTGAGATAACTGAAGCAGACAGGGCGAGCTTTATTGCGATGCAGGTTTATCCGAGAACGCGGGACGTATTAAAGAGGGTCGCCAAGGAGCGCAGAATTCCAGTCTGTGCTTTGATTGAAGAGTTGGCTGACGACGCATACAAGAAGAGTTTTCCCGATGAGAAGAATTGAATTCAAGAACACTTGCGGCTGCACAGTGGATTACGATTTGTTATCCAAGGCGATTCATTATGCCTTTCCTCACTTCAAGAAAAAGAAGTCACAGAAACGTGCTATCAATGTCTATGGCACAAGTCGCCCCTCCTGAAATTGAAAGGTGGTAACTAATGAAAATGATAAGAGAATTCCTCTATGTCTTGCAAGAGATCCAACGAGCACTGAGAGACATTCGTGAAGAGCTAATGAACATCTCGCTAACTCTCGGCAAATCCAAATGACACCTTTCGACACACATAGAATTATACAGCCTGTGTATGCTGAGTCCTGCCGTACTAACCCCGGTCTCTTCCTACGTGAAGAGGCGTACGGTGCAACCGAGTTACCTTGTCGGTTCGAGTTTGGTTATCCTGCTTTACTCGGGCTGGCAGGTGGCTCGTAATTTAAGGAGCAACTATGAGAGAGTCACCCGAAATGCTGTTCGTACTGCCGCTTCCACTCTATTTGAGAAAGGAACACAGTGATGCCTATGGCGAGTATTCCCAGCTAATGCAATCACCGGACGTACTCCACTCACGAGTGGTGGGGTGCAGCGTGCAGGAGCTACCCGGTTGGTCGGGTTCGTTTTCACCCCTTCAAATTATCGGGTAGCTCTACTTAACCTCTTAACGGGAGTTTAGACCATGTACTGCAACAACAAACTTACCTTCAAGCAGCAGCAAATAGCCGCTCTCTTTGCTGGTTGCATGCTGATCATGCTGGTATCGCTGGCATTGCTCTGTGCAAGCTGCGGGAACGGCAGTAAGGTGACGACCCCAGCAGATGAAACGGTGGGACAGACGGCTATTGCACCTGAAGAAGGGGCGAGGCCGTTTGAGTGGGAAGACGAATCGGGCACTGTGCAGGAAGGCGTAGTGTATTCTACGAATCACACATTTGGCAATGAAGCTGTGGAGCAAACACTGACTAATATGCACGCAGCATCGTTTGTTCTGATGCTCGAAGATCAGGGCTTTTCTGTTACATTAAATCGATGCCAGTTCTTCGAAACTTATGTTGAACACGGGACTCGAACTTATAAGTTATTTATGACACTCGTGATCTTCGAGCAGCAAGTAGCAACCGGACAGTCTTTTGCTTGTTTGCGCTATACCCGGATTCAGGGAATCGCAGAGTCCATGCAGCTTGAAAAAGACTACATCGGCGCGGATCCGTGGATATGCTGGGAGCAGTCGGAAGATGCGCACGAACAACCGATAGGAATACTCGCAGAAGGAATGTGGTGGGCGCAGTCGTTCAAACCATGGAAGCGATCTTTTATTGAGCGACCGTCAATGTCACCAACCTATGTACTTGCGTGGGACTGGTTGGACTGGGCACTATGTACAGTAGAAGGTACGGTGGTGGGCTGCACAGTAGCGGCAGCAGCGTGTGGGATCTGGGGCGATGAAGGGTGTACCGGAGACCATTGCGAAGAATCCGCTGTGAGTTCTGCTATTCAATGTGCCACACAACAATTATTCGGGGATTGATATGCACATAAGCATGAACGCCGGGTTGTTAGACCCGGCGTTCATGCCAACAAAGACAGTTAGTAAATCAGAACACAGTCCGCATCATAGGAAGAATCAGTTTTAATTGTCAACAACATTTTTAGAAAGGTGACACAATGCCAGAGACAAAGCCGAAAGTAAAGAGACCAGTACATGAAATCATCGCAGACAAAATCGACTACCTTGAGAAGCAACTGGATGATAAGCTGAGTAAAGATTTGAAGAGACATCGTATCAACGGTGGCGGTCAGATAGCATTTGTCAAACTAACAACGGAATTCTCTGAGGCAATAGATAGCCTAAAGGATGTCAGGTTTTATCTACTGTCTAATCCTGATCCACAACCCGCCCCATCGGATGACAACGATGACTGAGCAAGCGAAGAAGCCAACAATAGTGAATCCACTTGGAGACCGCTCCAAGTACATCGGAGCAAGTGATGTTCCTGCAATTCTCGGATTTAGTCCTTGGCGTACAAAGTGGGACGTATGGGCTGAGAAAACCAGCAGGCTGATACCTGATGATAGTAGCAGCAAAGTCATGGAAGCAGGAATTATTTTGGAACCTTCGATTATTGACTGGGCTGCAAGTCAGATTGGAAAGATTGAGCGCACTGTCGAAATACAAAGACACGATTTAGACTTCCCCCTAATTGTTCATCTTGATGGACGTAGAATCTCGGATGGCGATCCGGTGGAGGCTAAAACGTCCGGACTGTTCTCTCCCCTATCTCCTGACTGGGGCGATGATGGAACAGACGATGTTCCAAAGCACATTGCGATTCAGGCTCAAACTCAACTTCTCGCTACTGACAGAGAGCTATGTCATATTCCTGCATTTCTTGGCGGTCGTGGATTTGTCCTCTATCGAATTTTGGCACATATCAAGTTGCAGGAACTTATCAAACAGAATGTTGCAGCGTTTTGGGTTGAAAATGTATTGAAAAATGAACCACCATCGGATTCGCTACCGACCATAGGTATTGCCAAGAGAATCAAGCGACAAGCAATAACGATAGATATTAACGGTGATTTGATCGAAGCCTATCTTGCGGCGCATGAGAATGAAAAAACAGCAAAGAAAGCTAAGAAGGATGCACAAGCTGCAATCATAGGTGCGCTCGGTGATGCTGAAGCTGGCAATGCTGAAGGTATCGGACAAGCTACTTATTTTGAGCAGATGCGTTCGGCCTATAGTGTGGAAGCATCAACATTCCGCGTATTGAGAATTAAGAAAGAAAAGCTCTAACAGGAGGCATCGATTATGAGTAACGGAAGCAATGTACCGGCAACAACAGGGGATCGCTGGTTGCAACCCGTGGCCACAAAAGGCACGTTGCAAAACATTCTCAACGATTCACGGGAGGCTTTAAAGCAGATACTACCGAGGCATATCACGCCGGATCGCATACTTAAGATGGCATTGATCGCCGCGGGTCGGGATCCGAAGATTTACGAATGCACAGCTCGATCCGTTATTGATGCCATTATGCGAGCAAGCGAGTTCGGGCTTGATTTCTCAGGCACTTTCGGAGAGGGCTATATCATTCCTTTCAAAAAGCAGGCGACGTTCATTCCGGGTTGGCGGGGCTATATCAAGCTTGCTCGCAATTCCGGTCAGATTTCCACGTTCGAGGCTCATGTTGTTTACGAAGACGACAAGTTCGATCTGGAGTATGGATTGAACCCCAAGCTTGTCCATGTGCCAAACCTCAAGCCCGTCGATCCGAGAAAGAGGATCGTATTCGGAGCTTATGCTGTCGTTCTGTTCAAGGACGGTTCGCATCAGCATGAGTTTATGAATTTCACACAGCTTGAAGGCATTCGCAAGAGATCGAAGAATACCAGAGATGACTCCCCTTGGAATACAGATACCGACGAAATGTATCGCAAGACGGTGGTTAGGCGTATAGCGAAATACCTGCCACTCTCACCTGAAATGGAAAAGCTCCGGGCTTACGATAATGAAGTTGATATTGTTGATCCGGGATTTAGCGCAGCACTTTCAAAAAGTCTTGAAGCTTCTGAGGAGATTTCCACAGGAAGTATCAGCGATCAGATCACCAATGAATTGATGTCTCGGCAAAACGGCAATGACGAGAATCCCAAGTCAGTCAAGAAAGATGAATCCGGGGCGTCTGAAGCAAAGCGGCCACTCACAGAGAAGGAAGGGCTAACTGCTATACTGCTTGAGATGAGCGGTGACGAGAAGTACAACACGGTTCCGGGACTGACAGCATCATTCAAGCAACTCGGCGCAAAGATCGGTGAGATGTCAGAGAAGGAAATGGAAAGTGCAATCGCCAACATCGAGGATGTTCGGTTGAAGCACGAGAAGGCAGCAAAGAAGGAAGCCAAGGACGGCAAGCAAGGGAAGTTGATGTAATGAAGGAAGCGGATAGCGATAGCGGTGTGCGATCATCATTGCGCGTATTGGGTTGGTGCGGTCGTGTTGCCCATAGGACACAGACCAATATCAAGTGGAGTCGGGTGGCGGAATCCGACCTATCGCTGTTCGCTGTAAAGTGAGGTGAATTATGAGTGAGCGGGTGATTGAGCCTTGTCCGTTTTGTGGGGATGGATGCACAATAGAAAATTTAGGCATCGCATTCTTTGTGCACTGCGACGATAATGATTGTGTCTATTGTTCAAGTGGTCGAGAAGATAAGTCCGAGGCTATCGCCGTCCACAACGAACTCTGCGTTCGACTCCGCCAACGGGCTGAGTTGGTGAAGGTGGCAAAACAAGTAGTATTCAATTTAGAGATGAGTATCAAAATTCTCAAAGACGTTCTCGCAGAATGCAAGGAGAACCAATGACACTGAACATCGAAACCAGAGACACACCTGAGATGATAAAATATACCGAGGTTATGCGGTATCTTTATCGTAACGGTGTGCTTTGGATTTTCAGAGCGTGTGATCCGGCAGTGATTACTATTCCTGTCGATCAGATACACAGAACAGAGGAAACTAAAAGTTTAGAAACATCACTTAACAGAACGAGGGAAACATGCTGAAGGACGAACTCGTAAAAGTAGAACTGACGAAGGTTGCGCTCAGTGGTGAGGGTTCAGCGCATGACATCAACATCCGCTTTGACTTTAAGATGAGGCCAAAACAGTACGGCATGATTCATTCGGAGCTTGCCGATCTTGCCGAGAGAATGATTGTCAGCAATGTCGAGACGCACCCTCAGTTGCATTGGCATTATGAGACAGTGCCCTGTACGATGGTTGTCGGCCCGACCAGAGACGCAGTAGAAGGGAAGCCGAGCAACACCTGTGCTGATCTCGGCACGATCCAGTTTGACAAGAAGCTGATGCTGATTACGCGCACGGACAAGTCAGACGAAGAGTCAGAGCCGGAACTGTTCTTGTATGCGACAACGAAGCTGCCGCTCAACAAGAAGAACCTCGAATTCGTGCGCAACTACTTCAAGGTGTCGGCGTGGTGTCGCATTCGTACGCCGCAAGAAGTGATCTCAGCACCGCCTGACGATCAGGAAGGAGACGATCTGGAACAATGAGTATGTTTAGCCGAAAGAAAGACAAGGCAATGAACATCGAATTGAACATACCTCCACCGATAATGATTGTAGGTTCAGCATGTTCAGGACTCGATAACATAGCGTCTGTGTTTCATCACGGCGGTTTGTGGCATGGTGCTGATCAAGAAAGACGACGGAGCCAGTATCATTCCGCATTCATCAACCCACAGATTCTTCACTACGTTTCCCATTCATTGTTGGAAGGAAGACACGGAGATATTTTCGGTCAGGCATATCTACCGACAAAAGGAAACCGTGAAGGCATGGACAATAAGGAAGGAGCTAATTGGCTTCGCAAGAAGTTAGTCTCAATCATTCTGAAGCAAGACTATGAAACTGGACAATGGTTTGTGATGTGTGCCAAAGCCTGTCTCGTCTGGACTGTATGGAATCGCGCTTTTCCTGATGCACATTGGATTTTGGTTCGCCGCAAGAAGGAGGATGTCATTGCTGAATGCCTACGTAGGCCATACATGCGAGCGTATAGAACAGAGGCTGGTTGGGGTGAATGGTACGACATTCATGTCGAGTGCTTCAATGAAATGATCTTAGAACTGGGTAAACGCATTCACATTGTACAGCTTGAATCAGTTCTTGCAGGTGATTACATTGAATTACGTGCAGCCTTATCTCGTTGCGGTATCGAGATGTCTGTTCCTCGCATAACTGAAGCATTGGAAAAGGTCAAATACAAAGAACGTGATTGGAAAGGAGATACCCTTGAGTAAAGAAGATGTGCAAAAACAGAGAACCGAACTCGCAGAGAAGTTCCCGGACGGCCTGTTCTTGCTTGGCTTGCAAGTCGAGAACGTCAAGAAAATCAAAGCTGTCAACCTCAACTTCGATGCTGAAGGTGGACTTGTTGTCATTACTGGCGACAACGCACAAGGCAAGTCCTCACTGCTTGATGCAATATGGTTCGGCCTCGGTGGTGCAGGTACATTGCCGCCCAATCCGATCAGAGAAGGTGAGAAGCGGGCTAAGACCGTCCTGACGATTGGCGATAAGTCCTGCCCTGCATTTGTAATCACTCGCAACTTGTGGTATGGCAAGCGCGGCGAACTGAAGCAGAACATCAAAGTGACACCTGCTGAACTGAACAGCAAGCCTTACGATTCGCCCCAGACGATGCTTGACGCATTGTTCGAGCTAACGTCGTTCGATCCCTTGGCGTTCTTCAACATGAAACCGTCCGAGCAACGTACAACTCTCTTGCAAATAGCAGGACTGGACGATGATCTTGTAACGATCAAGACGGAATTGGACGCGGTATTCTTAGAGCGGATGCTTATTAACCGCGACGTGAAGCAGATTGAAGGCGAACTGGCTGGGCTTAGTCTGCCGGATGGTGATACGCCTGATGAGGAAATCAGCATTACGGACTTGACACACGAACTGGCCAAAGTAGATCAGAGCATGTCAGATCGTATTGACGCGGCTCGTAACGTCACGGACTTGCGAAATCTAAAGGACGTGAAGACAGAGCGAGTGCAAGAACTCACTACTCAACTTGAATCAGTTACAAATGCTCTTGCTGATGCGCAAACAACAGTCGATGTCTTGATGCAACAGATACAGGATGGAGACAAGGAATATGAGTCATTCCCGAATCTTGATGCAAGCCGTGCATCTATCACCGAACAAATTACAACCGCCGAAGCAACGAACGAGAAGGTCAGAGCCAAAGCCTTTCACAACGTAACCTCTATACGCATGACTACGAAGCACACAGAATCTAACAAGAAGACTGATTTACTTAATGAGATTGAAGAACGCAAGCTCAAGCTCCTTGAGAATGCTACATTCCCGATTGAACACATTGCCGTTACTGGCACCGGCGTTATGTATCAAGACTTACCGCTTGAACAGGCCGCACATTCAGACCAGTTGCGCGTGTCTATCGCGCTGGCTATTGCGCGACACCCGAATCTACGTCTGATCGTCAGCAAAGAAGGTGACAAGCTCGGCAAAGCTCGACGCGAGTTGCTTGACGAGATGGCAAAGGCAAGCAGGCATCTTGTGTTGATCGAGAAGATGAGCGAAGACAAGTCACTCGGTATCTACATCGAAGAAGGTGAAGTTGTGAGGGAGGAAAAGCCAGCTACAAGTCAGATAGAATAGCTGGCAAACGCGAGCGGGTGCGGTCTACACAGTCAACCAGCCCTGACCGCATCCGACTCGCATAAGGAGTGAATGATGAGCGAGTTTAAGAAAACAGATAGAGGGTTTAAGTTTCTTGAAGTAGTTGATCTTAATAATGAGACATTCCGTCTAAGTGAATCCAGTTTAGCTACCGAGCCAGCTATTCGTTTGTATTCACAGGGATGCGGCAAGGGAGATTGTTGTCCGTGTATCCATCTATCCTTACGACAAGCACACGATCTGGCCTGCAAGATACATGAGTTATGTTTGATACATTATCAGGTGGGAGGATTAGATGACTGAGAAACAGAAGAAAGTGTACTCGGATGAGAAGATCAAGAAATATATGCGCTACCTGAATTATCAAGTAGCTGACAGTTCCACCGCCACCATGCTTCAGCAACTCATGGATGAGCGGGATGCGGTACTCAAAGACCTGAAGGCGTTGGAGGGTGAGATTGAACATGTTCAAGAACCTGGCGTGGACACTGCGGGTTGGCTTGACATTGTGGACACCAAGAGATCGGAGAAATATGATACCGACAAAGCTGATTGAGCGGGGACAATACTGGACTGATTCCCTGACGCTGGTTAGTGGATGCAATCCGGTGTCCGAAGGCTGCGAACATTGCTGGTCTGCTGGTATGGCCTCGCGATTCCCTTGGGGTGAAGGGTTTGCGAAGAACGGGAAGTGGACGGGCAAGGTTGAGCCGAACTACAAGGCTCTTGAGAAGTTGGAGAAGCGGGCGGCATCAACTCGCAAGCTCAAACCGAGAGTGTTCCAGATATGGAATGACTTGTTTCATAAGAATATTTCTGATATATTTCTTGATGATGTTTTTAGGGCTGTCTGGCATTGCCAAAATAGACACGGCGATATTTTTCTCATTCTCACAAAACGTCCAGAGGGAATCATAAAACCCGGTTGGTTTAGTTTTGATCGGGCTGCACAAACAGATCACATCTACATCGGCGTATCCGTCGAGAACAACGACCATCGCTATCGCATCGACCAGCTAATTCAGAACTGGCCGGGCAAGAAGTTCGTGTCCATCGAACCATGTTTGAGTCCTTTGTCACATTACTTAGATGTTGATTGTCCTGTATGTAATAAGAAAAATTCATATTGTTTAACTTGTGTTAATCTTGTATTACCACAGCCACCATTGCTTGACCAAGTTATCATCGGTTGTGAGTCGGGATCACACAGGCGCAAGCCACCAGATAAGGATGACTTATATGATATGATCTTTCATTGTAGGCGAGCAGATACACCCGTATTCCTGAAACAATGGGAAATAGACGGCAAATTAGAAAAGATGCCACTCGTGTTTGATCGCCACTGGGATCAACTGGCGTGGAATGAGAAGGGAGGGACGGGATGAAGTCTACTCGATGGCTTTTACTTGCTGAAGCGTTGACGGCGATAGTTTTTACTATCCTGCTTTATGCGATAATTGACCTGCGTTCCGAGCGCGACGCACTGAGGGAGGAAGTAAATCAGCTTGAAGCTAAAGTCAAGAGCTACAATTATTGTCTTTCCACTTGCCAGTCTCAACTCATCAGGACAACACAAGATTATCGACATTGCAAAGCTGTACTCGCATGTGAGCGGCATTGGACAAGTGATTGCAGACCAGATTCAGAAGCGACATACACAGACTGGGATGATATTGTCTTTAAGGTAACTGGCAGAAATAGGTTTAGCGTCGATATGCCATGCGATACGACCAAGAAGTTCGTTCGAGTCAAAGCTGCGAAAATACCAGACGGTGAACCGATGGACTCAACAAGGCTCGACTCGATATACCAAGAGATTATCGTGAAGCCTTTGCAGAAGTGGATTGACGAGCACCGGACATATAGAATCCAAATCACAATACCGAAAGGAGCGGACGAATGAACCGAAAGACGTTAATACCAATAGCTGTGTTGTTGATAGGGCTTACTGCTGGCTTCATCGCCGGTACTAAAACTGGGAATGAATCCATCCTTACAACCATGCAGAAAGCTCAAACCTCATTGATGGAGGCTGACAGTTTACTTATTGAAGCTCGCGCAGTAATGGCTCGACAAGATAGTTGCCTCATCATGTGCCACGAGCAGGGCATGTATACCTACAACCAATGGATGAACTGCGCTAAGAAGCGGGTAGAGGATTTGGATCTCTGGCGCAAAGCATCATTGCCGGATTCAACTGTTCTGATCGACGGCCTTCTGTACGAACGGGCTGTCCGTTCAAACACAGCGCACAACAACGGAGTAGGCGTTCCATTCAAAGGAGTTGAGCTATGAAAAAACATAGGCTCACACCGAGACAGAGGGAAGTGCTGGAGGTATTATCCCACAGGAATCCACCGCAGTTCTTTTTGTGGACTACTGATGGTTCGTCTTTTGTTGATACTGAAAGACACGGCGCAACTCGGTCTCGCTTCGATGTGCATGGTAATGTCGTGGGGTCTTTGATAAACTTAGAATTTATTATGTTCACAGGACTTCGGAGTTGGGGCATGGATCGATACACCATCACCCCCAAAGGCCGGGAGGCACTCAATGAACAAAGTTGAGCTTCAAAACCTGTGCACCGCGCCTCCGAGGGAGTGGTTGGCGATACCGAAGAAGATGCTGACTACCAGAGATAAGCCATTCACTTTCTCATTCAGTGATATTATCTCTGTTGGCGGTGAGCCTTATGTTTGGGATGAGACTCATACAAGGCAGTATAAGCTCTCCGACTGCCACATCTGCGCATCGATAGGCAAGGAATATAATGGGGAGAAACTGTTCTCTGGTTCTCTTGTTTCGTGTAGCTACGACGGAGAAAAAAGACTGGGGTATATCAAATACAGGATTGGTGTAGCTGCGTACTCTATTCAATTCAAGGACGGATTCATATTATTGTATGAGGCACACAACATAACCATCATCGGCCACATCCATACCTCGAAGCTCGGCACCTCCGGCATCCCGTCAGAGTGGCCGGAGGAAGTCAGAGAACTACTTGAGGAAGGAGCCGACGATGGCAGTTAAAGAAATGCTGATCGAAGCACTGAAGGCAAAGGGGTTTGACGGACTATGCAATGACGAGGGCTGTTGTTGTAGCATCGAGGATTGGGGTCTTGCTCCTTGCGACTGTGACTATTTCAATGTTATGAATTGTGAGCCGGGCAAGCAAAGCCAGTGCTGTGACAAAGAATGTGACTGTAGGGGTTTTCACATCAGTGCGGTTCGGCTGCCTTCGGCAATGAGCTCAGTCGAATCGAGCTCACCGAAGTCCGAGAAGCCGAAAGGAGTTGATGATGCCCGACAATGACAAGCCGATCATCGATCCGTGTCCGTGTGGAAGAACATCATCTATTGAAACTGGTACCGACTTAGCATCAGATAGAAAATGGTATCATGTTCGGTGTGACGACCTTGATTGTTGGCATGGGCCACACAAATATGATAGAAAGTCTGCCATCGCCGCCTACAACCAACACTGCGAGTACGTCGAAGCGGGCAAGTTGGTGGGGAAGTTCTTGGAGAAGCCGCCGGATGCAGAAAGGGATAGTTGGGCTGAAACGGAGAATGAATATGCTCTATTCACTGCTGGTGTCCGGGCTTGCCTCGACTTCTTCAAGGTGGAAAGTGGGGAGTGATGGATCAGACAGAGCTATTTACGAAACGTGTAGTGGAGTTAGCTTTTGAGCGGTTTCATAAGGAACGTAGATTATGTCAATGAACGATGATGAGAAACGGACAGTCAAGACTCTCGGTTATGTGGATGTTGTGCAATGGGGCGACTACGATTACGGTATTCGCTTTGTTGCTGACGAAGATGAATGTGAGCCCGGGATTCCTCGTGTGAACATTTGTGTTGATCGACCGGGTGGCAGCAACTCGATCAGCATTCTCAAGACTGCATTCGATGAGATGGTTGACGCATTCGAAGTGCTACATCAGAAGAAACGCGACTCGAAGCGATTCGATGATATGACTATCGGCGAACTCAAGAAGCAGGGCTATGTTTTTATTGTGCAGCAGGGGAAAGAATAGGGCTGAAGATTGTGAACTTTTTAGTTGCGAAAACCTTGAGAGATTGTAAATTGGTAGCGTGGTTATGCTTGAGAACATTTTAATAGACAATTAGCTGCTTTACCGGGAGTGGAGCCTTCACGGGTTCTTGAGTGTAACCACACCGCTCCCGGTCGAGCTTATATTGAGAGCTACGGATGGCGAAAAGTTACGTGAAAATCTGGACTGACATAGAAGATGATGAGTGGTTTTTGAGTCTCAGTTGTCTTGAACGTGGACTATGGTTACAGATGCTTGTCCGGGCTAAGGCGGCGGGCGATTCTGGGGAATTTTCCTGGAGAAATCCGACGCAAGCGGCGCAACATCTGGGCTGTGATGGGAAAACTCTGCGGAAATTTCTTGGAAAAATCCAGGAAAAATCCGCTCAGAATCCCGAAACAGGGGGCAGGTTTGGGGCAGCTACGGGAAAAATCCTTGACAATTCCCGCACCCTCGTAAAAACCTTGGATAGCGGGGTACTACGTATAACACTACTTAACTATGATAAGTGGCAACGAGATGCAAAAGCTGGACAGCGCACTCCAGTCGCGGATAAATCTGAGAAAAATCCCCCTATAATAAGACCAGATAAGATAAGACCAGACAAGACAAGAGCTGATGTTAAATCTGATCTTTCTCAAGTCTTAGACTATTACAATCTACGTTTGAAAGAAATATCTGAGACAAGCTTCTGTCGAGATGTTTTGACAGCAAACGAGACCAAAGAATTCCATGATTGCCTGAAGGATCGATCAGTCGAAAATATGTGTCATGCTATCGACGGCTGTTTCGGCTGTACTCACAATCGACAGGGAAAACATCTTGCGTTCGGAACGATCTTCAAACCAGAGAAGATTGGGAGATATATTGCTCTCGTAGATAATCCAGAAGTAGATGATAAGGGCAACGAATTGGAATCAAAAGAAGATAGTAGTAGGGGATGGTGATATGAAATCAAAACACAAGTGGCAGACACAAGAAGTTTGGATTATGAAAAGGCTGGTTGAGGATGGTGAGACAATCGACCGGAAGGTATCAGTCGGGGAACAACTAACATATCGGAATGTCTTCGCAGTTCACAAGATTGAGGATTCAAAACTCTGGCAGATTACACATATACCAACTGGCTACAAATTTGAAGGTCTTGCGTTTGCCACTCGTAGAGACGCTATTTCCTATGGTGAGTGGCTCTGTACTCTATCAATTATCTGGAAAGACATCACAAAGGATAATCTATTGAAACAGATGCCGCGCATATCCAGAATAAAGATGAGAGAAAAGGCAAGAGAGTATGAAGCCATCTAACGACACCTCAGCCTATCAAGCAGAGCGAGCTATACTATCTGCGATCCTGAACTACTCGCATGCCATGAATATAGCGTCTGAGTCATTACGACTGCATCACTTCACAGACCCGACGAACAAAGCTATTTACGAAGTCTGCTGCGAATTGAATATAAACGACATTACGATTGATCTTGTCACAGTCAATGATTTACTGAAACGCAAGAGACACGATTCGTCTGTCTATCTTGCCGAACTTCTTACTGAGGTTTCAACGTCTGCGAACATTACTCAACATGCAGAGATACTTGTCGAGCATTACGTCAGGGCTTGCGTTCTAAATCTAACGAAAGACTTACCGCCCGAAATGTCCGGTCATGCAGCATTCGCAGAAGTGCAAGCGCGTATGGCGGCGATAGAGCATAGCTTGACCACTGATGCTGGCGATGATACCCTATTCACGACTGATACGCTCAGTGAGTGCTTGACGCGGTTAACGACTCCAGCAGAGACCGAAAGCAGGATATTCAAATCCGGCATAGCCGATCTTGATAACATCATCGGTGGCTTTCAATGTGGGACAGTAACGGCACTGCAAGGCCTCTACAAGACTGGCAAGACGAAACTGTTGCTTATGATTCTCAGTCGCATAGCCGCGTCGAGTGTGCCGGTCGGATTGCTGAGTCTCGAAATGAGCAAGAGAAGAGTTAGTGACTGGGTTATCTCGCATATCTGTCGTATCAACAGTCGCTTCTTCAAGACAGCACATTCACAAGAATGGCAGCCGGATCGAGAAGGTTATCTCGGCGCGATCAGAGATAAAGCAGGTAATCTCATGTCGCTGCCGTTCTATGTGAATGATATACGTCGACCGTCAGTCGATCAAGTAGGTGCGATTATTGCGAAGTGGGCGCGCAACGGAATCAAAGTAGTGGGGCTTGATTACTTCGAGAGAATGCAAACAGGCGATGATTGGAAGCAAGAAGGTATCGTCACCGCCCGGCTTGCAGATATAGCGTCGAGACACGACGTAGCTTTGATCTATGTCGATCAACTCAACAAGACAGCCGAGCAGAAGGGTAGCAAGACAAGTCTCGCACATTCACGCGGTTCGATCACAAGGTGCGCCGATGCTGACGTACTCTTGCAAATGAAAAATCTGTCGAGCAGAGATAGAAAGCCAACCGAAGCTGACAGTATGTCAGAGTTGGAGATGTTGATAATAGAGCGTGATGGTGTTTCAGGTAAACGTATCAAATTGCGAGCCGATCTTTCAGTGGGTTGGTTTGCGGGTCAAGAGGAATAATGAAGATAATATGCAGCGGTGAAAGGAGCAAGCACTGGCTCTGTCGTCTTGAAATACACAAGTGGAGACCAGTGCCACAACATCCAAGAAAAGAGTATTGCACAAGATTCGGATGTGATAAAATTCGTATAGAGTATAAGAAATCAGATGTCCACAAGATTGATGTCACATGCCTTGAAGATAAGGAACGTCACTATATTAACCCATTGACAGGAGAAGATGTTGAATAACGAACAAACGATAGCATCAAAGTTGATTACACCGCACGGCAGTCATAGTCTGAAAGTGTTGCTTCTCGAAGGGAGGGAGCGCGAAGAAGAAATGGAGAAAGCTAAAACACTGCCACAGATTGTAATGAATTCCCGCGAGACTGCTGACTTGATTATGCTCGGCATTGGTGCTTTCACTCCAATTGAAGGGTTCATGGGATATGAAGACTGGAGTGCGGTCTGCGAGTTCATGCACACAGGTAATAGCATTCTTTGGCCTATACCAATTACGCTGTCGCACGACTCAAATCTACTTCCCGGCACTGAAGTATGTCTTGTCTCTGGTGAGACTCAAGAGATAATGGGTACAATGAAAGTAACTGAATCATATGCACCCAACAAACGCTTTGAGTGCAGCCACATATTCAAAACTACTGACGACAGCCACCCCGGAGTGTGGAGCGTCATGGAGCAAAAGGATTGGAACATTGCTGGCAATGTCAAGGTACTCTCAGAGAGTTACTTTCCTGAACAATTCGGCACAGTGTACCAACGCCCAGCCGAGACTCGCAAGATATTCGCAGAGCGAGGATGGAGAACGGTAGCCGCCTTGCAACTTCGGAATCCAATGCACCGAGGACACGAGTACATCGCCAAGATTGCTACTGAAATCTCAGACGGGCTTTTCATTCACCAGCTTATAGGCAAGCTGAAAGTAGGAGACATTGACGCGCATACCAGAGTTCAATGTGTTGACGCGGTTGTTCAGAACTATTTCAACCAAAGCCGAGTAGTTGTCGGCGGCTATCCGCTTGACATGCGTTACGCCGGGCCGCGTGAAGCACTCCTGCACGCTATATTCAGGCAGAACTACGGTTGCAGTCACATGATAATTGGCAGAGACCACGCCGGAGTCGGTGATTACTATGACTCGTTTGCGGCACAGGAGATATTCTCTGAACTATGGGATGGTGCGCTCAAGTGTAAGATGATTCCGGTGGAGTGGATGTTCTGGTGCTACAAATGCGGCGGTGTAGCTTCGATCAAGACTTGCCCGCACGATCCAAATCATAAGTTGTCATTCTCCGGCACATTGCTCAGACAACTTCTCGCAGAAGGGCGAGGCGTACCTGTTGAGATGTTACGTCCTGAAGCACTTGCTATTCTTCGAGGAAAGGAAGCGAAATGAAATACGTATTTTTCACATTCGTTGGTTTGCTTGGCTGTGTCCTTCTTGGTATCAGCCTATATCATTTTGGCGGCATGAAAATGATATGGTTTACTGTCTATTTCCTTAGTGCCGTTGGCGGTCTCGTTCTCATTACGGGGGCTGCCGGTGCTATAGTAGGGTTCATCTCAGAAAAGAAAGAACGTAATGGATAGCGTGATGGTCATAGTTCATATACTCGGCTATTGTATAGTGGCAGGGTTCCTTGTTGGCGCTGTTGTTGGTATTGTTGCAATTATTTCGATTGAACGCGACATTCGCAGAAAGGAATCTAATGGACAGCGTGATGGTGGATAGCCTCTGGGCGGCGATTGAGAATTTAGATAAGGACACAGCTTTACGTGATGTTGCCATGATATTCTGTTACACATTTGGAATTCTTATGGCATTCATTTTAGCGAAGAGGCCGAAATGAAATACGTCTTCCGAGTGTACGGCGAGCCGATGCAGTACAGGGCGCCGGGGTTTCGTAAGCTACCTGACGGTAGGGTCATTACGCACCCCGACAAGCGAGTGGTGGAGTGGCAAGAAGAAATCTTCAAGCAATTAGTGCTTGGCAAGGCTCTGTCGCATACACCACTTAATAAGCCACTCATCGGAACAATACAACTCGACCTATGGGTGTTAGTGACGCGGCCTAAGACTGTGACTGCGATCTATCCTGATACCCGACCGGACAGCAGCAACTTCTTGAAGACAGCAGAGGACGCGCTTAACAAGCTCGTCATTGAAGATGATGGACAGATAGTCACGACTCGACTGTACGAACGGTGGGCGTACATGAACTATCCCGAATGCGGTCATCCGCGCAAGCCGGGATTGATCTACATTATCAAGACGATAGAAGTTGACCCTGAACTGAAGCGGCGATTGAATCAAGAGTACAAAGAATATCTCGTTGCTCATAATCTGGAGTACAGGACGATAGAAGTCGGCAGGAAGAAGAAACGCAAAACTGTTTTGGTGGAGGTGTGAGTGGGTGAGGTGCATAGTTTGTGGTGATAAGTATAAATCACTCCAAGTGAATTATCATGGAGAATGCTATGAATGTGTATTAGATAGAAAGTCAGAGAAGGATGCGCATTGTTATCTGGAGCTTTTACAGTTTACGAATAAAAGTATTCGTATTACTGAATGGCTTCAAGATTACGACAGACGAAGAAAGGCAGGTTTAGTATGAAGTTGATTAAGGATTATGAACAGTTCAAAGATGAGTTTGAGGAAGGCGTAGCGGAGTGTAGTAAACAGAAACAAAGGGCTTATTGTGATCCGGTTCTTACACTCGCGGTTATCGACATTGCTCACAGCTTAAGTATTATGGCTGAGCAATCAATAGAAGGCAGGCGTTAGCATGACAAACAGACTCGTTGACAGATTCGGCAGAGAAGAAATGGGACAATTTCTTGACAAGTGGTGGCCTTCTATGTGCAGTACCGCAAGGCGACCAGTCAGAGGTGTGGCAATAGTCACTCGCTTAGTACGCAACACCGAGCTTCTTGACTTCACTGACTTCATTGCAGACTTCCCATCAGGATCGGCATGGGCAGAAGTCGTGAAAGGCAAGACCCCGAATGATCTGCCTATCCGAGTGTTCTACAATCCGGTAAGCTGTTGCTCTATCGAAGTGAGGTTCAATCCTATCCCGACTGACACAGAGAATCAACTATCGATCATACAGTGCAGAGAAGATCACGAGGAAATGTTTCGCAGAAGAATGATGACTGCATTTCGAGTCATTGGACGGTCTGAGCATTACACTGTGAACATGCGAGCTATTGAAGCGGCGATAGCGTTGTCAGAGAGTAGATAATGAAATCTCTGTCTGACTACATCTACTACGAGGAACCTGCAGGCGTGATTTTTATATTGACAAGTTCCAGTGCCCATAATATCTTATGTGTTAGAGGTTAATACATAGGAGGTGGTTCAATGACCGAAGAGCGTACTTACATGACGGGCAATCAATTCGCCAAAGGCAACAAACCAAATCAGACAGCTTTCAAGAAAGGACACGCGCCCTGGAATAAGGGGCTAAAAGGTATTCACTTATCGCCACAAAGCGAATTCAAGGCAGGCAGAAAGTCCGATAAGCGATTACCTGTTGGTACTATCCGAGAGCGGAAATGCAAGGGTGGACATAGGAGAAAGTTCATCAAGGTTGCCAACCCGAACAAGTGGATGCTCTTGGCCGAATTCGTTTGGTGTCAGGGGGGTGGAACGATCCCAAAAGGATTCGTTCTACATCATATTGATCGCAACCCACTGAATGACGACAAGGCAAATCTGGCCTTGCTGAACAGGGCTACCCACATGAAGGTTCACAGGGATCAACTTGATGCTGGCAAGACAAAACCGAGACTCGCCCAGGAAGTGCTACTTTAGCTTTGTTTCGAAGCAGATCATAAACCGCTATCATTCAACAACTAATCTACCTTTCCAAATTAAAGTCTTGACTTCTCTCTGAATTCCTTAATCATTTCCGACAGGAAATGACAAAGAAGCGAGCCAAGGAAGGCGAGTCGAGAGATGTCAAGCGGCAACGGAAGCAAGAAAGTAAAAACCCCCTACAAGTTCAATACTGTTCAACTACACAAGCTCAAAGCACACCCGAAACAATCTGAAGTCAGGGTAATATCAGACGAAGCACTGCAAGGTCTCGGTAACTTCATAGACAAAGTAGGTCTCGTTGAGGAAATAGCCATCAACGAGCGTACAGGGCATATAATCTCCGGACATCAACGCTGCAAAGTTCTCATCGACAAAGGCTTCACGTCAGCAAAGGTCAAAGTATTCGACGTAGATGAAGATACTGAAGACCTCATGTTTATGAATCTTAACAGTCAAGTTATAAGCGGCGCTTTCACAGACGAAGCAAAGCCTTGCATACAATCCCTCGAAGCTCGATTAGGCTCAGAAATGTATCAGGAAGTAGGACTGCAAATGCTTGAGGTCAGTTTAGCCGAGTCGGAACAAGCGGTGGGGGCTGGGTTGGCTGAGACAAAAGTTGATGATAGAGGTCAACATGGGAAGTACCCTAAAGATAGTGCTAATGCTCATTGGAATGACAGTCGGAGTTTATCTGTGGAGGGTTATGTCAAACTAAGAGTTGGGAGATCGCATCCGTTAGGAGATCCAAACGGCTATGCCTATGAGCATCTTGTGATTTTTGCAGCGGCTTCTTATGTGTACCCTGATTCAAATATGGTTATACATCACAAAAATGGTGATCGACAAGACAATCGGTTTCAGAATCTTGAACTGTTAAGTCGAGCGCAACACAACATTGTACACAACAAGGAAAAGAAGAGAGATGATCGTGGGCGGTTTATGAGTAGGGAGAAGTAGGGTGTGCCTTCAGGTTTTAGAGTCATTTCAGAAGAAGAAATTGAGCAACTGTTTGAGGCTTATCGTACTGCAAAGATATATCCTAATACTGGTGAGCCAAGTATTGAAGATGTCGCCAAGAAAACTAAGGTGTCACCAAAAACTTTACGTCGTCTTAGAGACGAAAACGGTTGGGAGCCAAGACGTTTACGTATCTTAGAACAGGTCAAGAAAAAAGCGGATGCAAAGAGAGTGAGAAAAGACGTTAGCAAAGTGAAGGTCTACGAGAATATAGAGAAGGCCGGACTCAACTTTCAAGGTTCGAGAATCTTCAAAAAAGATGGTGAAGCCATGTCTGATCTCAAGATCACTGACATTATTGCAGTCGGTAAGCACGTCGAGTATTTGAAGGGCAATGCAAGCGACAGGCACGAAGTGAAGTTCGCGGGTGAAGCAATAGAAGTGATCGTCGATCTTGGCGACAATGGCAAGCGCAGGAATAATGGACGCACTGGCAACTGACATACAAGAACCCGTTCAAGAGCAGCCACAGAAGCGTAAAGTCTACATAAGATCGCAGCCCGGGCCACAGACTGACTTCAGGAATTGCAAGGCTGATATTCTGATCTTTGGTGGTCAAGCTGGTGGAGGCAAGGCTCTGGCTATTGACACTCCAATCTGTACACCATCAGGTTGGACAACGATGGGTGCTCTGAAAGTTCGTGACTTAGTATTTGACGAAGCTGGACAAGTTGTTAGAGTGACACATACTTATGCTGTATTCACTCCGCGCAAGGCATACAAGTTAACATTCGATGATGGGGCGAGTATAATAACCTGTCCTGAACATGAATGGCTAACATTCAATGCTCATGAGCTTGCGGCAATGACAACAAGAACATCGGCATGGCGTAAAGCAAGAAGAGCCAAGAGGTCAAGTCGCATTAGTGGGAATAAATCAGCAAAGTTCACGCGTAGTCTTATACAAAGGAACAAAGCGAATCCACCTGCAATACTTGCACCGCCAACGGGTGATATTAGAACAACAGAAGACATTGCTAAGACTCTGAGACTCAAGACAGGTCGAGTTAATCATGCGGTGCCAGTATGCAGATCGTTACAGCTTGCTGAAATGCCATTACTGATTGATCCTTATTTGTTGGGTATATGGCTGGGTGATGGAACCTCAAGTTTGGGTGCTATTACAAGTGCCGATGCGAGCATACCAGAAGCATTTCGTGAGGCAGGTTATCAAGTAACTAAGTATAAAAGTAAATATGGATATGGAATACGCGGCTTGAAACAACAACTTCGTGAACTTGGCGTGTTTAATAATAAGCATATTCCACGTCAGTATTTATTTGCATCTGAAGAACAAAGACGTGCTTTGTTGCAAGGATTATTAGATACGGATGGTTACTGCAAAGGCTCTATTGAGTTCTGCATTACGAATCGTAGGCTTGCTGAAGGGACAGCAGATGTAATCAGATCATTGGGCAGTAAAGTCAACATCCGCGAAAGTCGGGCTACGCTGTATGGTAAAGATTGTGGCCCGCGATATAGATTGCAATTCAGTGCTGAATATCCTGCTTTCAGATTGACACGGAAGTTGAAAAAGCAGAATATCAAGGCACGACGTGTCCGGCATTTCAGATATATTGTTTCTTGTGAAGAGATTAATCCTGTACCAGTGCGTTGTATCACAGTTAATAGCAAATCGCATCTTTATCTTGCTGGAAGGGATTTAATACCTACTCATAATAGTTATTCTCTGTTGATGGAACCACTCAAGTATGTTGATCTCACTGGCTTTCCTGCTGTGATCTTTCGTCGTACATACACACAGATTAAGTCAGCCGGTGGGCTATGGGAAGATTCAGAAGAACTATATCCGCTGTTAGGTGGTGTACCTACTGAGACAAAACTACTTTGGTCGTTTCCTTCGGGGGCGTCTATCAAGTTTGCTCACATGCAGCATGAGAAAGATCGAAAGCAGTGGGATGGTGCGCAGATAGCTTTCATCGGTTTCGATCAGCTTGAATCGTTTACTGAAAAGCAGTTCACATATCTCATGGGTCGCAATCGTTCTATGTGTGGGGTAACGCCTCATATTCGTGCTACTTGCAATCCAGCACCCGATCATTGGTTACGTGACTGGCTTGATTGTGGTGGAGATGAAAGACACTTAGGTTGGATTGGTGACGATGGTTTTCCGATCTACAGTCGATCAGGTCTCTTGCGCTATTTTGTCAGCATCAATGGTGTAAGAGAATGGGCAGAGACTCCAGAAGAACTAATCGAACAATTCGGCAAAGATGTAAAGCCTCGATCCTTTACGTTCATTCCTTCACGAGTCACAGACAACAGAATCTTAATGAAACAGAATCCTGAATATCTCGCAACGCTTGAGGGCTTGCCTCCTGCCGAACGTGCTCGACTACGTGATGGCAACTGGGACGTGAAGGAAACGGCAGGCGAGTTCTTTGAGAAGTCATGGTTCACAATAGTTGATGCAGCAAGACCGCCAGTTCGTGAAATGCGTTACTGGGATCGTGCAGGTACAGCAGCAGAACAGGAAGCAAAGGGAACTATGTCATGGACAGCAGGCGTACATCTACGTAAGTGCGATGATGGTACGTGGTGCGTGATGGATGTTGAACGGTTTAGAAAGAATCCGCCTGAAGTAAAAGAGTCGATCAAGAATATAGCGACACAAGACGGTCAACGTGTTGAAGTCGGTATTGAGCAAGACCCCGGGCAAGCAGGCAAGGCAGAAGCACAAGATCAGATTCGCAACCTTGAAGGGTTTACTGCTTCTATCAATGTAGTGCGCGAGAGCAAAGCAACACGAGCAAAGCCAGTCTCGTCACAAGCTAAAGTCGGGAACATCAAGATTCTCAGAGGTGATTGGAATAAAGCGTTCCTCACTGAGCTATACAACTTCGACGGCAGCAGCAAGTGTGTAGCCGATCAAGTAGATGCTCTTAGTGGGGCATTCTACATGCTGACAGAGAAGAAGCGAGCGGGTGTATTTAACTGGGATTGATTTGATGGCAAGCAAAAAGAAAAAGACAGCACAGCAGAAGTCCAGTGTTCTATCGAAGATGACAGACAACGAACGCGAGGCAGCGTTCGGTATTCTATTCAACTCTGCCATTGCTGTACGTCAAGGCATTGCTGCTCGACTCGGCAAGTCTTTCGATGGTGAGAGAGACCTTTATACTGCACTCGGATATCCTACAACTCCATCTTACAATGACTATGCAGCGAAGTATCAGAGACAAGATATAGCTCGCGCTGTTGTTGATCTTCCTGTTCGTGAGTCTTGGCGTATGATACCGACAATCTCAGATGATGCAGAAGGTCAAAGTGAATTCGAAAAGCAATGGTCAACACTTGTCAGAGATCGGAAGGTCTTTCATTACCTGTCGAGAGTAGATCGATTGGCTTCACTCGGTACATACGGAGTTCTATTTCTCGGTTTTGATGATGCACAAGATCAAGCGCAGGAATTAACTTCTGCCAGTGAATTGCTGTATATGATGCCTTACACAGAATTGAATGCAACTATCAGCACTTATGAATCAGATACGAAGAATGCGAGATACGGACATCCAACGCTGTATCAAGTCAATCGGAAATCGCTTGGCATAGGCAATGACACAGGGTTGCAAACGAATGTCCACTGGACTCGCATACTGCACGTTGCCGAAGATACTCTTGAAGATGATTTGTGTGGAATACCACGACTGCGAGCTATTCTGAACAGGCTCTATGATCTACAAAAGATTGTTGGCGGCAGTGCTGAGATGTACTGGCGTGGAGCGTTGCCCGGATACGGACTGAAGGTTGACGAAAACAGGACTCTTGGGACACAAGATTTGGCTGATCTCAAAGAGGAAATGGAAAAGTATCTACACGGATTACAACGATTCGTAAGACTTGAAGGCGTCTCGATACAAGATTTCGCCGTGCAGGTAGCTGACCCAAGTAGTCATGTAGACGTACAGATTGATATGATTTGTGCTCAGACACGAATACCGAAACGAATACTACTCGGATCAGAACGCGGTGAGCTTGCATCGACTCAAGACAAGGTAGCATGGGCAGCGGTGATCGAATCGCGAAGATTAGAATACTGCGAGCCAATGATATTGCGCCCGTTTATAGATCGACTGATTGCAGTGAAGGTATTGCCTGACCCGAAAGGCAGTGAGTACACGATTGAATGGCCTGACTTGCTGGCTCCGGGTGACAAAGAAAAAGCAGAAGTTGGAAAGATTCGTTCGGAAGCATTGAAGAACTACGCTGACAGTATTGGTGCTGAAGATATTGTACCTCCGGAGATATTCTACAAGACGATATTGCACTTGTCAGTCGAGGAGATTGAGAAGATCGAGAGCATCTTACAGAAGATGCAGAGTCAAGAACCACCTGTCGCGGCTGGAGAGCAAGAGGAATGACGATGATAGTTGATACGATAATAAGCGATCACCTTGTTCTATTGAGGCGTGCTACTGAGTTTTGCCTGAGGCTTGGATGCGACATGCTTGACAAGGTGATCCTAAAACTTGTGAATGCAAGTCCCGGGAGTGTAGTCATAGCCAAGGAACCGGCATCTCTTTCTACGGATGGAACACTCCTGATCTATACTCCCGGGCAAGTTACATCGATAAGTCCGGTAGTGTTGCGACAGCCTGAAGCGGTAGCATGGCTTGATCGTAGAGCGATGGAGCCGTCCCTCGTGTTGTCGTGCGGGCTGTCGTCACACCGGAGATTAAGAAAGGGCTTAACGAATGGCTAACAACACAAAGACAATCTTGTGCGTGACTTCAGTTGCCTTGGTGATTGTAGTATTGATTGGTGCTGGCTACAGCGTGGTTGATTCAACTGCGAAAACTGACATAAAGATTGATACTTCGATTACGTTGCATGATACCGCGCCTGATTCTCACATTCACTTGCGCCATGCCGTGACTGCTGTAAGTGAGGCAACTGGGGCTATTCAGGATTCGCTTCTATCTATGAGGTTTCAGTTGCAGAGCATAAAAGAAATTCTGGAAGAGATTCGGGACGATGGCAACTAAACACGATACATTCTTCAATGTACTTCTGATCGTGAGTATCATTGTATTCTTTATGGTGCTGATCTTCGGCGGTTCAGCAAAGGCCGACTGGACACCCATCGGCTATAACGACTGGCAGCAGGGCAATGAGCGGGTATCTGATATGGGTAGACTGCCAGTGAACTACCAGAAACAGGACGGTAGTTGGGAGATAATCGACACAACTTGGCAGTCGGTAGGTGATACCCTGTTTACATGTCACAAGGCTGTGGTGATGGCCTCAGCTTGGCCTAACGGTGAATCCGAGTTCTTTATCATTGTCAAAAATGACACCATCAGAATCAAGCGGACTCTCGACCGATTCATCCTTCTCGATACTCTTACGTGGGATCGGTACGACCTGATAACTGACATCCCGTTTTCTAACTTCACTCGTGAAGGTCGGGAACTGTACTGGTCATTCCCCGGTGGTGGGTATCGACTACGCAAGGGTTTTGGGCGTACTGCCGCACAGGTGGCATTCAAGCCTGTCTTTCTTGATAGTATCTGCACAATCTACGACAAGCTACCACTCGACTCGATTACCACGATGGTTGATAGTCTCTACTGGGACGACGACGACTCAATGGTGGTCGTGCAAGTACCTGTCATCACTACGTTGCCTGAACGTGTCGCGCTTGGCACGGTGTTCAAGTACGAGATTTCAGGTGTGAGTGATAGCCTATTGGCCAAGTTGACCAGTCATCCGGGTGTGAACAGGAAGAAGCTACTCAAGTTCGGACGTAGACAATTCGGCATCACTTCTTACAGGCTACATTTTCAGGGTGAAGAGAACGTGCGTGAGATTCCCGTACTTCAGCAATGGCGCAAGGTCGGCGGTGACTTCTATCTATGTGAATATCTGATGATGTGGCAACTGGACTCATTGCATGCGGTCTGGCCTAACAAGTCGGTCTGGCATGGCGCAACTGAGCAAGTGCAGGATTTCAGTATAGAGGATACGTACATTACTCAATCTGTGAATTCGGTTTACAATTACGGTAATTCAGATGATGTCTATGTTGGCAGACCGCTTGCTGATGATAATGACACAATAGCACTGATACGTCCGTCTGGTGATATTGCGGATGCACTTGGCGCGGGGGCTACCGTGAATAGTTGCAGTCTGTTTATCTATCTCAATCAACTCGGCGATGTTGGGGATATATCCTGCAATCAACTACTCAAGTATTTCATTGAAGGGGATGAAGTTGCTGGCAGGCCAGGCCCTGATCCTGATAGCGGTGCTACGTGGGACTTTTTCCAAGCACTTGAGTTTCGAACTGCAGGATTAAGGGGTTTCCATTGGACGAGTTTTGGCATAGGAACAGGGCCAGATTGTGCTGACGACAATGGTGTTGAAAATGTAATTGATGGTGGTGCCTGCATTGCGGCAAATGCTGACCGAAAAGCGACAGCCTTGGATATAGTTACTGTAAGTACCACTATGTACTATGGTTGGGATATTGGAACAACATTAGGGCAGCACTGGTATGATAATGGCGACCCTCGTGGTGTCATGCTCTGGAGTACAGCTAATATCTTATCGGCGCGGTTCACCAGTTCGGAGGTCACGGGTGACATTAACGGATTGCCCCCAAATCCATATATTAGATATCGGTACGAAATCGCCGAAGCAGTAGGGCAGGTGATGATTGTTAATTAAGTGGCTGACCATAGTAGTGTTCCTCTGCCTGTGTTCACAGGCTTTCGCAGTGAATGCGATAGAAATCAAGGTCAAGGATTCGACCGCTGCCGTTGCCGATACTGGTGCAACTTTGTTCAATACTAAGTACCTGAGTGGTGGTTATTTGCGTAAAGAATTGAGTCTTGTTGCCCGTGCCGATGGTGGAACCTGTTATCTTGTTATCGATAATAAATACTCCGCAGGACAAGGTATGGATATTTGGTTGTCCTCCGATGGTGAAGGTGGCTGGGATGGTGGCGATGTAGAAAAATACATTTGGGCTTTGCCTGATTCTGTCGGATTGACGGCAGGAAATCATAACACAGTAGCCGAAAACTATGTCTATCTGACGTACAACGGCGGTTCTCCTGCTCTTAAACGCCATGGAGCCGAAGATCAGATAGGTCAGACAGGTGAATTGCTTGATAGCATGATTTTCATGGGCAGTATTGGACTTGGGGCTGTTAGTGGTTCAGATGAAGAAATTCGATATTTTGGTGTAGATCAGCCGTCACTCTATAAGATGCCGCTCAGGATTACCCTGCATGGATGGCATGCTCAATATCATGTAGGTGTCGATATTACGGCAGAGTCTCATACCTTTACTCATCTACGAGGATTTCTGCATCATGGCACCGACAACAATCTTGTTCCCGCCATAAGCACAGATGATGTTTATCTGTATGTCCCGGTCTATGCTGATAGTAACTACGCTCAGTGGGACAGCCTCGACAACTTTGCTGAATTCTCGAATGGTGATCCGATAACATCGGCTCATCATTTTTGGGTAGTGATATGGGGTGCCGTAAGTAAAGACACGACTGAATATAAAGTTTATATGAACATCCAAGATGGGACGAATAAGTATAATACCCTATCTCAAGCAGAGCAAGATATCAAGAAAATGATGCCGACAGCTATCCCGGCCACATTCCACGAGACTGGCTTTCTGATTGCAGCTATGATTATCAAGGGCAGTAATAATGAGATTCAAACACTTACCGATGGTTCTACATTCAGAGATTTACGTGGACTTGTCAGTGGTGCATCAGGTGGAGCGGGGGCACCCCCGACTGATAGTTCGCAGATTGACGCTTGGAACTTTGGCTATCAATACAACTGGCTCGACAGTGCGCTTGCAAATGCGGGTTGGGGACTTGAGACAACAGCCGATGGTGATGATTCACTCAGAGTCAAAGCTGCTGATCTCGATCAAAGATACTTTACTGAAGCTGAGACACAATCTGAGATCAGTGATAGTCTTGATGAATATGTTCTTACGACCAGCCTTGAAGATTCACTTGATGCCTATTTGATTGAAGCGGCTGTTCAGGCTGAGATAGAAGACTCTCTTGACGAATACTCTACAACTGCCAGCATTGAGGTTTTGATAGAGGACAGCTTGAATGGATATTTGACAACCGGGGCTGTTCAGTCTGAAATTGGCGATAGCCTTGCCGAGTATTTAGAACGTGTGCAATTCAAAGACTCTCTCGATGCTGCGAACTATCTTGATTCCACCAATATCGCAGATCAAGGCATTATACCTGACGACATAGACACTACCGATAATGACTTTGTATTTTCCAGTGTCTATCGGGGTATGTCATCACAAGCTGAAAGTGTATTTGTCACGATTGAGACCATTGAGGATTCGTTAGCCCTGCGTCACAAATATGGCGATACACTGAGTAGAGCTTTTGTGATCGCATACCCTACCGATGCCTTTGACTTTCCTTTCTGGCAGACAAAGAGAGCAATTACAATCGTGGCTGTTTCGGCGATTTGCAAGTCAGGGACGAATGTCATAGGTGCTCTTGATGAGTACGATGGAGCTGCGTCGGGTGTCGACGCCCCAGTGGATGGCGATTGGACGGTAACAACTTCAGAGTACACGGACGCTTCATTCACGAACGCCGCTCTCGATGCAGGAGATTGGTTGGGCTGGCACACGACTTCAGTGTCGGGGGAAGTGGTTACCTTTTCAATAACCTTTGAATATACGGAAACATATTGATGAAAAAGCTCACTCTCACATTCTGGATTTTGATAATGGTGCTGTCGCCGGTGTCGGTCGATGCTGACAATAGCCAGAATATCGTCTTTACGGGAACGTATTCATTCAACAATGAAGGAACTGATGCTGACAGTGCATGGCTTTTTATTCGTTACGATGGTACTCTCGTTGATTCGATTAAAATAACACCAGAAGACTTGCAGTGGGATGGTTATTATCAGTATATTCATGCTTGTACGAATGACAGCGTATGGGGTTGGTCTGGTTGGTGGATATATTTCGATGGATCAGCAGTGAGTCTTCCTGAATTGGCCACCATTGCCACAGCGCGGGATTCGAGCTATTCGACACTCACAACTTTAGACAATATCGGTGTCAATGCAGAAGACGTAGATGGGAGTTTTAACGCGAATGATTTTGACCTTTCGTACTACGGCGCAGTCTCACTCTTCCTTTGGACTTACGGCAGTGGGCGTACAATCACCGGAGCCGATGATGCGTTTTATGAAATTATCGGTGATACGATCAGGCCGATATTTAATGATTCCATTCCGGGTCTTATGGACACTCTACTTCTCAAAGCTCGGCACGCACAAGTAGATTCGCTATTCGATACGCTTCATGTACTCATGCACACGTCAGATACGAATACTGCGTGGTCTGCGGTTAGCATTACTGATACGACTGCCATTAAAGCCGCGTTGCAATACTGGCTTGACAAGCTCGTGACGGCACAGAATTTGAATGCTGTACGGTATATCTCAACAGACGGCGATAATTCAAACGGTTTGAGCATCACTACTGCGTGGACAAGCTTCGACAGCGTTGGGAACCTGAATGCTCCAACAACGGTACTGGTAATGCCCGGGACATACACAGAAGTCGCCTGTACAGTCCGTACAAGCGGTCTTGAGCTAATAGGCGTGGGTGGGGCAGGAATAACCGCTTTGCGTGGCACAGCGGATACCACAGCCTATCAGGATCGCGTAATTGTAGTCAATCCGCGTGATACTGCGATGGCAAGCCTGAGAATTACTGGATTTAACTTCGCATACGAGGTTCCGGATGAAACCAACGATCCGAACTTCAAGTGTGCTATTCACATTCAGGATTCAGTCAGATATGTAGAGATTGACAATAACCTGTTCATCGCAGACTCGAATTTCAAGACGATTGCATCATACGACACCTACATTCAATACCTCTACATTCACGACAACATCTTTGCTGGAAATAAAGTGCATGCCATAGATGTAGCTCCGGAGTATTCCGTGATTGCCGACAATTATTTTCTGAAGATGGACTCAACTATGAATAACGATGTTCGCAGCGCAATCCTGCTATACACGAAGGCACGCTGGAACACAGTTGATGGTAATTTCTTCACTACGCAAAAGGCGGCAGTCTCACTTGTCGGCGCTGATTCAAACCTTGTAGCGGGCAATTATGTTGGTGTGACAGATTCCGATGCGTCAGAATTCAGTAGTGATGCGAACAGTTATGACAATGTCTTTGCGGGAAACTTCGGTGCTCCCTTCTTCAATGTACGGGAGAGTACTTCGGGTGACGACATAGCAACATTTGAGGATCGCTTCTTTCGCATGTTGCGAATTCTCTACATGCGCCCCACTCCTTTGTCTCTCGTTCCAAACGGTGACTTTCAAATCGACACTGGCGACTCGACAGGCATTGCAGGATGGGGTATAGGTGGCAGTGCTAACAGTCATTTGTCACGCAGACAACCGTTTGAAGGTTTGACTCGCAGTTTGTTTCTCCGTTCGCCCGGGTATCTCAACAGCAAACAGATGTATTTGACAAAAGGTTTGTATGACATCTCGTGTTGGATCTTTCTCAACAATGCAGCTTATGAGGGTCGTATCAGCATATACAACACGAGCGGGCAACGAACATGGGCAGACGGTGGTGGTTACCTCAATGCGACAGGATACACTTCATGGCGCAAAGCTGGAGGGACGATATATTTGCCGACTAATGACTGGCATTACATTAGCTTGGGAGTTTCCGATTCTGCGTTCTTCTCTGGTTTTACAATGCTGCCTTACGTCGGTGCTGATTCAGCGAGTGCAGCAATCGCAGATGCAAACAAACCGAACTTCCAGTCGGATGGTGACACCAATACCAATCCATTTGACAACGCCAATGACAAGGTGACGCTGGTTGATTCGAGTGCTGATGGAATCCATGATGCTGAAATGGCCGCCTTAGACGGACTCGATTCAGCTAATGTGATTCACCAGAAACTATTCTTTCAAGGATTGTCTGATTCAAGTAGTGGCGGGAGTTCTCCTTGGTCAGAAGCCGAAGTTGACTCGATCTTGAATGCAATAGCTGATGCGAATAAGTCAAACTTCCAATCCGAAGGCGATACAAATAAGATTCAAGGTGCAACGCATACGCAAGTTGATTCGGTAAAAGACACGGTGGAGGATATGTCAACCAGACTACTCGCAACTGGATTCTCGACTTTGACTGACACAGAGTTACGCGATGCTATTGGTGACTCGCTTTACAATACGAGAATGGATTCGTTGCTGACTATACTTGTAGAAGTGAAGGGCTATTCGCTTGACTTAGCATACTATTGGGGTGCATGTGACGGCTGCTATTATCGGCTGTACCCTGAAGGTGGCTTCGCAGACAAAGACAGCGCAATCATAATCGACCCGTCACAAGGGGCTGACAGCTTGGTAGGCAAGGTGGTGTATTTGCATGGAACAGATGTAGAGATAGTTGACACAGTGTATTTCTATCGAGATGAGCCTTGGTAATTCAGACTTAGGAGGTCGTATGGACTTGAAAGGTATCCGCAAGCTGATTATGTTTGTGGTGATTGTAGCTGCTGGATGTTTCGCCCTGTACTTGGACAAGCTAACCCCTGAGTTCGTTCAATTTATGACATGGGCTGCTGGCATCGCGTTTACTGCAAATGTGATTGGCGATCATGCACTGAAAGGAAAGAAATCTAAACCTGAAGGAGAACCGACATGAAGTGGAAGAACGTATTACTCGCAATCTGTCTGATCTTATTGCTGGCTATACCCCTGCTGGCTCAAGAATCTGACAGTTCAGAAGGTGTCGTCACTATCGGCGGCTTCGGTGTCGGGTACATAGTAGACGGCCCGGACGAAACGAGCGTGACTACTTACTACTTCGCTGGCTTCAGAGCAAAGAAGATTTCCGAAGTCTCGTCAGTGTTCATCGTTGGCCAGAAGTACGGGATCGACGAAAGCGATATTAGTGGATCGGGTGTGCGCGGTATTTACGCTGCGCAGATGACAGCCATACCGAATATCAGCATATTGATTGGGCTGGGTTTTTTGACCAACATAGCAGAAGATTCAGACTCGACAATGACTACTGGCGTGACCGTAGATGGCGGTTTTGCATGGTATATAGCTGAGAAGATCAACATAGGCATGTACGCATTCGGTGTTGATCGAGGAGACCAGTTTGCTTACAGCGTCCATGCCTTTGCATCGATCACTGACCCGTTCGACTTAATAGCGGGCATACTCTGATGCCGGCTAATGATCTACTGAGACCAGTAATCCGGCAGGATTACATATACTCGGAAAAGAGTATTCGAAAATCTGAGAAGGAGATTCGGATTATTACATGTCTTATCTGTCTGTGCATCGGTGCCATTATAGGCATAGTATTTACTTTGCTGACCAAATAGGATTGATCAATGCCCCGTGACAGAAGATCAAGAGGTAAGGCGCATGAGCGGGACTGGCGCTTTCAACCGGGGGAACGTCCGGAGACTGTGCCAGTCGAGGCGCGAACGATTACGATTAGGGCTGACGACAGAGGTATCATTGTGACAGAGGACGATAGACAACTTGCGGTGGATGCTGACGGCAGAACTTTTGTTGTCGATGCTGACGGCAGACTGTTGACCGTAGACTTGGACAACAGGACTCAAACTGTTCCGGCAGACGACAGAACTATTACCGTCGACGCCGATCCTCGCATAATTGTTGTTGACGAAAAGGGCGGCTCAGTTATTGTGCGAGCAGACGACCGAGGGACGGCGATACAATCAGAAGATAGGCACACTGTTACGAGTACGACAAGAAGCGTGAATCCGAAACGGAGTTGAGTATGGCAACCAAGATTCAAACATTCAGGAAAGACCCGAATGCCGTACTCGACTATGTGATTGATTGGGGCGAGAACTATCTCGCTATAGGTGAAACGATAAGCAGCGTAGTATGGACTGTTGATACGGGCATCACGGAGGAATCTGTTTCAAAGACGGACACGACAACTACAATCTGGCTTTCGGGTGGAACAGCAGGTGAGAGTTATTCGATTGCCTGCAAGATTGTCACCAATCAGAGCAGGACAGATGAACGGACATTTACGGTACAGGTGGAGCAACGATGAATCGACTCTCTGTAACATTGGGCGAACATTGTCCTGACTGCCAAGCGAAGCAGGTTGAAGACCCGGCTATTTTGCGGGTCAATGCTATCCTGCTGACCGATCCGACGCGGACTACAACGCTCCGTAATCGGTTTGTGCTTGATATGGATAGGCGATTCAATGAACTCAAAAGAGACATTCGCGTGTCGATTATTCAGAACGATTGCTTTGCTCTACAGCCTGCTCTTATGACTTTGGCTGCGGCTCCGTATAGGGCATTCGACTTTCGGCGCACAGCAGACAAAGTTGATGGATTCATGGAGTGGCTCATAGAGCAAGAGCGTATCGGCATTCTTGAGATAACACGGAGACCGGGTGGGCTGCGCGGTATAGACGAAGCATGGACAGATACCTATATCCACTCAGCTTATGCTCGTGGTGTCACCAGAGGGCGCTCAGAGCTACGTAGAGCTGGTTATGATGTAAGATCAGTAGATGAGACTTTGGGTGGCGTGAACAGCATTATGTCTCAGCCTTTCCATGCTGATCGAGTAGGTGTACTCTATACAAGAACATTCGAGGATTTGAAGTCAGTCACAGACGTAATGAATGCTCAGACGCGAAGGTTGATAGCTGACGGCTTAACGACAGGGCTTGCTCGTGGTATAGCAGAAGGCAAAAGCCCTGTTGTAATCGCCAGAGAACTTTACAAGGATGTAGCCAATCGTGTTGACAAGATAGGCAAGACTCGCGCACGGATGATAGCTCGGACTGAGGTAATTCGAGCGCACCACTTGGCCACGATACAGGAATACCGACAAGCCGATGCTGAAATGAAAGTCTCTGTCAAAGCTGAATGGAGTACGGCAAGTTTCAATGTATGTGAAATTTGCATTGCTGGTGAAGAAGGAAGTCCATATACGCTGAATGAAGCTGAGGGATTAATTCCTGCTCATCCGAATTGCTTGACGGCAGAAACGACCGTCCTTGCCCCGGACAAGATCACCGGATTTGTCGCCACCTATACTGGCTCGATAATCGAGTTTGCTTTTGCCAGCGGACGAAGGCTTTCCGTCACCCCGAATCACATGCTCTTGACGCCCTACGGATTCGCCTTTGCTAAGTCTCTGAGTAAGGGAGACGACGTACTCGGCTGCCCCGATTTTGAGCGGGTAGTTTCTGTCGACCCAAACGATAACGGGAATCCAGCCCGCATTGATAATATAGTCAAATCGCTTACGGAATCTTGCGGCGTGGCGGCCTACAGCGTGCCAGCCACCGCCAAAGATTTCCACGGCGATGGGGAATGCTGTGAGGGCGATGTCGATATTATAGGCGCCAATAGCCTTTTGAGGAATGGTAGTGATGCCATAATTACTCAGCAGTTGAATCAATTGTGTTTCGAGTTTGGTGGGAAGTTTTTTAAGTTCTTTGGTTTTAGCTCACTTACAGAGTTCCTCAAAGCTACGGCGTTTGCCGCGGACGGCAGCATGGGCAGCTTCCGTGAGTCGTTGGCGACCAGCAACGCCCTCGCGTCTCATGCGGATAACATTCGCCTCACTGGCCGTACGGAGATTCAGACCAGAAACACGAATGATGCGATAGATAGGTGTGCGAGAACAACCGAATCGCTTCGCGAGTGCCTTCATAGATTCACCGGATTTGTAGAGACTGATAAGATTGTCGATGTCAATGTTACTTCTGTTGTAGGGACGCATGTTTATGACCTCCAATGTTTATCGACAATATATATAGCAAATGGCATTTTGTCAAGCAATTGTCGCTGTGTAATGCTGCCAGTAGTGCTTGACAAAGAAGAACGGAGTAGAAGATGAAACGATCAACCATATTCGCAACACTCGAACGCCTGAACTTGCGAGACGAACAGCTTGAAGGCGAGCATTATCTCGTTGCTCCTGTCGTCATGTTGGTTGAAGGCGTGCATACTGGAACTGGCGGTGCGCTGTACTATTCACCGGCTGAGATAGCTGCTCATTTTGAAACGTGGAACGGTGTGCCTCTTGTCATATCTCACCCGTCTGATGCTAATGGGAATCCGCTCTCGGCTAACACTCCGGCGATCAGAGAGAATCAATCTATCGGTACGCTGTTCAATGTGCATTTCGACAGCAACGGTTCGAAGCTCAAAGGTGAGGTTTGGATCAACATTCTGAAGGCTGAGAAGGTGTCTCAAGGACTTGTGGCTTCCATTCGCTCTAACTCGCAAGTAGAAATATCTACTGGAATGTTCATGGATGAAGATTCCGAAGCTGGTAATTGGCGTGGTGAGGATTACATAGGAAACGCCAAAGACTTTCGACCGGATCATCTGGCTATACTGATAGGGCAGCAGGGCGCGTGCTCTTGGGGGGATGGTTGTGGCATAAGGGCAAATAAAGAGACAGATTCAGAGGCTACAAGAAACAAGGAGGATGAGCCTATGAAGAAGAAAGACACATCGACTGACGTTGCGGCCTTGCGTGATCCTCTAAAGGATAAGCTCATACTCTTTGGAGATGTAAAGGACGAAGACAAGCCGGGAATTTTACAACGTGTGAAGAATCTACTCGGAGCGGTGGTCTATCTACATGACACTAAGGACACCGACAAGACAACCAAGCTTGCACAGCTTATGACTAATGAGCTTGGGCACAATGATCTTCATTCTAAGTTGCAGACACTTGTAGATCAGCTTGATAACGAAAGCTGGCTGCATTGGATTCGTGAAGTATTTGACAACAACTTCATCTACGAAGCGAGAAGCACGAATCCGAGTGAAGGTATGGGCGGCAGTAAACTCTACAAGCGTGACTATACTGTGAGCGCAGAAACAGAAGAAGTCACGATTGCAGATGAAGTCGAAGAAGTAAGAGAAGAAACAAACTATGTGTCAGTAGCACAGGCTACTGGTGCAGTACAAACGAACACGACTGTCAAGGAGGACACCGTGAAGACTAAAGCTGAAAAGGTAAAGGCGCTTATTGCGTGTGAGCGTACACGATTTACCGAGAAGAATGAGGACTGGTTGAACACGCTTGACGACTGCACGCTTGCGACGCTGGAAGCTGTAGAAGTCAAAGAGCCGGAGAAGGAGCCTGAGAAGGTAGTTGACAATGTGAAGACACCTCCAAAGGCTGATCCGCCGAAAGACGAAAAGCCTGTGACGCTTGAGGACTACGTAGCGAAAGCACCGCCCGAGATTCAGGCTGTACTGAATCGTTCAGTTGCCAGAGATGCGGCGGTCAAAGAAACGCTCGTCAAGGGTATTCTTGCCAACAAGCGCAACAAGTTCTCAGAGGAAAGGCTTAACACAATGAGCATCGATGACCTCGAAGGGCTTGCTGAACTTGCCAATGTAGAAGTCGACTACACTGGACAGGCTCCCGGTGTCAACACCGAAGTTGATGATGGAAGCATACCGCCCGCACCGTCTATCTGGAATCTGGACGATACGGACAAAGAGCCTGAGAAGAAAACTGGCTAAGAACTGAACAGACAATTTCAAGGAGGAAATTGAAATGGCTTACAAGACAATAGCGATAGTGGGAAATCCCATTGTCAAAGAGTATGTCGCTAATGCTGCAATCACTCCCGGACATCTATGCGAAATGATGTCCACAGGGAAGGTGAGAGTTCATGCGACAGCAGGAGGTACTGCGCAGACGATGTTTGCGCTTGAGGATGACAATTTGGGTGGCGAGATCGGTACTGCGTACACATCAGCGAACGTAGCACGATTCGGCATCTTTCGTCCCGGTGACGAAGTGTTCGGCCTCTTAGCCGATGGACAGAACGCAGTCATCGGTAGCTTCTTAGAGTCTGCGGGTGACGGAACTCTCAATGTCTATTCCGAAGATTCTGGTATCGTATCTGGTGCTGAATTGGCAGACCACTCTATCGTCGGCATTGCTCTGGTGGGCGTCGATATGAGTGATTCGGCTGGAGTTGATCCGAGTCCTCGGATTCGCTTCGAAGTGGTGTAAGGGCAGTATGCAAGAATATCAACTTATGTTAAGGAGGAAAGGATGCCTCAAATAGTAACGCCCGGAGAAGCGCAAGTTGGAGGCTTCTTCAAAGGCAGAGTCTACGGAAACGCCGCTCAGTTGCTTTCGAATAGCGGCATGAATGTCAACGCGCTGAGAACTAACTTAACACTCCGAAAAGACGAGTGGAAGGAGATGGACAAGAAGGTTCTCCAAATCACAAAGCAGCGCATGACAGGTGTGAGTGATCTCGTCAGTCGCGGTCTCGTCTACAATCTGGGTAACGCACTTGGCAAAACAGTGTTCGAATACGAAGATGCGAGCGACATGGAAGACGCACAGATCAGCATGGCGGGTGAAGTGCAGCCTCGGAAGGATGCGCTTGAATTCGACATCAACTACCTGCCCTTGCCGATTGTGCATACAGCGTTCTCTTTGAACATCAGGAAGCTCACTGCAAGTAGAAATCAGGGAGATCCTCTTGATACTTTGCAGGTAGGGGTTGCGACTCGTAAAGTATCAGAGAAAGTCGAATCGATTCTGTTCGCCGGAGCAGGTACGTACACCTTCGGCGGCGGGACATTGCAGGGATATCAAGACTTCACCCATCGCAATACCGGAAGTCTCACGAAAAAGTGGGATGATTCGTCTGGTATTATCATAACTGATATACTTGATATGAAGGCGGCCTCTCTTGCCGATAGGCATTACGGGCCATGGATTCTGTACGTACCGAGCAATTTCGAGGTCGCGCTCGATGAGGATTACGTGTCTGGCTATCCCAAGAGTATCAGGCAGCGCATTCTTGAAATCGGTGGCATCATCGACATCAAGATTGCTGACTTTATGACTGACGACAATGTGCTTCTTGTCGAGATGGCAGAGGACACAGCGAGAATCATCATGGGCTTACAGCCCACGGTAGTCGAATGGGAAACTCAGGGCGGTATGGTTCACAACTTCATGGTAATGGCTATTATCGTTCCGCAACTCCGCGCAGATCAAGACAATCGGTGCGGGATTCAACACTGGACGTAAACGGAGGTAGAGCTTATATGCTCATAAAATTCAGGCTCACACAAGGTAAACACTACGCCCATGCAGACGGGCGTAGTGTCGTAATTTATCTCGACGGTGGAACAAAGAAGAAAGTCAAGGGACACCACTGTCTGCATCCCGGTGACATCATGGCGTGCGCCGATCCTGATATGCTACAATACTTCAAGGATCGCTTCGTACAGATAACACCTGACCCGCCATTGGAGCAACCGAAATCGGGATTCACTCTTGAGGCTCTTGAGAATGGCAAGTTCAACGTGATTAACAGCAAGACAGGTGAAGCGTTGAATGACGAACCTGTGTCTCAGGACATAGCGGAAAGCCTTCTCGCTCACCATGCTGACAAACAGACGAAAGAAGGTGACAAGACTTAATGGCTGCGAAGAAGGCTATTTGGACGATACCGAAGCTATGGCCTGACGGCGAATGCTTCATCTTAGGCGGCGGCCCCAGCTTGAAGAATATCGATGTAAGCAGATTACGCGGTCATCGTGTGATTGCCGTCAACAATGCTTATCAGCTTGGCGACTTCATCGACGTAATGTTCTTTGGTGACTGTCGCTGGTTTCATCTACACAAAAAGCAACTTCTCAGCTTTGCAGGTTTGAAATTGACAACTTGTGAGCAGCACGTTAAGTATCCCGGAATCAAAGTAGTGAGGCGCAAGACTAACATCAATGGCCTATCAAACAACCCCGGCTTGTTGGCGTGGAATCTTAGTTCAGGTGCTTGTGCAATCAACGTCGCTACGCTACTTGGAGTCAAGCGAATAGTGCTACTCGGATTCGATATGCAGAAGATTGACGGTCACAGTAATTGGCATAAAGATCATGGAACGTCAAACAATCCAAAGCACAATCCGTATCGGAAGTTCATGTCTCGCTTCGCTCAGATAGCTAAGAGCTTACAGTCAATGAATGTCGAATGTATCAATGCAACGCCGGGGAGCGCATTGACTGAGTTTCCTATTGTTGAACCGGAGACAGTGATGCCAGAGAGGAAAGAGACATGCGTTTCGTCTGTGTCCTGAAAACTGGTGGCGATTTCAACATCGAACACGTTTCCAGACTGTACGATGGGGTGAGAGATCATTGTAGCTCAGAGTTTGAGTTTGTATGTCTCAGTGACTACGATTTTGATATACGCAACATAACTCGAATATCTTTGGAACTTGATTTACCGGGCTGGTGGTCTATGCTTGAGATGTTTCGCGTAGAGGCTCCTGTTATCTATATGGACTTAGATACAACGATACGCGGCACACTCGAACCGTTAATCAAAGCAACTATGCAACTCGGCGAGAAAGAAGTTATGGGGCTTAAGCCTTGGAACACTCGTGATCGTCTTGAAGGTATTATGGCAACAGGAGTAACCGCATGGAATTGTGACATGCGATGGTTGGCAAAGCTGATGGCTGATGCAGTAGACACAAAGGATGCTCGCCGTACTGTTGGGAAAGAAGAATGGGGTCGGATGATCTATAAGGGCAAGTTCTACCGCACCGATCAGCACTGGACATCGTGCATCTTGAAAGAGTATGGATATGAATTGTTGAAGTTGCAGAAATTGTTGCCGGGATTTGCTCAGAGCTTTAAGAACGATCTACGTATGGGACTGAAAGACCCTACGGGATCGCTGTTGATCTTTCATGGCAAGCCCCGACCTTGGCAGGTGAAGATATGAGATTGTTCGAACCTGCACATACATTCATTGAGACGGGAACCTACAAAGGAGAGACACTGCAACTGGCGACTGCAACTGGATTATATCAAAGACTTATCTCAATCGAATTAGACAAGGAATTGTGGCTTGCAGTATCGAATAGGATGTGGCCTGACAATGTGGTAATTCATCATGGAGATAGCCCTACTGTGTTGAACATGGTCATTGATCCGAGTGTCCCAACGCTGTTCTTTTTGGACGCTCACATAACTCACGTGGGCAGTGGTCCCTTCACAGCACATAGTCACAGCTATGGTCAGTGTCCACTCATTGCCGAGTTGCAGGCGATCAGAAGGCAACCTTGGACTGTATCTCCTATCATTGTAGTTCACGATGCTGTAATGTTTGCACAGGATAGAAAGTTTTGGAGATCAAAGGACGCGCAAGACCTCGATCCGCAGCAATGGCCGACAGAGAACGAAATCATAAAGAAGATGCCAGGATTTTCAATTACACGAAATCGGGAACATGACTGTTTCGTACTGAGGACATAATGGAATTGCAAAGTGTAAGTGATCCGTCAACTTTTTGGGATGTCAACATGGCTGACCCAATAAACCTGAGTGTCCTACACGATCTCACAGGCCATGCCGATGATCCGCAACGAGTGTTATTTCGTAACTGGCTACGCAAGAGTGATTGCTTGACCATGCTCGACTGTGGCGCGGGGCCGGGTTGGGAATTAGAAGGCTTGCGCAAGGACAATCCAGACATCGAATATACAGGGCTTGAAGTCACAAACTTATTCTTGCAGCGTTTAGCAGCTCAAGGTGTCTCAACCATAAAGGCTACTGTCGAGGACATTCCTTGTGACGACAATTCGTATGATCTTGTGTATTGTCGGCAAGTATTAGAACACGTCGGTAACTTCCGACAGGCAATACATGAAATGATTCGAGTAGCAAAATTCTATGTCTTCATTGTAATGAATAAAGACTTTGGCGAGAAAACGATAATCACGAAGCAGTACGGACTGTGGCACAATGTCTATTCGATGGATCACTTGATGCATTCAATAGAGCTTGACAAAGTAGAGGACTTTCAATCACTGGGAATGAAATCCTATATTATAAATCTACGACCGGAAGTGATTTGAATGAGAGTTCGACAAGGTTACATACGA
>SDBS01000105.1_pt1 | contig 64748 bp, 62 predicted proteins | sample 2277091 | NCBI WGS metagenome assembly SDBS01 (sample SAMN10404972, study PRJNA504765) | marine sediment metagenome | isolation source: marine sediment core GS10_PC15, 163 cmbsf | place: Arctic Ocean: Southern Knipovich Ridge | collected 2010
GCGTTATACAAGTCCAAAATGAATCGTCCTGCATGAGAAAAACCGTGATCTTCCTTGTTTTCGGTAAAAACTTCCTGAAGATAACTTCCGGGGGATATCTGCTCAAGTTTACTCCAAAACCCGTACATCTTTACCACCTGTTCTCCAGCTGAAGACAAGTAGGTTGTAACTGTAACCTTGTTGTTTTTAACTAACTGGTTCATGACATCAAAGGTTTCTTCTAAGAAGTGACCCGCTCCGGTTATTACCCAAGCAATTTGCACAACCATGTTCACCATTTCCTCGGTAACAAATCCAATTTCAAACCTGTTTTATGGTGGCTCCTTGGTTATTTGGGTTAGCGATGAAAACCTGTCCACCACCAGAAAGTAAGCCGGCTTTATAAGGAGGATTGCTCTACTATGATGGAAGAATCCCTTTTCATACCGCATGTATCCTTCTAAATAATCAAATTCCGGATTTGATATCCACGTAAGGACCTCGGGGCCCTTCCCGGAAGGAGGCCTCACTTCTTTAAGTTCCGTCTTTGCTTCAACAACCCTGTGCCTGTTCGATTCTATCTTGTCGTCCGGGCGAAGGATGTCTCTCCTTGAGTTCTCCTCGATCTTTATCGATTCGTCCTGAGGCCCGCCTATGATAGCAAGGTACTGTCTGGCAAGAGCAACATGCTCCATATCCGTCGAATCACTGATAATGTCATTTAATTGAACGGCAGCCGCTTCATTGTCCCCCAGTTCTTCCGCAAGAACGAAAGCGAGCGCAACCTTTATGCACATTGCATCGTCGCCCTCCGCCGCCTCCAGCAATGCCCTGTATGATTCCGTTTTCTTCTCCGGGTCTGTTTCTCTCGAAATTATGTTCATCTCTGATTCGAATTTGCCCTTGTCCCCCAGCCTGCGCCGGTTTTTCGTTGATCGACCTTCATTTTCAGGTTTATTTCTTCTCCCCGGAGTGATCGAGACTCTTTCCCCCTGTTTTTCTGCCGGAGTCACGAACCTGAACGGTATGACCCCGTTATGAGCTTCTTTCGAAACAATATATTTTCTCTTTGCTGATCTATAATTGTAATTATATCTGCCCAGATCAGTGATCCATTTTGCGCCTTTCGAGTACAACTCGAATTCCATCAGGTCCTCATGATCATGGTTTGATGCCTTCGGAGTAAAAAAGGCCATCAGGCAGCTTTCATTTTCAACTTTCCTTTTTTCGCCCCACCCGCTCCGCATTATGTATATATGTGAATCCGTCAGTCCGGCGGAATAGATCTCAGGCATCTCGCCTTCGCGCCCCTTTGTAGAGATGAAATTGAGCCATGGATGACTTTCCATCGCAACGTCCATCATCTTCTCTGTCAGATAAAGATCGGAGTCTCCAAAAAGGGCTACTGTCCGGTCAGGGTGAAAAAAGTGGTGCCCGACCTGTATGACCTTGTCGATCGATACCAGACAGGTGCCTGGCAGCTGGACGCCGTTAAGCTCGCAGTCTTCTCTGTATATCTTGAGCAATCCCGCAATCCATACCTGATACCATGGCGAATACTCTCTGTGCACACCGTCTTTGTCGAAATTGTCCTCGAGCTGCTTCTTGAATCGGGCGATCGAGAACTCGAGATACTCGTCCGATTCCGTCATCTCGGGAAAGGCGAAGGCAAGCCTCTCGAGCGCCAGACAACTGAAAAGACCATGGTTTGTCTTTGAATTGTAATTGGCCGGAGTCATTAAAAACCTGGCGTGTCTCCACAGTAACTCAAGCATGAGGGATGTGAATTCCGTCGTCGGCCTGCAGGCCGGCTGATAAAGGAGCCAATAGTCAACGAGGTAGACAAGCCTGTTCGAAACGGGATGGTCATACCAGACATTCCGGCTGGGAAGAGATTTCGGGTCGAGATTGTCCCTGGCGAAATCTTCGATCAGCCTTCTGCCCTTTTCAAGGTACGCTTTGTTTCCGGTCTCCAGATAGGCCTCGTTGAGTATCCATAAAAACTCGAAGCTCAACAGATAATATGCCCAGTTAGCTGAGGAGGGGGGATTCTCATTCCATTTGAGGTCTTCCGGCAATTCATATTCATCATGTGTCCAGAACCTGTACCTGTTCGCCAGTATCCCATCCCCCCGTTCAACAGCGTCCGGGCATTTTCCCAGGCCGGACAGGGTACACGAGATGTTTTTCCCCATGAAGTATGCCCGTATCAGCTTTTCGGCAGCCGCCGTGTCTCCATTTTCGCAGAGCTCACGTGCAGCCTCGAACGAAATAGTGTTCAGGTCGACAATTGAAATAAGATTGAATTTTTTCTTGAGACAGGATGTGTTGCGCTGACCCCCCGCTATAGCGTCCCCCGTCAGAAGAAGCAGGGTTGTAACCACAAGAAACCTGATTACGGGATGCGTCACAGCCCCCCCCCAGGAAAGAGATTACCCGAATATATCCTTTATCACAGGATCGAGATCATCGAAGGAGTGGAGCCACTCGATGCGTTCTTCCTTCAGCTGGTCGTTCAGTTTTTTGATCTCGCCGTCATGATAGTACCGGTGCTCGTCGAACCTGTGCAGGTCGAGGCCGGGCACCTCTGTCGGCACATCGTATCCCCAGTAATCCTCTGTGGTCCACTCGATCCTTCCGCGGGCGATCTCCCTGATCAGGGCGGCTGAATCCTGGATCCTGATCTTCTGGCCGGCGAGGCAGTACGTCTTGACGAGTTCGTAATCCCCGGCGTATTTACGGCCGCTCTCAATATCCGTGAAGACACTCTCGATATCTTCCTTCATCGCCAGCCTGGTCTCACCGTGGTCGATCAGCTCGAAACGGACCTGGTTGACGCGGAACCATTCCTCCGTGCCATCGAAAAGTTCTCTCTTTATGCCCAGCCCCTTGTCGAGGTGCCAGAACCCGCCTAGGTACCGGCGGAGGATCTCCATCGCCCCGGGATTGGAAAGGGGCTCTCTCTCGACATCGACCTGCCTGCCGCCGAAGCCGCCCGTGTTGAAGAGGAAGCACTGGATGCCGGGATTCTTTTTCAGGATATCGTAGAAGATGCTTCCCTCCTCGCCTTCCGAGCCGACGATGAAGGGGTTGGTCCCGACCGACCGGACCGACTGGCCCGCCTTCGTCGGGTCGGCGGCGGAGGTAAGGATCGACTCGCCGAGCATGAAGAAAGCTGCCGCCTGCTCGGTGTTGAGACGCGCGAGCGGAGGGACGATCGTCTCGCGCCTTGTAATAAAAAAGATCATGTCCACACGGTCGAGATCGACCTTGTCGTCGGTGAATTCGAGCTCCCTGCGTATCACGATGCCGCGTCCGTTGAGGCACTTGCCCCCCGGAACGAAGGGATGGTCGTACCTGAAGAAGTCTACGTCACGTGTCTCCGGATCGACATAGACGTTCTCGAGAGCCGCATTGGGACTTGTAGCGCCGGCGTAGAGAAGGGGCTGGCCCTCGCCCTCGAGGCCTTCGGTCTTGATATACGCGTTGTCCTCGGTTCCGAACGCCTGCGCGTCGGTGGAGAGTGCGAAGAAATCGTCCTGCCTTATCACGACCGACTCGCCCTTCTCCGAATCGAGCCAGAAGTGATGGACTGAAAGGGTCGTCTTCCCCGTCCCGCTCAGGCCGAAGAATATCGCGCCCTTCTCGACGAGCTCTCCGCTGGCCTCGTCTCTCGCCCTGATGAGCTTTCCTCCGGCGTGTATCCCGAGGCCGCCCCCCTTGCCCTCCTTCATGAGGACCTTCTCGCGGTACATCGCCATCCGGAGATGGCCCTTCTTGACCTCTCCGAAGTAATCGCTGCCCAAGGCCCATGTCGCCCTGTTGTCCGCGTCGACAAGTATGCTGACTGGGGGCAGGTTTTTCTTTTCGGCGTGATCTTCCCACTCGGGGATCATTACCTGGATCTGGTCGGGGTCCTTTCCCTCGCGTTCCTCGGGAATATCGAAGATCAGCTTGTCCCACATCACGAGCATCCGGGCGTAATCGGGGGTGACGATCGTCCTGCAATGATGCGAGTGCTCGGGATGAAGGCCCATCATCTTGTCCATGACGAGGAGCTTGCCGCCCGATTCGATATGCCTCTCGAACCATTCGTATGCTCTGCGGAGGATCTCCTGCTGCCGTTCATCCGGATCGCCGAAAAAGATCTCTGTCATCGCAGCCGAGCGGCTCGTCTTCCTCGTCACGTAGGCAGGGCTGCCGAAGGTGTCGAGAACATCATTGGTCCCCCGAGTCTCGAGGGTGACCTTGTCCCTGAGGGCAAGCTTGAATATCTCGTCGCGATCGCTGATGAAGCTGCCCTTCTCCTCTGCCAGGGCGTTGATCTTCGCTGCAAGATCCCTTGCGAGGGCGCCGTCACTGGTGCTCACCTGGGTTCCTCCTGCAGGATCCTATTCCTGCGCCTTAAGCTGCCTGACTGTATCGATGACCGTGCCGTCCCGCCACTCGATCAGGGCCACGACCCTGTCCTCGTACTCCGGCTTCGCGGGGAGGCCGGAGAGGCCGATGGCCATATCTCTCATCTCGTCTATCGTCCTGACGGGCAGGTCGCTCCCCTTCAGGCGCGCGAGGATATCTTCGCGCGCGGGATTGACCGCTACTCCCCGCTCCGTGATGAGAACGTCTATGACCTCGCCCGGCGCCGTGACCGTCGTGACGCTGTCGGTTATCACCGGCAGCCTGCCTCGAAGCAACGGTGCGGTGATCATGGTAATCTGGGAGTCGGTCACGTCGGTAAAGCCCCCTATGCCGTGCAGCAGCCAGCCGTCCGAGTGGGTGTTGACGTTGACGTTGAAATCGGTGTCTATCTCGGTTGCGCCGAGGATCCCCAGTTTTACCAGCGGCGCGAAATTACCCTTTGTATGGTAACAGTAAGACGTAAACGGATCGGTCTCGAGATGCCTCGGGTTCTCTCCCAGCGACTTGACCCCCACGAGGTCGAAGCACTGCCCGTCGAGCAGGTACTCGATCAGTCCCTCCTCGAGCATATCGACGAGGTATCTGTTCGATCCGCCCCGCGCGAACCTCGCCACGACGCCTGTCTCCCTCATGATATCACCGAGATACTTGAGGAAGGCGAGCGATATCCCGCCCGCGCCGGACTGGAAGGTGAAATCGGGCTCGTCAAGCATCCCGATATCCTTTACGAACCTCGCCGCGTACTCGGCTATAAGCTGTCTCGTCGGGGAACGCGTAATCCTCGTCGTGCCCGAGATGATCTTCTCCGGATCACCCAGCCTGTCGACAGTGCAGACATGGTCGACGTTCCCGCCCTTTATAACCCAGGGGAATACGGGGAAGGGCTGGAGATTGTCGGTGAGGACGACCGTTTTTTCCGCGTACAGCGAATCAGCCAGCGCGTATCCCATCACGCCGCAGGCAGACGGGCCGCTGTGCCCGTTGCAGTTTCCGAAATGATCGGCTGCAGGGGCGGCGATAAAGGCGACATCTATATTTATGTCACCGTCCTGGATCGCCCTGTACCTTCCTCCGTGCGAACGGAGGATGCAGGCCTTCGACATCGTTCCGAGCGAACAGGCCCTTCCGACGGGGCCGTTCATCGATCCCTCGATGTGAGAGATGACGCCGTTTTTTATATGATCTATCAACGGCTCGTGAACGGGGAAGAGAGCCGACGGCACGAGAGTCAGATCCTTCAGCCCGCGTTCGGCGAGCTTGTCGACGACCATGTTGATCACGTAGTCGCCATTACGCAGGTGATGATGGAACGAGACCGTCATCCCGTCCCTGATCTCGCATGCGTCGATCGCTTCGTCGAGAGAGGCCCTCATCTTGTTCGCGTAATCCGGGACCGCCTTTATCGGAGGCGAAGCCTTGCGGCCGCCGCCGTGCCCGGCGTGAGCTCCCATGAAGGGCTTGAGCTTCCTTCCGTCCATTTCCTCCGGGATCATCCGCCCCAGAGCGTTCGGGACCATCTTCATGATCCTCCCCCTGTCTCATCTTCGAGCAGACCAAGCGCCTCGGCGAGTCTCAGGATCTTCCTGGCTCTCGTCTCGATCGGCGCATCTATCATCTTGCTTCCCAGGGTCGCGACACCACTGCCCTCGGAGCGGGCCTTCTCTATCGCAGCCACGACCTTCTTCGCGTACTCGATACGCTCGGGGGCCGGGCTGAACACCGCGTGTATCGGCGCTATCTGGGCGGGGTGAATAACGCCCTTGCCTTCGAACCCGAGAGCCATCGCTTCCTTTGTGCTTGCGATCAGGCCCTCTTCATCCTGGACATCGGAGAATACCGTGTCTATCACCTGTACGCCGGCAGCCTTCGCGCCGAGTACGAGCAACGACCGGGCGGTGAGACTCTCGGTCCCCTCTTTCGTCCTCTCCGTACCGATGTCGGCGGAAAAATCTTCCGCCCCGAAACAGAGCGCGACCACGCGGTCGCTCGCGGCTCCTATCTCGTATGCGTTCAAAATCCCTTTTGCCGTCTCGATGAGCGGCATTATCAATACTTCGTATCCGAGCGAATGCTTCTTCTCGAGCCCTGCGATTATCTCTTCCACGGCCTTGATATCCCCGGCGGTCTCGCACTTGGGTACGAGTATCGTATCAACACCGTACGGCACGACCATCTCGAGGTCACCGGCGCCGTACTCGGTCGACAGGGGATTGATCCTCACGATGCGTTCGCAGTCGAAATAGTCGATGGTCAGCAGCGTATTCCGGACCAGGAGCCTCGCCGCGTCCTTCTCGCCGGGAGAGACGGAGTCCTCGAGGTCGAGTATAACACTGTCGGCGCCGAAGAGCCCGCCGTTGCGCATCAGGTCGGGATTGTTGCCGGGCATATAGAGGCGCGTCCTCCGCAGCCTCTCCCTGCGAGGCGGTCCGTAGTCGACTTTGTGCCCGGGAAGACATCCGGGGCCATCGATCTCCCGCATTCTTCTCGCGGCGGCCTCGATCCTCGCCATGATGACGTAATCGAACGCCCCCATGTCATCGATCGATGCCTCACAGTTCTCGAAGCCGAGACTTCTCAGTGTCTCCCTGGCAGTCTTCTCGATCTGGTCTCCGAACATATTACCGATGGAGCTTTTAACGGTAATCTCGATACCGCCGGCATCTTTTCCTGCCAGCTGGACGGCAAGATCACACTTCTTGCCTTCTCTGCCCACACGGGTCCGCACAGAATCACTCATTGTCCACTTCCGGGATTGATCGTAAAAGGTGAGTAAGCCGCTTCTTCCTTCGTGATAAGGGGCAGTTCATTCCCTTCCTCACAAGGTGAAATCGTATTCGACGGCCGGCCGGCCGCCGTATCAGCCGCTAATCTAAACAATACAAACGAGTTTGTCTATAGGGTTGGGACAAAAAAATCGTAAGAGGCAAAATAAAAAGGACGGACCCAAAAAGAGTCCGTCCCCAGGTCCCGAAGGCTTTGTCATCCGTTCCTGCTGCTTAATGCCCCCTTCGGCTATCTAGCAACCTTGAAGAGCCTTCTCTTAACGTAGGGGGGGGAGGCCCCGTTCATCAAAAGTTTCCGCGGGCTCAACCACAGGTTAACGACAATATATACATCAATATCCGTGCCAATTCCCGATAGTTCCGGAGCGCCGGATAAGACAGCCCCGGGGGACCAGTAGAGCGCCTGTGGATAAATCGCACAACTTCGTTGCCAGCGGACAGTTAAGGGGCCACACATGCCGGGGCTGAAGCCTCCCGGAAGACGTAATATCTTGATTTATAGTGAGAACGGGGTGCGGGGCAGGTAATTAAATAATTTACCGGTGGCTTATTTCGCGTAAACTTTCTTTCCTCACACATCTACGACGTGCACAGTGTTTGTAGGCGCCCTTTCCTTGGTCGGAATACCCGCCGTGAGCACTATCCGTCCGGAGAATCCGACATCCGTGACCTTTCTTTTTATCACAGCGAAAATCTCTTCCGTGGTCTCGATGCTGTCGATGTGGATCGTCTCCACCCCCCAGACGAGGGACAGCTGCCTGACGACATGCTCGAGGTCGGTCAGGGCGATCACCGGCACCGAAGGGCGCCGCCTCGCCACAAACCTGGCCGTTCTTCCCGTGTGGGTCAGGACGACTATCGCTTTCGCGCCGACCTCCCGCGCCGTCATCACCGCTCCGGCCGTAACCGCGTCGGTATCAGAATCATCGGTGCCGGCCGCCAGCTCCAGCGCGCCCACCGGGGATTCATCCCCGGGGATGGTCAGCCTGTATTCCTCTGCCGTCTCTATTATCCTGCTCATCATCGAGACCGTCTCGACGGGGAACTTTCCTGTAGCGGTCTCCGCGGAGAGCATCAGCGCGTCGCTGCCGTCCAGGACGGCGTTGGCGACGTCGCTCGCCTCGGCCCTCGTGGGCAGCTCAAAGTCAGTCATCGATTCGAGCATCTGCGTCGCCGTTATCACCGGCTTCCCCGCGGCGAGACATCTGCCGATCAGCTCCTTCTGTACGACAGGGACCTGGTCCGCAGGGATCTCGACCCCGAGGTCTCCCCGCGCGATCATCACCGCATCGGTCTCGGCCAGGATTCCGGAAAAGTTGTCGATCGCTTCACGCTTCTCGATCTTCACTACGATCTTCGCGTCTGACCCGGCCGCCTCGAGGATCTGCCTCAGCTCCCGAACCTCGTCGGGGCTCCTGACGAACGACAGCGCGACAAGATCAACGCCAAGTCCGATTCCGAAGTCCAGATCGACCCTGTCCCTGTCCGTCAGTGCGGGGGCGCTGATACTGACGCCGGGCAGGTTGACGCCCTTCCGCGAAGTGAGCATGCCTCCGTGGATGACCCGGCAGCGCACATCATCTCTGTCGATCCCGTCGACGATGAGATGAATGATCCCGTCGGAGAGAAATATGTCGTTTCCCGGTCTCACCTCGCCTGCTAGTTTCTGATAATCGATATGGATCACGCCTGAGCGTCCGTCGGGATCTCCCGCCGTAAGCACGATCTTCGAGTCCCTGACAAGCTCGATCTCGCCGTCGATCTCCCCCACGCGGATCTTCGGGCCCTGCAGGTCCTGCATGACCGCTATGTCGGCGCCGAGATCCCTGACCCTGCTGCAGACCTCGGCATGTTCTTCGTGTTTTCCATGAGAGAAGTTGATCCGCGCGACATTCATGCCGGCCGCAGCGAGTTTTTCCAGCGTTTCCATGTCTCTCGAGGCTGGTCCGATAGTACAGACGATCTTGGCCCTCTTCACAGGCGCCCTCCAGTTTCTTATACCGTTCCGGGTCCGGCATCTCCTCATTGCGCAGCGACGGTCCGCTTCTGTATACTATCACCATCTGCCGGTCACGGCGAAGAAAAACAATGAGAGGACGGGGAATGGAGAAGAGAACGCTCGGCAGGACTGACATTACGGCATCGGTGATCGGATTCGGCGGCATCCCCATCCAGGGACTTTCATACGCCGGGGCGGAGAGGGTCCTCCTCCACGCATTCGAAAAGGGAATAGAATTCTACGATACGGCGAGGGGATATACGGACAGTGAGGAAAAGATCGGGCGGGCCCTCGGGTCCCGCAGGGATTCGATCTACATCGCCACGAAGGCGATGTCGAGAGACGCGGGGGGTATGAAGGGCGAACTCGAATCGAGCCTGCGCAACCTCCGGACGGATATGATAGATCTCTACCAGTTCCACGGGGTAGGGAACATGCAGCAGCTCGAGAGGATACTCGGCCCGGGAGGGGCGTACGAGACCCTGGCAGAGGCGCGCGAGGAGGGAAGGGTCCGGTGGATCGGCATTACGGGACATTCACGGGATATCCTTCTCCATGCCGCCGGCCTGGGCGTCTTCGATACCATCCAGCTCCCCTTCAATGCGATAGAGACCGAATGGAAGGACGAGGTCCTTCCCGCCGCCCTCGCGGCGGGTATGGGAACGCTCGGGATGAAACCTGTCGCGGGCGGCGCCCTTGCCGACGTACCGCCGGCAATCAGGTTTACTCTCACGCAGGGGATCGATATCTCGATCCCCGGAATGGACTCTGTCGAGCAGATCGACGAGAACATCACCGCGGGCGACCTGGCCGTACTCACCGCATCGGAGCTCGAAGCGCTGTCGAAGGAAAAGGAAGCCTGGGGGGAACTCTTCTGCCGCAGGTGCGGGTACTGCATGCCCTGCCCGTCGGGGCTGAACATACCATTTCTCCTTCTCATCGAAGGATATTACAACCGCTATGAGCTGAAGGACTGGGCCATCTCGAGAATGGGGACCCAGGAGAAGAAATTCAGCGACTGCACGGAATGCGGCGAGTGTCTTGAAAAATGCCCCTATTCCCTGCCGATCCCCGAGCTGATGAAGCGCGCGGAAAGACTTCTGGAAAAGTGACATAACCCCGGCGAAAAGGGAAATGGCACACATCTTGTTGGTTTCCGGCAAAAAACCTGTTGACAGAAGGCAGAATGCTGGATTTATGATGGCTGTGGAATGAGGAGATTCCCCGTGCGGAGGGCGATAACAGGGAATCGTGCCGTGCGGAGGCGTGGTCGACAGGGCAGCGGCGGCTGACAGATTTCCCGCCGGGCCGCGGGGTTTTGGTCGCTCCGGGGAGAGAGGGGGAGGATCGAAACAGCGAGTCGGGACAGATAAGGTTTCCAGTGCGGCAATGTGCCGTTCCGGGTCAGATAGAGTGATCAAACGTTCGAGAGGAGCAGATATGAAGAAATATCTATTGGTCTTTCTCGCGGTGCTTCTGTTCTCCACCGCAGTATCGGCTCAGACCGATGGCTACATCGGTCTGTTCGCCGATGACACCAGGACATCATGGTGCAAGAGCGGGAGTACATTTCCGGTCATATTCGAAATGTACATCTACTGCCTGCCGCGCGCTGACGGTATGTTCTGCGCTGAATTCATCGTCAACTACCCCGCCGACCCGACAGTCATCACGGCAACCGTTACCGCGGGCGCCGGGATATCCATCGTCAAGGGTGACCTTGTCAACGGCGTGAGTGTCTGTTATCTCGAATGTCAGAATGACTGGGTCTGGCCGTTCCATCAGATGGTCGTCCTTCAAAGCGCCAACCAGAACGTAATATCGATAGGCCCTCACCCGGATAATACCGGACAGGTCCTGTTCAACAACTGCGTTATGCCGTTCCGGCCTGTCTACGATGCTGTCATCTTTACCAACCTCTATCTTCAGTATGAGGACGGCGTCGATCCGGAGTGCAGCACAACTGCTACAGCGGAGCTCACCTGGGGAGCGATCAAGAGCATGTACTCTGAGTGATCCGCTGATTCAGAATGACACGACAGACAGAAGGGGCCGGGATTTCCCGGCCCCTCTTTTTATATATACCTGCGAGTGAACGGACCCGTCACTTCTTCCCGCAGAATGCCCCGATCAGCGTAACCGTATCAAGGACGAGAGAGCGTGCGGTATCAGAGCCGGCCTCGAATCCTGCAGTTATGCCCATGACCCTGCCGGACCGGAAGACCATCACCGGGCCCCTGTAAGGAGCCTCTCCCCCGGCCACTTCAAAACCCGTCTTCCCCGTAAACTCTCCGCTCGCCGTCGCTCCGATCTCTTTCTTGTACCAGTCGAAGATCTTCTTCGCCGCTTCTTCCGATTCGAGGGGGAATATATACAGCTTCCCCTTCTCTTCCCCGACAAGGTAATTTCCCGTAAATGCCGCCGGGAGCTCGCCGCTTCCCATCACGCCCTCGCTGATGTAGGTCACGCTCTTCTCGACGAGCCCGCCGCGCGGGAACAGGCCCGTCTCCTTCGGCTCGCCACCCTCGTCGGGGATCCTGCCCTCCACGATGCCGGCGAATACTTTCATCGCCGCGGCGCTCTCTTCGCCTTCGTCATATGCGTAGACCTTCACATAGAAGCGTCCCTTCCAGAAATGGATCGAATATTCGTCTCCGAACGCCTCATTGCCAAAATCGAGGTATGTTCCTTCCGGGCTGCGGAATTGCGAGTAGATCCCGAATGTCATCAGCGAGTTCCCGTGCTCGTAAATCTCGACCTTGATCTCGAGATCGGAAGCGTTGAGATAATGCTGAGCCGCAACCTCATGGAAATCGTACATGAGAAAGGTCTCCGCCTGACCGTTGATATACTTCCAGAGGTTGTCAGCGGTGTAGGAGAGGGCCTCTCCGTCCATTTTCCATCCCTCGAGATCCTTTTCCGCGGGCAGCAGCCCCGCAGGCGAGACCTCACCGGCCTGCAATGTCAGGGACACGACGAGCAGGGCCACCGCAAGCAATATCGAACGTTTCAATGCTTCACCGCCTTGTTAAATCCGTTTTAATCCTGTATATTATAGTCTTCAAGGCGAGTTTTCGCCTTATATTTCTGGATACGGGCGCTGCCCCTGGAGACAACATGGGTTTTTTAAAGAGACTTCTCGGGCTGGAGACAAAACCGGGCGAACCCGAAAACCTGCCCGACGAGTTTTTTGAAGAGACGGTCAAGAGTCCCGATATGCCCGTGTTCGTCTTATTCTTCAACAACTGGTGCTCAGGGTGCCAGGTAATGCACGGTCTGCTCAACGAGATCGGGCCGGATTATATCGGCAGAGCGCACTTCTACAAGATGGACGCGACAAGAAGCCCCCGCGCCGTAACGGCTCTCGAGATCAGAGGAGTGCCGGTACTGGCCGCCTTCACCCCCGGTGGAGCGGCAGACAGGGTGACGGGGCTGATCAACATAACGGAACTGAGACACTGGATTGAAAGCCACCTTCCCGGTGCGGAAGGAGCCCCGGGGCAAGAGATATCCGAAACCGACCAGGACAGGGGGTAAAGGAAATGAGATTATTCACAAGCATTACAGCGGTACTTCTGATGGTAGCCGCACTGTCGGCGCCCGCGGCTGCCGCAGACAGCAATGTCTTCCTCAAGACCACGATAGGGGGAAGCTACCCCTTCATGGAGAACCTCAACGCCGAGCTTAAGACCCAGGGCAGGTGCGCGCTCTCCACAGGGCTGAGCTTCAGCATGTCGATAGGAAGGGTCTTTGCCCAGCACAAGTGGGGTCTCGAGCTGTGGTTCGACATCGCCCGTTATCAGAGCTTCAAGTATGAGAACGACTACGAGAGCTTCGAGGGCGACATGACCCATTACAACTTCATGCTCGTCGGCAAGAGGAACCTCTGGCCCTCAAACGAGATATTCCGGCCCTACCTGGGCGCCGGGTTCGGATACGGCTACACGAACATCTCCAGGGCCGGCGGCAAGATCGACGGCCTCCAGGGAATGGTCCTCCTGCAGTTCGAGTCGAGGATCAAGGACAACATCACGATGTTCCTGGAGACGACCTTCCTGACGACCTTCGACAAATCCAAGTACGACTCGTCGTTCCTCGAGAGCTCGGCATACGATGCCATCCAGGGCAGCAACGGCGATCCCCTCGACGAGAGGTTCTCCTCGATCGACCTGAGGGTCGGCATCCAGGCCTGGCTCAAGCCGCCATCCAAGTACGGCGCCTACCAGAAGTAACGGACAACGATGCGAGCCGTCATAACAGCACTCTCCCTTCTTTCCGGAATGCTTCTCCTGGGCGCGTGCACCGGCGAAAGCCGTTCGCAGTCAAGACGCGTCGGCGGATGCGAGGCCGACACGATATCGATGGATATCGGCGCCGTTATCTCCCGCTGCGACATCTCTTCTCCGGTCAGGATATCGATCCTGTCTGTCGAACATGCCGGGGATGAGACCTACAGGAAGGCTGCCGCGGGACTCGTCACTCTCCTCGATTCCCTCGGGGTCGGGATATGCGGCGTTCCGCGACTCGTCATCATCCGTGAAGGGCCCTGCTGGCCAAGGCACCGCATCGATTTCAGGCTGGAAAAGGGATCGGATAAGCTTTTTCAGGAGATAAGATCAGCCCTGGCGGGCGGAATGCTCGCAGGATCGCGCCCCTCGAAGGTCAGGCCGGAGAACTACGGCCTCTTTTTCGTCCAGGCGGGAGTCGGGTCTACCGACCGCTGGACTCTCTGGTACGGCCGCCCGCCTCACTGATCCAGCGGGGCATCCTCACCGGCCTGAACCTCGCACCGTAGATGAGATCATCCCCCAGAACCAGGGCCCTCCTGATCCACGGCACATTTACCGCCGTCGCGGCGATACTTCTGTGGAAGAGTTTATCCGGTTTTGTCCAGGGGCATACCGCCTGACAGATCGAGCAGGTGTACCCCGTCTTCCCCCAGTAGAGCAGGCAGGCCTCGGGGTTCAGCTTCCACTTGCGTACTCCCCTGACCTCGATCATCTCCCCCCTGGGAATCGCCCCGGACGGGCAGCTGGTCGCGCATTTCTCGCATTTCGAACAGAAGTCCGTCATCCCGAGATCGACAGAGCTGTCATACGCGAGGGGCATGTCTGTCGTGACGGTCACCAGCCTGAAATTAGCCCCCAGGCTGCGGCTGACGACATATCCGCACCTTGCGAGCTCCCCTATTCCGGAGTCCACCGCGACCGGAACGCAGAGGAGAAGGTAGTTTCTCAGGTGATGGGCCCTCGCGCGCCAGCCAAGCGCCCTGATAAATCTTGCGAGCTGGACCGAGACAAGAGCAGAGAGGGCGTAGACCCTCCCTACCTCGAAATCCACGGCGCGGGTCGACCCGGTCGCCGTCATTTCCTTCTCCTGCCTGAATGCGAGTGATATTGCCGTCGGGTGATCGAACTCGATCTGGTCGCCGTAGAGCTTTCCCTGGTAATCCTCCGGAATGCCGCCGAAGTAGGGCGGGTTGATATATTCCTCGCGGAAGAATGGCCTCGAACCCTTGTGAGAATAGATCCACTCCTGCTTCAGGGGTCCGATCCGTACGTCATCGGCGCCCAGCAGCCTGCCGAACTCCTTGATCCGCGACGCCGCATCCCCGCCTTCCCACCCGACTCTTGTCGATCCGGGCGTCCCGTCCACCATATCGGGCAGGGCGAGCGCGGCAGGCGGTATGAAGTTCGCCTCGTAGACGGCGCGGGCGAGCTGATCGACATCCGCCCCACCTTCCATCTTCGATATGATGAACCTCGACAGCTGCGAGTCGACCTCGGTGAGGGCAGGGTTCCGTCCGTGATACTCCCTCTCTTCAGCGCTTCCGGGGATGAGCGCCTCTCTCGAAAAGACGGTATCCCTCTCATCGAACCTCGAAATCCCGCCGACGATCTCGTATCCAGGCCTTTCAGCCATAAAAAATCTCCCATTGATTCAGTAACTTTATTAATCATAAGGGATTCCAGATTCAGGAGCCAATAATATTTTTTATTTTTTCATTTCTTTACAGTTGAATTTTTCCGGTATTTCGTTTAGGTTCCTATGGCTATGTTTCAACCTCTGATTATTGCAAGCGTGAACTCAATACATTCAGAAAAGCGGGAGGAACCCTGATATGGAGATGCTTCTGTCCGGAAACGAGGCTCTCGCACGCGGCGTGTTCGAGTACGGCGGCGAATTCGCCTCCGCCTACCCGGGGACGCCGAGCACCGAGATACTCCAGGTGATCGCGAAGTTTTTCAAGGACGATGTCTACGCAGAATGGGCGATAAACGAGAAGGTGGCCCTCGAGATCGTCGTGGGAGCGAGCTACGGCGGAGCGAGGTCGGTCGCCGTCATGAAGCATGTCGGCGTCAACGTCGCGGCCGATCCGCTCATGTCGCTGACATACACCGGCGTCGGTGCGGGCCTGATCATCGTGAGCGCCGACGACCCGAGCCTCCACTCGTCCCAGAACGAGCAGGACAACCGCTACTACGGCAAGTTCGCATCGATCCCCGTCCTCGAGCCGTCCGACAGCCAGGAGGCGAAGGATTTCGTCAAGACGTCCTTCGAGATCAGCGAGCAGTTCGACACCCCGGTCCTTCTCCGCATCACGACCCGTATCTCACACTCGAAGGGCATCGTCAAGACCGGCGACCGCGAAACGGTCGAGAACAAGGGTTTCGAGCGCAATATCTCGAAATTCGTCATGATGCCCGCCTATGCGGCCAAGCGCCACAAGATAGTCATCGAGAGGCTCGAGGCCCTCAAGGAGTACGCCGAGACGACCGGCCTCAACCGGATCGAGTGGAACAACAAGGACGTCGGCATCATCACCGGCAGCATCTCGTACCAGCACGTGAAAGAAGCGATGCCGGATGCGAGCATTCTCAAGCTCGGTATGGGCTATCCACTCCCGATGAAGAAGATCGCCGGCTTTGCAGCCGAGGTGAAGAACCTCTTCGTCGTCGAGGAGCTCGAGCCGTTCTACGAGGAGCATATCAAGGCGGCGGGAATCGAGGTCGAGGGGAAGAAATACTTCTCGAACCACCTCGAACTCAACGTCGACCGGGTACGTGACGGATTCATCGAGGCGGGCCTCCTCGACGCATCGGTTAAATCTTCGACCTCAGGCGCAGAACGGGAAGAGGTCCTTCCCCGGCCCCCTGTGCTCTGCTCGGGATGCCCTCACAGGGGAATGCTGGTCGCGATGAAGAAGCTCAAGCTCTATACGACCGGCGATATCGGATGCTACACCCTCGGGGCGCTCCCGCCTCTCAGCCAGATCGACACCTGTCTCTGCATGGGCGCGTCGATCGGGCATGCCTTCGGAATAACGAAGGCCGGCAAGAGCGAAGGCAAGTTCGTCTCCATCATAGGGGACAGCACTTTTCTGCACAGCGGCATCACGGCCCTCGCGTCTGTCGTCTACAACAAGGGCAACACGACGAACATCATCGTCGACAACAGGATCACCGCCATGACAGGCGGACAGGACAACCCGGGGACGTCAAGGACACTGATGGGCGAAGAGACGCACGCGGTCGATCTCCAGGCGATCTGCCGGGCCATCGGCGTGGAGCACGTCCGCGAGGTCGATCCCTACGATCTCGAGGAGACGATCAGCGTCCTCAAGGAAGAGACCGAGCGGGACGCCTGCTCTGTCGTCATCACGAACAGGCCGTGCATGCTCTTCCCGACCAAGATCAAGGACGAGCCTTACACCGTTAACCTGGAAAAGTGCACTGCCTGCGGGTTGTGCTTCGGCGTCGGCTGCCCGTCGATCTCGGCAAGCGCCGAGAAGAACGACAAGGGCAAGCCGAAATCAGAGATAGACCCGATCACATGCACGGGCTGCACCATATGCGCGCAGGTCTGCCCGTCGGGCGCCATAGTCTCGCTCGAGCAGTAGCGGCAGCGTCCGGAAAGGAGTAGCACGAATAATGAAAAATGGAATCACCAATGTACTGATCGTCGGCGTTGGAGGACAGGGTGTCCTGCTCGCCAGTGAGATCCTGTGCGAGGTGGCCAAGGTCATGGGGCTCGACGCGAAGAAGAGCGAGGTCCACGGCATGTCCCAGCGCGGCGGAGTGGTAACGAGCCACATCCGTTTCGGCGAGAAGATCTATTCACCTCTGATCCCTTCGGGCGAATCGGACGTCATCCTCGCCTTCGAGCTGTCCGAGGGCCTCAGGTGGGTCCACGAGCTCGCCGAGGGCGGCACCTTCATTGTAAACGACCACAAGCTCGTCCCGCCTATCACCGCCACCGGGAAGTTCTTCTACCCCGATGACGCGATGGACAGGATAAAGGCCCGGGTGCCCGACGCCAGGCTCATCGAGGCGACAGATATCGCCAAAGGGCTCGGCAACCCGAGACTCGTCAACACGATCCTCCTCGGAGTGATGTCGCAGTCCATCGACCTGGCAGAGGACAAGTGGCTCGAAGTCATAGAACGCATGGCGCCGAAGGGCACGGCTGAACTGAACAGGAAGGCCTTCCTGGCCGGCCGGTCTACCTGATATGGGCTTTGGGCGCTCCCCATTGTGAAAAAAACAGGGCGGCCTTCATGGCCGCCCTTCTGATTTTCACTTCAATAAGTATTATCTCAGTCTACGGCCTTCCGCAGTATTCCCACAAGAAGTTCGGCGCCCGCGGCCACCTCGTCGCAGACACCATCCCCGATCCGCATCGAGACAGGCTGAATCCCCACCATGATCGCGTCCCCTTCCCATTCGTTCCTGAGAAACTTGATCATATAGTGCAGTGATAGATGATGGGTGCTCGTCGCTGTCTCCATCATCTTCTCGAGAGGGATTATCCGCACCTCTCCGGGTTCGCCTCCGAACTCGACCGCATCGACATAGACTACAGCCTGGAGATCGCGCCTCTCTACCCAGCCGCCATAGTTCTCGGGAACCTCGGCGCAGTCGACCGTCGGCATGGCAAATTCCTCGCCGAGCTTCTCGACCACCATGCACCCGGCCCCGTCGTCTCCCTTTATCACATTGCCGATACCGACAACGCCGAACCGTTTCCCGTCGAGTCTTCCGAGCAGTTCCTCTTCTAACCCCTTCATTCCTTTCCTCCGGCAATTTCCAATGAAAAGGCCCCGTGAGGGGCCTTGAAAGTTTGAATTCGAGCGCGCCAGCTCAGCTCGTTCCCCACTCGTCGGAGAGTATGTAAGAGGAACGGCAGTTGGGACACATGATCTTCATGTAGCGGTCCCTCTCCAGCGACTTTCTCTCGTTAGCCCCCGTATTCTCCTCGACGAGCCCGAGATCCTTGTACTTCAGGACGTTGAGTGTCTGGTTGCCGAATGCAAGCTCTCCGAGCTGCCTCGAGCACCACCTCGCGTGGTCCACGGCAGTGATGATTCCGCCGCAGTTCTCGCAGAAGAGAAGCTCCTTCTCGTGGGAATCGATGATGTCATCGGGAGAGAAGGCCGACTTCTCGAAATCGGGGTCCAGCTCGATGCCCTTCCCGGTGATGCAGTAGACAAAGCACTGGCTGCAGAATATGCAGGAGCCCCAGTTACGCTCGATATAGCGTATCATCCTGCCCTCATCGTTCACCCGGTCGACTATAGTGATCGCCCCGGCAGGGCAGACCTGGCCGCACGAACCGCAACCGACGCAGTCATCGGGAACGTACGTGGGGGTCCCCCTGAAGCCCTCCGGCATTACCGGCATCACCTTAGGAAACTTCGACGTGTACGGCCCCATGATCAGGGCGGTCACTGCCTCTTTTAACTCTCTCAGCTTTGGTTTACGAATCGCCACTTGAAAAACCCCCGATGTTCCAGCGCCTTTCTCAGGCTATATCCTCCGCGCCTTCCCTGTCGTCCGCGTATTTGTCCATGACGCTGCCCTCCCAGAGCCTGATGCCCGAACGGTGGGCGGCCCTGGCGATCGCATGCGCGCCCGTGGGCGATGTTATCAGAACAAACCAGATGCATAGCAGGGCCTTCACGCCGATCGAGTTGAGCCCGGTGTAAAAAACGACACTGAGCAGGATCATGCACGTCCCGAGCGTTACACATTTCGTCGCTGCCTGGAGGCGGTTATAGATATCGGGAAGCCTGACAAGGCCTATACACCCGATGATGTCGAACGAGATGCCGATGATCAGAAGTATCAATCCAATGATCTCATTCATCGAAACCCCTCCCTTCGAGATATTTGGCCAGGGCGAGTGTCCCGATGAAGCTCAGGAGCGCCCATGATATTCCGATGTTCATGTACAGGTCTTTTTTGGTGATGATCGAGTATATCGCGCAGAACCCTACTATGAGTGTTCCGAGTATGTCGATCGCCACTGTTCTGTCCGGAGCGGTCGGACCTTTCCCTACCCTGTACAGACAGAGAAAGATACAGAAGACCAGCAGTGAGATAAATACGATCACTCGAATACCCTTTCTAGCAGTTTCTCAAAATGCCGGACAATGATCTCCGTTTCCTCCACGGGATCAGCCGAGACGATATTTATCCAGTGGATATACAGATGGTCATCCACGCAATCGACGGTGAGCGTACCCGGTGTCAGTGTGATCGAGTTCGCGAGGAAGGTCCTTGCCATGTCTGTCTTGAGCCTGGTCTTGACCTTTACGATTCCCGGCCGTATCGGCATGTTGATATTCAGCACCCTGTAGGCAACATCGAAATTCGCCTTTACCATGTAGCCGAGGAAGGTAACGCCGTATACGATGAACCAGAAAAAACGGACCGGGTTCAGGATCCTGACCGCATTGACCGGGTAGATATCGCCCAGCATAAGGTCTGCAATGAGCGCTATGATCACCCCGACCAGCAGGTCCTGCCAGTGCAGCGACCATGTCAGCAGCACCCATATCCCTAACAGCAACAGAAAGTGGACAAAGCGTTTCATCTTCTACCTTTTCTTTTTCTACCCACCGACCAGATAGTTCATGTACGCCATCTTGTCGAGCAGCGCGTTCGCCGCCGAATCAAGCAGCTGTCCCTCGATGGCCATGTAGCCGATCCCCATCGCCAGACAGAGGCCCGCCAGTATAACGAGAGGCAGAACCATGGCGAACGGAGCTTCCTTGATCTTGCTCAGTGATTCCGGGAGCTTTCCGAACAGCACTTCTTTCTGGAGCATCACGAAATAGATCAGCGTGATGAATCCCACCACTACGCCGACCGTTCCGTAGATCCAGTACCCGGCCCGGAAGAGGACCAGGATGATGATCAGCTTGCTCCAGAAACCATTGAACGGCGGTATCCCGGCAATCGACAGCGAGCCGATAGCTGTCGCCGTGCCGGTGATCGGCATCTTCTTTATCAGTCCACCGAGTTTTGCCAGGTCGCGTGTCCCCGTCCGGTACTCAACAGCGCCGGCGGCAAGGAAGAGCAGCGACTTGAAGACGGCGTGATTGATGAGGTGAAACAGCCCTCCGAAAAGGGCCAGGGTGGCGACGATCGGTTCTGTCCCTGGCTTCAGGGCGAGGCCGATCGCTACCAGCACGTATCCCATCTGGCTGATCGACGAATACGCGAGCATCCTCTTGAAATCCTTCTGGCCGATCGCCAGAAGACCGCCGATAACCATCGACAGCGCGCCGAGGAACATGATGATAGCCGAGATAAGATCGTTCCTGCCGATTATGTTGAACAGTATGCGCATCAGCGTGTAGATGCCGAGGGCCTTGATCAGAACGCCCGAAAGCATCGCCGAGATCGGAGCCGGCGCGCTGGGATGCGCGTCCGGCAGCCAGGCGTGGAACGGAACGACCGAGGCCTTCAATCCGAAGCCCATGATGAACAGGGCCACTACGAAGCCTACAGTCTTCGTCATCCCGATCACCTCGAGCTGCTGCGCGAGATCGGGCATGTTGAGCGTGCCGGTTATAGAATAGAGGAACGCGATCCCGAAGAGCACGGCCGTACTCGCCACGCCCCCGAGGATCAGGTACTTGAACGATGCCTCGAGCTCCTTCTTCCCCGTGCCGAATCCAACGAGAGCGTAAGAAGCGAGCGATGCGATCTCGAGGAAGACGTAGAGATTGAACAGATCGCCCGTGATGACGACGCCGTTCATTCCCGCTATCATGAGCATGAAGAGAGAGAAGTACTTCGGCTTGGCCGTATATGTCGTCATGTACTTCATCGAGAAGATCACCGCGAGCAGCCCGATCCCGTTGATCACGACCAGCATCATCGAGCTGAGGCCGTCGGAAACGAGGAGGATGCCCAGCGGCGGTCTCCAGTTTCCCACCGCATAGATGAAAGGAGCCTCGAAGAGCATCTTGACGGACATCACGGCCAGAATCCCTGTCACGAGGAACGCGATATAGTCGCTTACCTTCATCGAGATCTTCGACAGAAGAAGGTTCAGAAACGCCGCAGCAAGCGGAATCGCCGTGAACAACGGATAATACGTCTGCATTTGACTCCTCTTATCCCTTAAGCGTGTTTATCTTTGACATGTCGAACGTCTTGAACTTCTCGTACATCCTCAGGCAGAGGGACACCATGAGGGCGAGCGTTCCGAGACCTATGACGATCGACGTGAGCACGAGGGCCTGCGGCAGGGGGTCGACGCCCTTCTGCACGAGCTCCTCGGTCTGCATACCTTTCAGAAGAATGGGCGCGATCCCTCCATGCCTGTATCCCACGAGTACGAGGAAGAGGTTGATGGAATATTCCGCGATCACGATCCCGATGATCTTCTTGACGATATTCTTTTTGGCGATGAGGCAGTAGAGCCCCATGACAAGCATCACCATTGAAAGAAAATACAGGATCATCCTCTATTCCTCGCTTTCCGGCTCTTCGCCCTCGGCTGCCTTGTATATGATCCTGCCGAAGATCGAGAGGGCCATAAATATGGCGAAGACCGATGCCGTCACTTTCACGCCTATTGCAATGTTGGCCAGGGGTATCATCCCGCCGCTGAACAGATGGAACGGCTCGCCCTTGGGCAGGAAGTTGAAGAAATAATACCCGCCTGAAAAGCCCAGCAGCCCGATGATCGCGAAGGCCAGCGCGCCCGAGTTGTCGAGCAGCGAAGCCCCCGTGTTGCTCATCTTGCTCAGGCCCATCTCCTTGCCGAAGGCCAGCGTCAGAAGAACATAGGCCGAGGCGAGGATCATACCGCCGGAGAAGCCGCCGCCAGGGGTGACATGTCCGTAAAGGACGATGTATGCCCCGAATATGACAATGATCCCGATGACGAACCTCGCGATAGTCTTGACTATCGGGGTCATCCCCTTGCTGGTATCCTTGATTTCCTTTTCGAGTCTGTCCATTTAGCGCTCCCTAGAACCCCTCGAAGTTCTGCTTGATATCCTCGTCCTCGAGTATTCCGAATTTCTCCTTGTCGACTTCGGTCTTGCCCTTCCGTCCTTTTCTCCTGAGGATCACGAAAGCGCCGACGATAGCAGTAAAGAGGACTGTCGCCTCGCCCAATGTATCGTATGCCCTGAAGTCGAGGAGCACGGCGGTCACGATATTCGCCGCGCCGGTCTTCTCCGTTCCTATCCTCAGATATTCACTGGATACCCGCATCAGGGGCTCGCCGAACTTGGGGAGTTCCTGCACGGCAAAGAAGGCGAACATCAGAAACAGTCCAAAGAAAATCAGGCTCGATACAAACGGGAACGTGTCCCTCGGACCCTCGATGGCGGTATTATCCGTCGTTATAGTCGCCCTTATAAGGACGACAAGAATGAGGATCTCGACCACGACCTGTGTAATCGCGATGTCCGGCGCCCCGAGCATCAGGAAGACGATACTGAGGCTGAACCCGACTACGCCGACCGAGATCACCGAAGAAAGCAGGTTCTTCGTCTCGATCGCGATAATCGAACCGATTATCATGAACACCAGCAGTAAAAGGAGAACGATCTCCATCCGTATACCTTTCCCTCTTCGTTTGCTACAAGGCGAAGAACATCAATACGAACGTCAGCACACCCAGCCCTATGATCGTCCATGACAGGTACGTCGACAGAATACCGTTGTGAAGGCCCTTGAGCACCTGAATGAGACTGAACCCCAGCTTGCCCCAGATGTTGTAGACGTCCATGGCGCCTTCCTGCCCGTCCTTGAACAGGGCGGTCCAGGCAGGACGTAGGTCGTCTGTCACAGTCTTGTAAAAATGCGTGCCGGGGATCCTCATCTCCTCGTTCTCCAGGATGTTTCCACCGATCCACACGTTTTCATCGATACGTACGTGTTTCGTCTTTCCGAACGCGTATATAATCAGCCCGACGATCAGCCCGACGGCCATCAGGACGGTCGCGAGTACCGGGTTCCAGTAACCGGAAGCTGTGCTTATCGTCATCTCCTCGACGCTCACCCCGGTCGAACTGGCGACGCTCGGCATTATGAATTTCTCGAGCGGCAGCTTCGCGTAGATGCCGAAGACTATGCAGAGGATCGAGATGAATATCATCGGTACCTGCATGGCGAAGCCGGCCTCACGCACGCCGTCGAATTTCACCTGGCGCCTTCCGAGGAAGACCGAGTGCAGGACCTTGACGAACGACGCCAGTGTCAGTGCGCTTCCGAAGATGGCCACCACGAGAAATATCACATAGTAGCCTCCGGCCTGCAGCATCCCCTGATAGACGAGCCACTTCGATACGAATCCGTTGAACGGCGGCACGCCGGAGATAGCCATGGCCGTCACAATAGTCGTCAGAAATGTGACGGGCATCAGTTTCGCAAGCCCGCCGAGTTCCTCGAGATCGGTCGTTCCGACCCTCTTCTCGATCACTCCGGCGGCAAGGAAAAGCCCGCACTTGTAGATCGCGTGGTTGAGCATATGGAACAGTCCGCCGACGATCGCCACCGGGATCCCGCTTCCGACGCCGAGCACCATGTACCCGACCTGGCTGACCGCGTGGAAGGACAGCAGCTTCTTCAGATCATGCTGAACAAGCGCGATGAGCACTGCGAACAGCACCGTCCCGGCGCCGACGATCATCATCATCACCGAGAGGCCCGATCCCGTCCGTATTGCAAAGATGTCCAGCGATATCCTCGCGAGCAGGTAGATCCCGAGGAGCTTGTCCAGCGACGCCGGGAGGAAAGCCATCGTCGGGGCCGGCGTCGGCTTCGCCATGGCCGGTACCCAGGAGTGCAGCGGCATCGCGCCGGCTTTCGCTATCGCCCCGATGAAGAGGAGCAGGAAGGCGATAACGCCCGTCGTCGTGCCCGTCGAGATGCTCAGCGACGAGATCGAGAGCGTCCCGTAGACGACCCAGATGACGATCACGCCGAGGAACATCGCCGCGTCGCTGAATCCGAGGATCGTGAAACACTTCTGCGCCGCCGTCTCGTGCCCTTCTCCGCCCATGTTGACGAGAAGGTACAGAAGCACCGTCAGGATCTCCCAGCACACGAGCAGCAGGAGAAGGTTGTCGGACAGCACGGCGCCTCCCGCCGCGGCGAGCGTCCAGAGGATGTACGAGTAATAGATCCCCGACGTCTCCCTGCCCTTGAACCAGTACCCTATCGAATAGAGCACTATCAGGACGCCGAACAGGGTTATGAACAGCAGCACGAACGAGTTGAAGCCGTACAGCTTCAGGGCGAAGTCGAACTGGAAGACATCCCCCATCGTGAATATCGTCCTGAAGTATTCGGACTCGCCGACCCCGAACAGTTTGATCGCCTTGATAAACAGCCAGACCGCCGATATCAGGGCGATTATTCCGGCGGGCAGCCTCGCTTTCTTCGGAAAGAAGAGGGTAAGGACGCCCATTGCTGCCGGCATAACGATTACGTACAGAAGTTCATGCATGCGTTCAACTCCGCTACGCGTATAAGTGTTTCGTTACATTCCAAGCTGCCTGCGGATCTCTTCGGTCTTCTCCGCTGACATCCTGATCAGGTCTCCCTCGGAGAGAAGGTATCTCTCGCCGGAATTCACATCTACACGGCCGACACGCTCTGTGCACGAGTAACAGGGATCGACTGCCGCCGTGATAAGGCCCGCGTCGGCAACCGTATTGCCCGGCACGCTCATCTCGTTAGTGAGGATGTTGTTGAAACTCGGGGCCCGGATCTTGTGCCTCATCGGCATGTTCCCGCCGTCCGAACGTATGTAGTGAAGCACCTCGCCGCGCGGGGCCTCGTAAACGCCAATGCCCTCGCCCGGCGGCACCTCGCCTATCTCCATGCAGAGCTCGCTGTCGTCCTTCATCGGACCCATAGCTTCGAGTTTGTCGAGACACTGCCTTATGATCTTGATCGATTCGAAGTTCTCGAGCTGCCTCACGACAGCCTTGTCGAAGACATCGCCGTTCTCGCAGAGAATAACGCTGAAGTCCATCTCGTCGTAGGCATCGATCGGATGGTCGCGCCTGGCGTCGACATCATAGCCGGCCGCCCGCGCCGTCGGACCGAGCGCGCCGTAGAGTCGGCACTGCTCCTTGTTGAAGATACCGACGCCCTTGAGCCTCGCGTGGATCACGGGATCGTCGAGGATCGCATTGGTGAGCATGTCGTTCTTCTTCCAGACCCCATCGAGCATCTCCCGGACCAGGCCGAACTGCGTCTCGGGGATGTCCCGCCTGACGCCGCCGATACGCATCATTGCGTAATGGTTCCTGTTGCCCGTCACGGCCTCGAGAACATCGAGAAGAGGCTCGCGGTACTTCCAGGTCCACATGAAGACCGTGTTGTACCCGATGAAATGGCCGGCCAGCCCCGTCCAGAGGAGGTGGCTGTGAAGCCTCTCGAGCTCGGCGGTGATGATCCTCAGGTACTGGGCGCGTTTCGGGACATCGATCTGCAGGAGGTCCTCTACGGCCTTGACATAGGCAAACGGATGGGAGCACGAGCAGATGCCGCAGACCCTCTCGACGAGGAACGGCACCTGGTCCCAGGTCTTGGACTCCGACAGGATCTCGATCCCCCTGTGGCTCCAGCCGATAGTCATGTCTATATCGACCACGTTTTCCCCGTCGACATGAAGTTCGAAGAACTCGGGCTCCTCGAGAATCGGGTGGAACGGGCCGATCGGGATCTTTTTAACCATTGCTGTTCACCTCTTTATCAACACAGCCTTGCAGGCTTGAAATTCTACCTTATCAGTCTGGTTCTCGTCTACGGGTTCTGTCCCTTCACGGGCCTTCCCGCAACCTCGTCCGCCCTCTCCTGGCTATCGAGCTTGTTCCGGGACATCTCGTGCTTGTCCTTGTTCTCCCTCTTGTGGGGATAGAAATCGCACGGTCTCGTATCTGACCTCAGGACCGGCCTGAGGTCGGGGTGGTTCCTGAAGTTGACTTCGTACATCTCCCATATCTCGCGCTCGATCCATTTCGCCCCGGGAATCAGCGGCGAGATCGAATCGAGTTCCGGATGGGGCTTCTTCGCGAAGGTCTTGATCGTCACGAAATAATGTTCCTTGTCGAAGGGGAAGAACATCATGACCTCGACGCCGTCGCGGTCATCGATGCCGACGCCCGTATCGAACCTGGCGTCGAGATCGTTGAAGAGGAACGAGGCGAGATCGACCCAGATCTCGTTCTCCGCGTATATGAAGACCCTCTTCTCCGACCGTTCGGCTATCTTGACCTTGTCGCCGAACTTCCCGGCTATCTTTTTCTTTACTTCTTCCTTGTCCATATCTTTCGCTTTCCCTCTTCAGTCAGGTTTACAGCGTATTGAGCACCTTGACGACCCCGGCGATCAGTGTCTCCGGCTTCGGCGGGCAGCCGGGGACATAAGCGTCGACCGGGATGAACTTGTCTACCGGCCCTATGATATTGTATCCATCGCGAAAGATGCCGCAGCGGCATCCGCACGCCCCGATCACGATCACCTTGACCGGCTTGGGCGCGGCCTCGTACAGCCGCTTCAGGCGGGGCAGGATGTTTCGCGTGACCGGACCGCTGATGAGCAGCACATCGGCGTGCCTGATACTGCCGACCAGGACGATACCGAATCTTTCGACATCGAACCTCGGCGTCAGAACGTCGAGTACCTCGATGTCGCAGTTGTTGCACGCGCCGGTGTTCACGTGAAAGACCCAGGGCGATTTCTTTAATGCTTTGAGCGCCAGTGACATTTAAAAAGCCTCCGCCGTCTAGTACCCCCGCACCGCCAGGATCAATGCAATAATCGAAAGTACGAGCATCGGACCCCAGAAGAATCGCAAAGCCTGGTCGATCCTCACCCTGGGGTTCGTGTTCTTTATAAGGACCATTATCGTTACAATCGCTACAAATTTGAGGATCGTGGTGAGGATCCTCCATCCCTCGAACGAAACGCCGCCCCAGAACATCGTTATGATGAATACCGGTACGACGAAGAACATGATGGCCATGTTCAGTTTCACAACGGCGAGCGGTGCGCCTGAATATTCGATATGAGTTCCGCCTGCCAGCTCCGTCTCCGCCTCGGCGATATCGAACGGAAGCATCCCGCATTTCGCCTGGGCGCAGAATATCGCGACGATGAACGCGATTGTTCCCGAGAAGCTTCCCAGCATGACCCCATTGGAGGACTGGAAGCTCAGGATCTCCTCGATGGAGAAACTGCCGACCTTGTATACCGTCGTCAGCATCACGATCACGAGAGGCAGCTCATACGCGAAGAGCAGTTTCATCTCGCGTGCGGCGCCGAGTATCCCGAGCGGGTTGCCCGAAGCGCTCGCTCCGATGATCATCGCGATCGCCGGGATCGTCATGATATAGAGAACGACGATCGAGTCGCCGACAAACGATGACTCAGGATAGAGGTTCGCCATCCACAGGATCGTCGAAGCCAGGGTGGCCCCGGCGAGGCCGATGACCGGTGCGATGAGGAACCCGGTCGACTTGGCCCCCGCGGGGACTATGACTTCCTTCCCGAGCAGTTTCACGGTATCGGCAAACGGCTGATACCAGGGAGGCCCGACCCTCCAGTGTATCCGCGCGGTGACCTTCCGGTCCACCCACGTCGTCAGAAGGCCGGCGACCGCCGTGAATAGGAACCCGGGAAATATCAGGTAGTTCAGCAGATATTTCGCAGCGTCCATAGGTCCTCTCCGCTAACGCTCCAGCATCCAGCGGGCAAAATAGCGCCCGCCTTCAGCGGCGTGCCTGTGTTTCTTCTCCAGGTCGGTGAGCTCCTCGAATACGAGAGCCCCCGACGTACATGTCGCGACGCAGCGCGGCTGCTTTCCCTCTTCCAGCCGGTCATAGCAGAGGTCGCACTTCGGCGACACGTGCCATGTCGAATGCATGAACATCACACCGAACGGACAGGACATGATGCATGACTTGCAGCCTATGCAGAGCTGGCTCTGACGTATTATCGTGCCGTCGTCGTCTTTCTTTATCGCATCCTGGGGACATACTTCGAGACAGAGCGGCGTATCGCAGTGCCTGCAGTGGAGAGGCATGAGGGCGACCTCTTCCACGGCTCCGTGCTTGAGCAATCCCTGGTCATGGTGCCCCTGGGCGCAGGAGGCGGCGCAGGCGCGGCATCCGGTGCACAGGTTCATGTTGATATATATTCTCTTCTCCATAACCTCAGCTCTTCTCGCTTTGCCTGCCCAGGGTCACCGCGACCGGGGCGAGGCTTATCTCACCGTGACGTTCATCCAGCTTCCACGGGAACAGCTTGCGGACCGAGGGGAAATGTATCGTCGCAGCGACGGTCTTTCCCTCGAGCTTACCCGTCGTCCTGGCCGTCAGGACGGCCTCTCCGCCCTCGGAAGCGACCTTGACAAGGTCGCCGTCACGAAGGCTCAACTCTTCCGCTATCTGCATGGAGACCATCAGCTCCGGCTCGGGGCAGGTGACCTTCGACCAGAACAGGTTCCTGCTGATCGATCCATCCGCGGCATGTACCGCCTCGCTCCATGGTATGAGAACGATATCGGCGTTCCCCAGTTTCTTCATCTCCGCCGCGTAGCCCGCCCAGTCGCCGGCGAGACTCTCTCCGGCTCCGGTCCTTCCGGTCTTTCTCTCGACGGATGCGGCCTCGAGCTTCGTCCCCATCTCCTTCGCCAGGTCGGCAAGGAACTGGCCGTCGCTGACAGCGCCGGCTATAGGATCTATCGTATTCTCGCGGACGATGTCCTCTTCGAACGAGGGCGACACCGTACCCTTCTTCTCGACCAGGGTCGCCGCGGGTATCACGACATTCGCGCCTGAAGCGGCCGGTCCCCGGAAGAGCTGCGTGGCAACGGTGAACTTGCTGTCGCGAAGGGCCTTCTCCATCGGAGCGGCAGGGAAGGTCGAGAACGGGTCGATCCCGAGAAGCACGAATGCCTGCACTTCCCCGGAAACGAGGTTGGAAAGCACTTTTCCGGTTCCGGCGCCGGCAAGCACCGACCAGATGCCCCAGGTGTTCTGCTGAACAAACTGGGCATCGAAGACGCTCTCTCCGGGACAGATCCTCGTTACAGCCTCGGCCATCAGGGAAACCAGGCCGGGCGCTCCGAAGCGACCGAATATATTCGAAACATAGGTCTCGACTCTGGCGGCTCCGAGAAGGGAGCCGGCCGCATCCTCGAGGTCGTCCTTCGAGACGCCGCCGAGACGTTCAATGTCGTTCCAGTCAACTACACCGAGAAGCTTGCCGAGTTCGCCGGGCAGCTGCGCGCCGCTCTTCGCGGCCGCCGCCTTGAGCAGCCCCGCCAGGACCGCCGGCTCTCCGCCGGGCCTGCACGCGAGATGCATGTTGGCAAACCAGGCCGAGTGGTTCTTCCCGGGGCTGATCGTGATGACCGCGTTGCCCCTGCCGCCGAATTTGCCCGCGGCAACGGCCTTGGCCGTACACGGATGCTCGGTGAAGGGGTCTCCGACGAGCAGAAAGACCTGCCTCTCGCCCGTGGGCTTCTGCCCGGCGGGGGTAAGGCCTGCAAGGTCGAATCCCGTCCACGCCCTGAAGAGCGGGATGTCGTCGGGTGCCATGAGAGCGATATTCTCCGTACCTATCACCTCTCTGGCGAATTTCACCGCCAGCGCCGCCTCTTCGTTCGTCAGGTTGTCGCCGATCAGAATACCGATGGCGTTGCCGCCGGCCTCGCTCTTGACGGCCAGGAGGTTCTTCGCCGCTTCCTTGACGGCGGCTTCGTAGGATGACCTCTCTCCGAGGACGAACGGGTAGTTGAGCCTGTCGGGGTGGGAGACGAACTCGACCATCGCCGCCCCGCGGGCACAGAGACTTCCGCCGTACTTCGAATCCTCACTGTCGTCCCAGTCCAGCTTAAGGACAGATTCGTTCGTGAAGATCGGGCTCCTGCCGCCGCCTCTGAGAATCAGGGGGCAGGCGAGGGAGCAGATCGAACAGTTGCCGCGTATTTCACTCATAGACTGTTTTTCTTCCCGGGCCGCACATGCGGCCCAACCACAAGTGAACTAGCCGAACACGTTCGGAACGTGCTTGATCTTGTCGTAACACATATCTGGACCGTCGACGCACAGATAATAGTGGCCGACGTTACAACGTCCGCACTTACCCATACCGCAGGACATCTTTCTGTTCATCGAAAGATAGATCTGCGGGGGTTTGTAGCCTATCTCGAGAAGTTTCAGGGTGACGAACTTGAGCATGATCTCGGGGCCGCACGAGAGGGCATAGCCGTCGACTATGTCGGTCCCCTCGAGATGCTCGGTCTCGAGCAGCGTGGTCACCAGACCGACGTGTCCTGTCCAGTCGGGATGCGGGATATCAATCGTCGTCTGAAGCGAGATGTTGTCGGCAAGGGCGCGCCACTCATCGTACTGCCTGCGGAAACTCAGCTCCGCCGGCTCTCTCGCGCCGAACTTGATGACGATCTCCTTATACTTCGACGGATCGGCGAAGAGACCGTAGAGCAGCGACCTCATCGGGGCGAGGCCCACGCCGCCTCCGACCACCAGGACATCCTTACCCACGAGCTTGTCGAGCGGATATCCCTTTCCGAATGGTCCTCTCAGCCCGACCTTCGCGCCGGGACCAAGCTCGTGCAGTGCGTCCGTGACCTTTCCCGTCTTGAGAATGGTGATCTCCATCCTCTCGGTGATGCTCGGGTCGGAACTGGGCGTGAACGGCGCCTCACCCAATCCGGGGACAGTAAGCTGCATGAACTGGCCGGCCTTGAACTCGATCGGCCGCACCGGTTTGAGGACGAACGTCTTGATCGTCGGGGTCTCCGTTATGACATCTTCGACAATAGTGTCGATGGGATAATACGGATTCTTCATCCCAACAGCTCCCTTACTTGGCTGCCTTGCTCATTACATTCCTGAACACTGCCCGCATGTCGATCCCGGCGCTGCAGGTGTCGATGCACCTGCCGCAGCCGGTGCAGAAGATCTCGCCGTGACTGAGGGGCAGATAATCATACTTGTGATAAAAACGGTGCTTGACGCGATCGCCCAGGCGTGGCCTCGGATTGCCCATGCCTGCCATCCTCGCGTATCCGGTGACCTGGCAGCTGTCCCAGGACATCATCCTCCTGAACTTCTCGCCTTCTACGGTATCGTAGAGGAGGAAGCAGTAGCAGGTCGGACAGATATTGGTACAGGCGCCGCACTCAACGCACTTCGCCGACTCATCGTCCCAGAGTCCGTCGGTCAGCGCCTCCCTGAGCGGCTCGGTCATTTTTGTCGCGTCGGGGAAATCCTTGTTGTTTTCCTTCAGTTTCGCGACGACCTTCATCCTCGCGTCGTCCCTCGATTTCGCCTGTCCGTCGCGCGGTGCGGTAAAGAGGTCACCGTTCTCCGAGACCACCTTTTCACCGCGTTCCGATCCCGTCTCGACGAGATACCCCGCGTCGACCTTCGAAATCGCCAGATCAAAACCCTTCTCCGGCCACGGCTTCCTGCCGACCAAGGTACAGAAGCACGAATCGCCGCAGTCAGTGCAGTCGGCCGCGATCGTGAACATCTTCTCCCTGCGGGTCCGATAGAACGGGTCTTCGAACTCTCCTTCGATCTGCACCATGTCAACCAGCTCCAGGGCCGCGACGTCGCAGGCCCTCGCGCCGACCACAATGTATGAAGGTGCGATTTCACCGGTATCGAGCTCATCCAGTTCTTCGGAGGGGTACTCGGCGACGGTCGAACGGAGGAGCTGAGCGAATCCCTTCAGCGTTTCGACCGTACGGAAGCCTTCGACGCTCATCCCTTCAGGAAGAGGGAAGGCCTCAACGCGCTCGATGTGGAGTTTTCCGGTATCTTCCTCCGTAACGGGCACAAAAAGCTCTCCCTCACCGGAGAGTTTTTTAAGCAACCGCTCGAAGTTTGTCGAGTCGATAAACTGCATGTAGTTTTTCCGTAAAAAGAATCGGCTGCCGAGAACACGGCGGCCTTAATTCACCTTACCAGCAGCATGCCACCTTCGACATGCCCGAGACAGCAGAGAGTACAATTCCATAAACAGGTCAAAAATGTCAAGATTATTTTTTTCGGAAAACCGGAAAAAGAAAGGTTCTTCCTCCCGGGCCGGCCGGCGCAGACAAAAAACGGACGGGCCGCGGGGCCCGTCCGTCGACAGATCCTTGATTCGATATCTCAGCTACTCCTTGAGGAGCTTTTCGACTGCCTCTTTGAGCTCATCGCCGCGGAGGTTCTTGTGCCTGATCCTTCCCTGCTTGTCGATGAGGAATGTGGAGGGGATCGAACTGACCGCGTAGAGCTGGCCGATCTCGGCCTGCCACCCCTTGCCGTCGTAGATCTGGCGCCATTTCATGTCCTGTTCCTTCAGGTAGGAATCGAGAGCTTGCCTGTTGTTGTCCATCGAGATGCCGATGATGTCGAAACCCTTATCGTTATAGGCCGCGTAGATCTCCTTTACATTGGGCATCTCATCCCTGCAGGGCTTGCACCAGGTCGCCCAGAAGTCGATGAGGACGACTTTTCCCCTGTAGTCGGAGGGGCTGATCGCCTTGCCGACGATATCCGTCGCCTTGAATTCGAGTGTCTCGGCACCGATCTTGAGCTTTTTCATCGTCTCGAGGCGCGCGAGCATACCCTCGGCGGACTGCTTCATCTGGGGGTCGAGCCCCTCGACGGCGAGGCCGTTTTTCAGGGCTTTCCCGGCGCCGGCGAAATCGTCCTCGGCAAGATATACGTTTGCGATAGACATCCAGGCCATTCCCTCTTCCCCGGGCTCCTTCGGGAAGGTGCCCGCGTTGTACCTGTTCAGTATCTCCATCGCGTCCGCGCCGCGGCCGACCTGTGAAAAGATCTGCCCCAGCATCACCATCGCGCTGCCTGATGCCGCTGTTCCGGGATATGTCTCGATGAGGCCCTTCAGCCCTTCTTCCGCCCTGATGATGAGTTGATCCATGGGCGTGGTGTTTCTGCCCTTCTGGAGCTCGGCCATCAGCAGATCGTACGTCTCCCTGGCCGCTGTCTCCTTGGCGGCGTCGGCTGCGGCCGCGCCGGACAGCACAGCGACTATCGCCATGGACATTATAAATATCCTGATTCTTCCTGTCATTAATCTGCCCTTTCAAAAACAGGGGCGCGCCGAACCCCGGCCGCGCCCCGGATAGCTCACCCTGTCATACGACGGGGCCGTTACTTCTTCGGCTGGTCTTTCATGATCCTGACGGACCCCCTGATCGGAACCACAAGTTCCTCGTATCCGGGATAGTTGGTCACGAATTTCAGCGTTGCTTCATACTTGCCCGGCTCCCCCTTCGGGCGTATCTGGAACCTGCAGGTGAAGGCCTTGCCGGGCTTGACTTCCCTGATGTTCCATGTAATCGATTCATCACTCGGGATCACGTCGAGGATCTTCAGCGAATCTCCCCTTGCCGATATTATCGAGACGATCTTCTCGAAGCTCTTCGTCGTTCCTTGAGGTATCTGGAGCTCCCTCATGTATATCGTGCTCGGATGGAGCTCGACATCGTCCATGATATGAAGCCTGAAAGAGAGCTTCTTCTGGGGAAGCTTCTCAAAATCGGTCTCGATGAACAGGTCGGCAAAGTACGGCTTGGGCGGAAGATCCTTCTTCAGCCACGTCTCGATCTTGTACTTCCTGCCCTTTTCGATCGGCGTGATCTTGACGCCGATGCCCTCCTCGAGGGCCTTCCTGTCCTTGCTTTTTTCGGACCAGTGATACCCTGTCAGCTGGATTTCCTCGTCGATAGCCGATGTGAGGATCACTTCTTCTTTCAGCTTTTCGCCCTTGTACCCGGAAAGCGAGAGCCCTTTCGAGACCTGGAAGACCTGCTTGATGTTCCCGACAACGTGGAGGGTCACCTTCGCGTTCTCGGGATCGTTCGTCTTCACCGTGAAGCTTTTCTTGAAGCGTCCGGGGTGAAGTTTGTGTCCTACGAGCTTTACACTTATCTTTCCCTCCGACCCGGGAGGGATGACCTCGTCATAGTCGGCCACTGAGCAGCCTCACCCAGGGCGGACGCCGAGTATGTGGAGCTCGGCAACTCCGTTGTTTATCACCCTGAAATCATACTCGATGTCCACACCTTCGTAGAAGGTGCCGAGATCGGGTTCCTTGTTCCGGATATACATCTTTGGCGGATCTTTCTGCGCCGCCCCGGCCATCGATGCGAGAACCGTCGCCATCACGGCAAAGGTCACGATCGATATACCCAGCATTCTCGAACGATTCATAGAGTGTCCTCCATTTAGCGGGCAGCTGTTCGCAGCCACACCCGCCCTTGCTTGATTCATACACTGAAAACAGACCCGATACCCCACGCGTTGCCTGCGGCTCCGACAGGGGGACCGGGACTTCTCCGTATCAGTCAGTAGTATATTATAAAATAGTAGGGCACACAGGTTCCACCAAATATTTATTTACAAGTTTTATTCGCCCGCCTGCCAGCCGTAATCCTCGTAGTGATAATCGATTGCGCCATCCCTGACCTCGACGACGATAAAGCCCTCGGAAAATCCCCTGTAGGATCCCTTCCACCAGGCCCCGCTGACAGCGCCGCCCGTGACAAATTTTGTCCCTCTGACCTGCGCCCGTTCGACGATATGAAGGTGTCCCTGCAGCACCAGCCGGAGATCACGCCCCTCGAACGCGGCGAGCACCTCGGGCGTGTTGGTCACCATCAGATTGTGAGGCACTCCCTCGGCCAACCCGTAATCGACCTGCAGGGAAGGAGATACGAGCGGTATGTGGACGCACACGACGATCGGTGAATCGTGCGGGATCCTTTTGAGATCCCTTGCGAGCCACTCGAGCGATTCCGGGCTGACATGTCCATAATAGCTCCTGTTTCCGGTGAACCCTATCGTATCGAGCAGGATGAAGTGCCAGCCTCCGAAATCGAACGACTTGTTCGTGGACCCCCCGCCGAGCCTGTTCGCGAATATCTTTCTCCCATACTCGGGGTGCTCCGGATCGATACCGCTCCCGGGATAGAGCCCGAAGACCTCGTGGTTGCCGATTGTATTATGGACGGGCATCCCGAACCTTTCGCAGAGATCGTCGTACAGCCTGTACAACGAATCTGCCCGCTCGTAACTCGTTTCCAGCGCGTCATATATCAGATCTCCGCCGGTGATGACGAAATCAGGGTCCAGCTTGTTGACCGCCGATATCGCCGCGGCGAACCCTTCGGCCCCGCGCAGCTCCGGCATCAGGTGTATGTCAGTCATGAATACAAAGCGGAACAAACCGTCCGTTCCCCCGAGCAGGGGCCCGGCCGTGATAATGGATGTGATTATACCGGCAAGCAGGATCGCCCCGGTGATCCCGGTGAACCTTCGCGTCATCTTGTCTCCTCCCGGTTACAGACCGGGAGTCATTGTACATGAGGATGTCTTGCCCGGGAAGAAACAACACGCTGACGGAAATGATTACCCGGTCCAACGCCCGACAAACGGCCCCTGGTTCCCGTTGCCGGGCGCGGCCGGGTAGCGAACTATCAGCCTGCTATCTTGGAACGTGCAGGTATTTCGAGTCGGGGTGGCCGGCCACCCATTCATCCCATGTCGTCTTCACCGACGGCCGGTACATGAGGAGCCCGTTGGCCAGCGGCCCCGTGATTCCGGTCAGCCCGCGGATCCCCTCGCGGGGGACCCACATCGTCCACGTCTGGTGGTCGTAGAGCACGAAGGTCGAGAAATAGGTCCAGCCACTCGCCGCTAGCGTCAGGATATCCCCGTTCTTTTCTCTGCTGCACACGGCAGCAAATCCGCGGAGAGGTCAGTAGATGACTGCCACCGCCTCGTCGCCGTACCAGTCGTTCACCACCTCGTGCCAGCTTATCGCGGGAATCGGATAGGCGCGCGTATCGCCTCCGATTTCGACCCCGATGACCGGCGTCATGAGCGTTGGGGGCGGATAATCCGGATCGCCCGGAGAGAGAAACTGAGGGTCGTTTATCGGCAGTATCGCGTCAGGCCCCAGGCCGTGCCCCCAGTTCTCCACTACCATTCCGAAGACCTCGACCGCGTGTGTTATGTTCCACTGGCGGCCGGTAACGTCCTCGATATAGATCCCCCCGACCACCGAGAAGGTCGAATCGGATGTATCGGAGGCGGAAAGCCCGGATGAATCAACAACCGTGACCCTGACGAGGTATCCTTCTCTCTCTTCCACGAGGTCGAGATCCCAGTCGAGTCCACCGGTGTCACCTTGCGGATCAGGGATCTCCTTCCAGGTCCTGCCCAGGTCGGTGCTGAACTCGACTGTTACCTCGAGCAGCTCGGTCTCGCCCGGATTGGGATCATCGGCCGTCCATTCGATCCGGATCTTGCCTCCCAGGCGCTCGCCCCCGTTCGGGAAGACGACCGTCACCGAGGGCACCGCGGGCTCCTCAAACCCGGCATCCATCAGATGCGTCGCATCGCAGTGATCAGCGTCGCAGCCGCCAAGAAATACGGCGGCAAATAACATGGATAAAAGTAGTCTGCTGGTGAGTTGTGACATCTTCCTCCCGTCTACCCCTCCCGGTAATCGGCAGGACTGCGTACACCTGAATATAATACACTATAAATTTAATGGGTATTTATTTTCCGGGCAGCCCGGGCGCCGGCTCTGAATCAGCGGCCCCGTGCCGTATGGTCGGTGAGGTTTTTCTGTCAGATGCCGTTAAGGCGCCATCCCGACATCGAAATATTCGTATTCGGGCTGGAAGAAGGGTTCGGCTTCAGATCCCGAGACCCTCGCTACCCACCACAGCCGCGCAACCGTGTCGTAGGTGTCCCGGCTGCTGCGGACATAGTACTCATGCGTATCGTGATCGAATCCCATGACGAAAACGCCGGCATCCCGCAGTTCTCTGCGGAACCCGACCGTATCTCCCTCGAGGGAGAACACGTAGAACTTCGAGTTCCTGCCCCCGGGCACGATCTTGTACTCGGGGTAGAACTCGCCGACCCACCTGATCCCTTCGTTCACCATGAGATCGAGGATGTCCGAAACGGTCATGCCGACGAGGAACGAGGTGCGGCCGACGCGGCCGTAATACACGACGTCCGTGAGGTCGCCTTCGAACCTGGCGAGGAACTCCTCCCATCCCATCTCATCGATCGTCTGCACGATCGAGGTCATCATCGAGCCGCCAAGCCCCTTCTCTTCGAGGTTCTTCAGCCTGATCAGGTAAAACTCTCCGATCTCCCACGGAAGGATGGGGCCGAAGGGCAGATTTATGCCGTAGATCTCGTCGTCGATGAGCCCGGTGATGATGACCGGCTGATAGATGTGCGTGTAGTCAATATATATGTTCGTGATGGGGGGAATATGCGGCCAGCAGTGGTGGTGGGTGGGCCACGGAGGACGCCCGCCGTATCCGCCCCCGATGACCGGCTCAACGGGAGGACGCCGGAAATCTTTTCTCTCTTCCCTGCCGATGGGTCCCTTTTTCTTTTTGTTGCAGTATTCCCCGTCCCGTATCTTTCTGATCTCCATCGGCGGCCTTCTGTAGGATCCGCCCGATGGCGTCTCTCTCCTGTCAATAACCTCGGGGGGCCTGTATTTATTTCCCGGATCCGGTCTTGAGAAACGGTCCTTGTGCCTGTCATCCGGCCGGGTCTTGTGATCATTCACAGGGGGGCGATCGACCTTATGGTATTTTGCAGGACGATCCGCAGGCTGGGGCCTCGGTGCAGGGGTTTTCGGACGGTCAGGCGTTTTCTGTGCGCTGCTTTCTCTTCTGCCGCCGGAAGCAGGGCTTCGCCTGTCCCTGGCAGACGCTGCGTCTGTCAGGATCATGGATGTGAAAAAGATGATCAATGTGATAAAAAATACTGCAGGGGCAAGAGCTCCCAGAGGCATTCCTTTGCGTTTCATGACACCCCCCTGATTTGTGGCCAGCAATGCAGAGTTTGTGCTTACATATGTAATATAGCAATAAATGCGATATAGTAAAGGGGCGGATCCTTCCCGGCGGCCGTATATTATTGACAGATAGTGTCATTTTTCTTTTCTTTATGGGGGGCTCGCAGTAAATTATTTCTACTTATTACCGATCTCGAATATTTGAATCGCCGTACCAATCGGATGGGGTGTCTCCGGCGGCAGCGGACGTGCCTCCGGCCCGGCCGCAAAAAGACAGGACGGAATCTGATGAACGATCGAAAAGAGATATATCTCGACCACGTCGCCGCCTCACCAGTAAGGAAAGAAGCCCTCGGGGCGATGGTGCCCCTTCTCGAGGACGGCTTCGGCAATCCCCAGAGCGTGACCACGCGCGGCCAGCGTGCCGCCGAGGTCCTCGCGGCAGCGAGAGAGCAGGTCGCCTCACTCGTCGGCACATCTGCGTACGATGTTATATTCACCGCATCCGGCTCAGAGGCGAACAACATGGCCCTGAAGGGTATCGCCAGGGGCCGCGCGAACAAATCGAAGCGCGTGATCATCTCCGCCATGGAGCACATCTCTATAATGACGCCGGCGAAGACGCTCGAGAAGGAAGGCTTCGAGATCGTCACCCTGCCGATCGACAGCAGCGGCCTCGTCGATCCGGACCTCCTGAAGAAGGCGCTCGAGGACGGAGCGGCCGTAGTCTCGATAATCCATGCGAGCACCGAGGTCGGCACGGTACAGCCCGTCGAGAAACTCGCGGCCATTTGCAAAGAGGCCGGTGCACCCTTCCACACGGATTCGTGGGGAGCGGCGGGCATGATCGAAACAGACATGAAAAGAATAGGCGCCGGCGCGATGACGATAGCGGCGCAGAATTTCGGCGGCCCCCCGGGAGCGGCCGCACTGATCCTCGGCAAGGGATTCCCGATGAGGCCGGTGATCCAGGGCGGCGTCCAGGAGAGAAACCTCAGGGCGGGCCAGGAGAACATACCGGCGATAGCCGGCATGGGCGTCGCGGCCGAACTGGCCCTGGCCGAGCTCGCCGACAGAGCGGCTCACCTTATGCCGATCAGGGACGCCTTTATCGAGAGACTCCCCGCGGCGATCCCCAACGTGATCGCTACGGGGCACCCTGAAAAACGTCTCCCGGGACACGCGTCGTTCTGTGTCGAATTCATCGAGGGCGAGGGCCTTCTGCTCTTCCTCGACCACAACGGGATCATGGCGGCGAGCGGGTCGGCCTGCACATCGAAGGCACTCAAGGGAAGCCACGTTCTCGAGGCGATGGGATACGATGCCGCGACGGCGCAGGGTTCGATAGTATTCACGCTCGGCGACTCGAACAGCCTGGAGGACGTCGATACGGTAATAGAGGAGATGAAACCGGTCGTCTCGCGTCTGCGCGAGATGTCCCCCATATACAATAAAGAGCAGGATTGATCGGAATTTCCGGCTGACAGAGTACATACACAACCGACAGGAGAAGAACAATGCCAATGTACAGCGACAAGGTGATGGACCATTTCATGAAACCGCGAAATGTCGGCGAGATCGAGAACGCGGACGGCGTGGGAGAGATCGGCAACCCGACCTGCGGCGACATGATGACATTCATGATCAGCGTCGAGGATGACAAGCTTGTCGACGTCAAGTTCAAGACCTTCGGCTGCGGTGCCGCCATCGCCGTCTCGAGCATGGTCAGCGAGATGGCGACGGGAAAGACCCTCGACGAGGCGATGGAGATCACGAACGCGATGGTCGCCGAGGAGCTCGGGGGGCTTCCCAAGAACAAGATGCACTGCTCCAATCTCGGAGCCGACGCGCTGCACGCGGCGATCGAAGACTACCGCAAGAGGAAGGACACGGGCGAACCCGCTCCGAAGCCTCACGCCCACAAAAGCGACATGCACGGGCAGAAATGCCCCTTCTGCGACTCGGACGTCGAGGAGACATATCCGTTCTGCGGTTCTTGCAAGACGGAACTGAAGGACTGCCCGGAATGCGGCAAGATCGTTTCGAGCTCACTCAAAGAGTGCCCGCACTGCGGCTGCACCCTCGGCGGCGAAGAGAAAAAGGACTGATCGGGAATCATCGAGCCAGGCGCTTTGAACAGGGAGTTTTTCGAGTCATGCCGGCAAGTGAACTGATAGAGAAGATCCTCCGCCTGAAGGAGGAGAGGGGCGCGGTCATCCTCGCCCATAACTACCAGCCGCCCGAGATCCAGGACATCGCCGACCACCTCGGTGATTCGCTGGACCTCAGCCGCCTTGCCGCGAAGCTGCGGGAAAAGATTATAATTTTCTGCGGTGTCCATTTCATGGCGGAGACAGCCGCGATCCTCTCGCCTGACAAGAAGGTGATTCTTCCCGACCCTGAAGCGGGCTGCCCGATGGCCGACATGATCGACGCCGGCCAGCTGAGCAGACTCCAGGAGAAACACCCCGGCGCAGTAACGGTGATGTATGTAAACTCGACCGCCGAGGTCAAGGCGCTGACCGACATCTGCTGCACATCAGCCAACGCCCTCGCCGTGGTCGATTCCATCCAGGAAGATGACAAGATCATATTCGGGCCCGACCAGTATCTCGGCGGGTGGATATCGCTGCAGACCGACCGCGGCATGATCCTGTGGAACGGCTTCTGCCCTTCGCACCAGAAGATCATGCCCGAAGAAATACGGGCGCTGAGGGAAGAGCACCCCGGCGCGGTCGTCATGGTGCATCCCGAGGTCAATCCGACTATTGAGGCCGAAGCGGACATCACGCTCGGAACGGGATCGATGATAAAATTCGCCGGCGAGAGCGACGCGACGACGTTCATCGTCGGGACCGAGGTCGGTATGTGCTACCGCCTCGAGAAATTATACCCGGAAAAAAAGTTTATTCCCGCCTCGCCGAACGCGGTCTGCCCGAACATGAAGAAGATCTCGCTCGAGAAGATCCTCGCTTCCCTCGAGAACATCGGGCCGGTCATCACAGTTCCGAAGGAGACTGCCGACGCGGCGAGGTCCGCGATCGAGCGCATGATCGAGATCGGATGATCACGATCGGTTAATCGAAATCGCAGACGGCGGCTTGCAGATGATCGTGCCGGGTTCATTGAAAAAACTTTTCCTCATCACCTTCGCGGCGCTTGTCATTCTTCACGCCTTCGCGATCTCGAGCTCGAGGCTTCTCCCGTTTACCGACCTGCCCAATCATCTCGCCGCATCGACGATCGCCCGCCATTACGGCGAGTTCGGGAACGAGTTCGCGAAATACTTCAGCGTCGACCTCTTCCCCAAACCGAACGTGCTGCACATCGTCTTCTGCTCATCGAAGATATTTCCATCTGTAGAGTCGGCCAACAGCGTGTGGTATCTTCTGTACGTACTTCTACTGCCCCTCTCCGTACTGCTGCTCATACGCCGGCTCGGGGGCACACTCTGGCCGGCCGTGCTATCCCCTCTCTATCTATACAGCTACTCGGTCTGCTGGGGATTCGCCGGATACACGATGGCCATTCCACTCGTCATGCTTTCAGTATGGGCATCGGCGGGAATGGCAATGAACTCCGGAGGGTCCGGCACGCGAAATGCTGTCGCCAGCTTCTCCCTGTTGACATTGCTATTTTTCGCGCATGCCCTCGCAGCGATCTTCGCGCTCGTAATACATCTTTTATTCATGGCCTTCGCCAGGGACGCAAGCCCTCGTCGAAGAGCGGTGAACAGCCTGACGGCCGTACCTGCCATCGCCATGCTACCCGCCTGGTGGATCTACGGAAGATCGTTCTGGTTCGGCCAGAGCACATCGGAACATCTCGCCGGCTATTATTCAGAGGAGTTCTTCACGGCTTTTCCCGACAGGTGGAAGATCCTCTATATCGACAATTACAACGCTCTCAGCGGGACGACAGGCGTGGCCGTCGGAACGGTGTTCTCCCTTGTCATCATTGCCGCAGTGATCATTCCGCTGATCCTGAAACAGAAAAACGCCGCTGCGGGACCGGGGGGATCAGGAAGGCCTGAAGGGGCAAGATATGCCCTGCTCCTGCTGGCGGTCTCTCTCGCCGCCTATTTATTTCTGCCAAAGGATCTGCCCGGCCAGGCGATACTCGCGCAGAGGTTCTCCGTCTTTGTCATGCTCTCTCTCGTTATTGTTGCGGGGATTCTCTGGAAGGGTCGCAGGTCCGGCCTTGTCCGGACAGTCGCGATTGCCGTATGCCTTGTTCACCTGATCCTCTGGTGGAATAATTTCCACGCGTTCAACCGCGAGAACGAGGGTTTTACTCCGGACTTCTTCCCGGACCACTGGAAGGGAAAGATACTCTCGGGACTGATCTACGATTACACCTGGCACGGCAGGCCGGCATACATACACTATCCCGGCTATTACATCACCTGGAAGAAGGGGATCGCCACGACGAGCGTAATCGGATACAGGTTCGGCGCCGTCAGAAGAAAAGCGAAGCTGCCCGTCCTCCCGGCCTATCTCGAGTGGATCGGCAAGTTTCAGAAATACGACGGCCGCTACTCCAGCCTCGACTATCTCCTCGTGCGCGGAGCGGCCCCGCCCGGGCGCGAAAACGAAACCGATGGATTCGAACCTCTGCGCAACGCCGGCAGGTGGCGTCTCCTTAAAACAACTGATACCAAAAACAATTGACACCGGGCACCCTTATACCCGAATCTCTGTGGCTGATAAAACGTTCTTGCACGTCATTAAAAAGGAGGCGTGGTACATGAAGCGCGTTATCATCGCAGTTCTCGCAACTGTCGTCCTCGCTTCGGCTTCACTGCCGGCGGCGGCGGGCGAGCCGACCTACGGATTCAAGTTCGGCGGCTACGTAAAGGCCGACGCCATGTGGGACAACGCGAGGATCTATCCGGGTAATTACCAGATGTGGGTAGTGGACGAAACAGAAAAGAACAACGCGTTCTATCTCACAGCCAATGAAACGAGGCTCGGGTTCGATTTCTGGTGGGACGAGGACACATACAAGACGACCGCCAAGATCGAGTTTGATTTTCAGGGCGGCGGCCCTGGCACGAACAAGTCCAACCCCATGATGCGCCACGCTTATATCAAGCTGGCGGCCGACAACTGGGCCCTTATATTCGGCCAGACGTGGGACATCATCTCTCCCCTCAACCCGAAAACAGTCAACTACTCGGTCCAGTGGGCGCAGGGTAACATTGGTTACCGCAGGCCCCAGATGCGGGTCACCTACAAGATGAAGCCGAGCGAGAAATCCACGATAAAACTCGATGCGGGTATTATGAGGAACATCGGCCTGGATCTCGACAGCAACGGGATCGATGACGGCGCCGACGCCGGCCTTCCGACCTTCCAGGGCCGCCTCGGATTCGGCACACCGATGGGCGAAGAGGGCAAGCTCTCGATCGGCGTCTCGGGCCACTACGGCACTGAGAAATACACCGACCTCGGCACGGACGATATCGACGCCAAAGATACGCCCTCCTGGTCGATCAACGGCGATCTCGCGATAAAGATCAACAAGCGGTTCGCCCTGCTCGGCGAGTTCTTCATGGGCGAGAACCTCAACCAGTATCTCGGCGGCATTCTTCAGGGAGTCGACCCCCTCGGCAATCCGGTTCAGTCGATGGGAGGCTGGGGACTGCTCCAGGTCAAGGCAACGGACAAGGCCCTGCTCAACTTCGGATACGGCTTCGACGATCCGGACGACAGCAAGTGGATGACCCCCGAGGACGGCGAGACCTACACATTGAGGGACCTCAACTCCGAGGCGTACGGCAACGTGATGTACAGCCTCACGAAACATGTCTCCCCGATGTTCGAGGTCGGCTACCTGCAGACGAAATACACGTACACGACCGATGGAGTGAGCACGACCGAGGACTTCGACGCGATGAGGTTCCAGTTCGCGGTCAAAGCAGCCATCAAGTAAGCTCACGGAAAGGCGGGCTTGCTCTGGAGAAATCCCGGGTAAGCCCGTCCTCATCATCCGCCTGCTTGTCGTTGACAGAGAAATCCGGACTTCATATCATCACGGCTGTTGTCAGTCGCAGTCATCATCCGTATCAGCCGTAAAGGAACAGCATCACGAGAATGATCAATCGACTATTTCGACTTACCTGGTTTCCTCTCGCGCTTCAACTGCTGACGCTGGGTGTGTTTATCCTTCTGATCGTCGGCGGCCTGGCCGCCGACACCGATGACATGGCCTTCGCGAAGGTGCTGCGCAACACAAACGCGGCAAACCTGACCGTCTGGTCGTACTGGTGGCCCCTTATCATCCTGTCCGCGATATTTCTCGGCCGCGTCTGGTGCACGGTATGCCCGATGGAGCTCGTCACATCGATCGCTTCAAGAATCGGATTGAAGCGGAAGCCCCCCGCCTTCCTGCGTTCCGGCTGGGTGATGACCGGATTATATATCCTCATCCTGTTCGTCGGCATCCACACCCTGGCGATCCATCGCGTGCCGTTTCGCATGGCGATCTATATGATGATCCTGCTGGGTACGGCTGCCGCGTCCGGCCTGTTGTTTTCCCGCAACACATTCTGCGCACATATCTGCCCGGTTGGGTTCATGCTGGGGCTTTATGCGCGACTCGCGCCTGTGGGCTGGGGTGTGCGCGACAAATCTGTCTGTCTGGACTGCGGCGACCGGTCGTGCGTCTCGAACAGAACTGCCTATGAGTTCCAGGGGAGAAGCTGCGGAGTCGGGCTCAAGCCGTACGATCTTGATGACAATACCGACTGCCTCGTCTGCGGCCAGTGCCTCAAAGCCTGCGACCGCAACAATCCGGGGCTTGACGGGCGGCCCAACCCGGGCTGGTTCCCGCGCGTATGGTTCAAGGATCTGCTGGAACTCAGGCCCCTGACCGCCGCGCAGGCCCTGTTCTGCCTCGTCGTATCGGGATTTGTCGTCTACGAGATCTTCACGGAATGGCCGGTGACGAAGGAGCTTCTGCTCCGAGCGCCGACGATGCTGGAGCAGGCGCTCGGCGCAAGCGGTGCATGGTATCAAGGGATCGTGAGATCGATGACGCTGTTCGTGGCCCTGCCGGCAGCTTTCTGGATGCTGCCGTTCGGCATATTCCGTCTGGCAGGCGGACGGCTCTCGCTGCGCGACTATTCGCTCAGGTTCGGTATCGTCTTCATTCCGGTAATGGCGGCCGCTCATATCGTGAAGTCGCTGCTGAAGATGACCTCGCGTATTCCGTATTGGGAATATGTCGTTGGCGATCCGGCCGGCACGGAAACCGCGCGCGGTATACTCGAGAAGACCGTGCCGCTCGCTCCGTTGCCATTCTGGCGCGATCCTGCAATTACGATCCTCGGCCTGGGGTTGATGGCTGTGGCCGTCGCGCTGAGTTTCCTCATCGTACGCCGGCTGATCGCGGCCCATATATCCGGATCGGGATGGCGTTGTGTTCCGCTCTACCTTATCCCGTTCCTTTACGGCGGAGCGTTTGCTGCCATGCTGGTCGCGTGGCGGCTTTTCTGAATCATGTGATACGCCGCTTTGCGATCACAACGATAACCTGGATGATGGAGGCTCTTTTCAAGCGAGAATCCGGACATGGGCTATTATTCTGAAAAGCTGGCCGGAATACGTCTGCGGGAATGCTATGATATCGCTCCGGCGCGGGTCAAACAATACCTCGATGCCGAGATCCAGCATGTGCTTTCCAGAACGAAGCCTGCGGATTCGGTCCTGGAACTGGGATGCGGATATGGCAGGGTGGCGTGTGAGATCGCCGGGGCGGCGAAGCGTGTCGTGGGCATTGATACCGCCCCCGAAAGCCTTGAGCTCGCCAGATCGCTGTTGAAAAACGGGATGAACTGTGAGTTTCTAGCGATGGATGCAACCACCCTCAGCTTCGATGATAATGAATTCGATCTGGTCGTATGTATCCAGAACGGGATATGCGCATTCAGCGCGGATCCCCTTGTCCTGGTCAAAGAAGCGATACGGGTCGCTTGTCCGGGGGGACATGTTCTGTTCTCCAGCTACTCGAGCAGCTTCTGGGCTCACAGGCTGGAATGGTTTGAGCTGCAGGCTGAGCGCGGATTGCTCGGTGAGATCGATTACGATGCAACCGGTGATGGTGTGATCGTGTGCAGGGACGGATTCCGCTCGGGCACGATGGGGGAGACTGAATTCAGGGAATTGTGCGGACGGATCGAACTGGAGCCGACTATTCATGAGGTGGATGAGTCGAGCATATTCTGTGAACTGGTCAAACCGGATCCGCCCGTTTGCCGTTGACAGAAAAGGGCGAATAGCGGGGTTTTCTTGAGGAACAACATCTCTTGAAGGGAACATACAAGTGACTTTTCAGTACTGGTTCATGTTTCCCGTAGCGGTCCTCATCGCCACCATTGCGATGGCCTCGGGCGTCGGAGGGGCGACCTTCTTCTCGCCGCTCTTCATCCTGGCACTGGGCCTGCCGCCGGAGATCGCCATCGGCACCGGCCTCATCACCGAGGTCTTCGGTTTTGCCAGCGGTATCTACGCCTATGCGCGCAAGCGCCTGATCGACTACCGGCTGGGTATATCCCTGCTGATGGTCACCATCCCGATGGCACTGGCTGGTACCTGGCTCTCAAAAAGTATAGACCCGAACATCTTGAAGACCGTGCTCGGAATGGGGCTCTTCGCCGTGGCGGCCAGTTTTCTGCGGTCGCCGGAACCGAAAGACGTAGTGCGGATGGATGCAGCCATCGACGAGGAGTACGGCGGAGAGAAAGGTACGACCTGCCTGACTTCCGCGGAGGGAGAACGGATCTGCTACACGGTCTGCAACCGGACCGAGGGGCGCCTTATCTCCGGTCTGGGCGGGCTGTTCGTCGGGATGATCTCGACCGGTCTCGGAGAATTGAACGGCTACTTTCTACTGCGGCGCTGCCGGGTGCCGAGCCGGGTCTCCGTGGCCACGAGCGTCTTCGTGGTCGCCCTGACAGCCCTGACCGCCGCCGGGCACCTGGTGCATTTCGCGCGTACCGGCGGAGACGCCCTCCCGACGGTGTTCAGCATCGTCATTTTCACCGTGCCGGGCGTGATCATAGGCGCCCAGCTGGGCTCGCTGGTGGCGAGCCGCATTTCGGCACATACGCTGGAACGCGTTCTCGGCGTCCTCTTTATCCTGGTGGGGCCGTCCTCACCCTGGCAGAGGTCGTGCTGTGATGCGCGGACGATGCCCTTGCAAGGGTGTACGCGATCACCGTGCCGTTGAGATCTTACAGATTGAAAAGAGGAAGCCGCCTTCGGCCGGTCAGCGGGGTTCGAGAATCGTGAGCCCTGTTTTCTTCCACGGATACAAGTCTTCATGCTCCATGATCCCGGAGCTGACCCTGTAGTACCCTTCCTCCATTGCGGGGAGCGTTCCGCCCGGTACGGAAAAGGTAACGGTATTCTTGTAGCCCTTCTGGATAGTCAAGTGATTGGAATTCGGATGGCATGAGGGATATTCGTAGACGAGATCGCCGTTCTCTTTCTCGATCCGGAATCCGAAGTGATCCATGCAGTCGAAATCGAGTTCGATGTTCGGACCGTAATTGGCGATGTTCAGTGTCAACTGGGTGCTCTGGCCACGATATATCCTGTCTGCGGACAGGCTCACTTCGACCTGAAAACCGGTCGGAGGAAGCGTAAGATCCACCGGATCCGATTCTTCCGAACACCCTGTCATGCCACAGAGGAAACCCAGTGCAGCTATCAAAGCGATGATCCTCATTACACCCCTCCTGATATTGTACGGATGGGAACCCTGTAATAATGATATATTCAGAAACGATATATGCAAGTGTGTTTCCGGCCTTGCAGACAGAGGGGCAGCCTACACTTCTTTCAACGTGTAGTTGTAGCCCGCCTCGAAGCCTTCGCCGCTTTCGAGATATCTCCTGATGAACTGTCCGCAGTTCGAGCCTATGTGGTTCTCCTCGAGTTCGCCTATCGAGACGAGCACTTCGTATCCGACATCACGGAGGGGCGCTGTCACGGCCTCCGGCTCTATCCCCTCGATTATCGATGACCGGACGCCGCTGCGGTCCGCTTCGCACGTCGGGTTGACCGGCGTCATCTTGACGAGAAACTTGTCGGGGTCGAAGTGGCGGAAGAGGATGGCCGCGTCGAGGGGCATCCCCTCGGCGAGAGCGAAGTTCAGCGTGATCTTCCTTCCGTCATTCACGAAAAACCGCTCGCCGTATTCAGCGATCGCCGCAAAATCCCACTTCTTCGGAGGCAGGAGCCAGTCGCGCTTTTCAACGTCGGTAGTGTGCAGCGAGAACTGGAGCTGGAAGCGCCCCTTGTATATCCCTCTGCCGATATCGAGGAGCCTTTCGAAGAATTCCTCCCTGCCGGCAGGGGCAATGGTCGAGAGGGCCGGCATCAGTCCGGGAGCATCGTATCGCGAGGGAAGCACCTCGAGGACATCGAGGACAGCGTCGTTCAGCGTGGGCTCGCCCATCCTCGCGAGCTGCACCTTGAACTTCTTCGCCGGCACTCGGCGGTCGGGGTAACGCCGGTCGATCATGTAATCGGTCTGGAAGAGGATCTCGTCGGCTGAGAGTTTCCCGTCATAGGAGCCGCCGGCATCGCAGAAACGGCAGCCGCCCGGGCACCCGAAGAGAGTCGATACGATCAGCACCCACTTCTCCTCGCGCGGCAGCGGCGGTTCGACAGACTCGACGAATTCGACGTGCCTGCCTCCCTCCGCCTCGGCGATGTATACCTTTGCGACTTCGTCGCTACCCGTCCAGGCTCTTACTTTCATATATCTCCATCGCAGCACGGACACCGTCCCCGACGGCTATCGACGTCTGCCTGTACATGCCGTTCATCACGTCTCCGGCGAAACGCAGTTTCCCCTCTTTCACCAGGTCATCGATCGTACCGGTCAGGCCGGGCATGAGCGCTATCTCGCGCGGCACCCTGCCGACCGCCGCGATGACATGGTCGGCCGTCATCCTGTTGTGAGCCCCGCAGCCCGTGCCGCAGAGAGACAGGACGAACCTGCCGTCTTCCTCCCTGGAGATCTTCTCGACCAAGGCGTTCTCCAGCACCGTGATCCGCTCTCTGGCCGTGACCCGTCTCTGCAGGGCGGCGTTGCACCGCGGTTTCTCGCCCCTCTGCAGGATGACGATATCGTTCTTTTTCGACAGCGTCAGAGCGTAGTCAAAGGACGCGTCTCCCGCACCTATTATCGCCACCGACTTGCCGGAGATATCCCGTAACTCGCCGATTCCATAGTCTATCCCGTCCTCCGTCTCCGTACTGTCGAACTCTACGCTGCCGAGAGGAACCGGCCTCGTACCCGTCGCGATGACGATCCGCGAGAAATCCGCCTCGTTGTCGGCCTGCACCCTGAAGACGCCCGCTGCGTAATCGACCGAGAGGACCTCCTCCGGGCAGACTATCGCCTCGCTCGACTCGAGCCCGGCCGCGAAGAGGGCTGCCAGCTCGGGGCCCTCGATTCCCCTGGGAAAGCCGGGATAATTCTTGATCGTTCCGGCGTTGAAAAGCAGTCCGCCAGGCGCAGCCGACTCGTAGACGAACGGATATATCTCGTACCTCGCCAGCTGCATTGCGGCCGATATCCCCGCCGGGCCGGCGCCGATTATCGCCGTGTTGTTCTTCTTCATTTCTGTTCAGGCTCCATCATCTTTGAGCAGAGAGTAATGGCCGCCGCGCCGTGTGAGAGGTTGAGCAGCGAGGCCGCGTGAAAATCCCTGCTGTAGGTCGCCGTTCCGTCGGCCGGTAGAAATACGGCGAATCCCCTGACAAAAGCCGAGCGGGCCGTTGCTTCGACGCAGAGATGGGTCATCACGCCTGTGACGACAACCTGTCCGGAACCGGAGTCCCGGAGGATATCCTCCAGTGCGGTCCCATGGAACGCATCATACTGCGCCTTGGCAACAACAACGGTAGAGAGCTCCTCGAGAATCGGCTCCAGTGCCGTCCCGGGCGACCCGGGCTCGAGGAGATCGCCCCACCATTCCTTCATCATCCCCGCATTATCAGCCGTGTTCGAATGCCTCGTCATTATGACAGGACGGCCGGCGGCGCCGAAGCGCCGGGCGAGACCGGCCAGTCTCGATACTATTGCCTGTGCGTCCGGAACGAAAGCGTGTGACGCCTCGTCGAGAAAGAAAGCCTGCATGTCGAGTATAAGAAGCGCCGCACGGGATAAGTCGAATGCCGGGCCGCGGGTTTCTGCCGCCGCGCTATCCGCACTTTGTCGACACGATTCCGGAATCAGCCTGCGGGCGTTCTCCTCTATGTCACCCGGAGTGAGATATCGTTCCTTCAACTCGCTCATACGCTCCATATCAGACGGGAAGCCTGTCGAGGCCGTGCCTCTTCGCCTCGGCCTCCATCAGGCCCGTTATATGAGTGACGACTGCGGGATCGAGGGCTTCCGGTTCATGCTTCGCCAGGAGTTCTTCGACCCTCTCGCGGGCCCTCTCCGCCGCGTTCTTCCTGCCTTTCGAGCGCCACTCCTCGAGCGTTCCCCTCTCGATGACCGGATCGGGGAAGTACGCCTCCTTGCGGAACCACTTCGTCGTGTGGGGCAGAGAGAGGAATTCCTTCTTCTCAAGGCCCGCCTCGATCAGCGGCATCGCTATCGGGTCGTCGCGCAGTTCTATTCCCTCTGTGAGCCTCAGTGCCATCGCGCAGATCTCGTGATCGAGCACGAGTTTCTCGAGTGACTGGCACGACTCGAAATCGAGCATGCCGGGGCCCGAAATATTGTTGATTCCGGAAACGGCGGCTACTATCGCTCCCATCGCCGTTTCCATGCCGGCCTGGTAATCGACAGGCTTTGCGTCACTGAGCGCCATGTAGGCCTGGGTCGGGACCCCGAGGTGCTTGCCTATCTCGGCGTAGGCGCCGTCTATCATCATCGTCTCGATCGCGCCCATAGGGGTAGTCCCCTTGCGCATGTCGAAACATGCCGGCGAGCCGCCGTAGATGATCGGCGAGCCGGCGCGCGCGAGCTGATGGATCGTTATCCCGCTGAGGCTCTCCGCGCAGTGCTGCGTGACCGCACCGGCAAGGGTGACGGGTGATGTAGCCCCTGTAAGCGGCATCGAGATGAGCTCGGCGGGGAGCCCCGTTCGCGCGCAGTCGATCAGTGCCTGGCAGGTCAGGTCGCTCCACATCAGCGGGGGCGAGGGGCAGCAGTCGAATATTGCCATCGGTTTTTCCATAAGCGTATCGGCATTACCGGAAACGGCGGCAAGCATCTCGTGCATGACCGCAAATGCCTCGACCTTGAAGGTGCCCGTAACAATCGGCTTTATCGAGTTCTGCAGGCCGAGAAAGACCCTGTAGCGGTCCGCAATATCTTCGGGCACGTCGCCCGGAATCAGCCCGGTGCTCTGGGCGGCGTAGTTCGGGAGCGCGTCTGTGAGGCGTGCGTACCTGATCACATCGGCTGTGACCGGCACCCTCGCGTCGTTTATCTCGGGATCGAATATCCTCAGTGCCGCCGAACCGGGATTGAAATGGATCCTGTCCCCGCCGAGGTCCATCGCGACCTCGCCATGGCGGTCATAGAGGCGGATCCTCTCAGGCGCGGTCTCCAGCGCCTTCTCGACGACAGGCGAGGGGATCATCACGCGGCCGCCCTCGATCTTCGCTCCGGCGCCGGTCAGCATCTCGATCGCCTCATCGTTCTCGACGAATACTCCGACCTTTTCGAGAATCTCTATCGCCTCGGCGATGATCTTCTTTCTTGTCGCCTCATCGAACCAGGAAACGCGCGGAATCATGGCCATCTCGCCAGCTCCTTCCATTGTCGTTATCTCTTCATGCGGGTCGCATATTTTATGCTGATCAGTCCATTATCCTGTACGGACAGGTCTCCATGTCGCAGTTCCTGCAGGAGCCTTCGCTCCGGAGCCTGACCGGGTCTTCCGCAATGTGTACGGCGAACGATACCGATTTTCGAGGGACCATCATGCTGCTCTCCGTGAGCGTCACTCCGATCCTGTCCGCGGGGACGAGGGTAAAGAGCGACTTCTGTTCCCTCACGTCCCAGTCGCCGTATCCAGGGCTTGCCCTGCACGAGGTCTTGAGCCCGAGCTCCGCGGCCGCCCTGTCGATATGGTCGTTCGCGTATCTGGCCGTTGCTTCCGCGGCCGCCGAGCCTATCGCGTCGAGAACGACCGCGGTGAGCATGTCGCCTTCCTTCGACAGCGCTGTTACCCTCTCCTCGAGGGCAGGCCCTATAGTACATACGCAGAAGGCGACCTTCTCGAGATCATTGAATATATCGGAGCCTGGCAGGTCTGCCCCCGCCGCCGTCATATATATCGCCCTGGGCTCCAGCAGTCCTTTCGACTCCTCGAGGGCGGATTCGAGGGCCGCCGTTATCTTCCCTGCCGCAGCAGCGGCCGGCGCACCGATCGCCTCGCCGTTCTTTCTTCCGAGCAGCCTGGACAGTTCATCGCTGTCGGGCTCTATGTCAAATCCCTCGAGGATCACAGGTTCCATCTGAATATTCTCACATCCTGCCGTGAATTCTCACGCCTTGTCGAGGAGTCTCCTGACGTCTCTTATGAAATCGGGCGTCGTTCCGCAGCACCCTCCGATGGCATTCGCGCCAGCTTCGACCATCTTCATCACATCGGCGGCGAATTCCTCCGGCTTCTGCCCGTAAACGGCCTTCCCGTCAAAAAACGCCGGCAGGCCCGCGTTCGGCTGGAAGAGCAGGGGCGCATCTGTCAGGGAGCGCATCTCTACGGCGAGGTCTATCATCTCGCCGCTCGTAATCGAGCAGTTCGCGCCTATCACTGCAGCGCCTTCGGCGATGAGGACCTCCGCCGCTTTTTCGGGTGAATCGCCCACTATCGTGAAATATCCCTTTTTCTTCCTGTCCATCGTCAGCTCGCAAACGATCGGCTTGCCGGAGACTTCCTTTACGGCGCGAATCGCCTCGACGGCCTCCCTTATATCGTACATCGTTTCGACGAGAAAGAGGTCGACTCCGCCTTTTTCGAGGGCGGCTGCCTGCTCGCGGAAGGCCTTTCTTGCGGCATCAACGCTCAGCGTCCCCATCGGCGGGAAGAACTCCCCCGTCGGGCCGATGTCGCCGGCAAGAAACCTGCCGCCAAGCATGAACTCGTCGAGGGCATGTCTCGCGATCTCGGCCGCCTTCATGTTAAGCGCCGCCGTGTCAGGGGCCCCGTCACGGCACGATGCGGCGAGCTTGATCGAGGTGGCGCCGAATGTGTTCGTCTGGATGACGTCGGCCCCCGCCTCGAGATACTTCGTATGTATATCGACCAGCGCTTCGGGATGCAGGATGCTCCATTCATCGGGCGCCTCGCCCTCGCCGAGCCCGGCCGCGATGAGCATGCTGCCCATGCCGCCGTCGAAGAGCAGCACCTTTTCCTTCAATGCCTCGAGAAATCCGCTCATCATTTTTCCTTTGCCAGCGCCACCGCAGCGACCGCGTCTCCTGCGTACCCGTCCGCTCCGATCTCCGAGGCCCACTCTGAGCTGCACGGCGCCCCGCCGACCATCACCTTGATATTTCCGAGGGATTTCGCCGCGAGCTGCTCGATGACCTTCTTCTGTCCCGGCATCGTGGTGGTAAGCAGGGCCGATATGGCTATCCAGTCGGCGCCCTTCTCCTCGGCCGTCTCGACGAACTTCGCCACAGGGACATCCGCGCCGAGGTCGGTGACCTCGAACCCGTTGGCCGCGAGCATCGTCGCGACGAGCGTCTTGCCGATATCGTGGATATCGCCCTCGATCGTGCCGATGACGACATGGCCGAGGCTGTTCTGCCCGCCCTTGCCTCCCTCGAGTGAGGGCCGGAGGACATCCATCGCCTTCTTCATCGCATCGGCGCCGATGACGAGCTCGGGCAGAAACAGTTCTCCCTCTTCCCAGAGCCTGCCGACCTCGCGGATGCCCGAAACGAAGCCGTTCTCGATCACCTCGAGAACGTTCATTCCCTTCTCGAGGGTCAGCTTCGCGAGTTCTTCCGACTTTACGGCGTCGCCGTCGATGATCGACTGCCTGCAGCTGTCCAGGTGTTCCTTCATCCGGGATCCTCCTTATTATCTTCAGGTATAAGCGTAGATTGTGGAGTATATCAGATTCTGTGTGCCTGAAAGCAAATAAAAAGGGAAATCCCGGGGCATATACTCACTCCGGGCTCCCGGCGACGAAACTGAAGGTGGTGCGGCCGGGCACCCCGGTAATCTCCTCAGAAAACCTTACCCCCTAGAAGGCCGACCAGACTCTTCGGAGGTGGCGCCCGGCCAAAACTCAGTTTGTCGCATACTTCTTCTGTATCTCAAACTGCGGGACGATGTCGACAGGCAGGCGCGCCTTCCTGAGCTTGAGCAGCGATGCCTCTACGTCAGCGTCCATGATGCCATACTTATCAAGAAGGCCCTTCGCCGCTTCGTAGTCGCCGAGGGCCTGGATCATCAGGATCTTCCCCGAAAGGTCCTTTACCGCGCCGTGAGTCTTCTCCATATCGACGGACCACTTCCCGCTCCCCGTATCATAGGAGTAGACTCCGTTCTCTCTCATGTAGTTGAAGATGACCATGTTCGCCCTTCCGTGCGCAGACTCTGCGCCGAAACGGACGGAGCGGAAAAAACCGGCGAGAAAGGTGACCGCTACGTCCTTTTCGAGCTCGCGGCCGAAGAACCCCTCCTCAATAAGATAATAAATGTTGTGCTCTCCCACAATGTCGGCTTTCGCTTCTTCGATGGAAGAATGCGTCTCCTTCAGGGCCTTCTGCGCTGTCGTTTCCGTGCCGTCAGCTAGGGTGATCCTGCCCGGCCCGAGGCCGTGCGAGAACTCGTGCAGCAGGATGTGGTTGTAGTAGGCGTCAAAAGTCACGTGCCCGAGCTGGTCATCGGCGATGAGCTGCTTCGCTATCGGCATCAGGATCTTGTCGAACTTGGCGTGGATGATGTTGCGGAGCATGACTTTCTTGCTTCCCTTCGCCTCCTGCACCCTCTCATCGTTGGGAAGGTTGAAGGCGAGAGTCTGCACGCCGGCCTTCGTATCGCCGGCCGAAAAAACGACATCGACGACCGAGATCGGCGACTCGCTGCCCCTGTTGAGATTCTTGTGCTCGTCGGGAATGGGAAGGTTGTTCTCCATCTTGACAAGATAACCTTTCAGTCCGTCGAGACGTACGCTCTCCTTCGGGTCGCGGATACAGATGAAGCCCTCGAACGCGGCCTTGTAGTTGAAGAGGTTGTCCTCGTAGACCTCGTACGGGCCGATCGTGACATCGATAAGGTTGTCCGTGACATCCATCCAGTCCATGTCGCTCTGGAAATAATCATTCGACGCGAAGGCATCGGCGCGTGAGCGCAGGAACTTCGCCAGCGATTCGTTGGCCGTCAGGTCTGCCGCCCTGCGCATGTACCCGGCCGCCTCGTCGAGAAGCGCCTTGTACTCCTGCGAGTAGGGAATGGCCACGAGCTGTCCGGGTTTCTCGCCCCGCCTGATCACGGTGAATGTCCCCTCGAACGCCTCACGGTCCGCCGGATGCGCCGCGATCCAGTCCTCGAACTCCTGTTTCGTCATGTCGGTCGGGTAGAATTCCGCGCCGTCGGGCTTCTGAATCTTGCCCTTACCGATAAACGGCTCGTTCTCGTTGATCCGGTCCCATGGGCCGAAATTGATGTTGAAGAATTTCAGCTCCTTTATCTTGTCTGTGGAGTTCAGCGCCTTGCGCAGCTCCACGTTGCCTTTCCAGACCTGCCGCAGGAAGATCTCATCCATGACGACGCCCGCCCTGTACAGGTTCTCAAGCGCCGCGGTCTCGTTCTTGTCAAGCAGATCCCAGGGCACCGAGATCTTGACCGGCGAGTAGACTGCAAGTCTCTGCTCCAGAGTCTTCTCCCTCCCTTCCTGTGCGGACACAATATCTCCTCCCGTGGCGACGACGGCCAGGCAGACAGCCATCAGAATAACCCTCTTCATCCTGTTCCTCCTCGAGTAAAAGACAGATTATAATACACCGGCAGCCGGCCGATTATCTCAGAAATAATCCCGTCAATCAAGCGTGAGTCTCCCGAGCCATTCCTGTTGCTTGTCGTGTATTGACATTCCAGCCGGAGCTGGATATAATTACATAAGAAATATTGCTATCGTTTTAACCCCTGTAGGTTAACTCCAATTCCTTTTAAGAAGGAGGAGCGCGATGAATCGCACGATTCTCGCGGTGGGGTTTATAGTGATAGCTTTTTTCGTTGCCGGCTGCAGCGATGAATGCGATCTCCAATGCCCACCGAATGGTTCAGAGTCTTCGCAGGCGATCGATGTGCTTGTCGTGACGGCCCTTGCCAACCCCGAAATGGCGGGAATAATTCCCGGCCCGCTCCTGGATACTAAGCTGCTGCCGGCCGGATCGATTGTCGACACATTCTCCCTGCTGGATTACTCGAGAACGCTCGTCGTCCCATCAATCGAATTTCTTCGGCGTTATGATGCGCTGCTGATCTTCACCAACGCCTGGCCGCTCGTCGATCCAGAAACGGATGCCTATGACACCATCGGCAATCTGATGGCTGCCTACATAGATGCTGGAGGCGGACTCGTCATGTGCCAGTTCATGATAAACGGCTATGCCGCCGGGATTCGTGGCAGGATGATTTCCCCCGGGTACGCCCCCCTGAAAGAGGGCGTTCTGGAGTATGTCGGCAAGTCGGTCGATCGAACAATCATGTTGGAATCCCTCGACTTTCCTCTGCACCCGGTTTTCCACAGTGTCGACATAGACAGCCTCAAACTGTGCAGCAATCTGTTTCATCTGGGGCGCCCGGAGCTTGACGAGACCGCGGTACTCCTGGCCGTGGACGATCAGGGCACTAACGCTATAGCCGTAAACGCCGGCGGCAGCATCATCGGCCTGAACATGTATTTCAAGGCCTTCGCTTTTCCTGATGACTACGCGGAGACAATAAAGCTGGTCGCAAATTCGCTCCTGTATGTATCGGATGCGGACATGAACTGAGCCGCTGGCCGGGCAATTCCCGCCGCCTTTCGCCTTGACGGTCCGCAGCGACCGGTGATAGCGTAAGCCGGTCCGCAACACCACTTGAAAACGAAAGGAGCAAGGCATGCTCAAGGATATCTATGAAAAGATCGACGGTTACGGCGGCGGCATGAAGGACCTGCAGTCGAAACTCACCGCTATCCCGGCACTCGGGCCCGAGAACGACGGGACAGGCGAGAAGGAAAAGGCCGATTTCCTCGAGAAATGGATGGCCGACGAGATCGGGTTCGATACGGTCGATCACTACGACGCGCCCGACGACAGGGTGCCGGCAGGCATCAGGCCCAACATTGTCGGCGTGGTCAAGGGAGCCTCGAGCGAGAGGAAGATCTGGGTCATGGGCCATATCGACGTCGTTCCGCCGGGAGACCTCGAGAAGTGGAACACCAACCCATGGGAAGTCGTCGAGAAGGATGGAAGACTTTACGGCCGCGGCACTGAAGACAACCAGCACGGGATCGTCACCCCCCTCTTCGCCCTCAAGGCGATCAAGGAGGCCGGCGCGCAGCTCCCATACGATGTCGGCGTCGTATTCGTCTCCGCCGAGGAGACCGGGAGCGAGCACGGGATCGGCTACCTGCTGGATAACAGCGACCTCTTCGGCAGGAATGACTTCATCATCGTCCCCGACGCCGGCGAGCCGGACGGCGGGATGATCGAGGTGGCGGAAAAGTCGATCTACTGGCTCAAGGTCGAGACGACCGGAAAGCAGTGCCACGCATCAACACCTGCCGCGGGCGTCAATGCCCTCTACGCCGGCGCGCACCTCATCACGAGGCTCCACGCGCTGCACGAGATCTTCCCGCAGGTCGACGAGGTCTTCGATCCACCGATCAACACCTTCCAGGCGACGAAGAAAGAGGCGAACGTCCCCAACGTCAACACGATACCCGGTGACGACGTCTTCTATCTCGACATGAGGGTTCTTCCGGGAATCGACCTCGCCGGGGTCGAAGCTGAGATAAGGAAGATCTGCGACGGGGTGGAGAAGGAATTCGACGTGAAGATCAACCTCTCCTCGGCCCAGAAGGAGGAGGCCGCCCCGGCAACGCCCGTCGACTCACCGGTAGTGAAGGCGCTGGCCGCCGCGATAAAGGATGTCTACAAGATCGACGCGAAACCGATGGGCATCGGCGGCGGGACCGTAGCGGCCTTTTTCAGACGCGCCGGCCTCCCGGCTGTCGTCTGGTCGAAGATCGATGACACTTGCCACCAGCCGAACGAGTATACCACCGTGGAGAATATGGTCGGCGACGCGAAGGTCTTCGCCCATCTCTTCCTGCAGAAGGAATAGCGGGATGCGGATATTCTCATCGAAGGGGCCGGCATCCCTGCCGGCCCTTTTTCATTTAAGAACGAGCAGGCGTATCTCGCACATCTCGCGGATCGCCCAGCGCAGCCCCTCCCGGCCCGCACCGGACTCTTTCACTCCTCCGTAAGGCATCCGGTCGACCCTGAATGTCGGGATGTCACCGGCTATCACACCACCGACCTCGAGGGTGTCGAACGCCCGCCTTACGAGGCCGACGTCGTTCGTGTAGACACCCGCCTGGAGCCCGAATCTCGAGTCGTTTACCTCGGCGAGGGCCTCGTCAAAATCGTCGTAGCCGAAGACGACTGTAACGGGGCCGAAGACCTCTTCGTCGACGACCTTCATGCCGTGGCGGGTATTCTCCAGTATTGTCGGCGGATAAAAGGCACCCTCCCTCGGGCCGCCGGTCACGGCAACGGCTCCCTCTGATACGGCCTCATCGACCCACCGCTCGACCCTGCGGGCCTCGCCCTCGTTTATCATCGGCCCGATGCCGGTCGCCTCATCGAGCGGATCGCCCCTCTTTATCCCGGAGACCTCCCGCACGAATGCCTCCATGAAGGTAGAATAGATGCTGTTATGGACGAATATCCTCTGCACGGATATGCAGACCTGCCCCGAATAGGCATAGCCGCCGACAGCGATCCTCGCCGCAGCCCCGGAAATATCGTCCCAGTCGCAGTGGAGCACTACGGCCGCATTTCCGCCGAGCTCGAGGGTGACCTTCTTCCTGAAGGCCCTGCGCCTCAGTTCCCATCCGACCTCGGCGCTCCCGGTAAATGTCACCTTCGCGATCACGGGCCTTACGGCAAGAAGGCCCGCCTCGGCGCCGCTCATCGGCAGAACGCTCAGAGCCCCCGGCGGCAGCCCGGCGTCCAATAATATTTCGGCGAGGAGCAGGGCCGTCAGGGGGGTCTCGCTCGAAGGCTTGAGGATCACGGGGCATCCCGCCGCGATCGCAGGCGCCAGCTTGTGGGCGACGAGATTGAGGGGAAAATTGAAGGGGGTGATCGCGAGCACGGGGCCGACCGGGAACCAGCCGGTCAGTCCCATCCGTCCCTCTCCCGGCGTCGATGTATCGAGGGGGATCGTCTCCCCGTAGAGCCGGCTGCACTCCTCCGCCGCTTCGGAGAAGGTATGCACCGCCCTGGCCGCCTCGCCCGCCGCGTAACGCATCGGCTTTCCCGATTCAAGGGATATGAGTCCCGCCAGTTCGCTCCCGCGCTTTCGTATCAGCGCGGAGGCCCTTCTCAGTATTTCCGCCCTCTCGCGTGTCGCCATCCCTTTCATCACGGGAAACGCGGATACAGCGCCCGCTACGGCCATTTCGATCACATCGGAGGAGGGGCGCAGCGCCTCTCCCGCCACGCTGCCGTCATGAGGGGAAAGGACCTCGAACTTCTCGCCCTTTTCGGTCCATTCTCCGGCCGCCAGGCAGAGCTTTTCAGTCATCTTTTCGCTCCTGTCATTTATGGTATTCCCACTCCACGTATATACATGTTATAATGCCGTCCGAATATAGCGGCGTCCCTCTGGAGGGGTCTGTTGAAGTATCTCAAGCATTTGATCGTTCTCGCTGTCTTTTTTATCCTGAGCTTCCTGTTCTTCAGGCTCTGCCTGGACAACGGGTTTTGGAACGGCTACGACTACGTCGGGCTCGAGAACAGCATCAGGATGTATTCGGATCCCGGCGCGGCTTTCGAGAGCAGCTCGCCATTCAAGTTCCAGCCTCTTGTTTACAGCATCCATTACCTGCTGTTCAAACAATTCTTCTTCAACGCATCGGGATATTTCCTCTTCAACATCCTGCTGCACGGTCTCAACTCGTTCCTCGTATATCTTCTCGTCAACACGCTGATCCGCGACAGGGCGATCGCCGGGCTCGCCGGGCTGCTCTTCGTCTTCACCGTGGGAAGCTACGGCAAGTCAGTGATGATCGCATCGGGGCTGGAGGACCTCGTTATCACATTCCTCACACTCAGCACGATGATATGCTACTTCCATAACGAGCTCTACGGGGAGGGGAAGATCCTGTCCCTATGGTACTTGCTCACCCTGATCCTCTTTGTCGCATCGATGTTTACGCGGAGCACGAGCTTCTCGATCCTCGGCGCCTTTCTGGCCTTCAACTTCTTCTTCCGTACTGAAAGGAAGAGGAAGGTCGCCGACGCGGGGTTCGTGATCCTTCTTTTCATGTCGCTGGCCGCGCTCGCCACCAAGGCGACCCTGTTTCACTACACCCCTCCCCTTTACCGGCAGAACCCCGGCGCTTTCATGTTCATCTTCTACGCGGCAAAAAACGTGATCAACTATCTCGTCAGGATGATCTTTCCCATCCATACCTCGCATCTCGTGACGGGCGCGGGGTCTGCCGTGAGATTCTTCTACAGATTCGCGACGCAGATAAGGATACTTATCGCCCTGACCGTCCTGTCCTATTCCTTCTTCGGCTTCATATTCGGGAACAGGACGATACGGTTCTTCATCGCGTGGACATACATCATGGTCATCCCGTTCGCCTTCTTCCAGTTCCCCGGCGACTGGCTGAACATAAGGCACCTCTATCTCGTCTCTGTCGGGTTCGTATCGGTGATCGCCGCAGGCGCCGTCTACTGCTCGCGCCTGATATCGGAGAGCAGGTGGAAAAGACTCGTGCCGATGGTCGTGCCCATCGTGTTCATCCTGCTTTCGCGATTTATCGTGCTGCAGCTGGACGGCAGCTACCGCGTCAAGGCGGCCAGTCCGATCATGGCGCAGTACAGAAAGGCCCTGGCCGAAAAGTACGACGAGGTGTATATCGAGGGAGACAGCCTGAAAATGCGAGGGGGCCCCTGAAGCCTCAGGGCTGCCCGCTTTCTTCGACAAGTATCGTTACATCGGCTGACTGCTCCAGCCTGCCGACATCTCTTCCGCGAAGCCTTACCGTGAATACCACGTCCTCGTCTTCCACTTCCCTTCTGATGACCTGCCCCGCTTTCTCGACCAGCGCGAGCGTCTTTCCGTCCGCGGCCGGAACGGTCACGCGCGCAAGGGTCGTTCCCTTCCTGATCTCCAGGGCTACAGCATCGAGCAGCTCATCGGTACCCTCTCCCGTCGCGGCACTTATCCGGGCCGCTTCGGGGTATTTCCGGTCGAGATGCAGGGAAGTCCCGGCATCGAGCAGGTCGGCCTTGTTGAGGACGAGGAGGGTCGGGATGAATCCGTCCCTGCCCGCCGGCGGCCTGTCGCCCAGGACCTTGTCCAGGACATCATTTACGACTGCGATCTTTTCCGTGCACCGCGGCGATGAGGCATCGACCAGATGGAGCAGCAGGTCGGCCTCTTCGACATCGAGCAGTGTGGCATGAAAACTCGCGACGAGGTGGGCGGGCAGTTTTCGGATGAAACCGATCGTATCGGTCATGAGGAAGGCCGATCCACCCGGCAGCTCGACACGCCTGGTCGTTGAATCGAGGGTTGAGAAGAGGCGCCCGCTTTCGAGGACGTCGCTTCCCGAGAGCCTGTTGAGCAGGGTAGATTTGCCGGCGTTCGTGTAGCCTACGATCGTGACATTGAACAGCTCCTCCCTTTTCTTGCGCCTTTCCTTCGTGCGGCTCTCTATTTTTGCCAGTTCACGCTTCAACGCGGATATTTTCTCCCGGACCTTCCGGCGATCGACCTCGAGCTGTGTTTCTCCGGGGCCCTTGGTGCCTATACCGCCTGCCTGCCTCGAAAGGTGATCCCACAGGCGCTTCAGTCGCGGCAGGGCGTATGTGAGTTGAGCTATCTCGACCTGTATCCTCGCCTGCCTCGTTCTTGCCCTCTTCGAGAAGATGTCGAGGATCAGCTCGGTCCTGTCTATGACGTTGACGCCGACGCGTTTTTCAATATTGCGTGCCTGGGCGGGAGAAAGGTCATCGTCGAATATTACAAGATTGATCCCCTTCTCTTCGACGGCGGCGGCAAGTTCCTCGAGCTTTCCCTTCCCGATGTATGTCGATCCTTCAAGCCTGGTGCGCTGCTGAACGATCGACCCCGAGACCGCTGCGCCGGCAGTCGTCGCGAGCAGCTCGAGTTCCGCGATGTTTTCCTGCTCATCCTCGAAGGTCGAAGAGGGGAGTTTTACACCTACGAGAAAGGCCGTCTCGTCAGGGTTTTTTGGGGGAGGGGTATATAAGGTCATGTTATCTGAGGAGGATCACCCTTCTGGTCAGCGATCTTTCACCGATCTGGAGCCGGCAGTAGTAGACGCCCGGCGCGACCTTCGTGCCAGCTTCATCCGTTCCGTCCCATCCGAGAGTGTGTTCCCCGGGATGGAGGACCTCATCGACGAGGACCGTGCGTACCAGTCTTCCCTTGACGTCGTAGACCCTGATCGAGCTCATTCCCGGCTGCATCACGGCCGGCCGGTCCTTCGCGTATCTCGAGGCTTCATGGACGAGGACGTCGATCGTCAGGTCGCCCGCAAATGGATTGGGAAAGAGTCTGATGCTGTCTTCCGGCAGTCTGCCCGGCTGCAGATCATCCTCGCCTGCATAGCGCTGCAGCTCCTCCTGTCCGATATGTGCTGTGAATATTGTACCGTCGGTCAGCTGTCCCTCGATCGCGAAAGGTCCCGAGGAGGCCGTCCCGTCGTCGAGGGCTATGACTATCCTCCTCCCGACCGTCTCGAAATCGCCTGTCCGCTCGCCCGCCACCTTGAGCCATTCGATCTCCTCGCCCTCGACAGAGGGAAGGTCGATCGACACGGCGGGGCGCTTCTCTCCCTGGACCCATACCGGCGCCAGCACTGCTCTCGCCTGGACACGGACCGCCCTGCGGGCAGGAACGACCCACCTCAGTCTTCCGTCAGGACCGGCAAGTCCCTCCCAGGTCTCCCTGGCCCTCGAGATATTTCGCATCAGGGCCGCATGGTCCTTCCCGAAGACTATTGCCCACTCGAGCTCTATCCTCTCGCCGGGGTAGATGTCTCCTGCCGGTCTGAACCTGTGCGCGAGCACAATGTCGCCGGTCGCGGCCTCGGCGATCATGACGTCCTGTCCGCGGATCCCGCTGAGCAGCTCCGCCTCTTCGACGTCGAGCATGAGCGGCTCACCACCGAGTACCCGGCGGCCTTCATCATCTCCGCTCCACAGCGAATCAATATGCCCGTGCCTGCATCGGGCCCGCGCCTCAGCGGCCATGGGACCGTCCGGCCTCGACGCGCTGAGGAACACCACGGCCGCCATCGGACCTTCGTTTCCGGCATCGGCGGCCGCCGCGACTGCGTGAAGGGGCTTTTCTTCTTCGTCGGGGAGCGCCTGCATGAAAAAGGCCCGGTCGTTCCGTCCGCGGCCGGCGTCATCCCTGTCCCCGATCTCGAAATCGATGTAGTGTATCAACTCGAATTCCCGGAGGATCTCGTCCTCACCCTCGGGAGGCAGATATTCTATCGTCGTCGTAACTCCGATGAAATCCCTGACATGTCCGTAGTTCCAGAAATGGTACGCATGGGTCACCCTTATCCCGTACCGGGGAGCAAGGGAGCAGGTGACATACATCCCGTCCCCTACGGCTGCGAAATCTTCGTCGATTGCTCCATCGCCGTCGTTGTCCCGCCCGTCAAGCGGGTCCTCGTCGATCGCTCCATCGCCGTCATCGTCGCACCCGTCAGCCGGATATCTTTTCCCGCCCCGGCATCCTTCGGTCGCTCCGGCGACGCCCGGTCCCGGCAGCGCCGTCTCGAAATCGCCCGGCCCGAGAAAAACGGTCCCGCCATCTTCGCCGGCAACGAATCTCAACAGGAGGCCACCGCTTCCGAGAAACTCGGTTCCCCCCGCGCCCGGCCATCTGAGACCGAGCTTCAGCCGGCCCGATTCGATTTCATGGAGATATCCGCTGCCGTCGAGAGAAACGGCAATCCTGCCGGCGCCTGTGACCGAGAGAGCATCGTCTCCCGGCTCGGCGGCACGCCCCGGCGCCAGCGCGGCCAGCGCCGCGAAGATCACCGCGGCCGTCTTCAATCGATGCGGATTCATTACTTCCCGCCTTTTCCCTTTTTCCCCCTGGCGGGTCTCTTCTCCGGAGTCTCTTCCGGCTCCCCCGCTTCCTCC
>SDBS01000106.1_pt1 | contig 64504 bp, 46 predicted proteins | sample 2277091 | NCBI WGS metagenome assembly SDBS01 (sample SAMN10404972, study PRJNA504765) | marine sediment metagenome | isolation source: marine sediment core GS10_PC15, 163 cmbsf | place: Arctic Ocean: Southern Knipovich Ridge | collected 2010
ACATATGGAGAGGGCCGTGAAAAGAACTAACATCATGCTCAGTGACGATCAGCATAAGAGGTTGAAGCGCTATGCCCAAAGAGAAGGCCGGACACTCGGCGGATTGGTAAGAGATGCACTTGATGTCGTTTATAAGCAAAAGGATAGGCTTGAACAACGGAGGCAGGTTGCCATCGATGCATACTGCGAGGGCTTTATCAGTCTGGGAAAACTTGCTGAGGTGTTGGGACTTGATCCGGTGAGCGCCACAAATTACCTGAAAGAGCAGGCAATCCCCGTCCAATCTCAGGGACGTAAAGACTTAGTTCTAGACATAGAGAATGCCTGAGATTGTATTCGCTTGCTGTTGCCTATCCAATTTTGCACTCTCAGGTTCCCTGTTTATTTTGGAGGAGCGTTTTGGAACATCTGCTTTCATCACAAATTATGTGTCAGCCGAGATTTTGAGAGGGACTCAGCAAGGACATGAAGATTTGGAGAAGGTCCAGGAAGCCTTGAAGAAGGGGTGGCTCGAGGAAGTTGTTCTGGGCTCCCAAAAAGAGAGATCCCTTTATGAAACACTTTCTGTCTCCCTCGGTCTTGGCGAGGCATCTAGCATTGCTGTGGCGAAATCCAGGGGATTTAGCTTTGCAAGTGATGATAGGGCAGCGAGGAGAGAAGCCGGATTATTGGATGTGAAACTCACCGGGACAATCGGCATCCTCAAGATAGCTGCATCGCACAAAATAATCAATCTGAGTGAAGGCAACCTCATCCTGGCCAAAATGATAGACATGGGGTTTTATTCACCTGTGAAGTCTCTAAAAGAAGTCTGAATTTACTTGGGAACTTGGGGGACTCCTTCTACCTGTCGCCGTTTCCAGGGCATTCCGTGTCTCTTCTATGGAAAATCTTTGCGTGGCCGTGAAGGAGGCCGCGAAAAAATGGATATTACGACACAGGGACAGGGCTATGATATACTCATGGATAATGAAAATAATCGCAAATCTTGTCCAGTCTCTTTCTAACGAATCATTGATCAAGTTTGCACATGAGTTAGGCACTCCCTTGTATGTTTATGACGGGGACTTGATAGTCGAGAAGTATAAGGAATTTCATGCATTCATAAAATATCCAAAACTTAGAATATATTATGCTATGAAAGCAAATTATAACCCTGCAATTCTTGGACTGCTAAAGGACATCAATGCTTTCCTTGACGTTGTTAGTCCTGCAGAGGCTCATCTTGTTTTAAAGTTGGGTTTTTCAAAGGACAGCCTGCTCTATACTGCTAATAACATAACCGATGAGGAGATGCATGAAGTCAAACAAATGGATTTGTTGTTCAACATCGGCTCTTTGTCAAGGCTTGAAAAGTATGGCCAAGCTTACCCTGGGACCAGCTTATGCCTTAGGTTTAATCCAGATGTTGTTGCTGGTGAGAATGAAAAGGTGCAGACAGGAGGTGACCTTACCAAGTTTGGAATATTACTGCAGGATGTTGACAGAGTTAAGGAAATTACCAAGAAGTATGAATTAAAAGTGATAGGACTTCACAAGCACACAGGCTCCGGCATCTCAGATACAGAGAAATTTATTCAGAGCATGAAAAACCTGCTTTCTATTGCAAAAAAAGAGGTTTTTCCTGAATTAGAATTTGTTGATTTTGGAGGGGGCTTTAAGGTTCCTTATGAACCTGATGAGAAAAGGATTGATTATGAAGCTTTTGGAGAGCAAGTTAGCGGCATGTTCTCAAATTTTTGCAAGGATTATGGAAAAGAGCTCTACTTTTATTTTGAGCCAGGCAAATACATTGTTTCAGAAGCAGGCTACCTGCTCATCCGGGTAAATACCCTCAAGGACAATAATGGAAGGCTTATTGCAGGCACTAACTCTGGCTTTCCCCAACTAACAAGACCTATGTTTTACAAGGCTTACCATCATATACTTAATCTCTCAAATCCCAATGGTGAAAAGAGAAAGTATGATGTCTGCGGCAATATCTGTGAGACAGGGGACTGCTTTGCTTTCCAGAGAGAACTGCCAGAGATAAGAGAGGGGGATCTGCTTGCGATACAAAATGCAGGGGCTTACTGTTATTCAATGGGCAGTACCTATAATTTAAGGCCCGTGCCCTCAGAAGCTATTGTTATCAAGGGCAAAGCCAAGCTGGTAACAGAAAGATTGACCAATCAAGCATTAGCTGATGAAATTATTAATAAAAGCAAATAAAAGAGTTCGGCCTCTATCTTGGTCAAGGTCCTGACCTGGTAAAGAAAAACTGATATTGATAAATACTCAAAGACATGAGTGAAATTACTCAAACAATTGAGCAAATTGTAATATCAGGGGAAACCCCATGTTTCAACGGCCAATTCTTAAGGAAATCATTAAGAGATTAAGTGAGCCAAGACGCTTCATACGGGTGCTCTCCGGGCCCAGGCAATCAGGTCCTTCAGGTCGATGACGGCTTTGATGACGCCGTCGGCGTAGCCGGCGGCCAGCTCCAGGGCTGTGCCTGTTTCGGCCAGCGTAAAGGTGTGGGTCGCCATGAAGGAGGCGTCGATGGCCCCGCCGGCTATGAGGTCGAGGGCCTTCTGCGTGCAGCCGTTCTGGCGGCGGATGTTCTGGATGCGGATCTCCTTGCGCCGCAGCCCGTGGATGTCGAACGCCACCCGGTCCGTCTCGGGGACCCCCAGGATGAAGAGTGTTCCTCCCGGATTCAGGATCTCCACAGCCTGGTCCAGGGCCTCCGGGTCGCCGCAGCATTCGAAGACGGCATCCAGGCCCTGCTCTCTGCTCAATATCCCGGACACGATATCGGTCTCGTCCGGGCTGGCGGCCCAGGCCGCTCCTGCCTTAAGGGCGGCCTGCAGGCGATCCTCCACCTTATCCGTGACATAGGCCGTTTCCGCACCCGCGGCCCGCGCCGCCAGCAGCACGCTGAGCCCGATAGGCCCGGTCCCCAGGATGCCGATGGCCTTCGGCTTGGCATCATCCAGGAAGCCTGCCGCATACACACCGATGGCGAGCGGCTCGGCCAGGACCCCCTGGCGCAGGCTCAGCCTGTCGGGCAGTTTGAAGCAGTTGTGTGCGGGCATCACGATGTATTCCGAGAGGCAGCCGGGAAGCTGTCCCGGGCATCCCAGGAAGCGCAGGCTGCGGCAGGTGTGGGGCCGCCCCGCCCGGCACTGGTCGCATTCCCCGCAGGATACGGCCGGGTCGACCGCCACCCGGTCTCCGGGCGCCAGGTCACCTGCCAGGGGGCCGCACATCTCGACCGTACCGGTGCATTCGTGCCCGATGGTGAAGGGGTATTCGACCACCTGATTCCCGATGCGGCCGTGGCGGTAGTAGTGCACGTCAGAGCCGCAGATGCCGACCGTCTCGACCTTGAGGAGGACGTCGGAGTCCTCGGGCAGCGGGGGGAGGGGAACCTCCCGCACAGCGATAGAGCGGGGCCCTGTCAACTGCGCGGCCTGCATGACGTCCATTCTCGATTATCCCCGTCTCATCCGAAGGGGCTCTCGTCCGGATAGGGAAGCCCGCTTGGCAGGGGAAAGGCGATGTCTTCGACTCCCAGCATCCGAAGCGCCGCGAACAGAGCCTGACCAGCGTGCTGGAAGGCCACTGCGGTGTGGTGGGGGAAGCGCTGGCCGATCAGCACATGCCGGTAGAAGCGCCCCATCTCCTTCACAGCGAAGACACCGATGCTGCCGAATGAGCGCGGCGCGATGTCCAGCACCCGGCCCTCGGCGATGTAGCTCTTGAGCTCGGTGTCCGCGGTGGACTGCAGCCGGAAGATCGTGACCTCCCCGGGCCGGATCCGGCCCTCCAGCGTGCCGCGGGTGACGTCCGGTTCTTTGTCCGGTTCCATGAGGCGGTGCATGATGAGCTGGTGCTTCATCTCCGGGACTAGGAGGCACGCGGAGGACGTGTTCCCGCAGTGGAAACCCATGAACAGGTCGTTGGGCTTGTATCCCTTGACCTTGTCCCCGGCCTCTTCGTACATGTCGTAGGGAACGGTGTTGTTGATGTCCAGGAGTGTTGCGGGCAGGAGCGTGGCGCAGGTGGCCATGTATTCGCTCAGCGCCCCGTAGATGTCTACCTCGCAGGCCACGGGCATGCCCCGGGTGGCGAGGCGCGAGTTGACATAGCAGGGCACGAACCCGAAATACTCCTCGAAGGCCGGCCAGCACTTGTTGGCGTACACGCCGAACTGCGAGGCGCCTAAGTGATCCTCCATGAACTTGAGGAGGGCCACCTCATACCGCGCCAGCTTTTTCAGGAGGTCGGGATACTGGTTTCCGGCCCCCAGTTCCCGGGCCATGTCCGCGGCCACGGCCTCGACCTCCGGGCCCTCTCCCGCCTTTTGGAACAGGTCGTAGAGATCCAGCTCGCTGTTCTCCATGACCTCCACCCCCAGGTCGAAGAGCGGCCGGATGGGCGCGTTGCAGGCATAGAAGTCCTGGGGCCTCGGCCCGAAGGCGAAGATCTTGAGCGATCGGATCCCGATGACCACCCGGGCCGCCGGGACAAAGTCCGCGATCCTGTCCGCCACCTCCTCAGCCGTGCCCACGGGATACTCCGGGATATGCGGATGCAGCCTTCTCAGCTCCACGTTGTAGGACGTGTTGAGCAGCCCGCAGTAGGCGTCGCCCCGGCCCTGGATGAGGTCCTGCATGGATTCCTCGGCCGCGGCCGCCAGCATCACCGGACCTCCGAACCGCTGGGCCAGGATCGTGGTCGGCCCCTCGGGCCCGAAGTTGCTCAGGAAGATGACTAGGGCGTCGATCGAAAGTTCCTCGATCTCCTTCAGGGCCTGGAGCACGTCCTTTTCGTTCTCCACGACCGTCGGGACCGTGGAGATCGGGATGTTCTTGGATGCACAGGCTTCGATCACCCTGTCCCTGCGGGCCAGGGACAGCTCCACCGGGAAACAGTCGCGGCTCACGGCCACGATGCCCAGCTTGATCTCCGGGATGTTGGTCATTTTTGTTCTCCTGTTTTCTGGCCGTAATAGGCCTGCGGGCCGTGTTTGCGCTGGTAGTGCTTACGCAGCAGATACTCGGGGAAGGGCGGCACTTCGGGAGCCAGGCTCAGCGTACCCCACGCCATCTTGGCGGTCTTCTCCAGGGCCAGGCTGTTGATCACGGCCCTTTCCGGCGATGAACCCCATGCGAACGCACCGTGAGCGGCCACCAGTACGGCCGGCATCTCCCAAGGATCGATCCGTTCGAACCGCTCCACGATCACCTTCCCGGTGTTGCCCTCGTAGTCGGCCTCCACCTCGTCCTGCGTGATCATGCGTGTCAGGGGAACCTCGCCGTTGAAGTGGTCGGCATGTGTGGTCCCCAGGCATGGGATTGCCAGGCGGGCCTGGGCGAACATGCCGGCGTAGTCGCTGTGGGTATGGGCCACGCCGGCGATCCGATCGAAGGCGCGGTAGAGTTCGAGATGGGTAGGCGTGTCCGAAGAAGGGTTGAGGTCTCCCTCCACGCGATTACCCGCCAGATCGACCAGGACCAGGTTCTCGGGCGCAAGGTCCTTATAGTCGACTCCGCTGGGTTTGATGGCCACGATCCCGCTTTCCCGGTCCAGGCCGCTGACATTGCCCCAGGTCAGGGTCACGAGCCCCAGGTCGACCAGGTCGATGTTGGCCTGATAGACCCGCTTCCTCAGCTCTTCGAGTCTCATGTGTCCTTCCTCTGCCGCTCCCGGATGGCGATCAGGTCCTTCATGATGTTGGCCATGGACCCCGACCACTCTTCCGTGCCGAAGGCGTCGTGCAGCTGCAGGTACAGCCGGTACATCTCAGCGTACACGGCATGGTTCTGCATGTCCGGTTCGAACACCTCCCGGATCCCGGTCATGGCGGCCTGCGCCTCTTCCACGGAGGCGTAGCCGCTCGTTTCCGGGCCGGCGGCCACCGCCCCGAAGATGGCGGCCCCCAATGCGGGTGTCTGGTCGCTGTGCGAGACCTTCATGGGCCGTCCCAGGATGTCGGCGTAGATCTGCATGAGGAAGGGGTTCTTGCTGGCTAGCCCGCCGCAGTTTACGATCTCCCTGACCTCGGTGCCGTACTCCTCGATGCGGTTCACGATGGTGAGCGCGCCGAAGGCCGTGGCCTCGATGAGCGCACGGTAGATCTCGTGGGCCTCGGTGTGGAGCGTCTGCCCCAGGAGCAGGCCGCTAAGGCGTACGTCTACCAGGATGGTGCGGTTGCCGTTGTTCCAGTCCAGGGCCAGGAGCCCGTGCTCGCCCGGTTTCTGCCGGGCGGCCTCGACCTCCAGGTTCTTGAACTTCTCGTCCGTGGTCGTCCCGTACTTTTCCGGGACCAGGTGGTTCACGAACCATAAAAAGATGTCGCCCACGGCCGACTGCCCCGCCTCGATACCGAAGTATTCGGGCAGGACCGAACCGTCCACGATCCCGCACACGCCCGGGATGTCGGCCAGCCCCGCCTGCCTGGGCGAGACCATGATGTCGCAGGTGGACGTGCCCAGGATCTTGACCAGGGTCCCCTGCTTGATCCCGGCACCCACACCGCCCATGTGGGCGTCGAAGGCCCCGACGGCCACGGCGATCCCGGGGCTGAGGCCCAGCTTCCCGGCCCACTCCTGGGAGAGCGGCCCGGCCAGCCGGTCCGAGGGCACGGCCTCGTCATAGAGGCGGTCCCGCAGGCCGGCCAGCTCCGGGTCGAGCGCGGCCAGGAACTCCTGGTCCGGGAGCCCGTCCCACTGGGCGCTGTACATGGCTTTGTGCCCGGCGGCGCACACGGAGCGCTTGATCCGGTCCGGCCGCGTCTCCCCGGTCAGCACCGCTGGCAGGTAATCGCAGATCTCGACAAAGCTGTGGGCCGCCTCGAAGACCTCGGGGGCCACGCGCTTGCCGTGGAGGATCTTGCTCCAGAACCACTCCGACGAGTAGGTGCCGCCGATCTTGGCCAGGTACTCGGGACGCATCTCCTGCGCCAGGGCCGTGATCTCGGCCGCCTCGGCGTGGCTGGAGTGGTCCTTCCACAGCCAGACCATGGCATCGAGGTTGCCCTCGAACTCAGGCAGCAGGGCCAGCGGCGTGCCCTCCCGGTCGACGGGCATGGGGCTTGAGCCCGTGGTGTCGATGCCGATGCCGACCACGGATTCCGGGCGGAACCCGGGATCCGCCTTCCCGGCCAAAGCCAGCGCCTCCCGGACGGCCTCCACGGCCCCGGTCAAGTAATCGGCCGGATTCTGGCGGGCCACGTTGGGGTCCCGGGGATCGAGCCAGATGCCCTCCCGGCCCGAGGGATAATCGGACACGTGGCTGGCCAGCTCCCGACCGTCCGCCAGGCCGACGATCAGGGAGCGGCAGGAATTGGTCCCGAAATCTAATCCGATGGCATATCTTTTCATGTTTTTATTTTCCGAGCGCCAGGGGCGAGAAGTAGATCATGACCATGGCGATGATCACGAGCACCACGAGCGATAGCGTCACGTCTCGAGTGGTCCAGCTGGCCCAAGAGGCCTTCTTGTCCTCGCTGAACGTCGTGGCGTATGTGACCCCACGGATCTTCTCATCCGAAGGGGCCGCCGAGAACATGCTGACCACCACCATGAGGGCGATGCTGATCAGGAACAGGTACACGCTGAAGTACAGGAAATTGACGTCGGCGAAGGTGTAGAGCCATCCGCTCAGGTGTTCTTTGCTGAGCTCGGCTATGAGGCGCAGCATGCCGATGATGAACCCGCCGAAGAGCGCTGCATTGGCGCCGCGGGCGTTGATCCGTTTCCAGAAGACTCCCAGCAGAAAGACGGCCGTGATGGGCGGTGCCAGGTAGGACTGCACACTCTGAAGGTAGTGGTAGAGCTGGCCTGAGATGAATTTCATCAGCGGGATCCAGAGTAAGCCGGTAACCACCACCACTCCGGTCGCGATCCGGCCCACACGGACCAGCTTTTTCTCGGGCGCGTCGGGCCGGATCTTCTTGTAGATGTCCATGGTGAAGAGGGTGGAGCAGGAGTTGAAGACCGCGGCCAGCGAACTCATCAGGGCCGCCAGCAGCCCGCCCACCACCAGTCCGCGCAGCCCGGTGGGCAGCAGCGTCTTGACCAGCGTGGGGAAGGCCTGGTCCGCGGTGCCCAAACTGAGCTGCCCGGTCTTGACCAGGGCATAGGCCGTGATCCCGGGGATGAAGAAGATCCAGAAGGGCAGCAGCTTGAGGAGGGCGGCGAAGATGGTGCCGCGCCGGGCGTCCTGCTCGCTGCGCGCGGCCAGTACGCGCTGCACTATGCACTGGTCCGTGCACCAGTACCAGATGCCCACGATGGGCGCGCTCAGCAGCAGGCCCAGCCACGGGAAATCCGGATCACTCAGGGGCGGGAACAGGTTGAAATGATCCGCGCCCGCCACCGCCACCAGGTTTTCCCACCCGCCGATGGCCTTGAGCCCCATGAACAGGACGGTCACCGAGCCCAGGATCAGGACGAAGGCCTGGAGCGCCTCGGTGTAGACCACGGCCCGCAGCCCACCCAGCACGGTGTAGAGCCCTGTCAGGATCACGGTGATGAGCGCCCCGGTCCAGAAGTCGATCCCCATCAGGGTCTGGAACACGACCGCGCCTGCGTACACCGTGACCGACACCTTGGTCAGCACGTAGGCCACCAGCGAGATGATGGACAGGAACCAGCGGGAGGTGGGGGAGTAGCGCCGCTCCAGGAACTCGGGCATGGTGAAGACCTTGGTGCGCATGTAGAAGGGCACGAATACCCAGCCCAGCAGCAGGATGCACCAGGCGTGCAGCTCGTAGTGGCCCATGGCCACCCCGCTCTTGGCGGCGGTCCCGGCCAGTCCCACGATGTGCTCGGACCCGATGTTGGAGGCAAAAATCGAGGCCCCGATCACGAACCAACCCACATGGCGCCCGGCCAGGAAATAATCCGTGGAGGATTCCTGTTTCTTGCGGATTACCCACCAGGCTATGCCCAGGATCACGACGAAATAGAGCGCCAGCACGAACCAGTCCAGCGTTTGTAGTCCATTCATGTTGTCTATCCCTTCACGCTTGTCTCACGAATCGGCCTATATTTATCGCAACCACGCCCCCCTGTCAATCGGTTTGGGGACAGACCATGAAATGTTGTTGATATTCAATGAATTATACTGATAAATCGCCTTAAATACGGTCTTAGAGCCCTACTTTTGTGCCTTAAACCAGCTTCTAAGGTGAGGGAACCTTTCGGTCCGGATTACTTCTTTTTCCACTTGGGCAGAGTCCGGCCCGGTGTCCAGGGTGCACCCGCCGCCTCCATCTCCTTCTCCAGCTTGGGCAGGTCGACCTCGATCAGCTGCCTGAGTCGGGGAAGCAGCGCCTCGAACCCATCTGCTGCGATGGCATAGCCGCGCCGGTTGGTCTCTGTCACGGGACTGGTGGAGCGAAGCTGCATGTCCAGCCGGCGCATGAGCGAGGGTGAACTTGGCTCGGACCTGCCGGCCCGTGTGTAATCGCCGTAGAGCTCCTTCTGGAGGTCCGCCAATCGCAGCTCCAGTTCGCGAGCTTTTTTGAGGAGACTCGGACCCGCATCCGCTGTATCGAGAAGGGCTTTCTTTATAAACTGCAGGCGACGGGACATCTCTCCGGCGGCGGCTCCTGCTCCGGCCATGACGCGCTGAAGCTCGCCCACCTTTTTCTGATATGCAAGCAGTGCTGCACGGTCTTTTTCCTCCAGCTTGTTCAACCCCAGAGACCTCACCTTAAAGGCCTGCGGCTCACCCAGAGCCACCACCTTGCCGTTTACGATCTTGGACAGCTCGACCGTGAAATCGCCCGACGCCGCCATGGGCCCTCGGGGCGGACCGGCCCAGGGCGGAAGCTGCGGCTTCTGCAGGCGTGTGGGGCGGAGGTCCGGATAGCAGAGGTCCCAGGCTACCCGGTGGATCCCCTGTGCGGCCGGGCCGGTCAGGCGCCTGACAACATGTCCGGATGCATCTTTCACCGTGAGCACGAGGGCCGGTTTTTCCTCGCGGCCCTCCTTCTCTAGAGCCTCCCAACCCGGAAAGGGTATGGGTTGGCCTTCCTTCTCCAGGGCCTTTTCCTTTTTCTGCCGCCCGGCCTGGGCGGTCACCAGGGATTCCTTGAGAAAGTATGTGAAGACCGCGCCGAAGGGGGGATTGGGGGCCAGGAATATGCCGTCTCCCAGGAAGGCCTTGTCCCGCAGGTTGAAGGGGTGCTTCTCGATGTATCTGAGGGCGTCTTTGACAGGAAACAGCAGGGCTTCCCGGGCCAGGGCTTCCGGCGTGACATGGCGCAGAGGAGAGTAATCGTCCAGGACAAAAAATCCCCTGCCGAACGACGCCCCCACCAGATCAGACTCCCTCTCCTGGATCTCGAGGTCACGGAAGGCGATGGTGGGCACACCGCCGCTCAGTTTCACCCAATGATTTCCCTGGTCGAGAGTGAAATAGATCCCGAATTCGGTGCCGATAAACAGCAGGTCCGGCTTCACATGGTCCTGGGTGATGGCCCAGACAATGGTCTGCTCGGGCAGGTCCCCGGTCATGGAGGCCCAGCTGCGGCCCCGGTCCTTGCTCTTTAGCAGGTAGGGCTTCAGGTCCCCGGTTTTGTGGCTGTCGAGCGCGGCATAGACCGTGTCGGGATCATGCTTGGAAGCACAAATGTCGTTCACGAAATATCGGCCCGGCACTCCCGGGATCCTCTCGATACGCCGCCAGTTTTCCCCTCCGTCCTCGGTCACCTGGATCAGGCCGTCGTCGCTCCCGGCATAGATCAACCCCTCGGCCAGCGGGGACTCGGACAGCGAAGTGATGGTGCTGTACCTGGACATGGCTCCATGGTCCCAGAGGGCATTCACACTCCAGGTCTTGCCCATGATGGGCTGTTCCAGGCGGAAGATGTTCCGAGTCAGGTCCGGGCTAATGCGGGTCCAGGAATCGCCCCGGTCGTCGCTGCGGTACACGTGCTGGGCCGCAAAATACAGCCGCGTGTGGGAGTGGGGGCTGATGATCACGGGAGCGTCCCAGTTGAACCTCTGCGGGCCTTCTCCTGGCTCGGGCTGGGGCTTGATATCGACCAGCTCCCCGCTGCCCCGGTCGTAGCGGTTGAGGTTGCCGTTCTGTGTTTCGGAATAGATGATGTCCGGGTCCTCGGGATCGATGGCGCAGGCATACCCGTCGGCGCCTGTGGTGGTGTACCAGTCGTGGTTGAAGATGCCGTTCTGGTTCAGCGTCCTCGAGGGGCCGGCCTGACTGCAGTTGTCCTGGGTCCCCCCGTGGATGTTGTAGAACGGTTCGTCGCTGTCCAGCGCCATCTTGTAGAATTGGGTCAGCGGCAGGTTGGCATAATACCGCCAGGTGCGGCCCCGGTCATAGCTGGAATACAGGCCGCCATCGCTGCCGACAAGCAGGAACTCGGGGTCGTCCGGGTCAAAGGCCAGCGCATGGTTGTCGGAGTGTTTGGTGGCCTCCCCGACAGGATTGAAGCTGCGGCCGCCGTCTTCTGAGACATGCAGCCAGACATCCATCTGATACACCCGGTCGAACACATGGGGATCGGCAAAGATCTCCTGGTAATAATGTGGACCGGTGCCGCCGCTGGTGTAGGAGGACTGCTTTGTCCAGCTCTCTCCCCGGTCGGCCGAGCGGTAGAAACCCTTTGCCTCCGGCCCAGCCTCGATCGTGGCATAGACCACATTGGGCTTGATAGAGGAGACCGCCAGGCCGATCCGGCCCAGGTGCCCCCCGGGCAGGCCGACCTTGAGTTTGCGCCAGGTCTTGCCCGCGTCCTCGCTCTTGTAGATACCCGACTCCGGGCCGCCGCCCATGAAGGCTGCCACACTGCGGCGGCGGTGATAGGCCGCGGCATACAGGATGTCGGGATTCTCCGGGTCCATGGCGATGTCCGTCACACCGGTATCCGGGCTTATCTCCAGGGAGACCTCCCACGTTTGCCCGCCGTCCCGGCTGGTGTAGACGCCGCGTTCACCTCCGGCCGACCACAATGGCCCTTCCACCGCCGCGTGGATAATCCGGGCGTCCCGGGGATCGATCAGGATCTTGGAGATGTGCTGGGATTTCTTCAATCCTTTGTTCTCCCAGGTCCGTCCTCCGTTCCGGCTCAGGTAGATCCCGTCTCCCCAGCCTACGTGACGGCCGCTCACATTCTCACCCGTCCCCACCCAGATATTGTCGGGATTGTTGGGATCGATGGTCACGCAGCCGATAGAGTAAACTGGCTGGGCATCGAAGACCGGTGTCCAGGTGGTCCCGGCATTGACGGTCTTCCAGACTCCGCCCGATCCCACCGCGATATACCAGGTCGACTTGTCCTGTGGATGGATGGCGATGTCGCTGATCCGTCCGGACATCAGGGCCGGCCCGACGTTTCGGAACCGTAACCCCTGATACGTCGAGGGATCGGTCAGGGCCGTTCCTTTTTTGTCCTTATCCTGCGCAGCCAACAGCACGCTCAAGGTCAGCAGGAAAAGCAGAATAATTTGATAGAGCTTTTTCATGGAGCCCTCCTGAACTAGAATGGTAATATTCATATACGGTTCACAGCAATTTGAGAACACTATTCTGCCTCAAACCGGACTGACTTGGAAGAGATAATATAGAAATGGTGACGATTATCTAATGATTAACTTTTTTCCCCGTAAGCAAAAAAACTAGCGAACAATTTTGCCTAAAAGCAAAATCATTCGACTCTTTCCTTGAGAAATGCTGATAAAAGGAAGAGGACTTCCTGGTGCCTGGATGACGTCCGGGTAATCCTCGCCTAAATGGCTCTATCGAGCCGGCTTCTCCCGGCTTCCCAGGCAGTAGGCAGTGGATCACCACACCGATGGTGACGGCCCCCTCGTAGCGGCCGCGGCCGTAGTAATCGTAGTGATTTTCGATGGGCACCACAAGCTGTCCGCTCTCGACTGTGATCCCCATGTTCTCGAGCAGCTCGGGTGAGAGCTTGTTGACCCGCGCGTCTTCGAAGCCATCGATCTTGAGCCCCACGCTCCGGGCGCCCTTGCCTCACCGGTCAAGAATAAGGTGCGGGTTCCTCTTTCAATCTCTTGACGATTGTTTCAAGATCTTTCCTGTCTATGACACGTATTACGGTGATGGTGTCTTCCTTAATCCTATAGAGAACCCTGTAATCTCCCGAACGCATCCTGTTTAAAGCTGGCTTGAATCCTTTAAGTTTTTTTATGTTTAAGCTCGACGCGAAGGGCTCCATAGAGAGGTTTTTGATAGAAGCGATGATGTGAGTGCGCAGCTTGTTCGGGATGATATTCAGATCCTTGGCCGCTGAATGGGTAAACTGGATATTGAATTTCTTCAATCTTGTTCTTCTGGAGGGGACAGATAATCATCCAGCGATATAACTCTCCCTTTCTGGATATCTTCGTCTGCTTTTTTGATCTTTTCTCGTATAGCTGGGCTGTGTTCGATGATAAAATCTTCCAGATCGTCTTCTGTGAGCGGGAGGATAGAAGCGGCTGGTTTTCCTCTGTACGTGATGATCACTGGATTCCCCTTCATAACCTCGGCTAAGAGTTTGTTGGTTTTGTTTTTCAAGTCGACCGTATTTGCCACTCTCATGCTTAAGACTCCTATATGGCTATTATAATAGCCTTTTAATCGGAGTCAAGCTTCATCAAAGCTTTCTCGTCCTCATCATCGGATGGAATCCAGTCGATGCCGGCTCCGCTTCGCTCGTGATGACAGTCAAGAATGTATTTACCGTTATTTATTCGCAGCCGCGAAGGACACCAGATAAGTCAGGCGGCAGGCCTTGGCCAGGAGCTCGGCGCTCACCTTTTCCACGCTGTCGCTTGTCTGGTGGTAATCCGGGGTCATGGCCGCCATGGAGTACACGAAGGGGACATTCTTGGGCGCGAAGGAGGCGTGGTCGCTCCCGCCGCTGGCCCGGCCCGATTCGGATTCCCGCAGGAATATGTGCAGCCCCACGTACTGGTTGGCCTCCCTGACCAAATCATCCATCCCCGTCGTGAAGCTCACGGTCAGGAATTCGGCCAGATCGATCTTCTTCATCAGGTCTTCACCGCCCGGGAACTGGAACATGCGTCCCATGCGTGTGAAGCTCTGCTCGTCGTAGGCTCGGCTGATCATGTCCATGTTGAAGTACATGGCGGTCTTGTCCATGGGGATGAAAGGATGTTCCACGTAGTAGCGGGAGCCCAGCAGCCCCTTTTCCTCTCCGGTCCAGAGGGCGAACAGGATGGATCGCTTGGGTTTGACCGGGTTGGCCACGAAGGCCCGGGCTGCGGTGAGGACGCCGATCGACCCGGAGGCGTTGTCGTCGGCCCCGTTGTAGATGTAGTCGCCGAAGTGCCCTAGGTGGTCCAAGTGCGCGCCGATGACCACGACCTCTTTCTTGAGCTCGGGATCGGATCCCTCGATCATGCCCAGGACATTGACGCACTTCACGAGCTTGACCGTGGCCTTGGAGGTGATGGTCACCCTGGTCCCGGAGAGCTCCATGGAGGCAGGCTTCATGTTGGTCTCGATGGATTCCTTGAGCTCGTCAATGGTCTTGCCCGAGTTTTCCAGGATGGCGTTGGCGATCTCGCGGGTGATGGTGATGACAGGGGCGCCCCCTCCCGACATCATGCCTCTTATCCCGGGTATGGACAGACGGCGGCGCGGCCTGGTATTGATGGGCCTATCGTCCGAGGGCTGCCTGGTGGTGGCCAGCCCCTTGTAGATGGCGGCATCCGTGCCCGTGTTCTGGACCTGGAGGATGGCGGCCGGGCCGAGCTTGCGGATCTCTGCGGTCTTGCCGCCGCCTCCGCCCCGGCGGAACATGCGCATGGCCTGGGCCTGGGGGAAGTATTTGTCCTTGAGCTCCTTGTTCTTCTGGAAGGGGGATTCCGGGTCGTCTTTGCCCGGGGCCTCGGTCAGGATGAGGACGATCTTGCCCTTGACATCGAGGTTCTTGAAGTCATCCCACTTGGCATCTTTCTCCGTGATCCCATAGCCGGCGAACACCACGGGTGCGGTCTGGGACCCGGCTGTGTACGACATCATCGAGAAATCGAGGCCGGAGACAAAGGTGCGGGATTTTTCCTGGGCGCCCTTCCGGAGGTTGAGGGTCAGTGTGCCCGATACGTCCGAAGTCTCCCGGAACGCGATGTCCTGGAAGTAGGTCCGCTTGGCGGGACCGGGAGGGGGGCCGCTGCGAAAGAAGCGGAAGACCCGTGCGGGCATGTCGCCGGCAGGCTCGATTCCCCAGATCTTGAAGAGGGAGGCGGCGTATTCCGCGGCCAGCATGTAGCCTCGGGTGCCGGTGTCGCGACCTTCCAGCAGGTCCGAGGACAGGAACGTCAGGAGCCCGAGGGCGCTCTCGGTCGTGATGGTCTCGAATCCGGCCTTCATGGCCTCTGGGACAGCTTGGGGTTCATCGACGAGGACAAGGTTCTTCTCTATGTCCTCCGCCTTCCGTTGGGGAGCCTGGGCCCCGACGGTGAATACCAGGGCGAGGATCAGCAGGATGGCAAAGACGGGTTTTCTCATTCAAAGGCCTCCTTTATAGATGTGTTCACTGTTTTGACTCCGAATCATGCATTATCTTTCTTTTTTTTATTCTTGACAATGCTTTTATTTGCGTTTCAGCCAGACCGCCATCTCGCCGCGGCCGCGGTGGGCCCAGGCATAGTAGGGGATGGCGAAGAGTGTGCGCTTTTCAGCCACCGAACCCGGGCCGGATCCCTCTGCGGGAGCTGTCTCGACCTCACCGGTGATGGCCACGATCCCCTGGAGGAGGTCAGGCCGCTCCGTGGCCCGGAACTCGGCGCGATCGGGGATGATGATGTCGTGGACGCGGCCATTGTTGTCGATGCCCTCGGCACAGTAGACCAAGGGCCCCCGCTCCAGGGCCACACGCCCCCGGTTGGCCTCGACACTCTCGTGTGCCAGCACCCGGCGCACGGGCATGGGGAGCCTGAGCTCCACCACATCGCCGGCGGCCCAGGTGCGGGCCAGCTGCGCGTAGCCCTTTTCCAGGTCGATCTCGACCGGTAATCCGTTGATCTTCAAGACCGGGGAATTTTCAGCAATTTCTGTGTATCTGTAGAGGTCGCTGGGAACGGGGAGGTCCAGGGCCCAGCCGGGGATGCGGATCTTGAGCGCGAACGTCAGGCCCTTTTCCGGGAACAGGGAGATCTTGACTTTTCCGTCCCAGGGATACTCCGTCTCTTGCCTGACCCGGATCGTTTGCCCCTGGAACTCTATCTCCGCTGTGTTCTGGATGAAGAGGTTGACGTACAGTGCGTCCCGTTCTTGGGCATAGATGTATCCCGGCACCGAGGGGAGGAAGCGGGTGATATTCCCCGGGCAGCAGGACACCTCGAACCAGGGACTGCGCACCCGGCCGCCGTTCGAGGCCAGGGGATTCTGGTAGAAGAAGCAGTCTCCCTCCAGCGAGACGCCGGACAGGGCCCCGTTGTACAGCGTTCGCTCCAGCACGTCGATGTACTTGGCGTCCCCGTGCAGCAGGAACATGCGCAGGTTCCAGAACACATTGCCCACGGCCGCGCAGGTCTCGGTGTAGGCGGATTCGTTGGGGAGCTCGTAGGCGTCGCCAAAGGCTTCAGTGGTGTGGCGGGCCCCGATGCCGCCCGTGAGGTAGAGCTTCTTGAAGACCACATTCTCCCAGAGGCGGTCGATGGCGCTGATGTATTCGGGGTGCCCGCCCAGGGCCGCCACATCCGCCATACCGGTGTACATGTAGGAGGCGCGCACCGCGTGCCCCACGGCCTCCTTCTGCTCCAGCACCGGCTTGTGGGCCTGCATGTAGGGCTTCCGGTTGTAGATGGCAAACGGCGTGTCTTCCGCGTAGGGCTCGCCGGCCTGTCCGCGGCCGCGCATGTCCAGGAAAAACTTGGCCAGCTCCAGGTAGGTCCGGTTCCCGGTCGTGCGATAGAGCTTGGCCAGGCCGATCTCCACTTCCTGGTGGCCGGGGTAGTCCCGGCGCTTGTCCGGGCCGAAGGTCCGGACCAGGAGATCCGCGTTCTTGACTGCGACGTCCAGGAAGGCGGTCTTGCCGGTGGCCTGGTAGTAGGCCACGGCCGCCTCGTACATGTGTCCGGCGTTATAGAGCTCGTGGCTCCCGTTGAGGCGGGACCAGCGCTCCGGGCCGGCGCCCGGGGCCGGGTTGTCCGGGTCGGCGGTGCGGGCGGCGTAGAGGTAGCCGTCCTCCTCCTGGGCGGCGGCGATCAGTTCGACCAGCTCATCCACCTGGCGCTCCAGGTCCGGGTCGGGATGGACGCTCAGGGAGTAGGCCGCGCCCTCGATCACCTTGTACACGTCGGTGTCGTTGAAGCGGCGTCCCTCGTATTTCCCCTCGGCTCGGCCGGCGGCGATGGCCAGGTTTTTGACCCGGTTGGTCTCCACATTCTTTTTCATGGCGAACGGGATGGTGACTACCCGGTTGGTCTCGATGCGCGGGAGCCAGAAGACGTCGTCGACCTGGACATCCGTGAACGGGACAGGCTGGACCGGGTAGTCGGGAGGGGATGATTTGCAGCCGACACCAGCTGTCATCAGGAGAACGCACAGAAAATCTACCGGTATCGCGTGAACAGATCGTTTCATAGCTTTTCCTCAGGCCATGGGATTGCCTCATTTTATCACTATTTTCATGGGAATTGAAAAATGGCTTAAACATATCCAAAAATAACTAAAGTTAACTACATATAATTTATTATTGAAAAAGTAAGGCCTATGTACTAGCCTTGAAACAGAAGGAGGCGAACATGGCAGGCGGGATCAAACTGGGATTGCTGGCGGTCGGATTTATCCTCTTGACCGCGGTCTTAACCTTCGCAGCCTTGAGGACGGATGAAGGCCAAGAAGTCTCCAACCGTATCGTCATCCATGCGGATCAAGGCAAACACACCATCAACAAGAACATCTACGGGCATTTTTCCGAGCACCTGGGGCGCTGTGTCTACGAGGGCTACTGGGTGGGGGAGGACAGCTCCATCCCCAATGTGCGCGGCATCCGCCGGGATGTGGTGGAGGCGCTCCGGAAGATCCGGATCCCGGTGCTGCGCTGGCCGGGCGGGTGTTTTGCGGACGAGTACCACTGGAAAAACGGCATCGGCCCCAGAGAAAAGCGACCGAGCATGGTCAACACCCACTGGGGCGGGGTGACGGAGAACAACCACTTCGGCACCCACGAATTCCTGGACCTGTGCGAGCAGCTGGGATGCGAGCCCTACATCTGCGGCAACCTGGGCAGCGGCACGGTCCGGGAGATGGCCGAGTGGGTCGAGTACATCACCTTCGACGGCCGGAGTCCCATGGCCGACCTGCGCCGCCAGAACGGGCGGGAGGAGCCCTGGAAGCTCCGCTACTTCGGAGTGGGGAACGAGAACTGGGGCTGCGGCGGGAGCATGCGGCCTGAATACTATGCCGACGAGTACAGGCGCTTCCAGACCTATGTGAAGAACTATTCCGGGAACCGGATCTACAAGATCGCCTGCGGTGCCTATGGTGAAAACACCGAATGGACCGAGGTCCTGATGCGGGAGGCGGGCGGCCGCATGCGCGGGCTGAGCTACCATTACTACACCGTGCCGGGCGGCTGGTCGAACAAGAATTCGGCCACGGATTTTGATGAGGCCGGTTGGTTCGAGACCCTGAAGCTGGCCGGGAAAATAGGGGAGCACATCCGGCAGCACGCCGCCGTCATGGACAGGTACGACCCGGAGAAGAGGGTGGGTATGATCGTCGATGAGTGGGGGACCTGGTACGAGGTCGAGCCCGGCACCAACCGGGGTTTCCTGTATCAGCAGAACACGCTTAGGGATGCGCTGGCTGCCGGCCTGACCCTCAATATCTTCAACAACCACTGCGATAGGGTCCGGATGGCCAACCTGGCCCAGACCGTAAACGTGCTCCAAGCCCTGGTCCTGACCGACAAGGAGAAGATGATCGTGACGCCCACCTACCATGTCTTCGACATGTACCAGGTGCACCAGGACACCGTGCTGCTCCCGGTCGAGGAGCAGAGCAGGCCTTACCGGAAGGGTGAGGAGGAGATCGCGGGGCTGAGCGTGTCTGCCTCACGAAGCGACGACGGGGCGATCCATGTCTCTCTCTGCAACCTGAATCCCGAGCAGGAGGCCCCGGTTGACATCGAGCTCAGAGGGGTCAAACCCGCATCTGTGTCCGGGAGGGTCCTCACGGCAGAGGCCATGAACGCGCACAACACCTTTGACGATCCGGATGCGATCTTCCCCGTGCCGTTCGATGCAGTGCGGCTGCAGGGCGATCGTGTTACGGTCGTCCTCCCGCCCAAGTCCGTGGTTGTGCTGACGATCAAGTAGTCAGTAGATCCGGGCGGCCCAGCCGCCGCCCGGCGCCAGCCGGATCCGGATCTTCTGATCCGGTGTGACGGTCTTCCGCCCCCGCTCGAAGTCGTTGCCGTAGCGGTCCGCGTTGGGGCCGTCCTGGAAAAACTCCATGGTGTGGTCACCCGGCGGGAGGAAGGAGAAGTCCACCGTAAGCTCCCGCGGCGACCAGTCGGTCATGGCGCCCACATACCATTCCTTTCCGCTCTTGCGGGCGATCAGCACGTAGTCGCCCACTCTGGCGTCCAGGACCCGGGTTTCGTCCCAGACCGTGGGGACCGGCGCCAGGAACTCCATGCAATCTTTCTCGCGGAGATAGTGGGAGGGGCTGTCGGCCAGCATCTGGAGCGGGCTCTCGAACACCACGTACATAGCCAGCTGGTGGCAGCGGGTGCCCAGGCTCATGGGGCGGGTGAACACTGAGGTGAAGTTCTTGTCCTGAGCGTTGATCATGGCGCCCGGCGTGTAGTCCATGGGCCCGGCCAGCATCCGGATGAAGGGCAGGGTCACGTCGTGCTCCGGATTGGGGTGCTTGCTCCACTTCACGTTTTCCAGGCCGCGCAGCCCTTCGCGCGTGAGCACGTTGGGGAAGGCCCTCCGCAGGCCCGCCGGCTTGTATGACCCGTGGAAGTCGACCAAGAGCTTGCGCTCGGCGGACGCCTCGGCGATCCTCCAGTAGTAGTTGACCATCCACTGGTCGTCCCGCTGCATGAAGTCGACCTTGATGCCCTTGATCCCCCAGTCTGCGAACCGGTCCAGGGCCTCGTCCAGCTGGTCGTCCAGGGTCTTCCACACCACCCACAGGATCACCCCCACGTTTTTCCTGCGGGCATGGGCCAGGAGGGCGTCCATGTCGATGTCCGGATTGACTTTGAGCAGGTCCGTGGTGTCGGACCAGCCCTCGTCCAGGATGATGTATTCGATCCCGTACTGCGAGGCGAAATCGATGTAGTACTTGTAGGTCTCGGTGTTGATCCCGGCGCGGAAGTCCACGCCGAAGATGTTGTTGGCGTTCCACCAGTCCCAGGCCACCTTGCCCGGCCGGATCCAGGAGGAGTCTCGGATCCGGTTCTTGGGGGAAAGCTTGTAGACCATCTGGCTCTCGATGAGGTCTCCGTCCTTCTCCGCGATCACCAGCATCCGCCAGGGAAAGCTGCGGCGCCCCCGCGTCCTGGCGATGTGATCCGCCCGCTCGGTCACCTCCACGGTCCGGTCACGGGTCTGTTTTTCCTGTACGGCCACTGCCGGGAAGAGCCCTCGCAGCGCGGGTCCCCGGCTGCCCCTGAGGTAGAGGCCCGCGTAATCCTCCAGGCCGGCCTCGGTGAACGCGACCTTGGGGCCGTCCTCCACGTCGATCAGGACCGGCAGGTGGGCCATCTTGTCCGAGGGAATCTCGCTCAACGGCAGATATTCGTACAGCCTCTCCGAGTGGGTCAGGAAGCCTTCTTCGGTGGGGAAGTAGACCTTGTGGTCCCGGGGGAAATTCAGCACGACCTCTTCATCGGTCACATAGACCTCATCCGGCAGTTCGGTCCGGAACCGGTAGGCCACCCCGTCGTCATAGGCGCGGAAATCCACCTCGAAGCGGCGGGCGAATTTCAGCGAGAGCTCGTTCCAGTGGTCGGACACGGCGCGTGATTTCTGCCGCACCACCGGGTAGAGCGTGTCTTTCCTGGAGCGGGAGGTGAAGCTTTTAAGCTCGGGCGCGGCACCCAGTTTCCCGTAATCCTTAAGGGTCAGGGACAGAGGATTGGGACCGGTCAGGCGCTCGGATCCGAAAAAGACCGTGTAGGTGATGCGGTCCTGGGTCTCGATGCGGACACGGATCTTCTTGTTGGGAGAGAAGACCTCGTGGGCGTCTTCAGCCGGCAAGGTGTGCGTCCCCATCAGAACCAGCCCCAAACACGCAAAAATGATTCGCGTCGACTGTGGTGTCATGGCATGTCCCCTTCAAATCGATTTCCCTTTTTGCTTATGTGTGTCTGATATCCTGCCTGTGCCAATCGCGGCTTATCTCACCCGCCACTCGTGGATGCCGGTGGCGAACTCCTCCTGCAGTTTGATCTCGAGCCGCAGGGCCCGGGTTTCGACCGCCCGGAAAGCGACCCGGTTGTACGTGTCCCTTTCCACGCCGTGGGCATCGCCGGTCAGGACCGGTTTCCAGTTCGTGCCCTCCCGGTACAGGAGGCGCCAGGACTCCGGTACACGGCAGGCTCCCATCCCAGTGTCGTCGAACCAGTAGACCTCGACCACTGAAACCCTCCGCCGCTCGGGAAAGTCTAGCTGGATCCATTCGGTGGTCCCTTTCTGGGGCCGCCAGTGGAAGTAGGGGACTGAGTGGTCGATGGAGCTTTCGGGCTCCAGTTGATCGTTGACCGCCTCCGGATTGCGTCCGCCCGAGGCCGTGACCTTGCTGCGGGAGGCGATGCTGGGCGGGGGCAGGGGGCGGGCCGCCTCCGCCTTCCGGGCCAGCCAGACGGACATCTCTCCTCTGCCTCGATGGGCCCAGGCATAGTAGGGGATGGCGGTGAATTCCTGGACCCGCTCCTGCACGCCGGTTTCATCGCCGGTCAGGTGCAGAGCGCCGGCCCGTCCCTGGATGACCTGCACGCCGTTGAGCAGTTCGGGACGGAATTCCGTGGTCAGGACCGCCTCATCGGGAAGCATGAGGTTGCGCACCTTTCCCGTCTCGCTGTCCGGCCACTCCGCGCAGTACACCAGCGGCCCGCGCTCCAGGGCCACACGGCCTATGTTGGCGGCCACCCCAGGGTGGGATTCCACCCGCCTGACCGGCATGGGCAGGCCCAGCCGCACGGAGTCGCCGCTCCGCCAGCCGCGGCGGATGAGGGCGTAGCCGTCGGACACCTCGTATTCCACCGGATCTCCGTTGACCTCCAGGACAATGTCTTCTTCCAGGGTGTCCAGGTATCTGTACAGATCGCTGGGCACCGGTCTGTCCTGCGCCCAGCCGGGTAAACGGATGCGCAGGGTCCATTCCCGGGATTTTTCCGGCTCGATCGTCAAGTGCACCTCGCCCTCCCAGGGATAGCGCGTCTCCTGCCGGATGACGACCGTCTGCCCGCTCACGGGGATCCGGGCCCGGCTTCCGATGAACAGGTTGACATAGAGCTGATCACCTTTATGGGCGTAGATGTAGCCGGGGATGGACGGCACGAACCGGACGATATTGGAGGGGCAGCAGGCGCAGGCAAACCAGGGCGAGCGGTCCTCCCCCTGGAAGGTCTCCAGGCGGTTGGGGTAGAAAAAGCGGTTCCCCTCCAGCGAGATGCCCGAGAGGAAGCCGTTGTAGATCACGCGTTCCGCGATGTCCATGTACCGGGCCTGACCGTGCATCAGGAACATGCGGTGGTTCCACAGCACGTTGGCGATGGAGGCACAGGTCTCGCTGTAGGCGATCCGGTTGGGGAGCTCGTAATCCGGTCCGAATCCCTCGTGCCCTCCGGCCGCGCCGATCCCACCGGTCAGGTAGAGTTTCTTGCCCACCACGTTCTCCCAGATGCGGTCGATGGCCTGGATGTAGCTGCTGTCCCCGGTGAGGGCTGCCACATCCGCCATGCCGGTGTACATGTAGGCGGCACGCACCGCGTGCCCCACGGCCGTGTCCTGTTCCAGGACCGGGATGTGGTCTTGGCTGTATTCCCCGTAGAGCTCGTGTCCTTCCGGGTCCCCGCGTTGGTCCAGGAAGAATTTGGCCAGGTCCAGGTATTTCCTCTCTCCCGTCAGCCGGTAGAGCTTGACCAGGCCGATTTCGATCTCCTGGTGTCCGGGGGGGCAGCGTTTCTTGTCGGGGCCGACGACCTCGAGGATGAGCTCGGCGTTCTTGAGGGCCACATCCAGGAGCGTGCGCTTCCCTGTCGCCTGGTAATAGGCCACCGCCCCCTCATAGAGGTGACCCACGTTGTAGAGCTCGTGCCCGTGGGCGATGTCCGACCAGCGCTCCTCGCCGCCGGGCGGCATCTTGTCCGGCTGCATGGCCGTGCGGGCGGTGTAGAGGTAGCCGTCATCCTCCTGGGCGGCCGCGATCTGGGCGATGATCCCGTCCACGGTCTTCTCCAGTTCCGGATCCGGGAACAGGGCCAGGGAATAGGCGGCGCCCTCGATGATCTTGAACACGTCGGAGTCGTTGAAGTAGTAGCCCTCTGGTTTTCCCTCCTCCCGGCCCGCGGCCCTCGCGAAGTTGGAGATGCGGCCGGTCTCCTCGCTCATCTGCAGGGCATAGGGGATCGTGATCTCTCGGTTAGTCTCCATCCGCGGGAGCCAGAAGGCGTCCACGATCTCCACGTCTGTGAAGGGGACCGGGGTGATCGGGTAGTCCTGGGTCTGGGTGCCGCAGGCGGATGCCAGAGCCGCCAGCACCAGGACCACGGCGATCTTGGGGGTGCGGTTCATGGAATGCCCTCCGTTCATTTGATCCTCCATTCATGAATGCCGCCGGCAAAATCGGGCCGGGACCGGATTTCCAGGCGCAAGGCCGATGTGTGGACGGTTTCGAAGACCACCCGGTTGAACCGGTCCTTGTCCACCCCATAGGCGTCTTCCGAGTAGACTGGTTTCCAGGATGCCCCGTTCCGGTAGAGGATGCGCCAGGACAGAGGCAGCCGGCACTCCCCCCTGCCTGTGTCGTCGAACCAGTAGACCTCGACCGAGGAGACCTCGGCCGGTTGGGAGAAGTCGTACTGGATCCATTCCGTCGTGCCCTTGTGGGGCCACCAGTGGAAAAAGGGTACGTCGTGATCGATGGAGGAGCGGGGCTCCAGCCGGTCGCTGACCGCCTCCGGGTTCTTGCCGAAAGACGAGGTCACCTTGCTCTGCGATGCGATGGACGGGCGCCCCACGGGATGGACGGCCGACTCTTCGCGGGCCAGCCAGACCGTCATCTCTCCCTTGCCGCGGTGGGCCCAGGCATAGTAGGGAATGGCCGTGAAATCCTGTTCGCTGACCTCCAGCGTTGCGTCATCCTCGGCCAACCGGCAGCCGTTGACGCGTCCCTGGATGACCTGGACGCCCTTGAGCAGGTCCGCACGGAATTCGGTGCTCAAAGGGGCGTCGTCGGGCAGGAGCAGGTTGCGCACATGCCCGTCAGGGCTTTCGGGCCATTCGGCGCAGAACACGATGGGCCCGCGCTCCAGGGCCACGCGGCCCCGGTCGGCTTCGACCTTTTCGTGGGCCAGGACTCTTCGTATCGGCATGGGGAGGTGGAGGTCGACCACATCCCCGGACCGCCAGGTCCTTTTTATGCATGCGAACCCGCGTTCGATGTCCGGGACGACCGGTTCACCGTTTACGGTCATGGTGATCTCATCCGCACCGGAGTTCAGGTAGACGTACAGGTCACTGGGCACCGGCCGGCCTTGGGCCCATCCGGGTATGCGGAGGAACAGGGCGAACCTGTCGGTCGATCGTTCCGGAGAGATGGAAAGACGGATACGGCCGTTCCAGGGATACTTCGTCTCCTGTGTGACCTTGACGGTCCGGCCGCCCATGTGGATGGAGGCTGTGTTCGAGGCATAGAGGTTCACGTAGAGCTCGTCCTTGCGATGGGCATACACATATCCCGGGACCGAGGCCATGAAGCGGGTCACATTGCCCGGACAGCAGGCGCATCCGAACCAGGGGCTGCGTTCGTGCTGGCCCACCGACTCCAGGGGATTGGGGTAGAAGAAGAGCGTGCCGTCCAGGGAGATGCCGGAGATCAGGCCGTTGTAGAGCGTGCGTTCCATGACATCCAGGTACCGGGCTTCCCCGTGCAGGAGGAACAGACGGTGGTTCCAGTACACGTTGCCGATGGCGGCACAGGTCTCGTTGTAGGCGCTCATGTTGGGGAGGTCGTAGTTATTGCCGAAGGCCTCTCCCGATGGACGCGCGCCGATCCCCCCGGTCAGGTAGAGCTTCTTGCCCGCCACATTTTCCCAGATGCGGTCGATGGCCTCGAGGTATTCCCGGTCCCCGGTCAAGGCTGCCACATCCGCCATCCCCGAGTACATGTAAGACGCCCGCACCGCATGGCCCACGGCCTCCTCCTGTTCCAGCACGGGCTTGTGGTCCTGGTTGTACTCGCCCCAGAGCTCGCGGCCCCCCAGGGTTTTCCCGCGCACATCCAGGAAAAACCTGGCCAGGTCCAGGTATTTTTCCTCTCCGGTCACACGGTAGAGCTTGGCCAGGCCCATCTCGATCACCTGGTGTCCGGGAGGCACCTCCTTTTTCCCGGGGCCGAAGACCGTGGAGATGAGGTCGGCGTTCTCGAGGGCGATGTCGAGGAGGTTGCGCTTGCCGGTGGCCTGAAAGTGGGCGGCGGCCGCCTCGTAGAGATGCCCGGCGTTGTAGAGCTCGTGGCTGCCGCGCAGCCTCTCCCAGCGCTCCTCTCCGAACCAGTTCTTGAGCTTCTCTGCGTCGTTGGTGCGGGCCGTGTACAGGTAGCCGTCTTCCTCCTGGGCGGCGGCGATGAGCGCGATCAGCTCGTCCAGGTAGGCGTCCAGGTCCGGGTCGGGATGGACCATGAGTGCATAGGAAGCGCCCTCTAGAGTCTTGTAGATGTCCGTATCGTCAAAGGGGTAGATGCCGCACTGTTCGCCCTCCTTGAGGCCTCCGGCCACGGCAAAGTTATCGATGCGGCCGGTCTCTTGGCATTTCTCGAAGGCGTGGGGGATGGTGACAGCGCGGTTGGTCTCCATGCGCGGCGCCCAGAAGCTGTCGGTGATCTTGACGTCGGTGAAGGGCACGGGCTGGAAGGGATAGTCTTTGAGCTCGGCCGGTCCCCGACACTGCCAGAGCCCCAGGAGCATGCTGCTCACCAGGGCGATCACGCTCGCTCTCTTCATGGCGCCTCCGTGTCCGTGAACCATCATATCCAAAAATCAGAAATCAGGCTACTCTTTTATAGCGGCCGGAATCAACCCTTTGTCCGAGCTGGCAAGGATGGTATTATATAGGCTGCATCGGTGCCGACGTTATGAATAAGGCAGGAAGACGAGAAAGGGAGATCGACAATGCCGGATGACAAAAAAGAGATCAAGGTGACTTTCCCCCCCAACCTTCACGGCGGGGTCTATGCCAACAACATGATGGTGGCCCACACCAGGGAGGAATTCATCATGGATTTCCTGATGGTGGCTCCCCCCGAGGGCGCCGTGACCGCCCGGGTCATCGTCTCCCCTGGTCATATGAAGCGGATATTGGCAGCGTTGATCGACAACGTCAAAAGATACGAGGGCCAGCACGGCCCCATCGAGGAGGGGGAGGGGCCGGACGGGAACATAGGAATAGTACACTAACGCTCGCTATTCGAGCTGATTCTTGATGGTGTCCGAGCTTATGGTTTCTTTATCTGTCTTTACGGATCTCCGCACCGGCAGTTTCCGCCGTCGGAGGTTTCGTATCGTTTCCCCGGTCTGGCTGAACAGGAAGCGTGCCCCACTGAGGATATGGCGGCCCAGCCAGAACATCCCCAGGCCCATGAGTATGCAGACGGCACCGGCAGCGAAGTTGAGGATAACACTCAGGGGGGGATCGAAGAACTGATCCAGGGTATGCATGTATTCCAGGAGGAAGTCGGGATAGAAGAGGCGTATGGTCGTGACGACCCAGGTGAGCCAGCCCCCGAACACCAAAACGCCTGCTGTTACATAGTACGTGAAGATGAGGGCGACCAGGGTGATGCCCAGGCCCATCAGCAGGGCCAGCGCGCCTGCGCCCAGGGGCAGACCGAATATGCCTATGAAAAAACCTGCCAGGATGTAGAAGGGCAGGTTGCGTCTCTTGCCCATGCGCTTCATGGTGCCCGAGAGCCGCGAGGCCACCACCTCGGAGGGCTCCCCCAGCCGGTCGAGCACGTTCAGGATCCGCTGGATGTCGTCTTCTGTGCCGTCCGCGGCATAGGATTCATAGATGTGGGAGTAGATCTCGCGGACCAGCTCTTCCCTGTCCGTCTCCGGCAGTCTCCGCAGGTGTCCCCTCATGCGATCCAGGTAGTTGTCGACGATCTTCCCGACCTGCTCACTGAAGTCATGCGTCATCGTCCCTCTCCTTTTTGATGTCGATCTGGGTTTTGGCCTGTCCCTCGTCCGTTTCTTCCGGAGCGCTGGCGGCCCGCGTCACCAGCTCCTGCAGCCGGGTGAATTCCTCCTGCAGGATCCGGTAGGCCTTCTTCCCGTTCGGGGTGAGGGCGTAGTATTTGCGGGGGGGGCCCTGGCGGGACTCCGCCCACTCGGTGCTGACCAGCCCTTCACGGGAGAGCCGGCTCAGGATCGGGTAGATGGTCCCCTCAGTGAGCTCTACGCCGTTGCCGCCTGTCAGGTGTTTGATCAGCGAGTACCCGTAGTGGGAGCGGTGTTCCAGGGCGCCCATGATGGCCAGCTCCAGGATGCCTTTGCGCAGTTGTTTGATCTTATTTTCCATTGTTACCAAGTACAATGTAATACAAGGTACTGGGTTTGTCAAGTTTTTTCCAATATCTTGTGTTCGCGTCGAGATGTTGCGGGGTTGTTCTCCATGTGATATATAAGGCGCAGCAAATCATGGGATAAATATAAGATGCCGAATGAGAGCGAGCTGGCCGCACTCTTTGACATGGATGGTGTCATCGTCGACAACATGGCTTTTCACCAGAAGGCCTGGGAGCTGTTCTTCGATAAACACCGGCCGCCCATGACGCTCGAGGATTTCATGCTGCAGTTCGGACGCACCAACCGGGACCTTTTCGAGGTCCTGTTCCAGAGGAAGATCTCAGCCGAGGAAGAGGCCCTATTCGGAGAAGAGAAGGAAGCCCTGTACCGGGAGGCCTATGCCCACCATGTAGAGGCCGTTCCCGGTTTCGTGGACTTTATCGCCGATCTCAAGGCCCACGATGTGCGCACGGCCGTGGCCACCTCGGCTCCCCGGATCAACCTGGACTTTGTGCTGGAGCGCCTGCCCATCGCCCCGTATCTGGACGTGCTGGCCGACTCTTCCTGGGTAACCCGGGGTAAGCCCGATCCGGAGATCTACCTCAAGACGGCCTCTGCGCTGGGATGTCTCCCCAGAGCCTGTGTGGTGTTCGAGGATTCCTTCGCCGGGATCCGGTCCGGCCAGAACGCAGGCATGAAGGTGGTCGCCCTGGCCACCACCCATCCACTGGAGCGCCTGTCCCCCTATTCCCCGGACCTGATCATCTCTGACTTCACGCAGGTCGATTATGCAGACTTCCGGGCCCTTGTCGTCGGCCTGTCTTGAACTCCTGGGACTTTTTGATGCCGATCTCTTGGTATCGGTTCTCCCAGCAGGCGGTGATAGGTTGATTCCCGCCGGATGAGCCTATAAGATGGGGTCATGAAAAAGAGCATTTTTTGGATACTTTGGGTTTTCATGTGCCTGGCGGCCGTCCAGGGAGGGGGAGCGGAGGTCCAGCCCCCTCCCAATGCTCCGGGCACCGTAACCCTTGAGGGCTCCCAAATCTCCTGGACCTATGCCGGGCGGGTCGTCTTCCGGGGGGAAATCAACATGGAACCCGCCCGATATACCGCCAACATCGTCTCTCTGGAAAAGGACGGGAGGATCGATCAGCTCCTGGTCCTGACCACGCACCAGTGGGAGGACTCGATCGACATCCGGGGGAGGATCCTGGCCGGGCCGGAATCATTTCCCTGTGAGGCAGACCCGCGCGAGCAGGGCATGCGGATCGTGCGGCATGTGCACGGCCTGAGCCGCAGCCTGCTCAACCGGGGCGTCTACGACCGCACGCACGATTGGGTGCTCTCCGTCGACCACAATCCCTGGGTGAAGATCGAACCCCTGAGCAGCGGCCCGGAGGGCCGGGAGTACGACATAGCCGTCCAGGGACGCGAGATCATTATCCGCTTCCGGCCCCGGTTCTACCAGATCCACCGCGGGCTCTCTTATTATGAGCCCTGGACGTACCGGGTCTGGCCCAAACCGGTGGTGGGGTGGTGCTCGTGGTTCGCCTATTATGCCGACATCACAGAGGCGGACGTCACAAAGACCGCCGACGTTGTGGCCGAGGTGCTGGCACCCTACGGCTATGAGTACATACAGATCGATGACGGGTATCAGCGAGGGGAAGGCCTGCCCGAGCTGTGGCTGAATACCAACGCCAGGTTCCCCAATGGGCTGGGCTACCTGGCCGGGTATATCAAGAACCGGGGGCTCAAGCCGGGCATCTGGACCAATATGGCTTTCAACCAGGAGGAGTATGCCCGGCGGAACAAAGACTATTTTGTCCTGACGCCGAAAGGGGAGGTCGCCCGCGGCAACTGGATCAACATCTCCGTCGACGGATCCAATCCCGAGGCTGTCGATACATTGGTGCGTCCAGTCTACAAGGGGTTGAAAGGCCAGGGCTGGCAGTACTTCAAGGTGGATGCCCTGCGGCACCTCCGCTACGAAGGCTACAACAGCCGGCCGGAATATTTCGAGGATAAAGGCGTCGACCGGGGGGAGGCCTTCCGTGACCTGGTCAAGGCGATCAGGGAGGAGATCGGCCGGGAACACTTCATGATGGGGTGCTGGGGCATCCGGCCCGAGCTCATCGGGATCATCGACGGGTGCCGCATCGGGACCGACGGGTACTCGTTCGCCGGCCTCTCACAGTACAATTCCTTCAACAACGTGGTGTGGCTGAATGACCCGGATCACATCGAGCTCTCGCCCCAAGAGGCGTACCGCTCCACCATGGCCACATCGCTGACCGGATCGCTCTTCATGCTGACCGACAAGCCCGAGGTCTACCGGACCGAACGGGCGGATCCGGCTAAGCGGGCCGCGCCCGTGCTCTTCACGCTGCCCGGCCAGATCTTCGATGTCGACCCCAGCCGATCCCAGAACCTGCACCGGGTGGACGTGGAAGTCACAGGCTCGGGCCCCCGGGTCTTCGACGCCAGCCGCGATCCCAAGGTCCACCTGTTCCTGCTGGAGATCGACAAGCCCTTTGAGAACTGGATGCTGCTGGGCCGGACCGGTGACGATTTCGAGTTCATTCCGTTTACGGAACTGGGCCTGGCGCATGACGCGGAGTACTTTGTCTTCGAGTTCTGGTCCAAGAGGCTGCTGGGCAGCTTTTCCAGGGGATTTGACCCGGGGGACATCGATCCCCGCTTCAACTGCCAGCTGTTCTGCATCCGCAGGCGGCTGAGCCGCCCCCAGATCCTGGCCACCGACCGGCATATCACCTGCGGCGGGTACGATCTGGAGGAGGTGACCTGGCGGGACGGCGTTCTCTCAGGAAGAAGCCGCATGATTGCGGGCGAAACCCAGGTTCTGTATGTATCCGAACCCGAAGGATTCGTGCTAGCGAGCGCATCCTGCGGTGCGCAGGCCGAGATCATCAGCTCGGAAAAAAGCGAGTCACTCCGCCGGATCCACATCCGTGCGGAGGTTTCCGGGTCGGTTGATTGGGATCTCCGTTACTGATCCTCGAGGCATTTTGAGACCCCTGATTGACCTGAGGGAACCCGTGTGATAAAAGCAGGGAAGATTTCTTTGCAGATCAAATAACCTGGAATACTGGAGAGAGCATGATCCTGCAGACGGTCGACTGGGCTTTTGTTCTGGGATTCTTTATCTTTTCGCTCATCATCGGGCTGGCGGTCTCCAAGCGGGCCGGGAGCAGCGCCTCGGAATTCTTCCTCTCGGGGAGGAACATGCCCTGGTGGCTGCTGGGCGTTTCCATGGTGGCCACCACCTTCTCCACCGACACACCGAACCTGGTGTCCGACATCGTGCGCCAGAATGGGGTGTCCGGCAACTGGGTCTGGTGGGCCTTCCTCCTGACGGCCATGCTCACCGTGTTCGTGTATGCCAAGCTGTGGCGCCGCTCCCAGGTGGTCACAGATCTGGAGTTCTACGAACTGCGCTACAGCGGCAGGGCCGCCGCTTTCCTGCGCGGATTCCGGGCGCTGTACCTGGGGATCTTCTTCAATGTCCTGATCATGGCCACCGTATCGCTGGCCATCATCAAGATCGGGGGCGTCATGTTCCGCTTCACGCCCCTGCAGACACTCCTGATCGCCTTGATCGTGACCGCCGTCTACAGCGCCCTGGGCGGGCTGCGCGGTGTCCTGATCACGGATTTTTTCCAGTTCGGGATCGCCATGGTCGGGTCTGTCGGGGCGGCCATCGTGGCCGTCCGGCTGCCCCAGGTGGGCGGGTTGAAGGCCCTGCTCACACATGCCAATGTGGTCGACAAGCTGAGCCTGCTGCCGGATTTCAATAGCCTGGATGCCCTGGTCCCCCTCTTCATCCTGCCCCTGGCGGTCCAGTGGTGGAGTGTCTGGTACCCGGGCGCCGAGCCGGGCGGGGGCGGGTACATCGCCCAGCGCATGTTATCGGCCAAGTCGGAGAAGCATGCCGTGGGCGCCACCTTCCTGTTCACGGCCGCGCACTATGCTCTGCGGCCCTGGCCCTGGATCGTCGTGGCCCTGTGCTCCCTCGTGGTCTTCCCCAACCTGGAAGCCCTGCAGGCGGCCTTCCCCCATGTCGACCCTTCGGTCATCAAGCACGACATGGCTTACCCGGCCATGCTGACCTACCTCCCGGCCGGGCTTCTGGGGATGGTGGTGGCCTCCCTGATCGCGGCCTTCATGTCCACCATCTCCACCCACCTCAACTGGGGATCGTCCTACGTGGTTAACGACTTCTACAAGCGGTTTATAAACCGGGAGGCATCGGATAAACAGCAGGTCCGGGTGGGGCGCATCTCCACCGTGGTGCTCATGATCTTCACCGGGTTCCTGGCCCTGGTGTTGAGCAATGCGCTCCAGGCCTTCAACATCCTACTGCAGATCGGGGCCGGCACCGGTCTGCTCTTCATCCTGCGCTGGTTCTGGTGGCGGATCAATCCCTATTCCGAGCTGACGGCCATGGGTGTGTCTTTTGTTGTGGCGGTGTACTGGCAGATCGTCCATGCCTGGACCGGGCTGCCGGAGGTCTCCACGCATGTCCAGCTGGTCTCGGCCGTGGCCGTCACCACGGTGTGCTGGATCCTGGTGACGTTCCTGACCCGGCCCTCGGACGCGCAGACCCTGAGGTCATTCTATCGGCTGGTGAAGCCGGGCGGCCCCGGCTGGCGCAGGGTGATCGAGGAGGCTGCTCAGGATAACGATCCCGTCGAAACCCCGGGTAAGGGCTGGGATGTCCCGACCGGGATCGTGTGCATGGTGGTGGGCTGCCTGGGGGTCTACAGCGCCCTGTTCGCCACTGGCTATTGGATCTACGGCCAACGTTTGGTCGCGGCCCTGCTCTCGGCCGTGGCGGCGATATCGACCGTGATTCTGGTCAAGACCTGGAAAAAACTTAGAATTGCGGATTGATGGTAAAAAAGGGGACAGGTGCAATTTTTGATGAAAATTGCACCTGTCCCCTTTTTTACTCCTTCTAAAAGGAAGATGACAGAGCTGAAGAAGGAGCTGAGCCTGTACGGCCTCACCATGGTGGCTATCGGGTCCTGCATCGGATCCGGGATCTTCCTGACCCCCTCCCAGATCGCCGGCTACCTGCCCGCGCCGCTCCTCATCCTGCTGGTCTGGGCCCTAGGCGGTGTGTTCATCGCGCTCATGATCGCCATCTCCACCTTCGGCACCCTCGGCATCTACACGCTCTCGGCGCCACGTATCTACTATGCCATGGCCAAGGACGGGCTGTTCTTCAAGCAGTTGGCCTATATACATCCCCGGTTCCGCACCCCGGTCAACGCCATCCTGGTGCAGTCGGCCTGGGCTGTGGTCCTGCTGCTCTTCTGGGGGACCTTCGAGGATCTCATCACGTATGTCGTGTTCACGGACTGGGTGTTCTTCGGGCTGACCGCGGTGGGGATCTTCATATTCCGGCGGACCCGCAAAGACCTGCCGCGGCCCTACCGGACCATAGGCTATCCGGTGGTGCCGCTCATCTTCATCACGATCACGTTCCTGTTCGTGGCCAACGCCCTGATCGCCAAGCCCCTCCATGCCTGGGCCGGGCTGATCCTCATGGCCGCCTCCCTCCCTATCTACTTCTATTTCAAACGCCGCTCTGGGGACCGGTCATGACATCCGCACTGAAACGCTGGGGCCTGATCTTCCTCCTGATCCTGACGGCTGGGATCTGCCTGCATACGGCCGTCGTCAAGAAGCCTCTGAACTACACCGTGGTGACGAATGCCGTGGGGAACATCCTGGGAGGGAATAATCCCTATGCTCCCCAGCCGGGCCTGGATTTTTTCAAGTACAGCCCCCTGGCCGGACTCCTGACGGCACCCTTTTCTCTGCTCAGGGATGAGGCCGGAGTCTTCCTGTTCCTTTTCTTCCAGTACTGGCTGTTCTTCTGGGGATTTTGGCGTTGGGCTCGATCGGCGGGCTGCCCGCTCGACCTGCGGACCTCGTATCTCCTGGTGGCGTTTTTTTCCGTCATCTTCGACACCACCGTTGCCATCCAGAACGCCCAGGTGAATGCTGGCATCTTCGGGCTCATGCTGCTGGCAGCGGCGCAGTATGCGGAGGACAAGCCAGTCCGCTCCGGGCTGCTGCTTTCCCTGGCCGCTAACCTCAAGCTTTTCCCCTTCACGCTGGGGCTGTGTCTCCTGTTGGGATTCAGGAAAAAATACTGGGCAGCGTTCTGGGGAGGGCTCGTGCTCTGGTTCACCCTGCCCGCAGCGGTCGTCGGGTGGGGCCGCAACCTCGAGCTGCTCCAGCAGTGGGCCGGGCTCATGTCCTGGGACCAGACCCGCAGCCTGGATATGCTGGACCTGGCAAGCTTCCTGGAGCTGCACCTGGGCTGGTCCTCTTGGTGGCGCGAACCGCTGGCCCTGCTGGCGGGGGCGGCCGTTGGATTGACGACCCTGTATCTCTTCCGCGGCAAGAAGGACTGGCTGCTGTCCAGGTTCCTTCTCCCCGTGAACGGCCTCTACATCCTGCTCTTCTCGTATCTGAGTGAATCGCCCACATCCATCCTGGCTGCGGCCGCCATCTGCCTGATCGGGATAGAGGCCCTGGACTCGGGTTCCCAGCGAGCGGCATACTGGGTGCTGTGGGCGGGGGCTTTGGCCCTAGTCCCCCTGCTCTACTCGGACCTGGTTCCCAAAGCATGGAACGTCTGGGCGCAGGCCGTGAACCTGAAAACGGTCGGTTATATATGGACGGCGGCGGCCTGCCTTTATCTTGTCTTCAAGCACAGGAGGCAGCCCGTATCCTCAGGATCTATTTGAGCCGCTTGATGATGTGCCAGCCGAATTTGCTTCTCTGAGGATGATAGGCGGCCATCCCGACCTCTCCCACCTCGAGGCCGAAGCTCACATCGCCGAATGACTTGACCATGCGATGCCGCGCCATCTCCCCTTGGGACCCGTCTGGCTGTACACCGGTGTTGGTCATGCGGTAGATGCCCTCTCCGGTGTCGTCCGAGTATCCCTTCATCATCTTATCGAAGTCCTCCCCCTGCCGGGCTCGGAACAGGAGCTCCTTGGCTAGGGTCTCGGCCTCTTCCTTGCTGCGGGCGGCCTTGACTCGCTTATCGGCACCCTTGAATGAGATCAGGATGTGCTGGACCTCCACGCGGTCCGGCTCTCTGTCTTTTGCGGCCTGACCCAGGAGCGGGAGCCCCAGGCTCAAGGCCATGGTGAAGAGCCCCAGACAGGCCTTGGTAAGTGTCATGCCTATTTCTCTTTCTCGCCCCACCGGTCTTTAAGGATGATCTCGATAGATCCCCTGATCGAGGGGTCGTCCTTGTCTCTGACCTTGATCGTGATGATATCCCCTTCCTCGAATCCTGGGTTCTTGAAGTACACGCGGGTGAAGAATCCGATGTTGCCCGAGATCGATCCTTCCTGGGTGTGGATCATAGATTCCGTCCGTCCCGGGAAGAAATCCACGTTCTCCTGGAAGTCGTAGCCCCTCAGCTTGGACGTGATCAGCGCCTGCTTGCCCATCCGCAGGTAGGTCCCTAGGTCGCGGTTGTCCCGGTTGTAGTTGCTGCGGAGCTCCGCCAGGGACGGCATCTTGTGTTCCTGGCCGTTGTGGACCAGGGTCACGCTGTCCCGGCTTATGGTGGCCTCCACATCCTTGTCCGCGCCGAAGAACAGGTAGAACGGCGTGTACGGGCTCTTGAGGTCCCGGATCACCAGCACGGCATCCGCCGCGATGTTGATCTGCCCCTCGTCGTTGTTATAGGCGTTCTGGCCGATGTATTCGTTTTTGGCTGAAAGCGTAAGTGCGATGCCCAGCACCAGCAGAAAAGTCATCCATTTCTTCATTTGATTCTCCTCTTCGCGTCTCTGAATTGACTAACTTTATTATAACAGTGCGGGCCTGTTCTGGCAATCGCACCCCTGGGATCGCAAGCATCCCTAATTCCATGATCGCCTCTCTTCCCGGCCGATTCAGTCCGAGCGGAAGACCCGCCCACCTCCCCATGCGCTCGGACTGAAAACCCCGGGAAAAAGACGGGAGCGTGTGATGTATCCTTGACCAGCCTGCCAATAATGCGCATGCGTAGCTCATCCTCTGGGGATTGATGATGCGTCCTCGGGGATCGGGGCTCCCTCACCTCGGATTGACCGGTCCCGGCGGCTGTGGTATACACGTGAGAGAGGGATCGGGAGAGAGAAGCATGAATAGAAAATGCCGCGTTTTGCCTCTGCTGCTCTGTATGGCCCTGGCGGCGCCGGTCTTCGCCCTGATTGTGATCGGGGGACCGGGCGCAGCGCAGGAACAGAGCGGGAGTCAGCACTCGCTCTACTGGCACCAGCGGGCCGGCCATTTCCGGCTTTTGCCCAACGACAGGGAAGAGATCGTGTTCCTGGGGGACAGCATCACCGACGGCGGCAACTGGAGCGAGATGTTCCACAACCCCTTCATCAAGAACCGGGGCATTAGCGGTGACGTGACCCAGGGAGTGCTGGACCGGCTGGGCGAGGTGGTAGAGTCGAAGCCGGCCAAGATCTTCCTCATGATCGGCATCAATGACTTGGCCCGTGGCCTGACAGAAGAAGAGATCCTGGCCAACATCAAGAGCATCATACGGGGAGTTCGTAAGAAGTCTCCGGAAACGACGCTCTATCTGCAGAGCCTGCTGCCCGTAAACCCGGATTTCCCGATATTTCCCGACTACACGGACAAGGGCCCCCAGATCAAAAACCTCAACACCGTGCTGCGGCGTATGGCCGGCGACTACGGCGCCGTGTTCGTGGACCTCTACCCGTTGTTCACGGTGGAGGGCGATAAGCTCAACCCCGATTACACCAACGACGGGCTGCACCTGACCGGCGCCGGCTACGCGGTCTGGAAAAAGGCCGTCGCGCCGCTACTGCCGCCGGATGCTCTGTAGGGCCTGGGCCACCTCACGGCTGAACTCTCCGACCAGTTCGCTCATGGCTGCCGCTATGCCGGCATAGCCTGTGGTATCCGCAGCCGGTGCCGACCGGCTGAAGCTGGACCGCCGCTGCAGGAGCTGTTCCCGGTTGGGCGCGTCGAGCAGGCCCCACAGGACGGTCAGAATGATCTGACCATCTTCTCCCTGGTCGAAGCGGATGACCTCGATCAGGAGTTGGTAGTGGACCTCAAGAGTGCCCAGCCAGGGATAAAGGTGAACTCGGTCCGTGGGGATGAGGCGCGTGAGGTTGTCGGCCAGGACCCGGGCGAAATTCTCATTCAGGGGCTCGGCCCAGCGGTCGTATTCAGCATAGTCCAGCTGGTTGGCGTTTGTCTGGGTGACGATCTGGGGGCGCAGCAGATAATCGGGAAACTCCACCGGACCGATACCGATGGAGATATCCTGCCGGGAGGAGGGAGCTTCTTCCGGGGGAAGAGGGCTCAAGATATAGAACCTCGAGGGCTTGGATTTGCCGCAGCCGAACTGCAGCATAAAGGCACAGCAGACCAGGAAAATCACCCCAATGTAAACGTTTCGTGTCATGTGTATCTCTCCCGTCATTTTTTCCCCCACACCAGCGATCTCGGATCGCGCTGGAGATGATCCACCAGCACCCTTATGGCCCGGTTGGCTTTGCTGAGTTCGATGAGCATCGTGCGCAGTTCGTAGCGTTCCTCTGCCGCGGAGTCTTCCAGGTTGTTCACCAGAGTTTCTATGCTCTTCAGGGTATCCTGGGCGGCCTGAGAGGTGTCGACAAAACTGGAGGTTATGGGGTCCAGCTTAGAGTTGAGGTTGGTCATCAGGTCTTCCGCGGCGTCCAGGCTCCGGTTCAGACCGGCCAGCGTTTCGCGGGTGTCGATGTCCTGAAAGTGTCTCGCCAGCTTGTTCATCTCTTGGAGTGAAACCTGCACTCCCTGGAGTGTGGCGTGCAGCTCCTCGGTGATCTCCAGGATGGGCATTTTCTCGAACTTCTCAAGGCTGGCCAGGAGGCGTTCCTCGAGCAGTTCTCCGGAGGTGGGTATGGTGGGGATTTCCTGATGGTCATCGTTCAGGCCGGTGAGGACCAGATCAGTGTCCGGGAAAAAATCGAACTTGATGTAGAGCATGCCGGTGACCAGGCTCACTGAGTTGAGCTGGGCCCGCAGGCCCTGCTCCAACATGAGGTCCATGGACTCCTCGGCATTGAGATCCTTGTATAGTTTCGTAAGGTCAACCACGGTACCAGGCCTGGTCTTGGCGATGACCTCGACGAATAGCTCTCCCTCGCCACCATGCAGCGGCCGGATGCCTGAGACGGTGCCGATCTCCACGCCGCGCACCAGGATTGATGAGCCGACCTTGAGCCCCTTGACGTTACCCTTGAAAAACATCACCCAGGTATTCAGAGGCTGGAAGAAACGGCCCGAGCCGAACACCACGAATACCACAATGATCAGGGCCACGGCACCCAGGACAAAGGCCCCCACGATCTTCGGATTGGTCTCTCGACTCATGTTTCACCTCGTTTCAGAAATTCGCGCACCTTCGCGATCGGAGACTCTTCCTTCATGGTGCGGGGATTCCCCCCGTCGATCAAGGTTCGGGTATCCGGGTCCAGGAACACCGAGTTATCACCGATGGCGAAGATGCTGGCCAGCTCGTGGGTCACGACCAGGATCGTGGTGCCCAGGCTGTCGCGCAGCTCCAGGATCAGGTCGTCCAGGCGGCGGGAGCTCAAGGGATCCAGGCCGGCCGAGGGCTCGTCGAAAAAGAGGATCTCCGGATCCAGGGCCATGGCGCGGGCCAGCCCGGCGCGCTTGCGCATGCCTCCGCTGATCTCCGAGGGGTAGAAATCCTCGAAACCGGCCAATCCCACCAGAGACAGCTTGAGCGATGCCACCTCGCGGATGTCCCTGGGGCTGAGGCTCGAGTGGGCCTCTAAAATCAGGCCCACGTTCTCTGCCAGGGTCATGGAGCTCCAGAGGGCACCGCTCTGGAATAGAACACCCATGCGCCTCAGCAGGCCGCCGCGCTCCTCCGGACCGACGGCCCAGAGGTTGGTCCCGCCGATAACGATCTCACCCTGGGCCGGCCTGTGTAGGCCGATCATGTGCCGCATGAGTGTGCTCTTGCCGCATCCGCTGCCCCCCATGATGATGAAGACCTCACCGTGGTTGACCGTGAAGTTGAGGTCTTTCTGGATAACGAACGAGCCGTAGGCCATGGTCAGGTCCCGGACCACGATGTGGGCTTCCGTACGCTCCGTATTCTTCTCTTCCATATCTATCTGCCGCTCAATATCCCAGGATGGTGAAGATGAACGTGGTCACGGCGCTGGCCACGATGACGTAAATGATCCCTGTGACCACGGCCGAGGTGGTGGCGGTGCCGACGGCCGAAGCGCTGCGTCCGCACTGAATCCCGCGCATGCAGCCGGCTACGGCCACCAGTATCCCGTAGATGGCGGCCTTTATCGCTCCCAGGAAAAACTGTGTGGCGTCCAGGGCCTCGATGGTCTGCTGCATGTACAGCGTGTATGAGATCCCCGCCAGGGATTTGCTGACCAGGGCTCCCCCCAGGATGCCCATGAAATCCGCATACAGGGTCAGGAGAGGCATCATCAATGCCAGGGCCAGGAGCCGCGGCAGCACCAGGAATTCCATGGGGGAGAAGCCAGCGGTCCTGAGAGCGTCGATCTCCTCGTTGACCGTCATGGTGCCGAGCTCGGCGGCAAAGGCCGCCCCGCTGCGGCCGGCCAGGATGATGGCCGTCATCATGGGCGCCATCTCCCTGACGACGGCGACCCCGACCAGGGTGGCGATGTAGATCTCGGCCCCGAACATGCGCAGGGATATGGCGGCAGAGAAACCGAGGATGATGCCGATCAGGAAAAGGATCAGGGTCACGATGGGGAGCGCGTCCGCGCCGCACATGCGCATCTGAACCCAGAGGTCCCGGGCCCGGAAACGTGCCTTGCCGCGCAGGAGTTTGAGGAAGCTCAGGAAGGCCTCGCCGATGAAAGACAAGCTTTCGGCCCATGATCTGGTCATCCGCAGGGACACATCGCCGACGAGGTTGAGGAGGGACGTTTCCATGGGATCGTGGGCCGTGTCCGCCGCGGGAACGGCGGTCGCCAGCTCCAGCAGTCCCTGCGCTCCCCGGGGCAGCCCTGCGGCATCCAGCGAAACATCGTTCTGACCGCAGGCCGCAGCGATCTTCCTCAAGAAGATCAGCAGCCCGTTGTCCCACTCCCCGATGTCCCCGGAGTCGAAGGCCAGGCGCCGCACTCCGGATCGGTCCCCGATCTGTGCCAGGATCTCATCGGGAGGCGGGACCCCGTCGCTCAGGGTCCAAGCCCCAGAGAGCCGAACCAAGAGGGTCTTCTCATCCGATTGGGCAAGAGTCAGCTTTTCTGTCATTGTCTAGAGCATGTGCTCATAAGAATCGCTCGATTATCGCATCCCGACCTGCCATATTTCCCCATAGACATTCTTGGCTACTGGGCGGCGCAGGCTCAATCTTAGCAAAGATTTGACAATTTATTAAGGAATATTTAACATACCGCGCTCAAATCTGGTATATTTTATAATGGTGATGGGGAGAAAAATCATAGTCTGTGTATCGGCAGTGATGTTCTGTCTGCTGCTGAGAGGCTATGCGGGGGAAGAGGATCAGGGTTCGGGAGAAGACAAAAAGATTTCCTGGAGTGTGTTCCCCATCCTCATGTATGACACGGATATGGGTTTCGGGTATGGGGGAAAGGGGAAGATCGTCAACCTCCTGAAGCTGCGTGAGTCCTTTGACCTGTTCCTGTTCAACTCCACCAAGGGGGAGCGGACCTATGAGGTCATATTCGCGATCCCGGATTATGAGATTCGTCAGGGGACGGTCTATGGCCTCTCCTTCGACCTCAAGGCGGCGTACATAAAATACCTGAATCAGTATTACTACGGGGTCGGCCCGGATTCCAGCCAGGACGACCTGACCCACTTCACGGATGAGAAGAAGGAGCTGCTGCTGACCCTGGGCCGGGGATTCACGCCCCACCTGGTGGCCCAGGTCCAGTATGCGTTCAAGAACGTCCACTACTTCGATGTGGAGGACGATAAGCCCCTGACGGATGAGCTCAGGGCGGTGGGTGAGCAGTATTCGCCCCATGCGGCGGTGCTGCTTTCGTACGACACCTCCGACAGCCAGATCCATCCCCAACGCGGCGTGCGCATGATCTTGAAGGGAGACTTTGCCGGCGGTTGGCTGGGCAACGGTAATGCCTCCTTTTTCCGCTACGGCCTGGATGTGCGAGGTTATACGCATTTCCTGAGCGAGAGGAATGTGCTGGCGATACGGGGACTGGCGCAGAAGATCTCTGGCGACAATATCCCGCTCTTCGAGCTCCCGGACCTGGGCGGCCACTCTCAGTTCAGCGCACTGCGCGGGTATCAGGTCAACCGCTTCCGGGACAAGGGCAAGATCCTGATCAATGCCGAGTACAGGTTCCACATCTGGAGAAAACTGGGAGGCAACCTGTTTGTCGACGCGGGATCGGTCTGGCCGGAATGGAGCCGGATCCGCCTGGACAATTTCGTTGCTGCCGCTGGGTGGGGGCTGCGGTATTACTTAAAGGAATTCGTCGTGCGTTTCGACATGGGCTTCAGCCCGGAGGGCATCGGGATCTACTTCAATTTCAACCATGTCTTTTAACCTGGGGGGCGTTCTCCAAGGTACCACCCTACCCCATGATTCCCATGGGGAACGTCACCCAGCGGCTATTTTTTCTTTTCGACTTCGCGGTTGAGCTCGACGATGTCGACGTCCTGTGAGTAGTCCCCGATCAGGTGCTTGCAGAAGTAGTCCGCCCGCAGCCAGAAGAAGTACTCGTTCATGCTGCCGTAGCCGTGGCGCTGGCCGGGCATGAGGAAGAAGTCGAAACGCTTGTTGGCCTTGATGAGCGCATTGGCCATCCGGATGGTGTTGGCCGGGTGCACGTTGTTGTCGATGTCGCCCGTGACCAGCAGAAGGTTCCCCTTCAAGTTCTTGGCGACCTCGGAGTTCTTCTCGATGTCGTACTCGAACTTGACATTGCCTTCCGCGTCCTCGATCTCCCTGACCCCGTGGTGCTTCTCGCTCCACCAACGGTTGTAGATGTTGTTCTCGTGGTTGCCGGACGAGGAGACCGCCACCTTGAAGAAGTCGGGGTAGACCAGCAGGGCGGCCGTGGACATGAACCCGCCGCCGGAGTGGCCGAAGATGCCGACCTTGTCGAGGTGGATAAAGGGATGCCGGGCGGCCAGCTGTTCGATGGCGGCCTTCTTGTCGGCCAGGCCGTAGTCGCGCAGGTTGCCGTAACCGTAGTTGTGGTACCACTTGGACCGGCTGGGGTGCCCGCCCCGGTTGCCCACGGTGATCACGATGAATCCGAACTGGGCCATCCGCCAGGTGCGGTCGCCGCGCGCGGAGAATGACTTGGAGACACTCTCGGTCTGGGGTCCCGGGTACACGTACGCGATGATAGGGTACTTCTTGGTCTCGTCGAAGTCGAAGGGCTTGTGCATCACACCGTAGATGTCGGTGACTCCGTCGTCGGCCTTGACTTTGAAGGGCTCTGAGAACTTGAAGCCTGTGGTCATGAGGCGCGACAGGTCCGCGAACTCCAGCTCCAATATGGCCGTGCCCCCGTTGTTCCTGAGGACCGCCGTGGGGACCGAGTCGATGCGCGAGTAGTTATCCACCACAAAGGTGCTGGCATCGTTCATTCCCACGGAGTGGTTGAAGTTGTCTTTATTTAGGAGCTTCATGCCGGTGCCGTCCAGGTTCACGCGGTAGAGGTGCAGGTAGTAGGGATCTTCTCCCGGCTCCCGTCCGTTGGCGGTGAAGTACAGGACACGGCTCTTCTCGTCGATGCCTACGATGCGGTCGCAGTGGAAGGGACCCGAGGTGAGCTGTTTTTTCAGGGTGCCGTTCCCGTCGTAGAGGTAGAAATGGGCCCAGCCGTCGCGCTCGGACCACTGGATCAACTCCCGGCCGTTGGCGATAAAGCCCAGGGGGCGGGTCTCGACATAGGTGTTGAGCCGCTCTTCGATCAGGGTGGTGACCTCTCCGGTAGCCGTGTCGGCCACGCAGATGTCGATGCGCTTGAGGTCGCGGCTGGTGCGGGAGAAGTACAGCTTGTCGGGTGTCTCCGCCAGCCACCTGGGCGCGCGGTAGTCGTCGTCCCGGGTGTTGATGGGGTAGCGGCCCGACATGATCGATACGGTCTGGTCCTTGAACCGGTCGGTCTTGACCTTGACCATGTCCTTGGTCTCTAGGTCGAAGACCAGCACCTCAGACTGTGAGGCCTCCTCTTCGCCGGGCATTTGGTACTTGTAGGTCTCGAGCGTGGGCCGGGGCTCGGCCACGGAGTTTATGACCCACAGGTCCTTGACCTTGCGTTCGTCGCTGCGACCGGTGGCGAACTTCTTGGAATCATGCGACCAGAGGATGTAGGCGGCCTTGCGCTTGTCCTTATTTTTTTCCTTGTCCACATTGGTCTCACCCCGGCCGCCCCTGTGGTAGCTGTAGTGCTCCTCGCCGTCTGTGGTCAACTGGTGTTCCTCGATGGTCTCGTCATCCAGGTCGTTCAGCCACTTCTCGTAGTTGGCCTTGTCCATATAGTAGAGGTTGAAATGGCGGCCGAACACGATGGTCTCACCATCCGGGGAGATGCTGGCCCAGCGCGGCCTCTGGGGCTTGTCGACAAAATTTTCCAGCATGGTCAACTGGCCGGTGGCCAAATCGTACTCGAAGTGATGGAACTTCTTGGCCTCTTCCCTGGCCTTCTCCACCTCGCTCTTTTCTTCTTTCTTTTTCTTATCCTGTCCCTCTTTCTTCTGCTCTTCGCCCTCTTTCTTCTGTTCTTCCTTTTTCTTTTCCTGTTCTTCCTTCTGCTTTTCCTTCTCTTCCTTCTTCTTGGCGGCCTCTTCCTTTCGCTTCTCAGCGTCCAGCACGTCCTGGTTCTTCTTGACCTTGAAGTAGATGACCGTGTCGTTCCGCTTGAACTTGATGGTGTCTATGGGCAGGTGCTGAGCATCGTAGGGGTCCTTGGTCAACCGGGTGAGCATGGACGCCATCTTGATGTTGTCGAAGACGGGCCGCTTGGTCCTTTTAACCGGGTCCACGATCCAGAAGGTCTTGCCCTCGCTGGTCTCGTACATATACCAGAAGCGGTCGCTGTGCTTCAGCCAGTGCGCATCCACCCGGGTGCTGAACACCAGTTTTTTCATCTTGTTGGGAGTGAAGCGTGCCGGTAGCTCGTAGTTGGCCTTTTTGATGGGGGTGTTCTGCGCCAGCAGGCCCACACCCGCAAAGACCAGGATCAAAGTGAAGATAAAGAAGCGATTTTGCCTGTGCATCCTCTTTCCCTCCTCAGAATTTTGCATTGAAGCCAAACATCTATGTCAAACCGTGTCCGGTGTGTCAGTGCCGATTCAAGGGAGGTCTCTGCATGGAAGGATTTGCCATTATACTTCTGAATCCTCTGGAATACAATACCCGATTCTGTCATCGCGAACACCCTTCGGGTGTGAAGCGATATCTTTAGATAATAAGCACGAAGATTTCGATCTTCGGATAGACAAGGAGACGGTCCGGTTACTGCAGAACGACCGCCACGGCTCCCTTGATGTCGGGATTGTCCATATCACGGACCGCGATCAGGAAGCGGTCACCCGGTTTGAATCCCGGATTCTTGATGTAGAGCTTGGTTTGCGTGATCACGGATCCGGAAAGGGTGGCCCGGTCCGTGGATTTGCTCTGGCTGCGCAGCGGGAAGAAATCGAAAGCCCGGTTGACGGGGTAGCCGGACAGCTGGGACTGGATCAGCTGATCCTTGCCCAAGCGGTCATAGATACGGGCATCCCGGTTCTCGTTGAGGTAGGCCTCGCGGAACTCCGAGAGGACCGGCATCTTGATGGGCTCGTTGTTGAACATCACCCACACGGTGTCGCGGTTTATCTTGGCGGTCGTGTTGGGATCGGCCAGCATGTAAAGCATGATCATGACATAGTCGCTTTCCATGAAGCGCTCGACCAGGCCGGCATCGGCCACGATGTTGATCTGGCCCTCCATATTCACGAATACGCCCCCCCCCATGTCCGTGGTCTGGGTCATCAGGCCGCCGGAAGCCAGGGTGAAAATGACGAGTGCGGTCAGTATTTTTTTCATGGCTGTCTCCTCAATCGAACATCCCGTATGCTCGGAATCTCAATATAAGCCTGTCGCCCGGCTTTGTCTATTGGACCTTGGTCCAATAAAAATCAGGCCGATAAAGACCGGCATCCGGTCTGGAGATGCCGGCGTTCCTGCCTACCGGTCGCTCAGCGTCTTCATGAACAGGACGATCAGGTCCTCTTCTTCCTCGGTGAGCCCCAGGTCGCCCAGTTCCTCGGTATTGACGTTGGCTGTGATCTCCGGAGGCGGCCAGTTTTCCTCTTCCAGGTCGCGGGTGTTGTAGAAGTGCACGACCTCCTTCAGGGTCTTGAAGAACCCGTTGTGCAGGAAGGCCTTGGCAAAATCCGGCGACGGCCGTTTGTCCACGTTACGCAGGGTGGGGACCTTGTATTTGCCGATGTTATCGGCGGCATACGGCTGGTATTCGGGGACTCCTTCCAGGAACCCGCCCAGGCCCTTGTCCACCCATCGGTCGCCTTCCGGGTTGAACTCCGCATCCTGGACATAGAACGGGTTATCGGGATTGCGGGGCGCGCCGAGGTTGTCGTAGGTGAAGTCGGTGAATATGGGGGGATTGCCGTCTACCGATGTCAGCACGTGGCATTCCGCGCACTTGCCCTTGGTGACGAACAGCATGAGGCCTTTCACCTCATCGTCTCCCAGCCCCATGCCTTTGAACCGCTCCCAGTTGCTCTCATCCACGGCCTCCACATCCAGCCCGGCCTCCTGCGTCTTCCGCCAGAAATCGTCGAAACTGGAGCTGTAGGGATTGATCTCGGCCGTGCGTTCGTAGGCAGCGATGGAGCGGGCGATGTGTTGGTAGGTGCCCTCAACGTCCCCCAGGGAAAGAGAATCCGGCCCCCAGACATCGCGGAACAGTTCGGTGTAGTCGGATTCCATGACCCGTGTGATGACGGCGGCCTTGTCCGCATTGTTCTGTTCCAAGGGATTGAGGAACGGCCCCATGGCCTGTTCGGCCAGGGGATCGCCCAGGTCCCACCCGGTGGCCCGGCCGTTCCAGAAGAGGCCGCCCACGAAGGTGCCCTCTTCATCGATGTGGAGCTTGGGGCTCATGCCGGCATAGGCGGCCGAGGGGGGCCTAACATTGCCGAACCTGGGGGCCAGGGCGCCCGGATACACTCCGTGTGCCGCATTGACCGCTGGATCGGGGCCGGTGAACCCGACCTCCGCACCGTGGCAGAAGGCGCAGGCCTGGCCGGCCGGTTCGGATAGCCGGGCGTCGAAGAACAGTTTTTTGCCCAGCTCTTCCTTTGGTGTCAGAGCGGAGGCCGTCACCATCTCCGCCTCGGCCGGTTCTTCGACCTGTCCGGCACAAAAGGCCAGGACCAGCACCGCCGCGATGGAAGCCGGAAGTGTATGCTGTCTCATAAAGATCCCCTCCATTATCTTGAGATTGTACGACCCATCATTTACCCTGAATAATTCATAAAAAATGCCGATATTTCAGGTAATACATGTCGTGAATAATCCAGGTTATAGTCTTTTCATCAATAGGTGTCAATCACAGGGCTTGTTACGGAGCATAATGTCTAGCGGCACATTCGCGCGTCATCACGGATGATGCGCGTGTCATCATGAGCGCAGCGAAGTGATCTCAGAGGTATCCGTGCCTTCACGGTCCTTGGCAGTGAGATCGCTTCACACCCTGTGCCCCCCCCGACCCGCTTGACTGAATTGGAGCAGTGAGCTATACATGAACCACGTATTTCTGTGATTAAAAATGGTGTAGATATGGGAAAAAACACTTGCTCCTACTCATCATAAGAGCCTGATATCCGATGAAGTTACCGCGTAAATTGCTCCGAATTTTTATATGGACACTCATAAGTCTGATTTTTTTGTTTATTATCCTGCACACACCACCGGTGAGGAGCCTAGTCCGAGGAATTCTAACCCGTACAGCCGGAAATCAGATCAACGGCCAGATTGAGATAGGGCGTCTCAGCTACCGGCTGTGGAGGGGAGATGCCAAACTCGAGGATGTGGTTTTTAAAATCCCCGGGCTTCAAGTCCAAGCGAAAATGGTCGAAGTCGCTTTCCTCTCAAAACAAGGAATCTCCCTCAAGATCGATCATCCCCGGGTTGTCCTCTCTCAAAAACCAAAAACATCTGAAGACAAGGCAGGCAGGGACGGGCCATCCCGGCCTTGGTCATTCCTGGAAAAACTGGGCAGGATCGATGTAAATAGCGGCCGCTTTGAGTGGGAAGAGGATCAAACAAAATTGCTGGTCTCGGGCTCTGTAAAACTCGAGAGTCAGAATAGCGAAAAACGCGGCCCAGGAAACATGTGGTCTCTCCACGGCAACTTGAACTGTGCCCTGGATAACCGGCCTCAAGTCCCATTAATCATAGAAGCCATACTTGCTCTTGACGGGGGGAGCCTTCGCTTAAATCCTTTCCGAGTCGATTCGAATGAGAACTTTATATATGCCAAGGGAATTCTTCATCATTTGAGCCCTATAAATGGGAATCTAGAGGGAAAACTCCATGTCGACTCTTCATTGGCAGAAGTATTCGATCTGTATCTGCCTGTTCAGGGGTCAGTCACAGCGCAATTTCAGTTTGAAGCGCAGGAATCTGATATTGCAGGGCAAGTCGAGATCGACTCGCCCAGCTTCATCCTGGCTGAGACAGGTCCGTGGGCAGTGCATGGAAAAGTCCGCCTCAAAGATTGGACCGCCCACCTTGATTCGATCCATTTTCAAGGCTACTCCGGGTCCATGGAATCACAGGGACGAATAGACCTCTCCCGCGGGAACGGCGAAGCCCAACTCCTCGTAAAGGGCCTTGATCTAGATCTTTTATTAAAGACCTGGACTGATGCCGTGCCTCAACTCGCAACCCGAGCAGGGGCAAAATTGGAGCTGTATTTCGATAACTGGCGGTTAGATCAGAACAAAACAAAAGGAGAGCTCAGGTTAGATCCTGTCCGTGAAAGCGGTCTCCCTCTATCGGGAAAAGCAACGCTGGGACTCGACAAAGGCATGCTATCTTTCCGCTCAGATAGGCTTCAAATTTTGCAGGGACAATGCAACTTGATAGGAAGCCTGGATACGAAAGGCATCAACACCACCTACGAGCTGAGCATCCCCGCTTCTGACTTACAGAAAATTCTTAAGGCGTTCCAGCTGAATTTTCCTGATCTAAAACTTGACGGACCTTTGATGGCTTCAGGCAAACTGGCTGGCAATTACAAAGATTTAACGGCAACAGCTTCAGTAAGAGCAGACGAGCTTCAATTCTTTTCTGAAAAGATGGATTTGATAGCAGACCTTGAATGGGAACAAGACGCTCTTCGTGTTCAATCTGCCAGCTTCAGCTCTGATCAAGGGAACCTGGAAATCCAGGGGAAAATTCCCCTAGGAAAAACAACAAGTGAATGGGACCTCTCAGTCAAAATGGAGTCTTTTGATTTGTCTGGCTTTGTAGAGAGGTTTGGATTCACATCATCTGCCGATGGATCTTTCCACATCAAAGGCCCGTCCTCAAACCCTGTCTGGACCGTGAACTTCAACTCAAAACTCCAAAATCAGAAACATCCCTCCCAAACAGCAACAGTAATGCTCAATGCACAAAAGAAAGGACAAATGATCGCTATCAAAGAATTGAGGGTCGATGCTGGAGGCGGCTCTCTTACCGCATCCGGGCATTACCGAACCGATTCTGGAGAAATCAAGGGACAGTTGACCGGATTCGGCATTCGCATTCAGGAGATAATTGAACTCCCAGAAGCATTGGGAAGCCTTGAGGGTGTTCTTTCTCTGGATGGGGATCTGAGTGGAACAACACAATCACCCCAAGGCCGTCTCGACCTTAACCTGGAAGGGCTTTCGTTGCATGGAGCTCCACTTGCAACACATTCATTGAGAGTGCGGCTCAATGAAAAGCGAGCCGAGTTCAGGGGACTCGGCCCTGAGTCTTTTCTGACGGGGTTCTGTGAACTCGAAGGTTCTTTCCCAACTCACGCGGAGCTTGATCTTCAGTTGCTTCCTTACAATTCCCTGCTCGTGGCCTTCCCCCTACTATCTGAGTTTGAAGACATATCTGCGAAGGGTCGAATCCAACTTGATCTGTCACTGAAGGATATTTCCAACCTCAAATATCATGCCGATATCAGTGAAATCAAAGGGACTTTCGACAAACAAAGCTGGTCCATAGACTCTTTTTCTATCGTTGGAGACCTTGTATCCCTCCGCGTGAACCGTTTCCGATATCAAGGATCTTACACTCTTCTTTCCCTTGAAGGTCTCATACCACTCAATCAGCACAGAGAGATGGATCTGACGCTGGATGGAAGAGTGGACCTCGAACCGTTCCATATGTTTATCCCCGAACTTGAATTGTACGGCTTAGCCAGACTCCAACTTCGCCTCCAAGGAACCTTTAACCAGCCCCTTCTCATAGGAGAAATGTCCATCACCGAGGGAAAAGGACATTGGCAAGGAATCAATTGGGATGACCTCGAGCTCCAGATTAATGGAGACCAGGAACAAATCCTTCTTGAGACACTGTCTGTGAAGGTCCTCAATGGAGAGCTAAGAGCCAATGGAAACCTCTCTTTGCCCGGCTCAGGCTCAAGCAGCCAGATAACATTCGAATGTGATCAACTGGATGTGGGTGTCCTGCTCGATGACGAAACTGACTCGCCCCACACTTCCGTACTTTTAAATGGAAAAGGCTCGCTCTCGACTACAGAACTCTCTTTATCCTCTCTGAATGGGACAGGGCAGTTTACAAAAATTTTCACCAATATGGGAGATCCTCAAATTTCTCTCCAAAGACCATTCGAGTGGACCTTTAAAGGAGGGCACTTCTCCCATTCTCCCATCCGGTTCGTGGGGGAAGAGACAGACCTAAACATCTCTCTCGAAATCTCCACAGCGGAGACTCCTCCTGATTGGGACATTCAGATAGATGGGAAGCTGGACGCAGGTGCAGTGAGCAAACTGATATCTGGAGCGAAGATCTCATTTTCAGGCGCAACGGTTATAGATCTTGACCTCACACACAGAAATGGGACTTTGACAGGTCAGGCTTCTGTAGACGGTGGAAGAATACGCTTTGCAGATCCTCCCCTGACCATTTCACAGGTTCAGGCTCAATTAACAGCCAATGGCCAAATTCTGGAAATAGTCAATCTTAAAGGACAAGTCAGCTCAGGAAAGCTGGAGGGCTCTGGACAACTCCAGTTTGAAAATATCGGCACCCTCCCAAAGGCAGACCTTAAATTCACAATAGAGAGAGTTCCCCTCACGCTTTCAGAGGGCATCTACGCTCTCATTTCCGGTGAGGCGCGCCTGCAAGGAGACTCCCAAGGCTACACCATCAATGGCGATATCATCATTCCCCGGCTTCTTTACAGCAAGGAAATGGATTCGACCAGTGAATCTCTGTCTCAGCTCGATCGACAGCTCAAGCTTCTGGAGGGCAGATCTTCCTTGTCAGACCTTATCACTCTGGATTTAACCACTCAGATCCAGGACTTACGTATCGAAAACAGTCTGGCCCAATTATCCGCAGAAGGAGCTTTGTCTATATCGGGCAGTCTTTCTAATCCAGAACTCGAAGGCAGCATCAGCGTCCAGGGAGGAGGATCACTAAAGCTGGGCCGCGCCCGTGTCCAGATTTCTGAGGGTCGACTCATTCTGAACAACTACCCTGAGAGTCAACTTGAGCTGGACATAGGCGGCATCACAAGAATCAGCGGAGTGTTTATCGAGCTGAGAGTGCAGGGGCAGCTCGATAATCTCCAGACGCAGCTGCAAGCGCCCTACCGCTCTGACCTCACTCAGGGAGACCTGGTGATGCTTATTATGACAGGCCGCACTTCCCAGGCGGCAGTATCCGAAGCAGGGACAGTGGCTGTTGAGGGCTTGGCTGGAGCACTGGGTGATGTGTTACAGGAGGGCGTGGGAGAGAGTGTATACATCGATGTCTCCCCGGATCAGTCATTCTTCAGCTATGATACCGATCCCACCACCTGGTTCAGTCTTGGCAAAGAAGTCGCTCCCAACATCTACGTGATCTATTCACAAGACCTCGGGAGTACCCGACGGCGCGCAGTAATCGGGTACCTGCCGAAGGAATTGCCTATCCAATTGCGGTATATTGCTGAGGAAGATGGCAGGCAGATGATAGAAGCCAATCACAGTCTGGCAATCAGGTTGAGGAAAAAGCAAGAACGTGGTGACACCTCCCAGGACCCCTTGCGTATCAACCAGCTGTCTTTCAAAGGAATATCACCTCTAGAAGATAAGGAACTCCGAAAACTTGTGAAACTGAAGACCGGGAAAAAGTATGACCACTGGAGGGCGCTGCAGGGTGCAGAAAGGATCCGGAACAGGCTCGAAAAACTAGGTTATCGAAGTGCCCGTATCGAGTTCGAGGCCACACCCTCTGGACCGGATCAAACAGATGCGACCTATTTTATCGAATCTGGGAAGCGTATTCATATTGTTTGGAAAGGGGATCAAGTTAAAGGGAAAATCCGCAAGGATATTGAGGCTCTGTGGAATGCAACCACGCCAGAGGACGTATTATCTGAAACTCTGCGGCGACAAACAGAGTATGCTTTACGAGCTGAAAAATTCTATCTGGCCCAAGTGGAAGTCAACAGGACCAACACAGAGGAAGAGATAACGGTCGAGCTCCAAGTTATAAAAGGACCCCAAGGACAACGGCTGGTCCTTCAATTTGAGGGAAACGAAGTCCTTTCGGATAAAGAGCTCGCTGCGACTCTTCCTTCGCCTACAAAGCCCCTCTTTTTCGAGGCGATCGATGGAAACGCTTCCTCCCTGAGGAACATTCTTCGCGTCCGGTATGCTTCTGAGGGCTATCTCCAGATTGAAGTCCATCCTGCAGTCACAGAGTACGACGGGGTAAACAGAGAGTATCTCGTGACAGTCCCTGTCGAAGAAGGGACCCTCTCCACATTGTCGGATATCACGCTGCCTCAAGAATTCGCAGACGCAAAAGGGCCGGATGTACCAGATTTTCAATTGAGAGTGGGCCAGCCATTTCGCATCGAGGAATACCTGCATGACCGCTCCGCTTTAAGCCGTTACTACAGAGGATTAGGATACGCAAAATCTAGGGTGACAGGCATCCTTGAACCAACAGAAGATGAGGTTTCCGTGACATTCACTGTGACAAAAGATATCCAGCCACGGGTCGGAAAGATCCGAGTGGCACATCCGGGAAGAACTCATGAATCTGTCGTGAGAAATGCTATGACTCTAAAAGAGGGTGACCGGATTCTTCCCTCTGAGATCGCGCGAAGCCGTAAACGGCTCTTCGATACACGTGTGTATAAATCTGTTGACATCCAGGCCGTCGAATCTGAAGAAGGTCCCGAAGTTCAAGATCTGGTGGTCGATCTCGTCGAAAAACAGGATGTTGAACTGAACTACGGGCTTCGATACGCGATCAGTAGTCCCCAATACGCAGACAACGATGAGGTCGAGTACAGCAATTACAGTTCTTTAGATATTGGAGGACGGCTTCAGCTCCAGAACCCGTTCGGCTATGCAAATCGCTTTGGAATTTCTGGGTATCTCTTTGGAAAACAGCAGTCCGCCAGACTTTTTTTTGAAACCGAGACGTTTTTTGGCCTCCATTTACCCACTCAAGTGTACCTCTCTACCGAAGTGAACAGAGAGCTGGAAATATCGGGTCTTGAGACTAACATCCGAAAAATAGCGTTCCAGCAATACTATAGCTGGGGGGAGACTCTGGAGGAGTCACGGTGGGGAGATAGGCTGCGTTTTCAGTGGAACTACAGCTTCCGACATATTCGTCTAGATCCATTTGACACCAACCTGGATCCTGTGAATACGGACAGAGGAAGCATCTCCCTCTCGCTGCTCAGCGACACGCGCGACAGCTTTGTCAACCCTACCAAAGGATCCTTTTGGAGTGTCAGCTCTGAGTTTGCCCGCACCTGGCTTGGCTCCGAAGTCAATTTTAACAAGCTCTATGGCCAGGGCTTTTTGTACGTCTCTTTGGCTGAGAATGTCATATGGGCCTCTGGCCTTCGTTTGGGCGTTGTGCCTGGTGAAAATCCACTCCTGATAATTGAGGATCGATTTAAAGCCGGTGGGCCGTCAACAGTCCGGGCATTTCCCCTGAACTCGCTCGGGCCCAAGAATGAAAGAGGCGAGCCACTCGGCGGCCAGGCCCTTGCGGTTTTCAACCAAGAGCTGCGCTTTCCGTTGTATAAGTCACTCTATGGAGGCGTATTCTACGACACCGGCAATGTGTTTCTTCTTGCCAGCAGAATGCAATTCAGCGACCTCAGACATTGCGCAGGCGTGGGGCTTCGATATCTCCTTCCCTTTGGTCCCATCCGTTTTGACTTTGCCTATGTTCTCGACCCAGAGCAGGGCGAGAAACGCTACCGCTTTGTCCTCACCCTCGGCCATGCATTCTAACCACCCAGCATGGTCTTGCGGGCACCGAAGAACTTCTGGAACCAGGACCGGACGTGACCCGTATAGCGTTTGGTCAGGATGAGGGGGCCGTCGATCTCGCGTGCGATCATTTCCGGCATGTCCCCGAAGACCGCACGGCGGATCAGGCCCTCTTCCGGGGCGCCCATGATGATCATGTCATGGCGGCGCGCCTCCTCCAGCACGGCTTCGGCGATCCTGTGTGTCTTGCGGATGATGATCGTGTACCTCTCCGGTGTGACGGTGTCGGCCAGCTTGTTCAGGTCGTCCTGGATCTTCTTCCGTATACCGCTCATGTCGTCGTGATGAGTGGCGTGGAAGAGCTCGATGGGTGTTTTCGGGTCCGGCGCGAGTGCCTCGGCCACCTTGAGTGAGAGGACGGCGTAGCGCACATTGCTCACGGGGATCAGGATACGCTCCACGGGCGTGTCTTCAACCGGTGCGCGGCAGAGCAGGGCGATGTCGCAGACCGTGTTCTGGATGATCTCGTCGAGGATGGTCCCGAACACGCGGTTGCGGGCAGGAACCTCCCCCTCCCAACCCAGGATCATGAGGTCGATCTTCCGCTCGCTGCAGGTCTCGATGATGGCCTTGGGGATGTTGTGGCTGACCTTTACCAGGGAGTAGACCGGGATGTGTTCTTCCTCCGCCATCTGGATGGCCCGGGACAGGAGGCCGCGGGCTTGGTCCAGGTATTTGCGGCCCTCGCTGGGCGGCAGCTGGGCCGGCACACGGATGACGTTCAGGGCGGTGATGTCCCCGTTGTGTGCCTTGGCCATCCGGATGGCAAACCGCTGCAGCTGCTCCACGGTCTGTGCATTGGTCATGGGGGACAGGATGTGGAAATGGCGGGGATCGGTATGGAACACGGGGTGCTCGGCATGGATGACCGGCTCTGCCTTGGCCTTGAATTCCTTGTGGCGGGAGTACCCGTAGTAGAGGGCGATTCCCAGCAGCAGATAACCCAGGCATACCCAGATTCCCAGCGGCCGGTAGAAGAAGAGGAACACGGCCAATGTCAGGTTGAGGACGGTGGCTACGATGGGGATGAAGGGAAACAGCGGGACCTTGAATCCCCGGTCCAGGTCAGGCCGGTTCTTGCGCAGGTTGATGACAGCCAGGTTGACGAAGATGAAGAGCAGCAGGAACATGGCGTCCGTGGCGCTGGCGATGTCCTCGATGGGCAGGGCCACGGCCATGAAGACGATGAGGGCGCCGCTGATGTAGGTGGCCATATAGGGGGTGCGTTTCTTGGGATGGATCCTGGCGAACAGGCCCGGGAGGTTGTGGTCCCGGCCCATGGCGAAGCTCACGCGGGAGGAGGAGTAGATGGTGGCGTTGAGCGCGGACATGGTGGAGAACAGCCCGCCGATGAGGAAGATGATGCGGCCCACCCGGCCCATCATGAAGTGTTCGGCCGCCTCGATCATGGCCATCTCGCCGTTTTCTCCCAGGTACTGCCAGGTGGGCTGGCCGCCCTCGGGTTCCACCGCTCCCAGGGCCACGAGGGCTACCAGGATGTAGATGGGTACGACGATGATCAGTGAGAGGAAGATGGAGCGCGGGATGTTGCGCTTGGGGTCCTTCACCTCCTCGCCGCACTGGGCGATGATCTCATACCCCTCGAAGGCGATGAAGGTCAGGCCCATGGCCATGATGATGCCCTTCCATCCCTTTTGGAAAAATCCGCTGAACTGCGACTGCCAGGGCTCGGAGGTCTTGCCGGCGAATATGGCGTACAGGCCGAACCCGATGAACATGACGATGACGACGATCTTGACGATGGTGATGAAGCTCTCCGCTTGGCCCGTCTCCTTGGCTCCGCGGACGTTGATCCACACGAAGAGCAGGGTGATGAGGACGGCCATGACCTTGGCCGCCAGCATCGGGGCATTCTCCGGAGACAGGGCATGGAACGGCCCGGCCAGGTCGATCCCCGCCTGACCGAGGAGGTCCACGGCAAAGGTCCCGAACGCCACCGCATACAGGCTGCAGGCCACGGCGTGGGCGAACCAGCTGATCCATCCGGAGAGGAACCCGTTGGGCTGGGGGAGCGCCTCCTTGACCCAGAGGTACCCGCCCCCGGCCTCGGGAAAGCAGGATCCCAGCTCGGCATAGGACATGGCGGTCAGGCCCGTGACCAGGCCGTTGAACGCGAAGACCAGGATGAGCGCCGGCCCGGCCAGGCCTGCGGCCAGACCGGTCAGGACGAAGATCCCCGCGCCGATCATGGCGCCCACCCCGATCATGGTGACGTGCATGAGCCCCATGTCGCGGGCCAGCTCCATGTTGGGTTTCTGCGCGGTGGATTCAGTCGCCATGCAGAGTTCTCTTCGGTCTAAGGTGCGGAGAGCCTCTTCAGATAGTCGTAGATGCTCCACTGGGCCCTGGAACTCTTATCTGTATCAGAAGGGACGTAGGAATTTGCCAGGTCCTTATCGAGGATCCGGGTTTTGACATTGTCCTCGAGCTGGAGCCTCAGGAAGGTGCGCAGCTCCTGCTTGAGATCGGGATCATAGATGGGGCAGGTCACCTCCACCCGACGGTCCAGGTTCCTCGGCATCAGGTCCGCAGAGGTGATATACATCTTATCTTCCCCGCCGCTGCAGAACACGAGTATACGGGAGTGTTCGAGGAATTTGTCCACGATGCTGAAGGCCCGGATGTTGCTGCTCAACCCATCGATCCCCGGGATCAGGGAAAACATGCTGCGTATGAAAAGCAGTATCGGGACACCCGCCTCACTGGCCTCATAGAGTTTCCGGATGATGGCCGCATCCGCCAGGTTGTTCATCTTGATGATGATGTAGGCGTCTTTCCCGTCAAGTTTGTTTTTGATCTCGTTCCGGATGTGCTTCATCAACATCTTCCGGGTGTCGAAGGGGGAGACCACAAAGTGCTTGAATTTGGGGACGTTGTAGTTGTTGGCGAAGAAGTCGAAGACCTTGTCGATTTCCCGGGTCAGGCGTTTATCGGTCGTGAAGAGATGGTGGTCGCTGTATATCCTGGCGGTGTCTTCATTGAAATTCCCGGTACCGATGATCCCGTAGCGCATGGGACCGGTTTTCTCTTCTCGTGTGATCAAGCAGAGCTTGCAGTGGACCTTGAGCCCCGGCACACCGAAGCTCACCCTGGCGCCTTCTTCCTCGAGCTTGTTGGCCCAGTAGATGTTGGCCTCTTCGTCGAAGCGGGCCTGCAGTTCCATGTTGACGGTCACTTTCTTGCCGTTGCGGACCGCGTTGATGAGGGCGGACACGACACTGGAATTCTTCGCCACCCGATAGAGTGTGATCTTGATGGACCGGACCCTGGGATCGATGGAGGCGTCACGCAGCAGATCGAGGGCGTACTGAAAAGATTGATAGGGATAGTGGAGCAGGATGTCCTTTTTCCCCATGGCCCTGAAAATGCTGCGCTCCGCATCCATGTCGCGATGGGCCAGGAAGGCTATGGGTTCGTACTTCAGGTGTTCGAGCCCCACGTCCGGGAAGCCCATGAAATCCTTGAAATTATGGTATCTCCCGCCGGGAACCAGGGTGTCGTCAGGCCCGAGATGGAGCTTCTCTTTGATGAGGCTCAACAGATCCTCGGGGATCTGTGCGTCGTAGATGAACCGCACCGGCACCCCTCCCTCCCGCTTCTTGAGGCTGCTCGAGATCTTTTTGAGGTAGCTCTCGGACAGATCGTATTCGATGTCGAGCTCCGCATCGCGTGTGAGCTTGATGGTGTAGGCGGCGATGTGGTCGAAGTGGAAGACGGAGAAGATCTCGGCCAGGCCGAACCGGATGACATCGTCGAGAAGGATGATGCAGTTCCGGTTGCGAAATGACGGGAGGATGATGAAACGGGGGAGGACGTCTGTGGGGATCTCTATCAGGGCGTACTTTTTCTTGTCCGGCTGGTCGGTCACGGAAAGATGGACCGCCAGGTAGATGGACCGGTCCTGCAGGCCGGGGAACTTGTGCGCCTGGTCGATCATGACCGGCATGAGCTGCGGCCTGACTTTCTCCGCGAAATAGGTTCGCACGAATTCTTCCTGGCCCCGGCTCAGCCCGGTCTCATCGACGATGTGGATGTTCTCCCTGGCCAGGCCCACCAGGATCTGCTGGTACACCGTGTTGAAGGTCTCGTGCCGCTTGACCTCGATCTTCTGAATCTGTTTGAGGACCGTCTTGGGATCGTGGCCGATAAGTTTCTTAGCGGGTTTGCCCAGCTTTGCCAGGCGGTTGAGCGTGGCCACCCGCACCCGGAAGAATTCATCCAAGTTGGACGAGAAGATCCCCAGGAATTTAATGCGCTCCATAAGCGGCACGTCCGGGTTGGCCGCCTCCTGCAGCACGCGGTCGTTGAACGAAAGCCAGGAGATCTCCTTGTTGATGAACTTTTTCACGAATCCACACCCAAAATGAAGCCCAAAAGAATCGTGCCGCCGCTATGTCGGCAGCCCATAGAATTTCACTATACCAGCCCGGATGCAAATGTCAATTTTCCTCGTCCCTGAGCAGGGCCAGCATGGCCTGTCGGTAACGGGCCAGCCGCTCCCCTGCGTCATCGGCCGGTCCTCTGGCATAGATGACGTCCATGTGGTCCTGCAGGTCGGCCCGTTTAACCGCTCTCGCCAGGCCGTCTCCTCGCACGCGGGCGATGTAGTCGAGGTAGGGCTCGCCCGCGTGTTTGGTCAGGCGTTCGACCGCCGCGACGATGACTTCCACGAATCCATCGCCGCGCAGGTCATCGAAAGACCGGTCGCTTCTTTCCACCACGTCGTGAAGGAGGGCCACGATCCTCTCGGTCTCACTGTCACAGCGCAGCATGACACGAAGGGGATGGAGTATGAAAGGCTCCCCATGCCGGTCTTTCTGCCCCCGATGCGCCTCGGATGCGATCTGCAGGGCCCTGTCCAAGTCTGCCATGTCGACCCTATTATAGGAGAAAAGGCCTCTGAACAAGAGATATATTTTCCCATAAGACCGGAAGCATTTCCAATACCATGATGTTAAGGACACAGTCAGGCAAGCTGAAACGTCAGCCCGGCTCTGGAAATGCAAACGAAGCGCAGTTTTCAATGGATTAAGCTGGGGGGCCTGTGGTAAATTAAAATATATTCAGGTTAAGATGCGGGAGATCGAGCGCAAGTTTCTCATTCAGGAAAGTCCGGATGGATTGGTGAACTGTCCTTCGGTCGAGATCCGCCAGGGATACCTGATGGCGGATGAAACGCAGGAGGTACGGCTGCGCGACAAGGGTGGGCGCTATTTCCTGACCGTAAAACAAGGAATCGGTCTTACCCGGTCAGAGGTGGAGATCGAACTCGAGGAGCGGCAGTTCGAAAAGCTCTGGCCGATGACAGAGGGGAAAAGGGTGGAAAAGACCCGGCACCTGGTCGATCATGAAGAGGTGACCATTGAGCTGGACGTCTTCCAGGGGGCCTTGAGCGGCCTCTGCCTGGCGGAGGTGGAGTTTCCCTCTGATGAAGAGGCGCTGGCCTTTTCTCCGCCGGACTGGTTCGGGGAAGAGGTCACGGACGACGAGCGCTTCAAGAACAAGAGCCTGGCCCTGTACGGCAGGCCAGGGGGCGGGCCGTTCAACCAGTCGGCAGCCATCCCCTTCCGGTTCGAGGACGGCGAACCGCGCCTCCTGCTCGTCACCTCACGCCGGAAAAGACACTGGGTGGTCCCCAAGGGCATCATCGAACCTCACCTGTCTGCCCCGGAGTCTGCGGCCCAGGAAGCCTGGGAGGAAGCCGGGATCCGTGGGAGGATTCGCCCCCGGCCCATAGGGGAGTATGAATACGACAAATGGGGAGGCACCTGCCATGTCCGGGTATTCCTCCTGGAGGTGGAGGAGGAGCTGCCGGAATGGCCGGAGGCCTTTTTCCGGGAGCGGAGGTGGGTGAGTGTAGAGGAGGCGGCGGAGCTCGTGGACCAGGAGGGGCTCAGGCGGCTCATCCTCCTGGTTCCGGATCTGCTTGAATCAGGGCCGGGCTAGGTTGTGGGTAGGGATCACACAGTAAAAAGGAGGCATTTATCATGACAGAAGCATCCAGGTTGGCCCTGCAGGGCATGCGCGATTTCACCATGCTGGAGTGGTACGTCATCCCCCTGCTGGCTATCGTGCTCTACATCTACACCAGCGAGATGAAGAAGGCCCGGGTTTCGGGGAATTGGGACGCGATCTTTGCGGGCCTGACCCTCTTCGGGATGGACTTTATCAACGAGACCTGGAACGGTTGGGTATTCTGCCTCACCGAGAAGTCCGCATTCTGGACCACGCCCGGCAAGACCGCCCTGCGGACCATGGTGGGCTGGAACATCGAGATCATGTTCATGTTCGCCATCGCCGGGATCATATACTATAACACCCTCTCGCCGGATAAGCGGGAAAAGATCCTGGGCCTCCCCAACCGCTGGTTCTGGGCCATAGGCTACGCGGCCTTCGCCGTGTTCGTGGAGTGCATCCTCAACCTGGGCGGGCACCTGGTCTGGGAATACCCGTTCTGGAACCGGTCCTTCGGCGGCATTTGGCTGATCTTCTTATTCGGGTACTTCCATTTCTATGTGGCCGTGATCCTGGTCCTCGGATTGAAGAAAAACCGGAGCAAGATCATAGCCATAAGCCTGATCTACTTGACCGCCATCCTGATGAATGTGATCGCTTTCGGTTTCCTGGGTTGGTATTACTGAGACTTGACAAAAAGGAACATATAAGTTACTAATAGAGTACTATAGGTTAATATATGAGAAGTAAACGGTACGAAATGTGAGGCATTTCCCAGGTTTTCAGAGCATTTGAAGGGAGGGAAGCATGCCGGAAGGGCCCTTGGACAACTGCCTGAAGGTCGAGAGAGCGAAAAAGGACTGGACACAGGAACGCCTTGCGCATGAAGTGGGCGTGACGCGCAAGACCATTAACGCGATCGAAAACGGTCGGGACATCCCCTCCGTCTTCCTGGCGCTCCGCCTGGCAAAAGCTTTCGGCACTGGAGTGGAGGATATTTTCCAGTTGAGGGAGGACCGGATCTGGGGGAGATCCCCCTTCGAGCCGTGAGGGCCGCGCTCGTTCCGGAACTTTTTTCCCTGTTTTACGTTAATAAGCTTGTTAACGAGCATCGAATGAGTTAGACACAGAAGTGTTCATGCGTTATGTCGATGCAGATTGGTACTGCCAAAATGAATTGGATTAGGAGGTGAACATGATCCAAGTTTCTTTTCGTCGTGTGTTTTCAGTTGTAACCGTCTTTGCTTTGATCGCTGCTGTCGGCGGTCTCGCTGTGATGGCGCAGGAGAGCGATGACGCGCTCAAGAAAAAGTACGCGCCGATACTGGGCGACTATGAATTTGACATGGAGGGCCAGGTCATGCTGGTGTCCTTCTGGGTGGAAAATGGTGGCCTGTGGGGCGGCCCTGAAGGACAGGACGCCGCTGAATTGACTACGGTTGAGGGGGATGAACTCAAGTTCGAGATCAACACAGCGGACGGTACGTACATGGAGCTGGAATTTATCAAGGACGAGTCGGGCGAGGTCGTCAAATGCATCGCCCTGGGCATGGGTATGGAAATGGAAGGAGTCAAGATCAAGTAGCAGCCTTTCTTGCCTAAAGCGGCCAACTTCGGGTGATACAGAGCCGCGCTTGACATCCAGTATATCTCTATACAACTTTGTCCACAATATCCTGTTCTATGCCCTTGCCGATGGTATTCGAGAGCTCCTCAACTCCAACTCTTCGATCCATAAATATTGGGGGAACTCCTGGGACGAAAACGATAGCCATGCCCTGTGATTTATGCTAAAATACTGGCTTTCTCCAAGGGAAGAATGAAAAAACTTGTCTGGATCCTGGTTCTCTTTCTGAGCGCTTTGCTCGGAGGGGCAGACTCTGCTCCGGTGGATTGGGGGAGCGTTTTCGACATCCTCCCCAACCCCCGGGCGTTCCAGGAAGTCACCACCATCTGGGAATCCTACGGGGATTATATCCAGCGGGTCGAGGTTCGGGACGGCGATGTGGCCTTCCTGGTCGACAAGACCTGGATCTATTACCGGGACGGGCGCCTGCTTTCGGAGCGGAACCTGCACAACAGCCACCGCTACGATTCCCTGTTCACCGAATACGACCGAACCGGCCCGGTCGAGAAGCTGCCCCGGGGCAGGCGGCTGCCCCGCTCGCGTGACCTGCTGTACGCCATGTTAGGCCGCACCGAGAGCCAGGTCAGAGAGCACTGCGTCGCGTTCACCTTCCTGAATCATGAGGTCAACGTCAACCGGATCGCCGCCCATGCCCTGAGGCAGATCGAGCGGGAGATCTACGCCGCCGCAGGCTCCGATCCTGAGGTGCGTGCCTTTATCCGGGACCTGTCCGTCATCTACTCCTTCCACCGCAAAAACGTCAAGGGCTCCCGGACCCTGAGCTTTCATGCCTACGGGCTGGCCCTGGATCTCATCCCAAAGTCCTACAACAACCTGCACGCCAACTGGACGTGGAGCCGGACCTATAAGCGGTACTGGTACCGCATTCCCATGGAAGATCGCTGGAGCCCGCCTGCCGCCGTCATGAACGCGTTCAAACGGAACGGTTTCATCTGGGGAGGGGATTGGATCCGCTTCGACTGCGTGCATTTCGAATACCGCCCGGAGATCGCCTTCACCCGCGGCTCTTCCGATCCTCCCGATTGGATGGCCGGAACCGCCTCCTACTTCTTGATCAAGTAGGGATCAGGTCTTCATTTAGATATATTGAAATGGGGGGCGATTTTGCATAAGATAGGGCCGTGAGTCAGATCGCCCCCTTCCTGCGCGAAAGAATTCCCTGAGCTTCCCGTCCATCTCATTCCTGTTTTGGCTCGCCCGATTCTAATAAGGCAGGTGCCCTATGAAAAAGAAACCCGAGAAGATACCTCGTCGGGAGTTCCTCAAGAGAATCCCCCTGGCCGCCGCCGGGGTGGCGGCCTTTCCCGCCATCATCCCGGCCAGGGTCCTGGGCCGGGAAGGGGCGCCCCCTCCCTCGGATAAAATCGTCATGGCCGGGATAGGCTTCGGCATGATGGGATACCCCAACATGGAAGCCCTCCTTAACAAGGACGAGGTCCAGTGGGTGGCGGTCTGCGACCTGGATGACTTCCCCCTCCAGAAGGCCAAGGGCATCGTCGATGACCACTACGGGAACCGGGACTGTGCCACCTACCACGACTTCCGGGAGCTCTGCCTGCGGAAGGACCTCGACGCGGTCTCCATCGCGGTGCCGGATCAATGGCATGCGCTGGTCGCGATCACGTGTGTCCGGGCGGGATTCGATGTGTACGGCGAGAAGCCCCTGACCCACAGCCTGGCGGAGGGCCGGGCCCTGTCCGATGCGGTGAAGCGCTACACCCGCGTTTGGCAGACCGGGAGTTGGCAGAGGTCGGTGGCCAATTTCCACCACGCCTGCGAGCTGGTGCGCAACGGCCGCATCGGCAAGGTCCTCAAGATCGAGGTCGGCCTGCCCCAGGGGCATCACGACTTTGCCGGTACCGGAGGACAGGAGACCTTCGGGCCGCCGCCGGAGAACCTGGACTACGACTTCTGGCTGGGCCCTGCGCCCTACGCGCCATACTGCCCGGCCCGGGTGCACATGAACTGGCGCTGGAACATGGACCTGGGCGGCGGCCAGCTCATGGACTGGATCGGCCATCACGTGGACATCGCCCACTGGGGCATGGGATGGGACTATACCGGCCCGGTCGAGATCGAGGGCACGGGGGAATGGACGCGGGCCGGCGTGTGGAACAGCCCCACCCGCTACTACCTCACCGCCCGTTACGCCGACGGTACGCCCATGGTGATCGCCGGAGGTCACGACCAGGTCTGGGGCGGCACCAAGTGGATCGGCGAGCGCGGCTCGGTCTGGGTCAACCGGGGAAGCCAGGAGACCGATCCCCCCTCGCTCTGGAACGACTATATAGGACCCAACGAGGACCGGCTGTACAGGAGCCGGGACCACTACCAGAACTTCCTGGACTGCGTGAAGACGCGGGAACTGACCATCACGCCCTGCGAGGTGGCCCACCGCTCCGCCAGTGTGGGACACCTGGGGGTCATCGCCTTGAAGATGGGACGAAAGGTCCGGTTCGAGCCCCGGACCGAGACCATAATCGACGATCCCGAGGCCGCGCGGCTGCTGGCCCGGGCCTACCGCAGCCCCTGGCAGTTGATCCCGTAGGAGGGCACCATGTTGAACCGATACAGAACAAAATGGACAAGCCGGTCGGGGATCGTTTTGCTCGTGCTGGGAGCGGTGGCCCTATTTTGGACTTCCGCTCTCGCGGCCGATGCTCCGCTCGACCAGGACCAAAGCCTGGAGACGATCCTGGAGAAGCTGGCACAGTACCGCCACAACCAGGACCATGACACGGTCCTGGAGCTTCAGGCTTATATCCGGGCTCACCGCCAGACTCCCGCAGGACGGGCGGAGTGCGAGAGGCTTCTGCTGGGGCTGCTGCAGGGTGAGGCCACGGCGGACGGGAAGTGGGAAGCCTGCCGCCAGCTCAGGTCTCTGGGCTCGGACGCATCGGTCCCGGTCCTCGCGAAGATGCTCATGCTGGAGGACACATCTGAGATGGCGCGCTACGTCCTCGAGAAGATCCCGGGTACCGCAGCGGACCGGGCGTTCCTGGACGCACTCCGGTCCTCCTCCGGCAAGTTCCGGCTCGGGCTGATCTCTTCGCTCGGGCACCGCGGCTCAGGACAGGCGGTGGCCGATCTGGCCCGGATCGCCGGCGGGCCCGACGAGGCGGCGGCGGCGGAGGCGGTCGCGGCCCTGGGGCGGATCGCGACCGAAGACGCGGCCCATTCCCTGATCCGATTCCTGGGCGCGGAAAAGGAACGGCTCAGGATCTCGGCGGCAGGTTCTCTCCTGAGATGTGCCGAGACCTTCCGCGCGGCCGGCGATACCGACCTCGCCTTCCGGTTCTACCGCCAGCTCCTGGGATCCGATATATCCATATCGATATCCCGTGCGGCCCTGCAGGGGCTGATCGCTGTTTCGGGAGACCAAGGCAGGGACCTGATCCTGGATGTCTTGAAGAACGAGGATACCGGGATGCACTCTGCGGCCATCGGGATGGTTCCCCTCACGTTTGACGCCGCCGATATCCTGCCTCTATGCGAGCTCCTGCCGCGGC